>WLWD01001749.1_pt1 | contig 111823 bp, 89 predicted proteins | sample 6712731 | NCBI WGS metagenome assembly WLWD01 (sample SAMN12718690, study PRJNA576275) | sponge metagenome | isolation source: marine sponge | host: Mycale hentscheli | place: New Zealand: South Island, Marlborough, Capsize Point | collected 2014-11-01 | reverse complement strand
CCCCCCCCCCCCCCCCCCCCCCCCCTTATGTCTTGCCCTGTAAATACCCCGCACAAAAACATAGCACTAGGTCTTGAATATATGTCAATTGCTGAACTGAGTTGGGAAAGGGTGTTCACTTACAGAAGCTAATCCTAATCCACCACAAATTAGGGGTATAAGAAAGTCAGAGAAGCAGGAATACAACTGTCAAATAAAAGCAGGTGAGAACTAGTTCAATGAAAAAGTGAAATAAACTACACAGAAAGGACAGAGATGCAAAGGAGGAGAAGGGAACCCATGAATTGGAAAGAGGAATAAGAGGATGACTCAGAAAGAAGAGAGTAGCAGAGGAAACTGGGATATAAAAAAAACACCTTATGCTACTGAACACTCATAGTTTGCACAAGTTAGTACTTCGGGCACCACAACTAGCTAGTTTAAATTATTTGTCCTACTGATTCTTAATATTAACTCAAGTCTATCACCAATTATTGATCTTAAAATTCTGAGGCTATTATTAAGTGCAGCAGAAAATGTAAATACTGCTTACCACAACTAGGGTTAGTTCCACTCCAACTGTTCAAGCGACACACTCGCTTTTGGATAAAATGAGGGACAAGCCAGTATCTGCTGTTGCACTCGTAAGAAGCTTCCAAGTAAGTTTTTCTCTCTGACTCAATAACCATGCCATTTTTTGGTGGCTGTAATTCTGGACATGTTAGTACTGAAAATACACGTATACGAATGTTATAACTTTCTGGCATGTACAAATGCTGTGTTCTATTTAGTAAAAGGAGGTGGGGGGGAGCTTTTTCCCTTAACTTCCAAGCCCCCCTCCCTTTCCCTTCCCTATATCTTCAGCTTCCCCCCTAACACCCCCTGTAATGTTGGTCAAGAATTATATATGTCGTATTAGTAGCTCTAATTTCTCCTTTCGTTCTTAAGTTTGGTATGTATATACATATAGAAGGCAGTGAACTATCTGAGTTTCTCCATCCCACACCCCCCCCCCCCCCCCTCCCCCCCGCCCCCCCCCCCCCCCCCATGGGCACCCACCAAAACTATCTAGAACCCTGAACCCTGAAAGGGGTTAGATGTAATGAGGAATACTAGGTTGAGAGGACAGAACATTGACTTCATCACTTCCTGAGTCATCTACAAAATTAAAAATAAGCATAAATCCAAAAGACTCATTCTTTTCTCTGATTCAACTCATTATAATAATTATATCAATATTTCACTTACAGTCATCATTCTGTATGGAAGCTGTCACTACATTGGACCCGGTCTCAAATACGTCTGACGTCGTGCTTGTGAATGTAATCTGAAAACTCTCTTCCTCCTCTTTGCGTATGTCTCCAAATATAATGAAATTTGTGCAAAACTCTTTTGACTTCAAGTTCTCTATGATGCTGTGCTTAGGAATATTAAAGACAGTCTTATTAGCAGCATAATCTTTGCCTAAATTAATCATAGATTTACTACAAGTGTACATCATTACTGAATAGTATAGTTTGCTCACTGTTTGCTTGGATGCTTTTCACCTCTATCTGTACCACAATGTCCCTTTCTAGACCAGACCTGAGATCCATTACACCAAAGCATATCTTCCTTTCAGTCATTGCACCTGTGTTTCCTTCTATAAATGAATATCTGGACTTGTTATGAATTCCTAAAAGAGCATCTTTCAAAGAAAAAAAGTTAGGAAGGTTTTAGTGAACACCTTATACAGAGCAAAAAAAAACAGTACTTTATTCCTCAGTATTAATTTAGCATTATTGAAATGTACTATCACTTTCATGGATGAATTCTAATCAACTGAAGCATAATTTTATAAAATTAGAAACATCTTTTCAATGAAGTTTTAATTTAGTAGTGAACTTATCATGGGTCAAAAATAGTAATAATTTGACAATAATACGTAAAGTTCTATAAGAATACATATTATGTCACATCACCATGTCCACTCACAGTCATTATCTCTTAGAACTAGGGTAACTGAGTCTCTTTCGAATTCCACGGAATGGCTTCCAATGTACTTAAGTGTGAAGTAACGAGTAGGTTCAATGACATCATTGTCCATGACTGCTAGCATGGCACAACTAAGACTAGTTGTATTTGTGATAAAATAGCTGTCTTCCAAAATCTGGAAATGCCTAAAAGCTGATACATCAAACGATAAAACAATAAAATTTGCTCAATTATGAGATTCTTTGGTAGGCTTTTAAAAACAACAAGGAAGACTATTTTGTTGTTGCTGTTGTTTTTACTGCTTCGTTTTTGCTTGGCATAACAAAGGCATTAGCTACTCATTAATATACCATGGAACCATAATTAGCCAACTTTTATCATGTTCTTACGTTATGCCTGACTATAGTTGGTAGTATTGTGCACAAGTAATGAGCAATCAGCGCATAATTATTATAATTCAAAGAATAAGATTACATAATATGAGCACCTTAAAAATTTAAATTACCACCGTCGTGTAAGTTAATTTTTACCTCCACAATTTGATGTGTACTCAATAAAATAGTTCTCATGTTAAAGCACAAAATAACATTTAAACATGAGACAAAAAGGTAATAGTAAATAATATAATAATTGTGGAGGAAGTGGGTAGACGTAGCTCCTCGGGGAAAGTGCAAAGGGCAGAGAGTGTAGGAAGCCAAGGTAAGTATTCTCACTGTAGATAGGTACCAACTTAGTCCCCAGATTAACTGACTACTGCTATAGCTTAGGAGAAGTAAGGAAAATTAGCCTACGAAGAGTTCACACATTAAAGCTCATTTACTCTTTCGTTCTGTAGGTACACAAGCCTTAGTTTACATAAGCTCACAACACATGGTGTCGATACACAAAAAGAATAAACTAAAAATAGACTGCTGCATAGCAGGATGCTCTACAAGTACAACATTGATTCAGTCATTCTCGGCTGAAATAATTATAATAATAGCAATATTTTCTTGTTCCAACAGCCAAAATTTAACCCGACATTTCGACTTGACCCCTGAAGAGGACTTCGGCAAGAAGTCGAAACGTCGGGTTAAGGTTTAATTAACAATATTGGCTGTTAGAACAGGAAAAATTTGCTATTATATTGTAAGTACAACATTCACACCAATTGCAAATGATACACTACAACAAGTCTGTCTATTCAATGCCATTTCTTTGTCAACTCTAGCTAGTCTTAGTGGGCGTTCCCACAATAATAATACATTACATGTTCTAGCTTCAGTCAAATAAGGATAAGTATATTTTTATTTCTAAGTGCATATTGCATTAATTTTACATGACTATAAAATAACACATTCACATTCCTGATGGTTGATCATGCAATATCTTTCCTTGTTTTTTTTTGTTTTAAAAAAACAAACAAACAGTTAACATCATTCTTGATGCTTGAAATACCATTAGCGTGAGACAACAAACTCGGGCAATTAAAACTGGCCAGTTATTTTGTCTTAAATTTATCTGAAAAGAGGTCTTCAATTTCACAACAATGCTCATTCAGCTTTTTATTGGCCAAATATTAACAATTGTGACAAATATACTATCAGGTGTTATTGTGGCCATAGTGTACTATATGCTATCAGGTGTTATTGTGGCCATAGTGTACTATATACTATCAGGTGTTATTGTGGCCATAGTGTACTATATTCTGCTTACCTTCCTCTTCAACAAACGTTTGTCTAAACGATATTGTGTTGCCAGGTTCTGGTGCTCCTCTTGTGACATTCACACATATTGAAGTGTCGTGGTGTCCTTCATTCAATATCACAGATTTGGCTACAATATCTACAGTAGTTTCTAAGCCACAAATATGTATACATGAAGTTGGGACAGTATCAAGAAAATAAAATTAGAAACAGTTTAGCAATGAAACAGGAGTGTTATCACATATAGCTACGAAATGCTAGACATTTATTATGGGAGTGGTGTAATAGATATAATAGGTTTGACTTCAGTTGACTCTTGAAGAGGACTTAGGCAAGAAGTCAAAACATCAGTTTAAGTTATTATCATCATAATATTGGCTGTTAGGACCAATAAATTTGCTATTATTACAAGTTTTATCTGCTTTTTAGTTATTAAATATATTACATGACTCATTGACACTCACTGGTATATATTTTCAATGCAAAATTCCACTTTCAGCACTCTGTTAACTTCCCGGCATAAAGCAAAACTACCACAGCTGCAGCAAGAATTATTAGCTCATGTAATTATGATGTGCCAATATGAGGCATTAGCCACAAAAGCTAGTACCTACGCAGAGTTGACAGCTTCACGTTTTCAAAAAGTAGCACAATGAAAGGTTTTAAATTGTCATTCTGAGTAAGTTTGTCAGTAATCTCCAAAGTCATAGTGTGACAGACAGACAGGAAAACCACTTAACCCACTCACGCTGAGGGTTAATTACTACTTTCTTGTGATCATATGATATAATTGGACTTCTGTGCCATAAAACATAACCTTTTTGCAGAAGTCAGCTGTTATTTTACTTAGTTGACTAAAGTATTTACAGGTTATGTGCTCAAATAGTCCAGTGTTCATGAGCTTGCATTCAATTTTGTAATAACTTAAAAGAGAGTAGCAGTTAAGGACATTACTTATTAGTGTGTTGAATGACACTTCCATCCTTTCCGGTTGTTGTTATGTGTGTGATAGTGTATGCCTTTATGAGCATGCATGCTATGTTGTGTATGTACATTTTGTATGTATTTTATGTATGGATCTTTTGTGTGTGCAAATTTGCAATTTGTATGTGTCTATGAGACTGTGTGTATGTTCAAGAGTCAAGAAAATAATTTTAGTGAATACTTACTGTCTACATTTACTATCTCCACTACGAGTGTCCTCTCACTGAAAACTGCAGGGCCATGTTTCAATTCAAGGTTAACAAAAAACTTCAGTGTATTTGTGACAAGAGAATTCCTAATAATTTTTATTTCTCTACAATTTCTCATCATCCTACGATTCAGTCGGGTAATTGTGTCTGACGGCTCAAAGTCCCTCAATCCTAACAGAAAATAATAGCAGGTATTATAAACAATTATATCTTGTAATGTAATTGCCTTCAAAGAAATATAGTTTTTCAGGTATAATTATTGATTAAAAAATGATAACAGCAAACCATCAGTTATTTATTCATTTTAAACTAGGTTGCAGTGCAAGTCAAATTGTGAGTTCTTTAGTGACATAAAATATAATGATGTAATCACAATTTTTACTTATTTCTTGTGATCATATACAACATAAAAAAGAAATTTATCAGTAAAATCTTTTGACTCCCTCCAGTCATCTATATACGATAGTATGATGCTTAATTAATTTTATGTTTATAATTGAATTTAGAACAGGAGAATGAATACCTTGAACATTTTGTTCTAAGAAATTGGTTAAGTTAAGGTTTTACTCAAAATATTTATTACATAGCTAGGGTTGTGTTTCATCTGCTAATTATAGCATCAGTTGAATATTTTTAAATACATAAGTAATGCTTCATTGAACTTACTCTTTGCTGTGTACTCCATAGTGTACACACGAACTACTACTTCCTCGTCGGCAAAGTCGCTACTCATTCTAATACAGACTGAAATGTTTGTGCTATTTTCTAACACTACTAGTTTGTTCCCTCCTTCAAACTCTACTCCAACTGAATGACAAATGTAGACAATATGAAAACAGCATAATAGTACAAAGTGTTATGGAGCATTGACCATATGGTAGTTATATTCTCTACAGCAGTTACCATAACTAAAATATTATTTTGGCTTTCAATATAATATACAGACATAAATTTCTGTAGGTATTCAGCTGTAAGTAACTAGATATCAGATCATTATAGCTTAAAAATATGACTACATTTTATCTATTGGCTATCTTTTCTTACCATCATTATCTGCTAATTTTATGACTACTGTGTCATTAAGGAATACAATGGGGAAGTCCCCTTGAACCAGAGTCATATTAAACCTGGTCATGTTTTCTGCAATGTAGTCATCTGTAATTGCAAACCGAATGCAAGCAGTGGATATACTTTCTGTAAAATTAAAGTATTTTCCCGTAGGAGTGAAACGTCTAGCACCTGCAATAAAAAAGTGATTATGTTTTTAAAACATATCTGTAAGAATTTAAACTTTGAAAATGAATTATTTTTAGTTTACTTACTCGATAAACAATTTACTTTTCATGCAAGGAAAAATTTTCAGGTAGTACCAGTTAGTACATTAGAATGAGAAATGACCCAATAGTTAAAATCGGACAACAATTACTACTACTACTACTACTACAATTATTATTATTACTACTACTACTACTACTTAGTAGCTAGTAATAATAATAGTAATAATAGTAATAATAATAATAATAATAATAATAATAATAATAATAATAATAATAATGCAGCACCAAGTTATACATTAATTAGCTATGTTATTGCAAAGACCAAAAGAAAAATGTACTTGGCACAGTATCAATATAATGTCGATATGCAGTATCAATATGAATATGGATTGGATATGTAGCTCATGCAAGTCGATATGTAGCTTGAGCAATGACATGGTAGACATTAATACTGTCTTCTCAAAAGATATTACAACTGCTCACTTTACTAGCAGTTTCAACAGGAAACTCTGATTTTCCAGCACTCAGGTAAACCACTGAGTAAAACAAACTTACCCTGGGCAGCAAAGAAATATTTGTTCATGTGATTACAGCATAGGGGGGCATTGGCAACAAAAGCTTACAATCATAATATGACCAAAAAATTAACTAACTTTTCCAAATAATGAGTCGAAACAAAAAGCTTTGGCATAATAGAGGGGTTTAAATTGCCCAGTGCAACATTTTGATGCCTTTTTTAATCTTCGTGAGGCTGTAGTCTTCCAGATTTGCTGTTGTGTGACAGAATGACTCACTGACTGACTGACTGATTGACACACAAATGGAGTACTATAACCTTCTCGCGCATGTATGCTGAGTGTTAATAATTATAGCAACTAATAGCCTCATTGTTTCACACAGGATAGCACACAATAAAATGCAAGAGCTACATTGATGTCTACTTTATATTTAAAGTGAACTCAGCGAATGTCTTACTTGCTATATTATTAAACTTATATCCTATGGATACTGTTGTTGCTGGTGCAATAGCTCCTTTTATTCGTCTTAAACATACTTCAAATGGAGGATTTCCTTCCATAAGGTTTAAAAACTGCTGCAATATGACAATTTGTATTGCTGCAACATTTACACAAGACAGTTATAACTGTGGTATGCTCTTTTTGTGTTGTTTATGTATGTCAATTTAATTCTTAATGTTTCTGATGACATAAACTTAACTCATAGACATTAATTACACAATTACATGTGTATTTGATGATTAAACCCAATGGTATTTAATATGTCATATGCCACAGGTAAGTTTCAGCATTTGACACACTAATAATGTGGATTGAATTATGGAATACTTTGGTCAATCCCAAATATGACTGCCTAAAAAAGTCGTTATAATATTACGACAGAATGTGTGAGTAAAGTTATCAAGACTGAAATATTACCTTATTACCAACAATGTAATATTATATGACAAGACCCTGCCACAAAGTGGCGCTTGACGTATTGCAAAGCAAGAATGAAGTAGCACAAGTTATCTTGCTCAGTTATCATTCTCTACCATTGGTTAAGGTTACATAAGTTTCCCTCTCCTGCTCTTTTTTTCTGAACTATCTGAGCTTTTCTTATCCCCCCACCTCTTCTTTCTTCAGCTCTTTCTTCTTTAGTCATAAGGTCCCCTTTTTTTTTTTTGTCTATCTCTCCTGCTTCTGAATTTCTGTCCTACCTTCCTTTGGAAACTAACCCCTGCCTTTACTTGTCGATTCCACCCGCTTTCTGTTACAATTAATCGCTCGGCTTTTTGCCTTATCTTCTGTTCCATTTTAAGCCTCTTAATCACCTTTAACCTTCTCTTTCATACTAATTTTGCATTCCTTTTTTAAACATACGCCATCTTCCATTGTCTATTGCACCCGCCTTTTAGAATTAACCACTTTCTACCGAACTTGCTGATACTACTTTACCTATCAGGGCAAGACGATGCTTTACCAAACCTTACAAGCTCATGAATTATTCATGAATACACACCATTGTCGTATAATTATGCACTGAAATGGGCCTAATATCTGTTGCCACATAGGAAATGCAAAGTAAATCCCCCCAGGTTATATAGTACTTATTACATGAGTCAGAGTGTGATATGGTGAAATATTTCATGAGCAGGCTAATTTATTTTCATGAACCAAAGTCAGAGTGAAAATAAAGTCTGAGAGTGAAATATCTAGCCATATCACTCTGACAGAGTGTAATAAGTGGTTTATTCCACACTAGATATCTTCACTGAAGTAGTTTTTTGGTAACTCAAGGTGTAAAGTTGGAGAAAACTCACCAGGGGCTCCCCACAACCCCAGCTGATATTATAGCAGCTGCTCTAACCTGGCTAGTTAGGCTCCACTAGAGTAAAGGTAGCTGTAAAAACCCAGAAAACTTGTACACCAGGCCAGGTTGCTATATCTACTCTGGTAATGAGCATGGCAGTACAGCCATGAGATAACACCATGAGATATCTTGAGATATCTCATGGGTCACTTACCTAAAAATATCATTGTGAAGATATCTAGCATGGAATATATATAATAATATATTTATACATTATATTCACTTATCAGGTGCCAGCATTAAAATTGGCAAAAAAAAAAGTTAACTAATACTCTCATTAATTGGAAAATGATGGTTCAAAGTCCTATAATGGGTGTGGATTTATAAAAATTTGGGTGAGGCAATTGCCTGTCTGCCTCATCATGTGCTAAGTATTATGCTGAAATATATTATTTACTTACTGTCTGAGTCCTGTATTTTTACAGTTAGTGATTTAGAACCTATCTGATACAAGTGATCTCCATCTTGTGCATCTATTGTGAAAACGAGTGATCGAACATCTGCAGTCATTAGGTGGTCTGGTTCTACAGTCAGATTTACACACTGCCTGGGATTATCTGAATGTATAGTGCGAGTCTCAGCCAATGAATCCAAATTTACATTTGCTGTAGAAATTTTATATAGTAATTACTTTTTACTTGAAATATTAAATATCAAATCACGGCTAAAGTTTACAATAGAACCTAATTCCCCATAACATCTTTATTATAAATTTAAGCTTACGTGGTTTTCCATTTTTAGGAGTTTTAGCACTAATCTTGAAAGGAACTGAAATTGCACTGCTCCTTGTTCCTGTGTTACGAAGTATGGCACATACTTTAAAGTGAGCTTCAGATTCCTTTACAGTAGAATATCCAGCACCCTCGAGTTGCAGATAAACTAGAAAGTATTCAAAGAAAGATAACTTGACACAGCCTATAGCTATAGATTTTTCACTGTAATTAAATTTATTCCAACTGCTTAATAATTTATGAGATAATATTTCCTCAATGGTGATGTTCATGAACTTTATCAAATTTATACCTCAGTAATAGTTCAGAGAGAGTGAATTACTCAATCATTTCATGCTGGCCACCTATTGTGCAAATTAAGTACAAATACTGGTACCGTAATGTAGCATACAAACGCAAAACAAGGGGTTTGTAGCTACTCAAAAATATGTCCGGTTAGTCTGTGAATTGACAACCATTCAAACATTATAATGGACAGTCATAACAATCTGAATACAATTCAACTCCCATCTCGAGCACAATTATTTACTTATGTCAGTCAGCATGTCTCTTTCTGAGCTCACCTTGGTTATCATCTTGATATTGGATGTCAATTGAACTCTGCTTGAAAATTACTGCCTGATTACTTTCAAGTTTGAAAGGGAACACTTTTTCGTTGGCACCAGCATTGTTAGTAAAAGTCACAAATCCTATGCAACTGATATTATTTGTACTGTTGAAGAAAAATGATGAATTTCCTGTGGACTTGAAGAATAGATGACCTGGAATGAGCAATAATAGTCCTCACTAGTAAGTACCCCATCATAACACTAGATGATGTAACCTTTGCTAATTAGGAATGGACTAGCATAAGGTATGTCTACCCCTCTACCAATTGGTACAGTTAGCTGCATCAGTTCGCTTTTTTTTTTCTCACTTACTTTTCTCACCACTGTATAGTTGTCTTTACTGGTAACTCTATACCAACCCAGCTCCATCTATATACACCAAGGCCGTAGCCAGGGGGGGGGGGGGGGGGGGGGGGGTCAGGGGGTTACATGTAACCCCCCTTTCAAATTAATGATATTCATAGAAGTCTGTTGATTGTGAGGTTGAAGTAACTTGACAATGAAAAGGCAGTGCCAATTCAAAGATATTCGATTGTTTTTTAAGAAAAAGTTAGCTGTGGAAGGAGATGGTTAGCATATTATTATCATGAGCTAGACATTGAAAAGTAAAGATTGTACTATATATCATTCATTATGTTTAGATCATGAGTTAAAAGAGGTACTAGTCCAATTTCCATCGGATGAATCTGAAAATAATGTGGTTCCTTCTAGCTCTCTTCAGAGATCAGATGTTTTGCTAGAATCTACTCGCTGTACTATATAGTTTTAATATAATGGTTTGTCTTTATGTCAATTTTCTTGATAATGGATGTTAGTTAATTAAGAGGTGTGGTTTGGGTGTGGTAAGATTGTAACCCCCCTTTTGAACAGTCTGCCTACTGCCCTGTACACATTGTTGTTCTCACTTATCCGGCACAGATCATGAATCAACATACAACTGTCATTGCCATTACTGATGATACTTTATCGCCCAATTATGATGACTTTACCACCAATGTTAACCTCCTGAATTATTCTTGAATTAACACACACACTGTCATTGGTTGTCAGTTGTTGTCTTTACTGACAGATAAGCATATTATTAGTTGGTGAATGAGCGTAGCAAGCGGGACAGTATAAGGGGGTGGTCAATTGAAATCGGGTATATGTTCTATACAATGGTATAATATATGTATGTCCCTTAAATGCACTCATGGGCTCTTTTTTCTCCTAACGATACAGCTTGTTAAGGTAGCTCTTAGCTTCTTCAGGAACTATAGAATATGTTTAATTTAGTTTCATACTCAAAATTGTGTGCTTATTTCCTAGAAATGTTTGTTTTTCAAGTCACAAAAACCTGGTGCGAGTGGTTCAAAAGTCATTTATGAAATAAAAACAACAACAGATTATACTAGTGATGTGCTTCAGTACAAATAGCGGCCGAGCTGGTCTGACTGAAATTTGAATATGAATGCTAGCTGCTAACAATTTTTGCTAGTTAAAAATAATTTTGTTTAGTTTATTGGTATTCCGTAGCAACACACAACACTTCTATACACACACCACCACAAAACCTACATGTTGTATTCTTTTAGTGACTTGACTATTGGACAAAGGATTTTCAAGGGGTAAGCATGAATCAAATTTCCAAGGATGATACAGGTAAGGATCGCTCGCCTTTCCAAAGTACGCTCCGTTCAAAATGCTCTATTGTATCAGAGCTCTAGTAGATTTAGCATTACGTTGTATTCTCTTAGTGACTTGACTATTGGATTTTGGATTTTCAAGTAAAAACAAATCTGTTACGTAAGACTATATAAACAGCGCATTGACGAAGTTAACTTACCACCACCGCTAAAATTCTTTTTTCTTTTTCCTGGCATTATTTTGTAGTCTTTTCTTCTAAATTTCTTGAGCCCACACTAATGTTTACATTTTTTAAGTAGCTGCCGGGGGTGGACACGCTTTGAACTTTGCCATATTATATATATACATATATACCAAAATCTCAATTGAGACTCGTTAGTGAGAGTCTCATTTGCTCGCCCAATTATTAAAAATCAATACTATTTTGCATACTTACTGTATCCTTCCAATTTATAATTCACTAAAATTTGTAGTCCTTCAGCAATGGTTCCAGATTCTATTCTCAAGCAAACTTCAAAAGTATTATTTCCTTCTTCAGCTATTACACTCTTAGGGCTGAAATCCACTACAATGTCTGAATTGAACATAATATATTATAAACTTTATTAATAACTAGAAATATAAAAACTTACTTATGCTAAGTCAACTAGAAATGGTTTAAACAAAAACAAAAGGGTAAAACTTAAAACAATTACTAGCGCACATTGTTAAATTCTGGCACTAAATTACATATTTTTATTATACTTAAATTTTAACATAGTTGTAAGGTATAAAAATATAGATATCTCAAACTTTAGGGAAATGAAAAAGATTTTACATAGAATGTAGACCGTACTAAAGCTTTTCCAGTACATAATTGAAACTCACTGTCAGAATCTCTTATAATATATGTTAGGTTTTTTCTCTCCACGGTCACACCTTTCGAAATGTTTAATGGAACCAATGTGAACGTAATTCTGCTATCTGATTTGGTGATAATACCATCTGAATGAACAGTTAAGTTTAAGCATCTAACTGGAGATTCTGGTTTTAATATATATCTTCCTGAAAGTGGAGTTAAGTCCATAAGTTCTGAATATACAAATTGTAAATAATGTATCAATTATTGCAATGCAAAATTACTACTTACAGCAGAAACTCAGATATATTATAATGGTTAGAAATGTAGTTATGCTACTTGGCTTTTAATCATCTAATCAATTCAGATACTTAACTTGAGAGTTGATTAACTAAAAATTATTCAAGAAAAGAGGGTTAATTAATGATTTTCAATGGAAAAAATGGGGCTTAGTTCCCGTATGATAGGACATTGTAATTTTCTTTTAACAAAATCAATGAAATTCTACAATAGTGTCATTTGAGCCTTAAAAAGTATTGCAATACCAAAATTTATTAGCATACCTGCAATTTTGCTCCAGTTGCTGACAGCTTTAACCTGAAAACTGGCATAATCCGTACCAATTCTTCCGTATCGCAACAGAACACACACTTTAACATAACCTTTGGACTCGGGAATTGTGGTAGTGGATCCACTTCCATTGATGTATAAATAAGCTATATAGTTGAATACAGTTAAAAAGATCTAATTTAAATATAGCTATATTTACTGCTGATCACTTATATTGTATTGTCACTTTAATTAGGCTGTAGCTAATTGTTTAGCTAATATGAAAGAAATCCTCCATGAACTATAGCTAGCTAGCAACAATTTACCCCATTGACTTCTTGCAATATCAATAACTGAAAGTAGACTAAAAGGAAGCAAGTAAAGGTACATCTTTGAAGCAAACGGGCCTCTATTGAAGTTTTTTTTTTTCTGGACGCTTACGCCAGGTGGCTATGGACTTCTACAGTGGGTGTACATCCCGCACCTAAGGCGTGTGTGTAATTACCCGCGGTTCGAGGAATTATCGCTGATTTCAGCCTTGTCTCGCCAGGCCAGACCCTTTACCGTGCTTGCTTAAGGTAGAGGTATTGCCTGGCGAGACTATATAGACCGTCCTAGCGATAATTCCGAGAGTTGCCTTGGTTTAACTATTTTGTGCCATAGTTAGCGTTTTGAAAAGAGCAAAAGACCGAATATAGACAGAGAGGATATTGTTGTTTTGAGTTGAAAAATAAAACATTAAGTGGGCACATCTTTCAACTCAAAACAACAATATCCTCTCTTTCTATTTGGGCCATTCCAAAACACTGACAACATGATAAGTGCATTTTGTTCCCTTTCGGCCGCCTTCAAACAAGAACAGTGGTGATTCAGTAACGATATCCGGTGAGGTTCAGAAGTCAAGACCTAATATTTAAATAAATAATCCTCCATGTCAGTTCTTTAAGGTAGTTGTCCTGTCCTAACATTGTCTCCATAGTTAATCACAACTATAAAATATTTGAAAGGAAGAAACTAATGGATATAAGCTATTATTATATAAGCTCACTTGGTAGTATGAATTGGTGTAGAAGTTATAAGGGCTCAAAATGGGGTGTCCAGACAGCGCCTCCTGGTAAACACCTCGTGAGGTGTTATTTAAGCACCACATTTGAACTGTGTGAGTGCTGGAATTCAGGTGTTTATTGAAACAATATACAGGTGAGACTCCCCCATGTTTAGCTAATTCTTTAGACAGCAATTAGATACATCTATCGTTATCATTGCTTGACCTGTATTGATACCCGATCAGGAATAGCCAAATACATTATTTTTTCGGTCAGAGAAATGATTTTGTTATATCTATTGTAGCTTGCTAGTTATAGTAGTAGCGGGGTTCGCACCTTTGGTGCTTTATATATTTAAGGTTAATACGTTGGATTATTATCCCTCAGGTATAACACTGTTCATTATTATTCACTTGTCTGATTGACCGTATTTATGCCCTCTGTGACAACAGGACATTCCGCCTATCCTGTTTCCACACTCGCAACCTAAACTAATCGCAATACAAAGCTAGAAAAGCAGCAATCTGAGAAGAAGCCACTTATTGTTTACAAAATTCTTAATGAAGACAGTCCGCGTGATAAAGTGAGCCGTACCGCGTGACTAAAAGCGGGCGCGTTTTGAGCGGGAAACCTGTGCCCCTATTCGTATAGACTTTTGTATTTAGTTTTGGAATAGCACTTTCCTTCCGGTTTTGGAGTATACTGGGGAAATATTTCTAACCGCTTCGGCACGAGCTTTGTAATGGTGCAAACCTCGGATGCGTAGCTGCTTCCGTTCAAAAGTTGTTCAAGATTTTTTCTGGCCAACTCAACTTGGTCACAATATACCACAATGATAGCTTATTAGCTTGCATATCTTAATTCAATTACTGCTGTAGGTAGCTATTGATTGTGTTTCTGTGTTATTGTTGTTGCATGACTTCCTTAATTTCTTACTTGTCCAATAGGTTCCTCTTCTTCCTACCCTGCCCCAGTGATTTTTCCTTTTCCTATTTGCCTGAGTGGTTCTACTTTTCCTACTTTGCCCCAATGGTTCTTCCTTTCTTTTCCTACTTTGCCCCAGTGGTGTTCTTCCTTGTCCTTTAAGCTATAGAAGTATAGCTAGCTAATATCGGATATTTATAATCACTTCCATAGCCAAAAATTATTATTCTTCACATAGCATTGATCTCCTTGACTGTATATTTGAATAACCTATTAAATCTAAAGCTATATAGACAGACAAATAGCTGTATTGTTAAGTGTTCATTTATCCCCAACGCCATCTTCGTCTGTGTCGCCATCTTTGCCTTCGTTGATATCTCCTTCTTCTTCGCCTTGTTCTCTTTCTTCGTCTCCTTCTCGCAAGTTCTGCATAAAGCCTATCCTCTTCATCTTCATCATTTAATAATTGTTCTTTTACAATATCTTGCCTGCTGTCATCTAATACAGCTGTCAAATCCTTAGGATAGACCAGGACATCCTCAGTATCAGTCTCACCATCTTCCAGCTCACCCATTGATGGCTGGTTTTCCTGGACAGTGTTCGTGTCTTTAATTAAACTTAAGAGCTCTCTATTACTAATGTCCATCATATCCATGCTGCAATCATTGATTTTCTCAATATTATGAGACTTCAGTCTCAATTGCCGTAGCTTGTCATCTTCATTGGAGTGATCCCAGTTCATGGGGGAGCTCATACCCATTAATTCATATGTCAATAAATACAATGAGACAAATAAAAAGCTTGCCATGGTAGCTAGCTATGAAGTTGACTGGAAGGCTGAAAGTTACAAGTATTCTTTTTATATATCCAGTGAGAGAACTGAAAAATAAAAGGGCTTTCCTGTGCATGAGAGACTTGTTTACAGCAATTGTTCCTTGTGTATGCTACTGGTTATTTGCTTTATTACTCTAAGCAATGATGTGTGTCATAAAGTTATTGTGTTTAGAGGACACAATAACAGAGGAAACTGCAACTCATGTAGATAATTCTGGAAAACATACTCATATTCTGATAGCTAGCTATTTAGATAGTTATAATGCATTTTTTGTTGTCGTTATGTATTTTAATAGCTACTTCTTTTGTTAGATATTATAATGAAGAGTTGCATACCACTTGAAACGTGGAAGACTAAAATCGAAATGGGGCTGCTATTTGCTTGTAGTGCTTTAATGCCACAAATTAGATCAAATTTGAACCATTTTTCCTAGGGAGTTAGCTAGTACCTAAGAGTTAAGCATAGATAAATGTTTTTTTTTTTTTAAATATAGGTACACCTAGAGTCAAAGTGTGATATTTCAAGAGCAGGCTACACAAGCCAAATGCGAGTGAAAATATTGCCTGAGAGTGAAATCTATCTTGCTATATCACCAATGACAGAGTGGAATAAGTGGTTTATGCTATGCTAGGTAACTCAGCTTGTAAAGTTGATTGCATTAGGTCAAAGTGACTCTCCCACACCCCCAGCTGATAATTTAGCACCAGCTTTAACTATGTAGGGATAGTGTTTGTAGAGAAAGGAAACTGGGGAACTAGTAAGCAAGGGATTGCATAACTAACAGTGTATTTGGAACTAATGAGCTTGGCAATTCAGCGTGTGATAACACCCACATTGATATCGTGAAATTCACTGGTCAAGTAACTAAGAGCAGAAGACAAAACTTCTGCTTCAATACAACTCTTAAGAATTGTGTAATTCCTAATAGTTTTGCAATAACAAATTGCTAGTAGAGATTACTAAATTATGCTAGCATTTTTTGAGTATTATAGGTAAGTATATCATTGAGAATAATACCAGTATATATATATTATTCATTTGATACAGGAGAATATCACGAGTCTGTTGGCTTAGTATTTACGCGAGTGCCGCAGGCACGAGCGTAAATACCGCCAATCAGACGAGTGATATTCTCGGGTATCCAATGGATAATAAATTTATTAGGTACTGCTCATGCGCGAATACCTTGGTAACAATTCTATAACCTAGGGGGACGTAATAACCCAACGTAATAACTATGAACACAGGTGATATGGAAAAATATTGCCCTAAGCCACATCCTGTTTACTTTAATGCATTTTCTATGTGGCAACAGTTATCAGGCTCTGTTCAGTAGCTACCTAATAAAATAAGAATTATTGTGGCTATTTGGCAGCTGAACAAATTTTTTCTTTGCTAAACAAGTTTTAAAGAAAACCAGCAAGAGCTTTAAAAGACTACAAAAAGCATTTCACAATATAACAAAATGTAGCTATAGGCTCCTATTTATTCATAACTAAATTTGAGGATAGCTAATGAGCATATTTTTGACACTTCAAAAGCATTTTAGGAACAAATTTGAGAATTTAGGAATAGCATTAGCTGATGTAAAAAAAAATCGAGCATATCATACAGGAACAGGTTCATTTTTAGAAGTTCTAGCATAAATTTGGGACATTAGAGAAAATTTTTTGGAAGAAAATGAAATGCAAAATGTATTAATGTCTAGAATTAGCTTAGTGTTTAGTAATCATCACAGTCTACTAGCTATATCCTATCTAGCTCAAATTTGGTGTCATTAAATCTTATGTAAGTGGCAAATACAAATTAGCTACATAGCTATTCAAGCAGAAATAGCAAACCAAAAATAGTTAGCCAACACATGGCTAGGAAATGATGAACTATAACAAAGCTTCTTTCCATGTTCTGACAACTTCATCTTTTGACATGCTCAGTAACAAATGCACAAGTTTCCAATTCTTGTCAATTTTTACTTTAATATAATCGTTCCATGGTTCTGCTTTGTAAAATATTTCGCAGTTGAGAGCAAGAAGGCAGCATCTGGCTAGTACAAGGTAGTACAAGCAATTTAGCTCATCTTCACATAGCGGCAAAGTATCGTGGTATCCATGGATTAGCGGAACAACAAACTCCACCACATTGGCGCAGGAGTCTGCCTGGTACGTCATCAGACTGGACACACTAACGGCTAGGTCAATGACTGTATAAGTCTTAATAACATCACCAAAGTCAATGAATGAGAGGAACTCATACCCTTTGGATAAAGAGTGGTTCACGATTATATTCAGCTCTGTAGCATCTAAGTGGATGATGGACTTTTTCATCTTGGGTAATATTGGCTCTACAGTATCTTCAAATCCTTGGATAATCTTAGTAACCTCATCTTCATGAGAAGAGCCTGCCTTTTTAGATTTTGCAGCTTGGACAAAATTAGATAAGTCCCAGTTACCTAGCTGGCGTGCTTCTAGAGATGTATTTGAAAAATTCTAAAAAATAATAATAATAAAATGAAGGTGAGTGTGCGTTATACATATAATATATACATATATGTTGCAGTCCTACTACGTTATTAACTTATAGTAATATATTCTAGCTCAATTAAAAATCTCCAACTTTCCTAATTGGTCTAAACCTTAATTAAAAAAAATGCACATTTTTTTATCTTGTAGCCACAGAAGCGCCGACATCACTGGACACAGTTTTTTTCATTAGGTACTAACCCTCAGTAATAATAATATAGCACAAAGGGCGTGAACCCTCAGTACTTCTATACACTATCTAGCTATAAGAAAATCTTTTTTTCAGACAACCTATTTGGCATATCTAATCAGGTAGCAAATGCCGTAGACGTGAGTTGTGAGGCGTGACTTCTTTGTTAAGCGGTGTTTTTTGTTAGGCACCCATTTTCATCCCAGATTTTAATACTTTTTTATAAAGCGCCCCATGCGTATCCCGTTTCCATACCGTTTAGAGTTATAAATGGGGCACTAATAACCTGCGTCTACTATAGGTTGGTATCTGATGCAATGAAAGCAGTAGACACGTATGCTGTCTCTATAAGAAAATCATAATATTCAATGTGCAATGAATGTTGAGAGTTGTAAATTCCCAACAGCAGTGGTTTTGGTTGACGGACCACCATGCTAGCAAGAGAACACGCACAGCAGGCTAGCTTCAGAGGCTGTGTGTGCCTTAGGTTGTATGTTGTGTCTTAGGTTCCTCAACTGCACAATGGAACAAAAGGCAGTAGGAAAAGCACTAGCTAAAGTATCAGTAAAGCTAACATTCACAAGACTGTCATGGATTCAACTTCATTCATTCTTCAAGAATTCTAATTCAAAGAATGTATAACATGTGACAATTGATTTAAAAAAACACACACACACCAGTGTGCATTTAATAGAATAATAAATGTATGGTGTATGCTAATGAACTAATAAATGATAAGTGTATGTGATTAATAATAGTGTAGCTACTGCCACTATAGCAGTGCAGTGCAGAATTGTAAATTGAACAGTGTAGCTGCCTGTGCAAGAGCAGATACTCACATACAGCTAACTAAGAAACATAATATCTATGCATTAGCGAAGTTTATCAAGTTAACATACCATCAGCACTTTGTCCATTTTTGCCAACTTCTCTCCTATGCTATACAACAGGGAAGGCACAAAATGGTGTCTTTCTACGTGATGGAGAGTTGTACCTGGCACAAACACCAATACTCTTAAAAAATACACCAATTCCCCAGGTTCACATTCACTGGGTACAGCTTCATTGGTTCTCCCCAGTTCATTGCTGCTGCTTACGGGTTGGTTCATTTGGACAAGTTGACTTTTTGAGAGTTGCACTACTACACTCTCGCCTTTGCGATCTGTCAAAGGACATCCCAAACAAAGGCCATAAGACTTGAGGTGGCTCATGAGCTGGTTGATTCCATACAGTTGGTCAATCTTAATGCTAATGGGATTGGAGACTTTCAAGATATATTCACCTTTGTTTCCATTGCTTGACTGTGCAATGAAGTAGTAGTTTCTGTCTCCGAAACTGGGAAAACTCTTTACAGATGCTGCTTGCACAGCGCCAAATTTATAAAACTTACTAACCAGTGCGGACACTGTTTCAGGGAGTAATTCAGGAGGACGGCCAGCACAAGTAGACATTGCTCTTACTCTTAGTCTGGCGTAGCCGACCCTTTACCTTCCGTTAGGGCGGGGAGGAAGGAAAGGGTCTGGTGTCATGAACGTATTAGTTGCGCTCCAATCAGATTGCTTGAATTGACTTGATTGCATATCTTACCCAACCTCGAGTCTGGAGAGAAGTGCATTTTACAATGTCTGCGATGTCGACCGCTCGGTCTGAAGTGATGTCCATTTTTGAAAAAACTTGGATATTCAGTGAAATCAGAACAACTAGAAGTAATCACAGGGATCTTACGAAGGGATGTTTTTGTTGTTCTTCCAACAGGATTTGGGAAGAGTCTTTGTTTCCAGTATTTGCCTCTACTATAGACAGACTGTTTCCAGAAGAGGCCAACTCTATTATTATTGTAGTAACACCTCTGACTGCTATAATGAAGGACCAGGTAAGAAAATAAACCGCAGTTTATGATTTTTAGCTATTAAGAATGTTATTTGCAGGTTACAGTTTTGTCCAGAATGGGTATTAAAGCCTGTTATGTTTCTGGAGAGCAGGATGATGAAAGAATGAGAAAGGACGTTATAAAAGGAGATACATTTAGGAGGCTACTTCTGAGAATTGGTGAAATAAGAAGCTTACTACCATCACACGTTAATATTAGCTACAAAACACTCAGGTTCACATTCTTAGTTAAATACAGCTACAAAAACACTCAGAAGAGATATTGCACGTATCATTGGAATGAGAAATGAATTAATTGTTGCACGACCTCCTGTGAAATCAAATGTGAATAACGAAAGGTAAAGGGTCGGCTACACCAGACTATCATACTCTCGCGTCAGACCGTTATGGTAGGTCAAGGGTTTTGCTATGAGCAGGATAAATGGGCTACCCGGTAGCTGGGCCCATATCTATTGTCATAGGCTCAGGTAGTGTCCTTGGGTCCGAAAGACAGTCCTTACTTTTTTTGGACTATGCCCTATGGTTTATTGTCTGCCCTTGAAGTTTCTTGCATTGTGAGTAGCTAGCATGTATGCTAATCAAACATAAATACAACCTGTTGTAAGTTGATGTGTTGGTTAAATCTGTGCAAATTCAACTGCTTTGTATAGCTTGGTCGGTGCTACACATGCACACTTCACTTAAGTACAACAGTGAATGCTGTTTGCGATAAACTGCTTAAAACTAAGCTTTAATTGAGTATGAATAATTGGAATCTCTTTACCAAACAACACTAAAATATGGGACATCAAAGAAAATTGTGGGGGAAGAAAAATAAAGCAAAATTTATTGATGCTTAGCAAATTGTAGTTACTAACATAGCTACGCGAGTGACCATTTTTACTTTAGATACATGCATATATGGCTCAAATTCAATGAGTCATTGGTTTAGTTGCTGTTGGATGTAGCAAATAGCTAGCTATATGTAAGGAGTTTAACCACCTCAATCATAACCGTTGCAATATCGAATGTTTCTAAACGATTGCCCGTTTCCCTTTGTATTACTATTAAACTTGCTAAAAACACAGGGTACTTAAAATGGTGATATGAACACAAAAAGGAAAAACAACAACACCAAAAGGTGATAATGACACAAAAATTATATTTACTCGTTGAAAATAATTAAATTTGCCTCTAGCAAAAATTAATAGTGCACAACATGTTAATATCAGAGGAACATGTTCATTTTTAGAAGTTCTAGCATAAATTTGGGACATTAGACAAATTTTTTTTGGAAGAAAATGAAATGCAAAATGTATTAATGTCTAGAATTAGATTAGTGTTTAGTCTACTAGCTATATCCTGTCTAGCTCAAATTTGGTGTCATTAAATCTTATGTAAGTGGCAAATACAAATTAGCTATACATAGCTATGCAAGCAGTTAGCTACACTTGATTAAAATGTAATACTTTCATAATACAAGTGTAAACAGTCCTTATAGTTAAAAAAAATGTATTGTTTCTTAAGTTAAAAAAACTGCTGTAAAAAAAAAAATGCATATAAAACCAAAAACCCAAATAAATAGCAAACCAAAAATAGTTAGCCAGCACATGGCTAGGAAATGATAAACTATAACAAAGCTTCTTTCCATGTTCTGACAACTTCATCTTTTGACATGCTCAGTAACAAATGTACAAGTTTCCAATTCTTGTCAATTTTTACTTTAATATAATCGTTCCATGGTTCTGCTTTATAAAATATTTCGCAGTTGAGAGCAAGAAGGCAGCATCTGGCTAGTACAAGGTAGTACAAGCAATTTAGCTCATCTTCACATAGCGGCAAAGTATCGTGGTATCCATGGATTAGCGGAACAACAAACTCCACCACATTGGCGCAGGAGTCTGCCTGGTACGTCATCAGACTGGACACACTAACGGCTAGGTCAATGACTGTATAAGTCTTAATAACATCACCAAAGTCAATGAATGAGAGGAACTCATACCCTTTGGATAAAGAGTGGTTCACGATTATATTCAGCTCTGTAGCATCAAAGTGGATGATAGACTTTTTCATCTTGGGTAATATTGGCTCTACAGTATCTTCAAATCCTTGGATAATCTTAGTAACCTCATCTTCATGAGAAGAGCCTGCCTTTTTAGATTTTGCAGCTTGGACAAAATTAGATAAGTCCCAGTTACCTAGCTGGCGTGCTTCTAGAGATGTATTTGAAAAATTCTATAAAAAAATAATAATAAAATGAAGGTGAGTGTGCGTTATACATATATAATATACATATATGTTGCAGTCCTACTACGTTATTAACTTATAGTAATATATTCTAGCTCAATTAAAAATCTCCAACTTTCCTAATATTGGTCTAAACCTTAATTAAAAAAAATGCACATTTTTTTATCTTGTAGCCACAGAAGCGCCGACATCACTGGACACAGTTTTTTTCATTAGGTACTAACCCTTAGTGTGCATGTACGATAGAAAATAGTACTCAATGTGTCAGTCAGCTAGTTATATAGTCACTTAAAAAAAATGTATTTCAAAGACGATAGTTTCCAAACACTGGAAAAGCCACTACACTATTCCACTGGACAATGAAAAGCTATTCATTTATTGGCCTTATGACAGTAAACTTTTGTGTGCAAGGCCCATGATTGTCATGATTGTCATGTGGGCATAAATAATATCTCGCGGCCTGCAGAAGTTTTGCTTTATAATGGTATATCAGAATCAGGGACATGTTCATTGTCCAGGTCCTGAACACCAACATTTTCATTTATCATACAATTCTGCACTGCACTGCTATAGTGGCAGTAGCTACACTATTATTAATCACATACACTTATCATTTATTAGCATACACCAACATTTATTATTCGATTAAACGCACACTGGTGTGTGTGTGTTTTTTTTTTAAATCAATTGTCACATGTTATACATTCTTTGAATTAGAATTCTTGAAGAATGAATAAAGTTGAATCCATGACAATCCTGTGAATGTTAGCTTACTGATACTTTAGCTAGTGCTTTTCCTACTGCCTTTTGTTCCATTGTGCAGTTGAGGAACCTAAGACACAACATACAACCTAAGGCACACACAGCCTCTGAAGCTAGCCTGCTGTGTGTGTTCTCTTGCTAGCAGGGTGGTCCGTCAACCAAAACCACTGCCGTTGGGAATTTACAACTCTCAACATTCATTGCACATTGAATATTATGATTTTCTTATAGAGACAGCATACGTGTCTACTGTTTTCATTGCATCAGATACCAACCTATAGTAGACGCAGGTTATTAGTGCCCCACTTATAACTCTAAACGGTATAGAAACGGGATACGCATGGTGCGCTTTATAAAAAAGTGTTAAATTCTGGGATGAAAATGGGTGCCTAACAAAAACACCACAGAAGTCACGCCTCACAACCCACGTCTACAGCATTTGCTACCTGTTTAGATATGCCAAATAGGTTGTCTGAAAAAAGATTTTCTTATAGCTAGATAGTGTATAGAAGTGGTGAGGGTTCACACCCTCAGTGCTATATTATTATTACTAGTGGTGTACTTGAGCACAAAAGGTGAGCGAGCCTCCTGAGTTAGGTTACATAAAACTAAGTACTGTTGTAAGATTAAATTAACTTCTAACACTCCAGCTACTAAAATATGGTCAAGTTTTTAAGTGTTTAAATTACATATATATGGTAAAGGGGTTCAGTGCCATAGTAACCACTCGTCCTAATTGTCTGACTTAAAAAACAACGACAGCATATTTCTAAGAAATTATCGACAGGTTTGAATCTAAGTATGACATGCTTACTACTGTATTAGCAAGAAAGTTGTGTAAAGGCAGCTAATACATTTATTTGTTAGTTAAACATTTACTTTGTGCTATTCTTTAGCTAAGAAGATGCTGTAACACACAACACTTTCACAAACACTTGTTCACTGGACATGACATCAACACAAGACTTACCTTCATGGTTAGATTATTGGACAATGAATTTTCAAGTAAGAACAATACTGTTGCATAGTGATAAAACTATGACAAACTGCGCATTAGCCAAGATAACATTTACCACCGCCGCTAATTTGAACAGAAAATGAACTCTAAGTTTTAAGTTTGTAAGTTGTAACTGCGTCTGCACAAAATCAGATATGTCAGACACAACCCATCAAATGGGTAAATACTTGATGATACAGGTAAAAATCTATGAACCAAATGATTCCATTTAGTGGATTACGGGGACGGGTTGGAAGCAAACACAAAACACGATGACATATGTACATCTAAACATGTATAAACAAACAATATCCCCGATTTTCAATAATGTTACCCCTGATAGTGTCTCGCTCGCTTCGCTTGCTCGCCAATTAGTATTATTATTAATCTATGAAGAAGCTGGCAGTTCAAAAACAACCACCACCATTCTATCACAACAACAAATACCTTATAGTTCATATTTATAGTACAATTGAACAGTGTAGCTGCCTGTGCAAGAGCAGATACTCACATATAGTTAACTAAGAAACATAATATCTATGCATTAGCGAAGTTTATCAAGTTAACATACCATCAGCACTTTGTCCATTTTTGCCAACTTCTCTCCTATGCTATACAACAGGGAAGGCACAAAATGGTGTCTTTCTACGTGATGGAGAAGTGTACCCGGCACATACACCAATACTCTTAAAAAATACACCAATTCCCCAGGTTCACATTCACTGGGTACAGCTTCATTGGTTCTCCCCAGTTCATTGTTGCTGCTTTTGGGTTGGTTCATTAGGACAAGTTGACTTTTTGAGAGTTGCACTACACTATCGCCTTTGCGATCTGTCAAAGGACATCCCAAACAAAGGCCATAAGACTTGAGGTGGCTCATGAGCTGGTTGATTCCATACAATTGGTCAATCTTAATGCCAATGGGATTGGAGACTTTCAAGATATATTCACCTTTGTTTCCATTGCTTGACTGCGCAATGAAGTAGTAGTTTCTGTCTCCGAAACTGGGAAAACTCTTTACAGATGCTGCTTGCACAGCGCCAAATTTATAAAACTTACTAACCAGTGCGGACACTGTTTCAGGGAGTAATTCAGGAGGACGGCCAGCACAAGTAGACATCGCTCTTACTCTTAGTCTGGCGTAGCCGACTTTTTACCTTCCGTTAAGGGCGGGGAGGAAGGAAAGGGTCTGATGTCATGATGAACGTATTAGTTGCGCTCCAATCAGACGCTTGAATCGACTTAATTGCATATCTTACCCAACCTCGAGTCTGGAGAGAAGTGCATTTTACAATGTCTGCGATGTCGACCGCTCGGTCTGAAGTGATGTCCATTTTTTAAAAAACTTGGATATTCAGTGAAATCAGAACAACTAGAAGTAATCACAGGGATCTTACGAAGGGATGTTTTTGTTGTTCTTCCAACAGGATTGTTTCCAGTATTTGCCTCTACTATAGACAGACTGTTTCCAGAAGAGACCAACTCTATTATTATTGTAGTAACACCTCTGACTGCTATAATGAAGGACCAGAAAATAAACCGCAGTTTATGATTTTTAGCTATTAAGAATGTTATTTGCAGGTTACAGTTTTGTCCAGAATGGGTATTAAAGCCTGGAGAGCAGGATGATGAAAGAATGAGAAAGGACGTTATAAAAGGAGATACATTTAGGTGGCTACTTCTGAGAATTGGTGAAATAAGAAGCTTTCATCACACATTAATATTATGGCACTGACAGCAACAGCTACAAAAACACTCAGAAGAGATATTGCACGTATCATTGGAATGAGAAATGAATTAATTGTTTCACGACCTCCTGTGAAATCAAATGTGAATAACGGAAAGGTAAAGGGTCGGTTACACCAGACTATCATACTCTCGCGTCAGACCATTATGGTAGGTCAAGGGTTTCGCTATGAGCAGGAGGTACGGGACGATAAATGGGCTACCCGGTAGCCGGACCGATATCTATTGTCATAGGCTCAGGTAGTGTCATAGGCTCAGGTAGTGTCCTTGGGTCCGAAAGACAGTCCTTACTTTTTTTGGACTATCATGCCCTATAGTTTATTGTTTGCCCTTGAAGTTTCTTGCATTGTGCGTAGCTAGCGTGTATGCTTATCAAACATAAATACCTGTTGTAAGTTGATGTGTTGGTTAAATCTGTGCAAATTCAACTGTTTTGTATAGCTTGGTTGGTGCTACGCATGCACACTTCACTAAGTACAACAGTGAATGCTGTTTGCGATAAACTGCTTAAAACTAAGCTTTAATTGAGTATGAATAATTGGAATCTCTATACCAAACAACACTAAAATATGGGACATCAAAGAAAATTGTGGGGGAAGAAAAATGAAGCAAAATTTATTGATGCTTAGCAAATTGTAGTTACTAGCATAGCTACGCGAGTGACCATTTTTACTTTAGATACATGCATATATGGCTCAAATTCAACAAGTCATTGGTTTAGCTAATAACGATTGTTGCTGTTGGATGTAGCAAATAGCTATATGTAAGGAGTTTAACCACCTCAGTCATCACCGTTGCAATATTGAATGTTTCTAAACGATTGCCCGTTTCCCATTGTATTACTATTAAACTTGCTAAAAACACAGGGTACTTAAAATGGTGATATGAACACAAAAAGGAAAAACAACAACACTAAAAGGTGATAATGACACAAAAATTATATTTACTCGTTGAAAATAATTAAATTTGCCTCTAGCAAAAATTAATAGTGCACAACATGTTAATATCAGAGGAACATGTTCATTTTTAGAAGTTCTAGCATAAATTTGGGACATTAGACAAAATTTTTTTGGAAGAAAATGAAATGCAAAATGTATTAATGTCTAGAATTAGCTTAGTGTTTAGTAACCATCACAGTCTACTAGCTATATCCTGTCTAGCTCACATTTGGTGTCATTAAATCTTATGTAAGTGGCAAATACAAATTAGCTATACATATAGCTATGCAAGCAGTTAGCTACACTTGATTAAAATGTAATACTTTCATAATACAAGTGTAAACAGTCCTTATAGTTAAAAAAAAATGTATTGTTTCTTAAGTTAAAAAAACTGCTGTAAAAAAAAAAATGCATAGAAAACTAAAAACCCAAATAAATAGCAAACCAAAAATAGTTAGCCAACACATGGCTAGGAAATGATAAACTATAACAAAGCTTCTTTCCATGTTCTGACAACTTCATCTTTTGACATGCTCAGTAACAAATGCACAAGTTTCCAATTCTTGTCAATTTTTACTTTTATATAATCGTTCCATGGTTCTGCTTTGTAAAATATTTCGCAGTTGAGAGCAAGAAGGCAGCATCTGGCTAGTACAAGGTAGTACAAGCAATTTAGCTCATCTTCACATAGCGGCAAAGTATCGTGGTATCCATGGATTAGCGGAACAACAAACTCCACCACATTGGTGCAGGAGTCTGCCTGGTACGTCATCAGACTGGACACACTAACGGCTAGGTCAATGACTGTATAAGTCTTAATAACATCACCAAAGTCAATGAATGAGAGGAACTCATACCCTTTGGATAAAGAGTGGTTCACGATTATATTCAGCTCTGTAGCATCAAAGTGGATGATGGACTTTTTCATCTTGGGTAATATTAGCTCTACAGTATCTTCAAATCCTTGGATAATCTTAGTAACCTCGTCTTCATGAGAAGAGCCTGCCTTTTTAGATTTTGCAGCTTGAACAAAATTAGATAAGTCCCAGTCACCTAGCTGGCGTGCTTCTAGAGATGTATTTGAAAAATTCTAAAAAAATAATAATAATAAAATGAAGGTGAGTGTGCGTACATATAATATATACATATATGTTGCAGTCCTACTACTACGTTATTAACTTATAGTAATATATTCTAGCTCAATTAAAAATCTCCAACTTTCCTAATTGGTCTAAACCTTAATAAAAAAAAATGCACATTTTTTGGTTTTGTAGCCACAGAAGCGCCGACATCACTGGACACAGTTTTGTTCATTAGGTACTAACCCTCAGTGTGCATGTACGATAGAAAATAGTACTCAGTGTGTCAGTCAGCCAGTTATATAGTCACTTAAAAATGTATTTCAAAGACGATAGTTTCCAAACACTGGAAAAGCCACTAAACTATTCCACTGGACAATGAAAAGCTATTCATTTATTGGCCTTATGACAGTAAACTTTTGTGTGCAAGGCCCATGATTGTCATGTGGGCATAAATAATATCTCGCGGCCTGCAGAAGTTTTGCTTTATAATGGTATATCAGAATCAGGGACATGTTCATTGTCCAGGTCCTGAACACCAACATTTTCATTTATCATACAATTCTGCACTGCACTGCTACAGTAGCAGTAGCTACACTGTTATTAATCACATACACTTATCATTTATTAGTTTATTAGTATACACCAACATTTATTATTCTATTAAACGCACACTGGTGTGTGTGTGTGTTTTTTAAATCAATTGTCACATGTTATACATTCTTTGAATTAGAATTCTTGAAGAATGAATGAAGTTGAATCCATGACAGTCTTGTGAATGTTAGTTTTACTGATACTTTAGCTAGTGCTTTTCCTACTGCCTTTTGTTCCATTGTGCAGTTGAGGAACCTAAGACACAACATACAACCTAAGGTACACACAGCCTCTGAAGCTAGCCTGCTGTGCGTGTTCTCTCGCTTGCAGGGTGGTCCGTCAACCAAAACCACTGCTGTTGGGAATTTACAACTCTCAACATTCATTGCACATTGAATATTATGATTTTCTTTTAGAGACAGCATACGTGTCTACTGTTTTCATTGCATCAGATACCAACCTATAGTAGACGCAGGTTATTAGTGCCCCACTTATAACTCTAAACGGTATGGAAACGGGATACGCATGGTGCGCTTTAAAAAAAGTGTTAAAATCTGGGATGAAAATGGGTGCCTAACAAAAAACACTGCTTAACAAAGAAGTCATGCCTCACAACCCACGTCTATAGCATTTGCTACCTGATTAGATATGCCAAATAGGTTGTCTGAAAAAAGATTTTCTTATAGCTAGATATAGTCAAGAAGAATACATAAAATATAGTTACCTGCTGGTCCAAAGCATGAAATTTGGTGCATATGCAGAGAATTATTATATATAACATATTTAGAAGGGGTGCTCCTTGAAAACTCTTCCCTGACTCTAATTATGACACAATGCGACATGCGCGAACATTTTAAATTTTTGCGCCATATATTTTTTAACTTGGTTCTAGGCAATTGCCTGCATTAAGGCTATTTTGTTTATGCAATGTGAAATCTTGGTAAAAAGACATTAAACAAGAATAATTGAAGTTTATGATAGATGATAGATATTAGTTTTCACATGATCCACGACAATAGCACAAAGTGGTACAGGAGAGTCCAGCGTCCTTGCATTTGCATCGTCTAGAGCATAGAGGTACTGCTTTACAGCCACACTTTAGCTAGCAATTCCTGACTTGCTTTCGCAATCTCGGGAAGAGTAGTCCAGAAAGGTGTCCAAATGTTTGAATTCATGGTCCAGCCATATCCCTCAGGTGATGGAAGGTTTTGCAACGAATGAAGGCTCGTTAACCACACACTTGCCTGGTACAGAGCCCGATTTGAATGCTCCAAAAGTGCAGCCTGTAATATACATAATAAAAACATAATACGTTCATGAAGTACTATAGATGGGATGATTTATGAGCATACCTGAGTTGGAGGGATAGTTTCTATCAATCTTGGTTTCCTTGAGAAGAGTTCTTGTCGCAGGTCATTCACTTGTGATATAGAAGTAGTTTTATTATATATTACACAAGTGAATCGTTCCAGGTCTACAAACTCTGGAGAAGTAGCCATCAATTTTTTATAGGGGTTGATTCTTACTGCTTGAAACACATGTGTTATACTGGGATATGACTTCCACGCTTCCCAAGTAGATTTTTTAGCTTTGCCAAAAAATTGTGATGTGGTATCACACCCTGTGAAAGAGTGGTAGAAAGGCAAGGCAACACACTTCTGTTTACCAAGATCCAGGCATATCTTGTTAAGGTGATAGTAAGTACCTAATAATCTTTCCAGTGCCAAAAGCAACCAAATATCGAAATCTGGATATGTTGATTGTAAAAAAAAAATTCCCAGCAATAATAACAATGACATCCGTGTCAACTGTACGTAGTAGAATCTTTTTAGCACCTTTCTGCATAGCATTTTGGATGTGGATACACATTTGTGTCCGCTTCTTCATGGTCACTAACACCCATACTACCAGTGTGAGATCCCTTGCAAATTACATGCGAACCTGTAGCAAAAAGAGAGGTTCTTGTACTCTCTCACTTGATCCATACAACAAATTGGTCACAAAAAACTTAAGGCTTGTGGGTAAAGACGTACGCTGACAATCTGGTGGAAACTGCCCACTAAAAGGCAACAATTTTCAAGACAAAATCTCCCTTCTTAAAATCTTTACTGCCTTAGCCATAGCAAGTGCCTCTGAATTGTAATCAAGTGAAGGTAAAGCATCATTGAGGATTTTTTTCATGCCTTCGTTGAATATGATTAGGACACTCTTCCCATCAGACTGCTCCTGACACTGGTCAGAAAAATGATCCAGTATCTGCAGCTTTAATGTGTTTTATTAGTAGGTATGTTAACCCCACGTTTTGTCAATAGCTGTTGTAACATATCATATAACTCCGCAAGCCGGAAAATATAGACACATTGTCTTCTATGTATGCAAATAGGTCACTTTGAGCTTTAATTATTTCAACCTCATGGGAGCAAGGATCATGTTCAGCTCTTTGCATGCTCCTGTATTTGCTTTTATATGCAGATAGACAATTATAGTGGTATTTTGCCTCTATTGCTATAAGGTCACCACCAGCAATTCTGGCCAACAACTCAGCATCCTGTAACTCAGTAGCCATTAGTCGCAAGTCATTATCTAATTTCATAGTGGCACAGGCATGGAGAGTACCAGTAATTTTGGTGCAAAACATACAACTCTCTTGCTTTGCCATACCCACCGACATCCTTTTGGATTTCCTTGGTCCCCCCTCACTTTGACATGATTCAAGGTTCCTTTTCTTGCCCAATAAAATTTTAAGTTTAGATTGAATAAATTTCAGATGGCAAGATTTATGCCATTTAGCCTTATGAGCCATGAACTCTTCAGGTGATTGTTCACCAGAAAATTGTACTGGAACAGGTAGTGACTTACAGTCTTGAAATCATTTGAAAGACTCCAGAAAATGTATGTAGATGTCAGCTCCATTCTTCTGCTTGCTGTCAGCTGGGCACTTCAGAATCCCACCACCATCACTACAGATAACACACACTTCCCAATCCATCATTTGCAGCACACCACAAAAAGTCATGTGTATTTTATTTGCGCGTTTTTTATTTTCGCTATACAAAGTCAATGTGTCGCGAAAATATAAATGTTCGCGCATATAGCAGCATATTTTTAGGAATCTATTGCAAACAAATTCTCTCATTCTGCATTTGTTTTAGGTCTTACTGAACAGCACCCCTTCTGGAATAATATATACTGGTAAGATTCACTGTACCAAAACTTGGACTTTGGACCAGCACGTAACTATAATACAAAAAATGGTCCACAATCTACCTCACTAATAGTGTATAGAAGTGCTGAGGGTTCACGCCCTCCGTGCTGTATTATTATTACTAGTGGTGTACTTGAGCACAAAAGGTGAGCGAGCCTCCTGAGTTAGGTTACATAAAACTAAGTACTGTTGTAAGATTAAATTAACTTCTAACACTCCAGCTACTAAAATATGGTCAAGTTTTTTAAGTGTTTAAATTACATATATACGGTAAAGGGGTTTCAGTGCCATAGTAACCACTTGTCCTAATTGTCTGACTTAAAAAACAACGACAACATATTTCTAAGAAATTACCGACAGGTTTGAATCTAAGTATGACATGCTTACTACTGTATTAGCAAGAAAGTTGTGTAAAGGCAGCTAATACATTTATTTGTTAGTTAAACATTTACTTTGTGCCATTCTTTAGCTAAGAAGATGCTGTAACACTCAACACTTTCACAAACACTTGTTCACTGGACATGACATCAACACAAGACTTACCTTCATGGTTAGATTATTGGACAATGAATTTTCAAGTAAGAACAATACTGTTGCATAGTGATAAAACTATGACAAACTGCGCATTAGCCAAGATAACATTTACCACCGCCGCTAATTTGAACAGAAAATGAACTCTAAGTTTTAAGTTTGTAAGTTGTAACTGCGTCTGCACAAAATCAGATATGTCAGACACAACTCATCAAATGGGTAAATGCTTGATGATACAGGTAAAAATCTATGAACCAAATGATTCCATTTAGTGGGGACGGGTTGGAAGCAAACACAAAACACGATGACATATGTACATCTAAACATATATAAACAAACAATATCCCCGATTTTCAATAATGTTACCCCTGATAGTGTCTCGCTCGCTTCGCTTGCTCGCCAATTAGTATTATTATTAATCTATGAAGAAGCTGGCAGTTCAAAAACAATCACCACCATTCTATCACAACAACAAATACCTTATAGTTCATATTTATAGTACAATTGAACAGTGTAGCTGCCTGTGCAAGAGCAGATACTCACATATAGTTAACTAAGAAACATAATATCTATGCATTAGCGAAGTTTATCAAGTTAACATACCATCAGCACTTTGTCCATTTTTGCCAACTTCTCTCCTATGCTATACAACAGGGAAGGCACAAAATGGTGTCTTTCTACGTGATGGAGAAGTGTACCCGGCACATACACCAATACTCTTAAAAAATACACCAATTCCCCAGGTTCACATTCACTGGGTACAGCTTCATTGGTTCTCCCCAGTTCATTGCTGCTGCTTACGGGTTGGTTCATTAGGACAAGTTGACTTTTTGAGAGTTGCACTACACTATCGCCTTTGCGATCTGTCAAAGGACATCCCAAACAAAGGCCATAAGACTTGAGGTGGCTCATGAGCTGGTTGATTCCATACAATTGGTCAATCTTAATGCCAATGGGATTGGAGACTTTCAAGATATATTCACCTTTGTTTCCATTGCTTGACAGTGCAATGAAGTAGTAGTTTCTGTCTTCGAAACTGGGAAAACTCTTTACAGATGCTGCTTGCACAGCGCCAAATTTATAAAACTTACTAACCAGTGTGGACACTGTTTCAGGGAGTAATTCAGGAGGACGGCCAGCACAAGTAGACATCGCTCATACTCTTAGTCTGGCGTAGCCGACCCTTTACCTTCCGTTATTGGTGGGCGGGGGAGGAAGGAAAGGTGTCATGTTCATCCGGCACAACGATAGTTGCGCTCCAATCAGATTGCTTGAATCGACTTGCGTAATTGCATATCTTAATTACCCAACCTCGAGTCTGGAGAGAAGTGCGTTTTACAATGTCTGCGACGTCGACCGCTTGGTCTGAAGTGATGTCCATTTTTGAAAAAACTTGGATATTCAGTGAAATCAGAACAACTAGAAGTAATCACAGGGATCTTACGAAGGGATGTTTTTGTTGTTCTTCCAACAGGATTTGGGAAGAGTCTTTGTTTTCAGTCAGTCAGTGTACGACAGACTGTTTCCAGAAGAGGCCAACTCGTAGTATAATTGACTGCTATAATGAAGGACCAGGTAAGAAAATAAACCGCAGTTTATGATTTTTAGCTAGAGCAGGATGATTAAAGAATGAGAAAGGACGTTATAAAAGGAGCATATATCAAATAGTATATTTCACTCCAGAGATGATTCTGGCAAGTAGAAGATGGAGAGAAATGCTCATAGGAGAAGTATACTCTTATCAGCTTCGAGCTTTGAAAAAATGGTATGTCACAATACTGTTTCACATATTTAAAAAAAATATAATTAATAAAATCAGGGGAGATACATTTAGGAGGCTACTTCTGAGAATTGGTGAAATAAGAAGCTTACTACCATCACACGTTAATATTATGGCACTGACAGCAACAGCTACAAAAACACTCAGAAGAGATATTGCACGTATCATTGGAATGAGAAATGAATTAATTGTTGCACGACCTGTGAAATCAAATGTGAATAACGGAAGGTAAAGGGTCGGCTACCAGACTATCATACTCTCGCGTCAGACTGTTATGGTAGGTCAAGGGTTTCGCTACGAGCAGGAGGTACGGGACGATAAACGGGCTACCCGGTAGCCAGACCGATATCTATTGTCATAGGCTCAGGTAGTGTCCTTGGGTCCGAAAGACAGTCCTTATTTTTTTGGACTATGCCCTATGGTTTATTGTCTGCCCTTGAAGTTTCTTGCATTGTGCGTAGCTAGCGTGTATGCCTATCAAACATAAATACAACCTGTTGTAAGTTGATGTGTTGGTTAAATCTGTGCAAATTCAACTGCTTTGTATAGCTTGGTCGGTGCTACACATGCACACTTCACTTAAGTACAACAGTGAATGCTGTTTGCGATAAACTGCTTAAAACTAAGCTTTAATTGAGTATGAATAATTGGAATCTCTATACCAAACAACACTAAAATATGGGACATCAAAGAAAATTGTGGGGGAAGAAAAATAAAGCAAAATTTATTGATGCTTAGCAAATTGTAGTTACTAGCATAGCTATGCGAGTGACCATTTTTACTTTAGATACATGCATATATGGCTAATGAGTCATTGGTTTAGCTAATAACGATTGTTGCTGTTGGATGTAGCAAATAGCTAGCTATATGTAAGGAGTTTAACCACCTCAGTCATCACCGTTGCAATATTGAATGTTTCTAAACGATTGCCCGTTTCCCTTTGTATTACTATTAAACTTGCTAAAAACACAGGGTACTTAAAATGGTGATATGAACACAAAAAGGAAAAACAACAACACCAAAAGGTGATAATGACACATAAATTATATTTACTCGTTGAAAATAATTAAATTTGCCTCTAGCACTAATTAATAGTGCACAACATGTTAATATCAGAGGATAGGAAAGATCATGCTAGGGTGAGGCATCAACTGAAGTAAAAGAGACTGATTCTGTATTTCTTGAGAAGACTATGCCACGTAAGTGTACACCTTCCTATAATAATAGAGAGAGACAGCACCAAAAATTTATTATAGACCACTTTGAGTAAGTGTTGGAAAAAAATTGTTGAATGAAATAATTATGTTAAATAAATTGTTATATGAATTAATCATTCTTGTCTGAAATTATGTTAGTAGCAGTTCATTTCTGTTTTAAAAGCCAATATAATTAAAACTTCAGGTAAGCATTAATTATTTGTTAAAAGAGAAAAACTGCAACACTCATGTAAATATTAAGCCAAATATTCTCCAGTATCAAACGAGCTATCAAGGTAATAAAGATGACCCCACTGACCTGTCCTCTGGTGACCGAGCTAGATAATCCCTTTCAATGAGACTCTCAATTCTCTTCTTGATCACCACGAGGTTAGGGTTGAACCTGTTCCGCAGTTGCTGCACACACTGTGTAAGAGACATATAAATACATACTAGAGCAACACTGTTTGAAAGGGTGTGGCAAACTTACTTCAGTCACTAGAAGGTTGTGAGAGAGCTTTTTTCTTGCCTTCATTATTCTGACTACAGCAGCTTCGATTCTGCACGTGAAAGAAAGGGAAGAAACGATAGTTATTATTATTATTACTGCTACTATTACTACTTCTTTGGTATTGTGACCAGCTTTCTGTATTTTCTATTCTGATACCTGACCTAACGACCATTTTGCCAACATATTACAAGAGTGTTTACCAGAAAGTTCAATTCAGTCTGCCAATAGCTCTACTAACAGGACTAACATGTCCTACAGTACATAATTCTTTTAGAATCTACCCTACACTTCTCCAGCTAATGTGGCCATCTGCCCCATTCACTTATTCTATATTTAATATTTAAACCTTTGAGAGCTAATTTTGCTTCTAAACTTTTAATTGCATTTTCTGTAATGTCATTTTACCCCCTTAAATCTGTTTGCTACATACTCATGTTTGCGATCGTCGTCTATCTTCTGCTTCGTCTCCTTCCTCTCCGGGTCACTCTCGCCTCTGGCAGACACTCCCTGGATCTTCACGCGATGGAGTTTGGATGTGAACTGATCATTCACAGCAAACTGGTCAGTAGGAACTACAAGGAAGATACATAATACATATAAAACATGTGCTCAAACCACAACACGGTGTACATTGTAAGCTAACCCAGCCAATTAAATAAAATATTACATTTTCCAACTACCTTTTCATTTAATAAAGCATATTTACGTGTGATCCTTGGAAGAGGAATGGGAAAAAAGAAAAAGAAAAAAATATCCGTTGAGCGTACAGTGTATTATAAACAACATACAGTAGTCCCAGAATCAAATCGAGTGAAGCACTATCTTCCTCTCAAATCACTATGTGTTGCTGTTCATGTGATAGATCTAACCTAGGAGCTACTATGTGCTGTTGCTGCTGACACTCTAGATCTGACTTAGGAACCACTACGTACTGGTGTTACGATTAACTCAACGGATCTAGGGACCATTAGATCAGACCTCTATACTCTTTTGTTCATGTGATACACTAACTTAATGTGTCCTGTAATGTCTGACTCACTGAAGTCTTTGCTGTCTGTCCTTCTGTTCCTCCATATGAGAACTCTTTGCTGCGCCTTACCCATTGCCAGGGACTGCAGAGCTCGCACAAGCTCCTTCTGGCCTATCTGGGTCTCCTGTAATAAATCCTACATACATATGCACACACACACACAAATGAAGGCAAATAAGACATCAAACAAACAAAAAAAACAACAACAACAACAAAAAAGGGCTAGGGCTAGGAACAAATAAGTAAATACCTATCCTTTCATGTGTGTATGCAATAAAACCACTAAACCACAAGATTTTTCCTATTCTACCATAATGTAAATGCCACAATAGAAATGAAATTATTCAGAGAAATATGAAGCCAATAGAAGATCAGTTAGTAGTGCTGCGTACCTGGAAGGTGAGGAGACTTCTCTTGTTGAAGTGCATGAGGACAGCCATTTGGTGTGTGGATACCTGCAGAATATGCTTCTTTATGATAGGAGCTGCACATGAACTTGATGAATCCTCCTTCTGCAACACACAAACAAACACACGCACAAACACTTCACACTCGTACATCCGCTTATCAATTACTGGTTATCTCATACAATAACATCTAGATGCTAATTGTTGAGAAATGCATACAAAAAAAGATGTTAGCTTTCGACTAAAACACCCATACTGTATGTACATGCACAAGTCATAATTCGTGTATTAAATAAAGTTTACCAATACAACTAATTACCTTTGGTTGAGGGTAGAATACTGCATTCATATCTGCATTACCCTACAATAGAACCAGGACAGAAGAAAGAGTATGACACACACACACACACACACATACACACACATATACACCAATTGTACAGAAGTGTAATAAAAAGGAATAAAAAATTTCATGTTCAGAGCCTAACTAAGTGCCATAGAGTTTAAACTGAAATAATTGACACTTTCTTACCTACGACTGCCACTAATCCTGCCTAACACCATAAGTCTACCTACATATATACACATAAGTGTATTTGCCTATCAACTGTATACATAGTCAGTATCACTCAAGTAGAGCTCCAAAATTCTATTCTATTAGTAAGTGTAGTTCCACATCTTCCTCACTGCCTACCATGTGTGTCTGCAGAGTGAGCTGGCGGCCGCTGTGCTGTCCAAGATAGAACCTGCGGAAGTTCTCAAAGGCCTTCTGTGCGACGCCAGGCATGATGCAGGGAGCAGTGGTGGACTGGGTAGGCCAGTAGCCCATGGTCAGCACACGCACGCTCAAATCAACTCCGTCCAGCTGGATCTGTTAACAGGACCAATATGAGGACTGATATACACACTAATACAATATAAAGTTACATGTCAGCAAATTCCACTTTTTATTTTTTTAATTGGAACCATCCTTTTATGATATCATGGTTTCAGATATAATCCCCAGATTACCATTGTAATTCAACTTGGCTTATGGTATGTATATTTTATCCTTGGTTCGAGTTGAGATATCAACAGACAAGTGATAGACTTGGGTATGTATTGCAAAGTATCACTCATCAGAAACAAATGGAAAATTCAAAAATAAAAATAATTTTCCCTACTAAATAGTCTCCTATTATTGTAGTTTGCAATGGATTCCAGAAAAGGACATAAAGGTACGTAAGTAAGTAAGGCTGTAGAAATCCCATATGCACGCTGTGTATCCCATCTTTAAAACTGCAATCTTTAGGATGCTATTTGATGAAGAATCATCAAATGTCAAAGTATATGCATGTCCACTGTACATTCCATTTATCTTTGATGAGCTTACCGAGTTGGCCTGCAGGTGTTCCTTGAACTTCTCCATAGAGGAGTTGGAGATTGAGATGTCCTTGAACATCCCTTCCAGCTTGCTAGTGAACTGACAGCCACACTCAGTCTGTCCCACCAGAACACACACACACACACACACACACACACATATTAACTCGGCCTCTACCACTAGAACACAACACACTCACACACTAACATAACTCAGTCTATACCACCAGAACACACACACTAACCTATTAACTCGAGTCTCTACCACCAGAACACAACAAACTCTCATACTAACTTATTTACTCAGTCTATGCGACCAGAACAGAACTAACTAACATTACTACAATAGGTGCCAAAATTGTTTCCGAATTTCGTTCCATAGAATGGCCGTCGCATGATTAAAAAAAGGGGAAAAAAGCGGTGCACCATTTGGTAAAATACAGACATTCCGTTCGATCGCTTCACTGTTTTAATATGCACTTAAGATGCTGAAGGTCCAGCGGTAGTCAGCAGAAGACCTACATAGTGCGGACCTGGTTAAAGCCTCGTCAGAACTTTGTTCGGCAGGCTTTGTTGAAGCAAGTTAGACTTTGGTACGAGTTGTTCTGCACTACCCCTGTAACATTTAATGTGTGATACATGACTTTAGCTTGCTAATTTTGCTATGTAAGAGTTTCTAGCTAGAAAATATCAGTAAATCGACGGAAAAGCTTAACTATTCAGGGTTTCATACAGGATATTTTTCTGGGGTAGGGAAGGCACATGTTAGTCTGACCACACCCACATTTGCTGAAACCACACCCATTTGATTAAAAATCGTCTCAGGTCTAGAATTAATGACATCAATCTTGGAAGACTAATGCGTACTGCAATTGAAGGACCTCAATTAACTGAAGTAAACTTTCACCAAATATTAGATATACAAACAACAAAATCACAGAATACCACTATAAATCATAACCACAGAATACCAGAAGTAGTAAATATTATTAATTCATTTCATGAAATTCTGGGAAATCCCAGGGCACCCCTACCTCTGTATAAAACCCTGCTGTTTTAGTAAATGGCAGTGGCCATTTAGTCAAAATGGAACGGAATGCAACGGTAAAAACCATGATAAAAACCATCGTTTTACAGCCATACTACGTAATGGAATCCGGAACTTTTTTAGCACCTACTGTTAACTCAGTCTATACCATTAGAACACACACACAAACATACTAACTACTAATGCATGCAGGACATGAAATGCATACACACATATAGGAAGTCATTCTGTTATCAAATGACCTCAAATTTTAATAGTGTGCATTACAATACTGGTTTATCAAAAAAATATTCGTTGATTTTTTTCACGGCTCAGCCTTTTCATTGTACATCTGTGATAAGCTAAAAAACAAAAAAAAAAAACAAAAAACAAACAAACAGGAACAAAAGCTACCCAGAGTTTTGTAACAAGCTTCACGACACCTCAATCACTCACTAAATAACTCACAGACACGACGTGATAACTACTGCATGCATGCACGCATGTGTGTGCATGTGTGAGGAAAGACATATGCTGGATGTAGCGTTCAATAGTAACCCATACAGGATCATCATTCTTCTCGGTCTTTTCCCACATTAACTCATGAGGTCACACCCACCTTAAGCTTTGATATCATGCTCTTCTCGAAGTCATCGGATACTGACTTGTTGAGGAGGAGTCTCTTGGCCAGATGCTGCTTGTAGTACCTCTCAAACACATCCTTGTCCTGCAGGAACCTGAACAACAGGATCGTCTTCTCCAATATGGCCTCCACTTCCTGCTCTGAATGCTGCACAAACACATATGCACATACATCAGTGTACACACACCAGCCATGAAGAGAGTAAAAGTGCAACTAAAATATTTACATGTAAAATCCTACATGACTTTATCATTGTATAAAACAAAGGTTAAAAGTGCTTTAAAATTAAAATTGTAGTATGTGTCCCCATTAATGTGTGTGTACATATATATATGAGTTTGTGTGTGCATATACGTACCCCTTTGACTCCCTTCTTCAACATTTCATCTATGAACAGTGACAGATACTCTGGTGACTTCTCATTCAAGTTCACAAAAAACTCAAAATCCTGTAAAAAATATATAAGGGATACTCAATCTTATATGAGTCAGTGAATCAAAATCATGATTACACTCAATCACTTACAACCTTCAAAAAAAAAGAATAAATAAATAAATAAAATAAATAAAAACAACAAGAACAACTGAAACAAAGAAAATAAAAAGGACGAAATGAACCAATCCTTTCTTAAAAGAAATTTACAGTGGAGTTAAAACATTGACGCCCCCCATTTTATTGACACTGCACATGAACAAAAGTTATGTAACAGATAACAATACTGGCTAGGTGCCAGACTTGACAAAGCTGATGGAACTCCATCATAATAAAGCTGAAAGACAACATTGAACTCACGGACTGAATAGCATTCTTGAAGAGTTTGTCATTTGCAAATGACTTCTCCAGAAACATGTTGTACTGGTCATGAAGGTCCAGCAGGCTCTGGATGTAGGAGAGGGCGTTCCTACCAGGAGAGTCACTGGCTCCATCTTCTGTAACTATGGAGCGACCAGTCTCTCGGAGGTGAGCACTCAAGCAACGCACCACACACATCAGGCCGCCAGTTACCCGGCAAAACAGTTTGTACATGCACAAGAGATCTAAATAAGTGGAAATACATAACAGGTAAAGGTTGTCAATATAACAGCAATGAAACAAACACAGCAATTTTCTTTATAGACTAGACCTTAACACATTACATCATTGTTAAGCTTTCTAGAAATCAGAACATACTTACCATCTGTCTTTCCAGTTTTCAACATGTGAACTACTCCAGAATTCTCCATCTAAGCACACATACTCAGCAATAATGTATGCATACAAATTCCCTACAGGCAGCGCTCCAAATCGATACATAAGTACATATAGCACTTTCTTAAAGATCCAAAGAGCCGACACAAACAGATATACATAGCTAGGCTTTCATTACCTCCACTATACTTTGAATATGGTTCTTGATGAGTTCATCCTCCACTACCTACACACATTATACAAACATTTAAATAATTATTGAACATATGTACGTATTAATAATAATGTAATAAAGCAAATGTACACATCCTACATACGTATGTTGTTCATGTCTCCATGATTTGTGCAACATGTAGTGGTTATCTATAACCATCATCTAAACCAATGTATTAATCAGCATACCTGTGTGGTTAGCTATAACTTGTTTTGTCAGTCAGTCAGTCTTTTCTCTTACTTTTTGTAGTTCACTCAGTTTCTTGATTCTAGTTTTGTCTATGTTGTTTGACTATTGCGAATAACTATCTATATATTAGTGCTGGGCGATAGTTATTGATATTTGCACTATCATGATAGTTGGTGAACTATCACAAGGTGATAGTTACTATCACTGTATCGTGATATTATTAGCTAGCTTAAAAACAGTGGTCACGGGAGCCTAGCACTCAGGGGGGGCCTCAGTGTAGTAAGACTGCCGCTAGCTCTGGCTTCAGCTGTTTGTGTAGTTGGGAGACACTTCTTTGCTACATGGCAACACCCCCAGCAGAGTTACTCCCTCTGGAAGGGTCAAAAAGTGCCTTCAGGAGCTACTTTGGCTTCCCTGCCCTCGTATTATTCTAGAAAAGAAGGTTTATTGTAAGCTGTGCTCTACTTCCATAAAGTATTCTGGAAACACCACTAACCTCCACTTCCACCTGAAAGAGCATCACAGAAATACATACTCTGCTCTGCCAGCTTTGGACAAAAGAAATCTGCCACCACCAACTCAACCTACTCTGACTGAAACTTTAAGCTCTGTTAAAAAAATCCCCACTTGAAAAAAAGGGCATGCCTCCTTCCTAGCAATGTTAATATGCTTGTTTTTCTGGCTGAAAATCTTCAGTAACTTACCATTCCAATGTATAATATGACGTTATTATGTTTACTTATTTTTATGAATATTGAAAAAATCTGAATAAGCTTACTATCGCGATATGTCCACTATATCAAGCTAGCTATCGAGATAGTGATAGTGCCACTATCGCCCAGCACTATTATATATATATAAAGTATCTTTGAAGTTGTCAGAGATTTAACATTTGCTAGCCATTGACCTGAAATTAATACTCAGGAAACATCTCTCTTGAAGACGAGCAAGTCTATTTTGCATTGGCAGGAAAGAGCTCTACATACGTGTACCTTAGTTATTCTACTTTCAGTGCTGGGATCCAAGTAATGTCTAGCTCTTTCTCCCTCCTCCACTATTCTAGCTTCCACCTGCACATACACACATACAGTGCGCACAATATATAATTAACACATGTATGCTAGTAATAAACCTACACTCAACACATAAACACATACGTACATACGTACATCAACACAATAACCACAACCTCACCTTTCTGATGTACACTGAGGCACTGTTGTTTTCCAAGAACTTCTGACTTTCAATCTACAACCACGACAAAATATTTTCCAATGGCTATGGTAAGCAAGCTGACCTTACATTTGAATTGTACCGAATTATTATAGCAACTTACTCTGTAAAACTCTCTGGACTCTGCCAGAAGTGGCTTCTCAAAGTCATCTTCATACACTTCTCTGCTACTTATCCCTAAGGCCATCAGCATTTTACATGTCTCCTTGACCGAACACAGACAACACACACACACACGTTCAAAATAAATAAACAAACATTGTTTTGTTATTAATATTGGTCATTAATCACTTGCATGTGATTCATCCACTGAGAAGGATTCTTATTATTATACGAATGTCCACTCCTTCCTCTCTTACTTTCTTGTCCACCCTTTACCTTATTACCACACCCTTTCTCTTGTCCACCCTTTACCTTATTACCACTTCATCTCAGAAACTCGTTCTTTGCCTGCCCAAGACTCTATGGTGTAGTCCACTACCTTCTTACCGTTCCAACTCCCCCCACCACCATTTCTTCACCCTTTACCAGCCACACCTGCCCTCTTTTTATCCATTATCACTCTCTTCCTGTCAATTATAAACACAGATATTGACCACCCTTTACCTGTCCACTATTTCCCCTCTTCTCTCCTGGGCCACCATAGACAACAATGTTGTCTTGAGGTGTTCCCTGACCAGCGGATGATGCAAGACTTCATCTTTATATTGGATCAGACCAAGGTCGTACACATTAACTGTCTCATACTGCTGCACATACACTCGATCCTACAGTAAAAAAAAAAAAAAAGTAATAATAAATAAATAAAAGAATAATAATAAAAATAAAGTAAAGTAAAATAATTTAAACTTAATATTATAATGGCAAGTCTAAACAGACACACCCAATAACAGCAGTAATCTTCCATTCCATTTACACTGTTATATTCATTACATGACGACCAATAAAATTCACAACAACACAATTAGTGCTAGTGCTACTAATTTGAAAATAAAATAGAATGAAGTTGTTAAATGTCTAAAACTACTACTTAAGCACTTCTTTTTCTGGCAAGACCTTACAGAACCATGCCAACCAATAAAAAAGCTACAACTTGTGTAAGAAACAATCTGAAACCTGTACTCTTTGCAGTACAATAGTGTTACTATAATTTGCAGGATTGGCTTCTACACTGAAGTCCTGAGAATGATAAGGCATCATATTGGAGCTACACATAACTCTTGTAGTTATCATACCTGAGGTTTATCAAGTGCTGGTAGCTCCTGCTCTTCTCCTTCACTGTAGTTTGGTCTCTTTATATACTTAGTGCTTACATACTTCACATTCATAATTAATGAGGATCACTTAAAAATAAAGCTCAGTCAATTTTTGTTTTTTCAAAGGGTTTACAGTGTCATATAGCAGTTATTCAAACTAGTTACGGCTGCTATTTATTGTAGTGACTGAAAGATTTGTTATCATGGGAAAAATTGTAGCTACATATGTGACCGTCTACAGGAAAACCGGGCACAACGCGGCGTGCGTAAATATCGAGAAAAGATCGATCGATTTCTTAAAAATGTATTGTTTCAAGCCGACGGAAGGGAACGGTTAGGTCTATTATAGTGGGAACAACTTAAGCTACGACGATAAAACTTGGAGAGCTCAATATCTGGACGCCGACAACTCTGTAAGTGCAAAGAAATTTTTTCGAAGGGTGCCGCGTTGTGCCCGGTTTTCCTGTAGACGGTCACATATTACCATAGTAACATGACTAGGAATGCTAACAATAGTGTCTAGATTGATTCTCCTGCTTACCTAATAAATGTATTATACCTTTAACTAGATATAGGGAAGAATTCCAATAACTTACCATGTACATGAGGATGTCCCTGATCATTACCATGGCAGTCTGGTGCTCGTTCCAGGCCATCGTCAAGACTTCCAAGAAATTACCATGAAGACTCTTCAAAACTTCTTCCTTTACCTGTACATATTATTTAGTATTGCTTAGAAAAATGCTAGAGTGTTTAAAATGGTTACTGATTAGATTAGCAGTCCATTCTTGACTAAATTGTTAGAACAATTTAGTACTTATGCATCCCTTAATCCTGTGCCAATTCAACTGAAACAACTATTATGGTGCATCTTGTGTGTGTGCACATGTGTGTGTGTGTGTGTGTGTATGTGTCGTACCCAAAAACTAGAAAAATGGTTCCCATTGAAGTGTGTCGAGTGAGTTAAGGGGCTAGGCTAAAAGAAAAGCTACAGCTAAAGAATATTGTAAGTTAGCTAATGTAGTTTAGACAATAGCTACTACGTGTCTTACCTGCTCTACAGTAGAAGCTTTTGTAGCTCAGTCTTTTTCATTTTATTTATTTATTTTTTGTATCTTTTCCTTCTGCAGTTTGGGCAACTTTGTGTGCCCGTTTCTAGATGTTAACCTCCCTTAGCTATTTCTTTTCTGGTGATCACTTCTAATGTGTTCAACAAATACTCTGCAATAAAACGTAGCTAAATATTGCCATGGAACTTCATAATACTCGCAAGTGCATTAGTAGAAAAGGGTCCACGTACGCCTGCTGTAACAAACAAGGTCCACATATGCCTACGCAAATTGAATTGAAGATATATATATATATATATATATATATATATCCCGAACTCGTTAGTTATCCTGAAGTGACTGATAGTAAAGAGAGGCCAGGCGGATGCAACTTACCAAATCTCACACAAATTAATGCAACTATGCTAATGTGTATGTTAGTATGTCTCGGTATTGCTAAAGCTTTTAAGACATAATTGCCCCAATCAGTCAGTACTCGGTGAATTATAAGGACAGGATGAAAAAACTCTCAAGAAACTCAAAAATATAAAACTTAATGGGAAGTGGAACAAGAAGTCTACAATGTGCTGCATGTGGCCATGTTTTCCTCTCACACTAGACAACCAAACAACAACAAAAATAATATACTGTATTTCTCACACACACTGTATAGAAGTCACCAAAAGCCTTCTCATAGTGATAGCCTTCTCATAGTGATATCCTTTACCAGATTACTAAACCTCTGAGCTGAGAGTGAGCAGCTAAGGTATGTATGGACGGACAATAACCAACTCCAAGTCACATACCTCTTGGAGTAAATGTTCATTGATGACTTCTTTTAGAGCTGTGTAGAGTTTCTTGCCTTGTTTGTGGAGTACTAGAGTATAAGCATTTCTAGAGTCGTCATAACAACACAAACAGTAGCAAGTAAATTTGCCATGTACATTGTTCAATTGTAATCCACTCCTCATGCTGGCTTCTATTTTTTAAATGACAATTTCTCTGAGAAAAGTTGACGCTACTTTAGAGAATATCGCCATAACTACCCTTTTCAAGTTGCCCCTCCCACTTTTGAATTACAAAAGAATACATAATGTACTGAAGTTTAGATCAAACCTTCATTTCACCCACTATCATCTTTAATATTACTCTATAGTTAGCTTATTAACACCAGCACAATCATTCCTTTGACACCTCCTTCCTTATAATTGAGTACCTGTAGAGTTCCTCAAAACTCAGCCCACTGTTGTTTTTCTTCTGAATTTCTCTAATGGCATTCCTCAAGAGTGTCAGGATATCATCCACATACTTGGGATCCATCATTACCTTCCCAAAAAGTGATCAAATGAATCATTTTTACAGTAGAATCTACGCAACCACTTACAGGGAAAGCCCTGATCCGCATCTTCCCCTCTTTCTTCGGTCCACTCATGGCTCCCGGTAAGTATTTTAGTACTGATACCGCGCAGTCAATCCATACAAGGTTCGAAATCCAACTTTATGACTGGACACTTCTGACGTTTTGACAAGAACGGCACTTCGGGATTTTTTGTTAACCTCAGCACTTTTTGTACTCACGTGAGCTCTGGCGGTTTGCTATGAAGTGTGCATCAACTGAAAATGTTGAGAAGCTTGAGACGAGAGCTCGATTAGTGTCCTGGAGTTGTGTACCAGATTTCGGGATTACTGCTGAGTTGGAAGAATGGCGGAGTCTGCTGCTTTTTCGGGTCCAAGAGATGCTGCGGTCATGGAAGCTATATTGAAAGAGATGGGCATTGAAGACTTCGAACCCAATGTCATTCATCAAATGTTAGAGTTTAGCTATGGTAAATGCTTACTTTAGTACTGTAAGGCCTAGAGTATGTGCGAATTAAAGTTAGGTAAAGAAGCATAGAGCAATCATGCTTTATTTAGTGGTATAATTTAATTATAATATTCGAAAGAAAAAATGACCAGCTAGATATTTTGAGAATGATTCAAATAGTACCAGGAAATCTTAGTGTGCAACAAGGCTATTAATATAGAGTTGTCAGATTTATAGTTGATCTTATTGGCGTTTACTAAAAAAGTGGATTTGTATTAAGTGATTGTATAGACTTAGAAATATGGAGTAAGTGTCATACATTTGTCTATACTGCTCAGTTGTACTAACTATGAAGACATTGTATTATGGTTACAGGTTATGTCACCAATGTACTGGAAGATGCTCGGGTGTATTCAGAGCATGCCCAGAAGAAGGAATTGGACATATCTGACGTGAAATTGGCAGTTCAGACTAGAATGGACCATTCGTTTACAACGCCACCTCCTAGAGATGTAAGGCTATGAACATCTGATGATAAATAGCTGTGATGCCTCTGTCTGCATATTTTACATAATATATTTACTATGTAATTAAAAAAATATATATTTGCCACGTACTTATCCTATGCTTGTTACAGTTTTTAATGGAAGTGGCACGAAAGAAGAACACTACAGCATTGCCGCTGATTCCAGAGAAGTTTGGTCCACGCCTACCTCCTGAGAGGTACTGCATTACTGCCAATAACTACAGAGTAATGGAGAGACAGAAGAAGGTAAAACATGTCTAAGTGAGGGTTTGTGATCCTTCATGGTGAAGGAACGGTATTTGCAGAATTTTTTTTTCCTCTCTCTATTTGTGAGTTAGTATGTGTGTGTTACCCAAAATTTGCATTACAGTAGCACTTTAATTTTCCAAACTTAAATAATCTAAGCACTTCAGTTAACTAAACATCTAAAATCTAATAGAAAATTGTGATTTTTAAAAAAAATAGTTCATATACTTAGTATTTGCTGTACATGTTTAGTAGTTTACATTTTATTATATGTCATGTCATGCAGTCCTCAGTTGGTAGACCTCAAGTGACTCTCTCTGCTACATTTCGTGTGCCAGGAAAGCCTGTAGCCACTACTGGGTCTACTGCAATGACCTCACCTTCTTCTCCATCTTCTACCTCTTCTATTCTTCGCACACAACTCAGCAGCCCCCTGTTGCAAACCACTGTGAACCCTCTCACCACTCCTTCAGGAAGCAAAATCAGTCAGGCCTCCAGTATGCTGTCGCAATTAAAACAGCAGCAACAGCAAGCCCCAGTTCCTATGGATCAGGGACTTAGTGTTCCCTTCAACAGAAACTCTAATAATAATACTTTTCGGCGTTTAGGCAAACATCCTTTACATGATTGACTTACATTTGAATCAAGTTGTGCAACTGATGTACAGTTAAAACTCCAACTGAGAACAATTTGGGGACCAGATCTAAATTGGAGGTTTTTTGCTTTGGGCTATGAGTGGCGGTAAGGGAAAGTTGGACTAAATTGTGGTAATTTGCTCATTAGAGAGTTCACTAAACCGTGACCCATACATAATTGTCCCTATGATCTGGTTAGGTACGGGTCGTAAGCGCGACGAGCTCCGTAGTCATGGTGACAGTGCGCTGATTCAACTGAGGTTTTGAAATTCCATAGCTTGTAAATCAATTTAGTATGGAAACCACAGCTGAAAGTGCTGCAGGCATGGACGGAGGAGGTAAGCGGCAGCACATTTTGTTAGGTGTTCTGAAATATCTACTTTGTACTGTTCAGAAGAATTGGTAGAAGTTGGTAATAGTATGATGGTGCATGAAAGGCCAGAGAGTGAAGGAACTGCTTCACAAACTGATGCAGTTTCTGAAGGTTAGTAAAACAAGTAATGGGAGGGGATTTGCATTAGATACACGGAAATAACAAGAATAATGGTGAAAAATATTCTATAGAGATATTATAAAAAAAAAACAACTTTTCTATTGCTGAGGATTTAGAAAAGCTAAAGGTGAAATGCAGAAAAAATACTCAGTTGTCACCATGGAATTGAACCCAGGGTCCTTGTTTAGCCTCTGGTGCTCTAGCACTGAGCTGAGACAACCCATGACTAGTCTCCGGCCCCTTTACCAAATGCAAAGCGAGGAAAAGGTCTGGTCAAGTGAAGAGGGAGGGGGGGGGGGGGGGGGGGGGGGGGGGGGAGGAGTGCGTTGTACAGGACCCACGAATTCCTGGGTAAAATGTGGTGTTAATCATGTCACCAAATTACCACAAAACGCGAATTAGAACCGTTTCGCTTATTGCTCTGCTCTCACTGTTTGCTGTTTAACTGGCTCCGTTTAACTATGGCGAGTTCTCATCTTCTGGTCAGGTGAAGAAGAGAAGAATATTTCAATTCTGCTATCTTCTGATGAAGTTCTGATATCTTCAAAAATGTCGTATCACAAAGCCTACACAAGTAACTGTCTCTGTGGATCTCCAATACTTCATCCAAAGTCACTCCCAGCGAACTGTGAGAGAAGAGCAACGCTTCTAATTCGCATTTTGTGGTAATTTTTTACGCATTCCCCGCAGTAATTCGCGGGTCCGGTACAGTGCACCCCCCCTCACTTGACCAGACCCTTTCCTTGCTTTGTGTTTGGTAAAGGGTCTGGCCCTGCGAGACTAACCCATGACTGCCAGTTTCAAACATATTGGTAGTGCTGCTTGCTGCAGTCTCGTACTCAACATATTGTTTACTGTGTATGGTTTCTATTATTTCTATAGCAGTCGAAGCAACATCTACTACCTCTGCAGAAGAGGACCCGACCTTAGTCATTCTTGATCCGGATCATGTAAGTAGATATGACATTTTGATAGTATAATGATAAAGTGTGGTATATGTTGTGCTTGTGCACATGTTTGTGTTTGTATTTGCGTGTATGTGTGTGTGTGTTTGTTTGTAGCCTCTAATGCAAAGAGTTCAAGCTGCTCTCAAAGATCAACTATCCAGACGTAATCAAAAACTGGAAAATGACCTAAAAGAAAAGGTAACAATTTCTTTTGTCCCTATAATATTGTATAACTTGTGGTAGTTTTTCAGTTTTGCAGTACATTGTTTCTAGCATCAATGATGCTGTAACTGTATCATGCACACACACACAACTTTAGCAAGAGATGCTGAAGAATTTGCAGAAGGAGCGGGAAACAGTGGGCGTGGAGCTGTACTCTGTGCAGCAACAGTTGGCCCGCCATCAGATGCAGGTGGAGGAACAGCAGGACAAACATGCGGCTGCACAGCAGGCTCGTGCTCAGCGAGAAGCCATGCTGGAGGACATTAGGTCCATGTACAGGGACATGCTCAGACAGCTGAAAAGCGAGAGACATCAGAGTGAGTACTTTAGTTTAGTATGTGAGTGAGACGTTGACTTTGTAGCAATTCTGATTTTGTGGATTCCAAGCTTTATGCCATAGCAAGGTAAAATAAAACAGTCAAGATTGCAGTAATTCTTGTGAATAAATAAGAGCTACAGTTGTCATTGAAAAATTCCAAAAGTTATTGCACTAGTAGTAGTTGTAAAATGGTCAATAGAATTGGCTAGTAACTAGCTACGTAGTATTAATGAGATCATGGAGAGGTTGCCATGGTAATTTGTTATGTGTGTGCTATATATAGCTCAAGGTCTTCAGCGTGACAGTGAGAAATTGGCAGAGCGTCTTGTGATACTGAATGAGGCCCACAAGGACATGAAGAATGATGTAGCTGTGGCTAAGAGAGCTATGCAGAAGACCACTAGCGATGTGGCTGAAGTTCAAGACAGAATGAAGCAACAGGTAAGATCTGGTTCAGCTACTTAAATTCATATCTCTTACTAATTGTTGTTGTTAATTGTTGTTGTTGTTGCTAAAAATTTCAAGGTGCTGTGAGCAGTGTTCCATTGTTGTATTTGTTTTATGCCTTAAATTGTTATTGCTTGTAGATAAACTATGCCTATCTTAAGAACCAGTGCTTAATCACTATTAATGTATACGCTTATTTTACAGGATTTGTTAGTGGATCACATGACTGGCGTAATTTACAAGCATGAGGAACAAGTGGCTCTCTATGAGGCTCAGTATGCGGCTCAGGCCAAGGAGACAAGGGCAGTGAGGGAGGCAGTCACTGAAGCTAACATGGAGCTAGAGGCAAGGAAATAATTCTTTTTATTATTTTATATTATATTCGACTTCTAAAATAGCTATAGTATTATTTGGGTTTAGCACCACTGAAATTATAATGATTGTTTTATTGTACATGACAATCTACATATCTGGTAAATGGTATACACTTGTCAACATCAATTGTTTTTTTTTGTTTTTTAAAAATTAAGCAGACTCAAAACAAGTGAAATGTCGTATGTAAAGTTTTTCTCAATATCAATGACATGAAATTGGTGTATTTTCTGTAGACCGTATTGTTGGAGAAGAAGCGTTTGATGCAACAGTGGAACAGCACATTGATTGGCATGCGCAGGAGAGATGAAGCATTTGCAGCCATGCAAGAGGCACTGAAGTGAGAATGTGCTACAGTATTTAGTGGTTGTTTTGTTTGTTTTCTTTAGTTAACATTTTTATTTCTTTTGTTTGGGTGGTATTGTGTGTGCACATTATTGAAATCAATGGTGGAGTGTAATATCCATTCCATGTCAAAATGTTATACTGACATTACTTTTATTGCTTTCGATATTTCTCGCAGTTTGCAGCGCCAGCATTTGAAGAACTTGGACAATGAGATTGAGAACTACAAGAAAACAATTTTGAAGGAGCAGGAGAATAACGAGAATCTCACTCTTCATTACAACAAGGCTTGTGCTGAGGAGGGCCACGTCAAGAAACTCATGGAAACATCTGAAACTAAGCAAGGCCAGCTGAGGTCGGAATATTCCATGTATAGTAGAGTCCTCCAGGAGACGTCACAGGGTCTGGCTAAAGAGAACACTGTAAGAGAATATTGGACCTGCTTGTGAGCGTCTGTGGTGTGTGTGTGTGTGTGTGCGTGTGCGTGTGTGTGTGTGTGTGTGTGTGTGGAAGGGAAGTGGACTAAAGAGTGGCTTTTTTAATGTTGTCATGATTGGAGATTGCATTAAGTGCACAAGAATATATCTGAAAGTGTGTAAGGCATGAGGTGTAAGTGAGGTGAAAATTTATGAGTTGAATATGTTACCTTATTTATCTGTATTTGTGTAGAGGGAAAGGTGAGGATACTAAGTAAAAGTGCAGAATGCATGTATGTATAGTATAGAGGAAACTACTAAGCTCTGCACTCAATTTTTTTGCAGGATTGTGTGGTGAAAAGGAACGAGTTGAATGGCCTGCGTATCAAACTGGAAAGAGAGGCTCTCTCTAAAAGGGAGTTGGACCGTGCTGTGATGGAGAAGAAAATCCAGAGACTGACCATGGACAAGGCTAGCCAAGGAACTGTCAGGAATGTACAACTTACAAGGAAGAAAGGAGAAGATCTGGTACATAGTGCAATAATAATAATAATAATAATAATAATAATAATAATGATGATGATGATGATGATGATGATGATGATGATGATGATGATGATGATGATGATGATGATGATGGTGATGATGATGATGATGATGATGATAATAATAAATATTATTCTCATTATAGTATGCACAAAAATTACTGTTTTACAGGAAATAAAAATTACCAGTGTGGAGAATGAGATATCCAAGCTGATGCTAGACATAGCAGATGTGACATCAGAGCTCCGTAGACTACAGCAGCTATTGGACCAGCAGAACTCAGCGATGCAGCAGATGAACAACCTCATCACAAGTGCGGAGGGAGAGATTGTCAAGAACCAGTCACGGATTGAGAGGAAGCAGACACAGATTGACCAGCTGAGCAAGAAAATAGCTGTCAAAGTGGCTGACACTGATGGGGTGAGTTTGGGGTTGCTGGGAGAGAGGGGACACATACATACATGAGGTCAGGTAGGACATGATATTCAACTTAAAAAGCTATTTTTGAGCAGGCATTGGGGAAGGGTGGGGGTGTGGGTGGAGGCTGTATGTATTTTGATAGGGAACTCATAAATAAGGGAGCATTTCATAAGGCTCAACTCAGTATGAGCCAAGAGTCAAGAGAGGGTGCTAATTGTGGGGTCAGGATCTTAATTTTGGAGAGTAGAGAAATGACTTAACATGCATGTTGGAGACTGGATAGTTTTATTGCAGCTGAGTTCAGAAGGACACTGTTTTGGTATCAGAGGAAACTTGATCACTGGCAAGTATTCTTAGTTGCCAACTGTTTGGACAGGCCACTATAATCTGCATGCCTATAAATATAAAAAGATTTAATCTTTGGACTGATAACTCTGGAGTAAAGAACGTATCCTGGCCAAGCCAGGATGGTAGGCAACTATGATGAGTATTTCACGATGTTGGTGAAATGGATTTATTACAGAAGGAAGAATCGGGTCCCCTCGAGCTCCACATTGAAGGTCTCAGGAAGCAGATCACCGACAGTGTTGACGAGTGTCAGAAGCTGCAGCAGTTTTGGCTGCGAGACCAGAACAACCTGGTGAAGCAGACTAAGAACCTGGATGACTTGAGGCAGACCATCAGCACCTTGGAGAAGACATTGCTTATCATGGACCAGAAGAAACTTAGGATGGATGGTGAGACTTAGTACGGAATATAATACTATGTAAACTCGAGTTTAATCAATAAATTTAAAAAATTTTTAATTAAAAAATTCTTATAATTTTAATTAATAAGCTAGCTTGTTCACTTAATGCACACATAAACACACTTACTAGTAATAATGTTAACCCAGCTGAGTTTGATAAAAGCATCATCAAATATTTTATTATGTCATCATGACTAATATTAATACAAACAGTTAAAATTTCCATAATTAGGTATATTAATAAGCAATATTAGGTATTTTTAGTGTGTTAAAAGTTCTTACCCAGCTCTAAATTTATATTAATAATATTCTGTGTGTATTCAGATAAACTGGTTGGGGAGGAGCGGGAGTGTGCCAGTGTGGAGCACAGGATCTCTGGTCTGCAGAAAGACCTGTCTCGACTCAGTACTCTGCTGATGGAGAAGAAGGGACAGCAACAGAACCTGGAACAGAACAACATTTTGCTAGAAACAGATTTCATTCGAGCGCTGAAGGTAAGGAATGGGGTGTAGCATGTAGTATGAGTGACTCCTTCATCTTTGAAATGTGCGACTAAAACTAAGGAAATAATTTATGTAGGTATCAGCTATTTCAGGGTCCTAAAAATTTTATAGAAAAAGTAAATAAATATTTAGTATTTTTGTGTGTGGGTGCGCACGCACACACACACACACACGTGTGTTCTTGTTGTGTGACTGCGCAAATAGGAGGAGGAGCTGGAGTCCATTCAACTGCAAGCTAGACTGGATAGTCTTAAAGAAGAAAAGGAGAGGCTTCTCTGTAGCCTGATAGAGTCAGAGTAAGTCGGCTCATTGGTCTTTACTTAGAAGGAGTGATATGAGTTAATTTTTGGTTAATTCAGGAGGCAACTGTTATTATGGGATAAGAAGACCCAGCTGGCGAAGGAGATGAAAGAACTTGTAAATTCGGAAGAGGGCCAATCTGAAATTAAAGCCCTGAAGACGGAAATCCACCAAATGGAGGCAAGACTTAATCATATAACTAGCATTAAGGAAACAGATGGCTTAACTCGGCAATATTATTATTCTAAAATTTCCCAAACAATTTGATGGATGATTTAATTGAAATATATGTACAGTATCTCAGAGTGAAATGTTGAGAATATTATGATCTGTGTAGGGAAGATTCAGCCGGATGATGAAGACTCAAGAGAAACTGATTCAAGAGATGGAAAAATGCATTCAAAAAAGAGAACACATTATTTTGAAGTAAGTAATAACTAAATAACAAATATATTAACTTATTCTTTTTTATGTACTTGTATTACCTTTAATTTGTGTAATAATTTACAGGAGTGACTTGCAGGCACTCTCGGGCAAGAAAGAGCAGACACAGGGACATCTGGAGAGGAAGATTCATGAAAAACAGAGAAATCTTCAGTCTGCTGCGAAAGAAAGTTCATCGTAAGTGTACAACTGGACTTAATTTTTTGAGTCGTTACAAGGTTAAGTAATGAGGATAACTGTAGTGAAGTTTGAGTGATCTCCCTTCTTCAAATAAGTAATTATAATTAAACCATAGATTTTGCTGATGTTCCGATCCCTAGGGAAAAGCCCAGGAAGAGGGTGGTTATCTAGTGAAAATTCTGAGATTTGCCATTTCGAAAAGTGTAAAGGACTAAACAAAAGATAGGGTAGTGTTTCACAATTTCTTTGTCAGCCTTCTTTTACTCATTAGATGTATTCTCTCTCTTTCACAGGCTTTTTTAAACAATACAAAATTAAAAATATTTGGTCGCCACCGGGAATTGAACCCAGGACTGCTTTCAATCAAACCAGTGGTAATGTAACACATGATATCCCGTGAGGTTCACAAAACAAGAGTTTATACTCCAATAATAATAATTCTCCGTGTCAGCATTTTGTAGAAGGGATAGAGTAACTTTCAAATAAGCTTCGTGAAAGGAAATGGGCAAAATGACGTAGATTTTCTTTCATAGCTAAAAGAACCATGATATATCATTTATACCTTAATTATTTGAGCATCTCACTCTATTTTATCAAAAAATAATTCTGCGTGCAAGTGTGAACACTTCTTGTGGTACAAATATATTTTTTCGCGCTGACGATTACATGGGAATAACACAGGGAAATAACATTTTTAACCCATGGCTGTTACCACAGCAACTATGGTATAACTAGGTTAAAATAATTATAGTGCAATTGCTGGAATTAAGTATGGGTTGAATTTGTTCTATTTGTTGCTATTGTTGTTGTTGTTGTTGTTGTTCTGTGGATGCTACAGTATTGATGCACGACTAAGTAGTCTGAGGAGTGCTCAAGACACCATTACTGATGAAATGGACATTCACAGAGCTAACTGTCAGCAACTCACGTCAGCCATCGGCGATCTGGAAGGACAGGTGGAGTATGCAGAGCAGTCCAAGAAAAGGGTGCGAATTACATCTAATTTAACTGTGTGTGTATATGTGTTATGTACTGTATGTGCATATTGATGATACACTACAGTGTATATGAGCACAAGGATAATGCATTTTTTTGGGAGTATATATCATTTACAAAATTGCTGGAGACAATCAAATTGATTAATAATCATAATTAACGATTGGTTATGTTTAATTGTTAACAACACACACAGACTGTTTTATTTGTACGAAAGAGTCAATTACAAAAGAAATAAAAAAATAAAAATAAAACAAAAAGCGCAGCTTGAAGTGCTTCTGTTGTGTTGTATATATTGATGGTACAATTACCTAATCTGATCTGTCCTATTATTTTTTTCTTATTTAGAGCACTCAGGAACTGGTGGCTGGCCAGTCTAAAGTGAAATCACTGACGGCTGCCAAAGAAGGTCACTATCGTGTGACATCCAAGTCGTTAGAGAGTTGCGAAGCAGAGAGAAGCAGGCAGGTAGACAAGTTGCAGTCTCTGCAGGGCATCTTGGAGAATCTCCTGCAGGACTTTCCAGCTGCTCGCACTGAACTACAAAATATGCTGCTCTCTGTGAAGGCTAGAGTAGCTCCCCAGGGCACGCCTGAGCATGTGCACACTGATGTGAAAGAGACAGAAGGAGAAACTGTTTAATAGACTTTTGACTTGAAAACTCTGTGGCACTATTAAAAATCGGGTGGTACACGGTATACAATTATTATAATACATAATAATAATAATAGGTATATTCATGCTATTTGTTTATATAGAACAAATTGCCAATGAAGTTAACGAAGTATTATACACAGTTGTTTTATATTATAGATTTCACTCTCATGGTTGGTTGCTAGAGATAGGAAATTCTATATTATACTGGTAGCTCTAGAATTATAGTGCCTACTACCAAGAGTAATTGCATCATCATCAGATTAAGAAAAAGGCAATAATTTTGTATAATCGGTTAGTTTTGATATGGGGGGCAAGCTAACAGGACTGTCCTCCTCCCCAAGATGCTATCTATAGCTACCTTTTCACCACCAAAAAATGAAGTTTCCTCTATATTACTACATCTTATAAATGTGGAATGGAATGGTTGACAAAAAACACTTTCTACAGTTACAGGTGAATGCTCTGGCTTTGCTGTCCATTGACATCCAAATATTCATATGGGCAGTGGGTGTGAAGTGGTCTGGATCTAAAAACTATTGCCCATAATTTTCATTGTTAAAATGCACTACATGAATAGGACTTGTGAGATAATTTGCTCTTTGGTTCATTTGTAAACTGCTGCATACGTACACATTCCAAATACAAAAACGTCCCCCCCCCCAGAGAAAATTTCTGTAGGATATGAATTTGCAACAAAAAGAATTAAAATATCCACAATCAGAATACAAATGTTATATAAAAATGTTACAACTAATTAAAATGACGGGTCAAAAACTACATGAAACGAAAGACAAAAAGTGTAAGAGGAGAAGAAGACAAGAATTTAAGAAGAGAAGTCCACACCACAAAAGTTACGGAATTTCATTGAATGAAATAAATAAACCCATTGCTGCAACTTCTTACGAGTGAGATAACGTAAAATTGACATGTCAGTCTGACGTCAGAGGAAATAAGGTGTGGTCACCTTCTGTGGGATGACCCGCTCAGAGTCTGGGACGGCAGAGAAAAGCTTGGGGTCTCGGTTGTCTGCACTTTGGAATTCCAGGATGGAGGCAATGTTGCCGCATCTGTAGCAGTAATTAGGGGCGGACCATACCGTCACCAGACGCTTGTCAAACATGTACTTGATGCCCTCGTGAACCAGCTGGTGGGCACGACAGATCAACTTCAAGTTGTTCAGGTGCATGAACTGAAACACACACACACACACACGCATAAATAAAAGAATATCAAGCACTGCAATTAATTCGAATATAATGCTATCAATAAGAGAAACATGTACGTAATAATGTACGAACTGAAACAAACAAACAAACAAAACAACAACAACAACACCAGGAAAAGCCTCAATTAGTTTTGCTTACCTCTTGAGTCACACTGGCACCAAACAAGTAGCCAGCACCTCGTGGGCTAACTGTCCAGCCGGCTATTTCCTCTGGATCAGACCACACTAAATCTGGAAAAAAAAAAAAAAAAAAAAAAAAAAAAATCAGGGGAGTGGAGTAATATTACATGAAATAAAACACAGCCGAAGAAGTATATAAATAACAGAGGATGTTGGGAGGGGGGCTTGATATTTTTGTATACAACATGTGTAAGAAAAATCAAATTATAGTACAACAGAATGGAAGCTAAGAAAATAAAAGGAAATGAAGAAAAAGTTGAAATGTTTGAACGAAAAGTATTGATGCTCATCTTTTAGGCTTACTTTCAAATGACAATCAATCACTTACCGCAGAAGGCACCACTGTGGGGGATCTCAATGCCTCTCTCTATTGTACGAATCTACAGACAAAAGGTGACACAAATACAGTAAGACCTTGAGTCAATGATCAGTACTCTGAATACCAAAGGAATGTAACAGAGTTACCAAAGAGAGAATAAAAAAAATTAAAAAAAGGTTTGAATCATACAGTGAATTATCCGAAGTACGTATGTACACAGTACACAAGGAAGATTATAACATCTTATCTATGTATAAAACATTTCAACACACACACACACACACACACCTGGTCTAGAGTCTTGACCTCGGGAGACAACCCACCATGGACACACAAAACCTGCTCATCTATAATCTGTTACACACATGTATATGAAGAAAGAGTAACAATCTAAACAAACTCAACTATTCTTACGCTAGTATTCTGACAGTATAAACAATAACACATTCAAACTCTCTAACTATTAACATATTATTTCATTTGTAGTCCACCCAATCATATCCATACACACGTCAACTCACAGCAGCTATTGTGAGCAGGTCGAACACTTTGCAGCAATACCTCCAAGCATTCGCATTGCCATACTTGTTCTGACATTCATCTAAAAAAAAAAAAAATAATAAAAAAAAAAAAAAAAAAATCAAGAAAGAAAATCAACAAAACGTGTAACGAAACAAAGACACAAAAAAACTTGTGCATTACGTATTAATTCAGATACCACTTTTTTTTAAATTTTTTTTGGATGCTTGGCTGGTTTATTAACAGTTGTTTGTGGTTACTAGCAGTAGACATTCCAAAACCTAACTTGAAATTCTAAAAAAATGCTTGAAGTGTTGAGAAAGTTGGTATCCAAAGGGTAAATGTGTACAAACTTAACACGACTAAGACATACACAATGGCAGTCTGTACCAGCTAGCACCAACAATATAATGGAGACTCACAACTGGTACATATACATATCTATACAATAATACACTTGTGTGTCAGTAACGATGATGGCAGTGTGTATTCATGAATAATTCATGAACTTTGTACGGTTTGGTAAAGCATTGTCAACTCTTGGTAGGTAAAGTGTCATCACATTCGTAGAAAGTGCTGCTGGTTAATTCTAAAAAGCGTGTGCAATAGACAAAGGAAGGCGGTGTAGGTTTCAAAAAAGAAGGCAAAAGTACGAAAGAGAGGGTAAAAGACGATTAATTGTAACTAAAAAGCAGTTGGAATCGGCGAAGTAAGGCGGCGTAGGTTTAAAATGGAAGGGAAGAGAAGGCAAAAAGATTAGCGATTAATTGTAGGTAAAAGCGGGTGGAATCGATGAGTAAAAACGGGAGTTAGTTTTCAAAATGAAAGCGAAAGTATGATATAGAAGACAAAAGTTTCTCAAAGTATGACAGAAATTCAGAAGCAGGAGAGATAGACAAAGGAAAAGGGGACTTCATGACTCAAGATGAAGAGCTGAAGAAAGGAGAGGTGGGATATAAGAAAAGCTCAAATAATTTAGCAAAAAAAAAAAAAAAAAAAAAAAAAAAAGAGCAGGTGAGGAAAACTTATGTAACCTTAATCAATGGTAGAGAATGATAACTGAGCAAGATCGCTTGTGCTACTGCATTCTTACTTTGCAATACATCAAGCGCCACTATGTAGCGGGGTACTTGCTAGTATACTTATAATTACCCATCCTCCACTCACATGCACCCTCTTCACTTAACAATCAACCAATGAACCAATCAATATTTATTTCTAACCATTCCAATTACGGTCTCACCATAAAATCCATACACTTGTGTGATTTGTCTGCTCTCATGGTTGCCACGGAGAAGTGTGATCTTGTCTGGATACCGTGCCTTCAGTATTAGAAGGTAAGTGAAAGTCTCAAGACTGTAGTAGCCTCTGTCTACAAAGTCTCCCTAATAAAAAAAAAGTACCAAGATACATACATACATACTTGATAATTACCTTATACACCGTCACCTATTTATTTATATGAACAAGCACCACATCACACATGGCACATTGCAAATTAGGAAAGGAGTAACTAACATAAGGTACTTTGGTATTTTAATCCATTGCTACCAATTAGTTTAGTTATATCGGCCTGCTTCCTTACCAGTGATGCTTTATTGTGAGAACAGTAAAGTCCTGAAAGGTACAGTATGCGGCAAAAAAGGTTTGGATTCTGTTCCTTAGAACGGCCGTCGCACAATAAAAAAATGGGGGAAAAAGTAACACCATTTGGTAAATATGACTGTTTTGTTCAACTGCATTACTGTTTTTAATCTTTCCCGTTTACCATATGCCCTGTTCCAAGAAATATATAAACAACAACCGTTTATCCAATAAAACGTTCCAATGTTAGTTTACAGGCTCCAGAGGCTGAACTTTTGGGGTTAAAAAAGAAAAAAGAAAAAAGAAAAAGTACGTTGCTTTCCTGAGAATTGTAAGCTCGACCACCGCACAGTATCGATATTTTCTTGATGTTAAAGCCCTTTACTGTCTTTGATTGTCTACTGTCATAGGTCCAACTGCGGACCTTGTTAAGGAACTTCAGCCAGCAAACTCTATTGAAATAAGTTAGATTTTTTGTACGTGTTGTTTAGCACCATCTCCATAGACGGGTGATACAAGGCCTTAGCTTGCTGATATAGCTATGGAAAAGTTTTTAGCTAGAAAACATCAGTAAATCGATGGAAATGCACCGTTTTAGTAAATCGCGTCAGCTGTTTAGTCAAAACTATGGTAAAACAACAACAAAAACTACCATTTTACAGTCGCACTATGGAGTGGAATCCGTAACTTTTTTTGGTGCCAACTGTACTTGCATGTGACAAGTTGTGAGTAACGGGTCAAAACAGCCACATTGCAGGTGATGACAAAAAACCACACCCCCCTAATGCACTTACCATGAATACATAAGATACATCTGGAATTTCACCACCACTACGAAATAACTGTTGAAGATCATAGAACTGTATAAAAAAAAAAGAAGAAAAAAAAAGAGAGAGATACATGAACGAATAGATTCTCAACAATATATATACATGTATATAATATATATATGGAAATGCTAGACTTTACAGAAGATTATTGGATGTAGTAAAGCTTTACAAATTGATGACGGGCCTAAATGTTTGCCTATTATGTTATAACCTTAAGCTATAGCCTCTCTCCACCAGTTATTGATCTCTTCCATACCTGTCCATGTATGTCCCCACAAACTGTGACTGGTGTTGACACTGGTTGTACGTTAGACTCCTCCAGGAGAAGATCACACACAGTGTCGCAAAGTTTCTACAATGGTAAAGTTAAGGGGGCTTTAAATAGAACCTACAATAAAGCTATAGTACTCACTTTAAGATCCTTTTCCGGGAGATACTGACACTTTTTGGCTATGGATATCCATCTGTCTATGTCTAAATCTTCCATAGTAGTTTGCTCCACTGTCCCGCTCCTCTTAACTCGGGGTGTGATTAGTCAGCTTCTTTTCTTTCGTCTCTAGATTGTGTTTACAGAGTTTACGTCATTCCCAATCTAGGTCAAAGTTTAATGTATCCCTGTGGTAGGTAAAGTATCGCTTTCATTAACGTCTTCGCGGAGCTTGAAGGAGGCAGGGGCCTGGGTTATACCCGCCTTTTTGTTTGGAGTGTTTACAATGCCTACTACAGATTCTTTGTTTCTTGAAAACATTCAGGAGTATGTGGAAGACTGCAATATTATTGTAAGAGGAAAGATAATTTACCTACATATTAATAATGGTCAAATTCCTATCCTGGTGAAATATTTTGAGGAATGGCAATGGCTGAAGTCTGTTGTGTTCACAAACATTTATCGTGTTATGTTTCTAGGTAACTTACAAATGGCTTAGTAGAAAATTGGAAATTCCAGTGAACACAGCCAAACAGTGAGTTTAATATTAGTGGTAATTGTGCGTATGAGATTTGTTATAAAAATTTGAGTATTAAAAGTGACTATTAAGCGGGTATACCCTAACTAAGTATGGAAACAGAATTATGATAACACTGATTATTCTTCATAATGTAATTCAGTAAAGTTTAGCCATCATGGTTTGAATCAATCACCTAACATGTATAGTACCCTTATCCATGATGTTGACGTCCATTTTATTTTGTTTGAACTGTTTATGCACACGTACAGAATGTTGTATGCATATCTGGAAACAGATTCTTCAGTGGAAGCCACCTATTTAGTCAGTGGAGTGGTCGTCATTGGAGATGTCATGGTGAGACCACGAGACTAATAATAGCACTGGTAGTAGGGAAAGAACATGTGTGGCAGTGCAGAGGCAATTAAGCTGGAGAGAGTTTGTGATAGTTTTTAGAAAACATTTTTTTTTTGGGTGGTGTTGATTTACTGCATTGTAACATTTTCTTATGGATAACATTATAAAATTGTTTTCAAAGTATATGGGTAGAGCTTTGTATTCTAATTCTAAACACACTGTAAGTATTTGGCGAGTGAGACACTATCAGGGGTAACACAATTGAAAATTGGGGATATTTGTTTATATATATGTTTGAACGTATGTATGTCATTGTACTTTGACCCTCGCATTTTTGTGTTAGTTGGCGATCAACCCTGTCCCAAACTTCACTAAATGAAATCCTCTGGTCTATCGATCATTGCCTGTATCATCCTAAAAATTAAATTGTTTGCTGTTTTGAACTTTTGCGGGTGCAGTTAAAACTAAAAATTTACTGGAGTTCCATTTCTATTCGAGTTAGTGGCGGTGGTAAGTTAATGCACTATTTGTCATAGTTATAAGCCCTACACAATAGTATTTACTTGAAAATTCATTGGCCATTGGACTAACCACGAAGGTAAGTCTTTTGTAGCGACTGTATGTCCAGTTGTGTGAAAGTATTATGCATTAGAGCTGCTACTTTACTGAAGAATATAACAAAGAAAACATTTAAATAACTTGACTTGTTTTGCTATTTTGTCATTGTTTTTTTTTTTTAAATTCAAACAGTTGCAACCATGGTTACAATGGTGACATTGCATTCCCTTTACCGTATACGTATATGTAATTAAAAACTCGACCTTTTTTTTTTAGTAGCTTGAGAGTGTTAAAGTTAAAAATCAATAATTTAACAACAGTATAGTTATAGGTTTGCTTGCCATTTGTGCTCAAGTACATCACTAGTTATTTGTGCTCAAGTACATCACTAGTTATTTGTGCTCAAGTACGTCACTAGTTATTGGTTTGTGCTCAAGTACATCACTAGTTATTTGTGCTCAAGTACGTCACTAGTTATTTGTGCTCAAGTACATCACTAGTTATTTGTGCTCAAGTACATCACTAGTTATTTGTGCTCAAGTACATCACTAGTTATTTGTGCTCAAGTACATCACTAGTTATTTGTGCTCAAGTACATCACTAGTTATTTGTGCTCAAGTACATCACTAGTTATTTGTGCTCAAGTACATCACTAGTTATTTGTGCTCAAGTACATCACTAGTTATTTGTGCTCAAGTACGTCACTAGTTATTTGTGCTCAAGTACATCACTAGTTATTTGTGCTCAAGTACATCACTAGTTATTTGTGCTCAAGTACTAAACTAGTTATTTGTGCTCAAGTACGTCACTAGTTATTTGTGCTCAAGTACATCACTAGTTATTTGTGCTCAAGTACATCACTAGTTATTTGTGCTCAAGTACATCACTAGTTATTTGTGCTCAAGTACGTCACTAGTTATTTGTGCTCAAGTACATCACTAGTTATTTGTGCTCAAGTACGTCACTAGTTGTTTGTGCTCAAGTACATCACTAGTTATTTGTGCTCAAGTACATCACTAGTTATTTGTGCTCAAGTACGTCACTAGTTATTTGTGCTCAAGTACATCACTAGTTATTTGTGCTCAAGTACATCACTAGTTATTTGTGCTCAAGTACTCACTAGTTATTTGTGCTCAAGTACGTCACTAGTTATTTGTGCTCAAGTACATCACTAGTTATTTGTGCTCAAGTACATCACTAGTTATTTGTGCTCAAGTACATCACTAGTTATTTGTGCTCAAGTACATCACTAGTTATTTGTGCTCAAGTACATCACTAGTTATTTGTGCTCAAGTACATCACTAGTTATTTGTGCTCAAGTACATCACTAGTTATTTGTGCTCAAGTACATCACTAGTTATTTGTGCTCAAGTACATCACTAGTTGTTTGTGCTCAAGTACATCACTAGTTATTTGTGCTCAAGTACTCACTAGCTATTTGTGCTCAAGTACGTCACTAGTTATTTGTGCTCAAGTACATCACTAGTTATTTGTGCTCAAGTACATCACTAGTTATTTGTGCTCAAGTACGTCACTAGTTATTTGTGCTCAAGTACATCACTAGTTATTTGTGCTCAAGTACGTCACTAGTTATTTGTGCTCAAGTACATCACTAGTTGTTTGTGCTCAAGTACATCACTAGTTATTTGTGCTCAAGTACGTCACTAGTTATTTGTGCTCAAGTACGTCACTAGTTATTTGTGCTCAAGTACATCACTAGTTATTTGTGCTCAAGTACGTCACTAGTTATTTGTGCTCAAGTACGTCACTAGTTATTTGTGCTCAAGTACATCACTAGTTATTTGTGCTCAAGTACATCACTAGTTATTTGTGCTCAAGTACGTCACTAGTTATTTGTGCTCAAGTACGTCACTAGTTATTTGTGCTCAAGTACGTCACTAGTTATTTGTGCTCAAGCACATCACTAGTTATTTGTGCTCAAGTACGTCACTAGTTATTTGTGCTCAAGTACATCACTAGTTATTTGTGCTCAAGTACGTCACTAGTTATTTGTGCTCAAGTACATCACTAGTTGTTTGTGCTCAAGTACATCACTAGTTATTTGTGCTCATTTGTGCTCAAGTACGTCACTAGTTATTTGTGCTCAAGTACGTCACTAGTTATTTGTGCTCAAGTACTAAACTAGCTATTTGTGCTCAAGTACGTCACTAGTTATTTGTGCTCAAGTACGTCACTAGTTATTTGTGCTCAAGTACGTCACTAGTTATTTGTGCTCAAGTACTAAACTAGCTATTTGTGCTCAAGTACGTCACTAGTTATTTGTGCTCAAGTACATCACTAGTTTCTTTTGTGCTCAAGTACATACTAGTTGTTTGTGCTCCAAGTACATCCCTAGTTATTTGTGCTCAGTACAGTCACCTGTTGTTTGTCTCAAGTAACGTCACTAGTTTATTTTGTGCTCAAGTACATCAACTAGTTATTTGTGCTCGAAGTAACGTCACTAGTTTTATTGTGCCTCAGTACCTCACTAGTTGTATATTTGTGCTCAAGTACGTCACTAGTTATTGTGCTCAAGCACAATCACTATTGTGCTCAATTACAGCACTAGTTTTATTTGTTGCTCAAGTACATCACTAGTTATTTGTGCTCAACACATCACTAGTTATTTGTGCTCAAGTCTCACTAGTTATTGTGCTCAAGTACAATCGTGCTCACGTACTCACTAGTTATTTGTGCCAAGTACTCACTATATTTGTGCTCAAGTACATCGTGCTCAAGTACCTCACTAGTTATTTTTGCTCAAGTACATCACTAGTTTCTTTTGTGCTCAGTCATCACTAGTATTGTGCTCAAGTACTCACTAGTTAATTTGTTCTCCATTACGTCACTATTATTTGTGCTCAAGTCGTCCCTAGTTCTTTGTGCTCAAGCAATCACTAGTTTTTGTGCTCAATAACGTCACTAGTTTTTGTGCTCAAGTACATCACTAGTTATTTGTGCTCAAGTACGTCACTAGTTATTTGTGCTCAAGTACATCACTAGTTATTTGTGCTCAAGTACATCACTAGTTATTTGTGCTCAAGTACGTCACTAGTTATTTGTGCTCAAGTACATCACTAGTTATTTGTGCTCAAGTACATCACTAGTTATTTGTGCTCAAGTACGTCACTAGTTATTTGTGCTCAAGTACGTCACTAGTTATTTGTGCTCAAGTACATCACTAGTTATTTGTGCTCAAGCACATCACTAGTTATTTGTGCTCAAGTACGTCACTAGTTATTTGTGCTCAAGTACATCACTAGTTGTTTGTGCTCAAGTACATCACTAGTTATTTGTGCTCAAGTACATCACTAGTTATTTGTGCTCAAGTACATCACTTATAGTTATTTGTCTTTTGGTATATATATTTTGTCTTTTATTGTTGTGCTATAGGAACACAGAGTTTGTGTTGTTAATAAAGAGGAATTAGAGAGTAAGTTTTTGAGCTAATATGTGTGATGTATGTATGTATATATATGTATGTATGTATGTATGTATGTATGTATGTATATGTGTATATATATATATGTGTCTGTACGTATGTATGTATGTATGTGTTTATATATGTATGTGTATGCATGTATGTAGCTATTAAGAAGCAGTTGGATGAGGTGTACAGTGTTCATGTGTTCAGTGTACAGAAGGCTCCATTGAAGGTATGTACATACATACGACGTAGAAGTGATCATCTATAGAAAAATTGGGCACAACACAGTCCCGTCCAAAAAAACTTTTTTTTTCAGAAGTAGGTCAATTTTTACCCAACTTATATATGTTATTTGTTCTGCCCGATTTTTCATATGCATTAACACGTAAAATAAATTAAGCTAATGGTGAGGGAACTACTACTGTAACTTAATGTAAATGAATGATGGAATTGTAATTGAATCACTAATTAAAATTTTTGATTAAAGAGCCCAATTGATGTATATCGAGTTTACAACAATGGAAGAGTCCAATCAATATTTCATTACTATGGATTGCCAGTGTTAGTTAGTGAACTCCTTTGTTACTTTTTCGTTTTTTTGTTGGTATTGTCAGGATTCGGAGACACTATACCGAAGCACCTACGAACTCTCTAGTCAGCGTTTAGAATCTTACTCAAGGTGAGCTATTAGCATAGAAATGTTGTGAAGTCATGGACAATTATGAGACTTACAGTCAATGGTTCAGTCAGAAATTGCTCTGTGTAAACAGCCAAATATATATGTATTAAGTAAATTTATAATAACTGCAGATTGGTGATTGTGTTCAAGATAGATGTGGTTCTCCCTGAACCATAAAGTACAGTAGTTCAAATTTTCAGAACAATTATATTATTCAAGCTAATTTACGCCCTAATTGTAACAAAACCTAAGAGATTATTAAGATATTGAAGGGGATGACAGGAGGAAAATTGTTAAGTTTGCTGGGTAAAGTTTATTATGTCAAAGTATTAACCTTTGACCGTTTGAGCCTAAAATTCTTGGCGTTGCACCACTCTCGATTCTCCATGATTAATATCTAATATAAAGTTCCTATTTTTTGTTTATATGTTGCTCTGACGTGGTACTTCATGTAATAAAAAGTTAAAACGAGTGCACTGGTATTTGGTATTTTTATAATTAAAAAAAAAAGGCTATTGTAACACTACTGTAGAACAGTTGTCCGCCTGAAATTATTTGTTTAGTACGGCGCTCTGAAGCTCAGAATTAGACTAATATACCTTTCTTGGATAATAGTAAAGAATTTGGTCTTGACATGCTTTAAAAATTCAATTCTTGCTGGAACGTTTTTACGGAAAAGGAATAAAATAATGTTCTGCAGTTTTTGTTACCCAACTGGTCGTCATAAAAACTCATTTCCCAAGAGTTGTGATACTCTGAGGTTCTGCTGTACATACTTTTATATCTAGCTGTCTACATGTATGTGTACTCTGTGTGTTCATTAGATGGAGTACCATTGATTGCCCTCGTGATGAGAGAAGAGAAACTGGAGCTATTCAAACTCATGCTCCTCATTCTTCTTCTCCACAGGTGGCTGTCACAGCTGCATCAACCAAGCCAGCTATTAAAACCACTCCCAAGGCTTCATCCAAAACCACACCCAATGCCGCACCCAGTCTCGAGTCAACTAACACAGTTACATCTCAGCAGCCACCGGCAAATCCCAAGCGTGAGATTCTTAATGTCAAATCTGCTCTTACAAGACAATTTAAATTTTCCACCAATTTTAAATAAATTATTTTAGCCTTTTTTTTTTTTTTTTTTTTTTTTTTTGCTTTAAAACAACAAAGTAACAGCATATGAAGTCTTGGTAGAGTAAAAGCAATGGTCTTAACTCATGAGTGCAAGAAGACAGTAATGTTCATTTCAACTGCCATCTTGTCATTCTGTAGCTACAACCAACCATTGATTTCTACATCATATTACTTTTCCTATGCACTTGTACATAATATTTTAGGGATAGCCTACATACACACATATCATTATTTTGTGTTACAGTGATACTGCTTTATTGTATTATCACCATCAGAAGTCCAATAGCTGAGAGAGAGAGAGAGAGTTATAGTTTTTTACAAATCCCAGTTGTGCATAAACTCTCTCTCTCCTAAATTATGCAGAGAAAAATACTATGAAATTTCTGCTACTTGATATGTTAAAATTGGCTTTATGACTGTGTTATATTATATTGTACAATATTGTAAATATTGGTATTTTTTTTTGTTTTAGAAGCTGTAAAGAAAGCACCATCTAAGTCAGAGAAAAGCAAGGTACTCACACACACGTGTGTGTATGTGTGTGTGTGTGTCTGTCTTGTTGTGTGTGTCTGTCTATGTGTGTGTATGTGTATGTTTGTGTGCATGTGTGTTACTAGAATTGATATTGTGAGTGACATAAATTGGATGCATGTGTAAGGTAGACTTTCTATGTTACTACTCGTACATCTGTTTTATTCTAGACTCAGTCTAAGCCAAAGAGTCATTACTTTGGCAACATGAAGAAGAAGAATGAAGAAAAAAGTATGTACAGCATCATAGTGTCAATGACCCTCTACTGTGTAAATTATTCTTTACTCGTCAACAATTCTTTATGATCCTTTACCATATAAGGATCCTTTACCATATAAGTTGCCTTTACCACATAGAACCACATACTACCCTTTACCATATATCATATGAGTAAACAATTCTTTATGATCCTTTACCATATAAGCAACCTTTACCACATATAACCTTTTACCACATGCGACCCTTTACCACATATCATATGAGTGATTCCTGCATAATCTTTATCCTGTACCAATGAACTATCATATTAAGAAATGTTAGAGCCATAGTTTTATGCGTACATGTTGGGATGTACTCGAGCACAAGTGGTGAGGTAGCAACAACCTTATGTATATACATAATAATGGTTGTGATATAACACGGTTAGAGTGTAGAGGTAATTATGATGTTTTTTACTACTAAACATTGGTCCTCAAGAAGTCCTATGACAGCAACAGCCTATAACAAGACCATTATAACAACTTTGTTGTTAATAGGTTATTACGTCACCAATTTTTATATTATCGGTACTGCTACCCTTCATCTATTCCCTTAGTGTTGACTACTTGACTACTTTATTGTCCTCTTTTGTTGGTTCAAGGATGAAATGGTGAAAATTATGGAAAACAGTTTTTATGTTGAGAGCCTTCCACATTCAATTCAGTTCATAGGTCAATCTTACTACCTGTAAATACACTGCTGCATTGTGTGGTAATATGCATCTGTAATTATAGGGGCAGGCAAGCAGGAAGCTAAGCAAGAGCAGGAAAGTACACTCCAGCACAGAAGTGTGGATACCAAGGATGAGAGTACGGAAAAGAAAGATGACAGTGAGGAGATGGAAGATGTAGAAATAATGGATGTGGACAGTCTATTGGGCCAGGAGGCTGTGGCTACGAAGCCTTTGAAATGGTATAGGATGTATACTACATATATAGATGTACCTGTATCGTGTACTTAAGTTTCTTTCTTTTGTGTGTGTGTGTTTGTATGTGTGTGCAGAGTGTGTTTGTATGTGTGTGTGTGGTGTGTATGTATGTGTGTGCAGTATGTTTGTATGTGTGTGCGGTATGTTTGTATGTGTGTGTGGTGTGTGTTTGTATGTGTGTGCAGCATGTATTTGTATGTGTGCGTGTTGTGTGTTTCTATGTGTGTACGGTGTGTGTATGCAGTGTGTGTGGTGTGCGTTTGTATGTGTGTGTGTGTGTGTTGTGTGTGTTTACATGTGATAAGTTGAATGCAATGGGTGTATACATGTGTTGGGGACCACATGATTGCTCAATGTTGGGATGTATGGGGAGCACATGTATTGGATGGACAGTACATGTACAGTAGGAGACAAAAAAAGTTTCGAATTCCGTTCCGTAGTACGTAAAACGGTAGTTTTTTTACTGTAGTTTTTATCGTTGCGTTCCGTACCGTTTTGACTAAACGGCCGACACCGTTTACTAAAACGGTAAAAAATGGTGAAGCATTTCCGTCGATTCACAGATATTTTCTAGCTAGAAACTCTTCTATAGCTATATCAGCAAGCTAAGGCCTTATATCGACCATTAAACGCTACGGGGATAGTGAAAAAAAGCTCGTACAAAATTTTAACTTGCTTCAATAAAGTTGCAGACCGAAATTCCGATGGGCACAGAGCTATAATGAGGTCCGCACTTCGTAGATCTTCTGTTAGCTACTGATGGACCTCCAGTAGTAAAAAATCTAAGCCGGAGAAGGCCCTAACTTGGAGAAAACGTCGATACTGTGCGGTGGTCGAACTAACAATTCTCCGCGAGACAACTTCGAATAGGACGGCTTCAAATTTTTTTAACCCGAAAAGCTCCGCCTCTGGAGTCTATAAACAAAAAATCGGAACGTTTTATTGGATAAACGATTTTTTATATTTCTTTGAGCGAGACATACGGTGAACGAGAAAGATTAAAATGGTAACGCGGTCGAACGGAACGGTCGTTTTTTTAACAAACGGCGTACCGTTTTCCCCCCGTTTTTTAATTGTGCGACGGCCGTTCTATGGAACGGAATTCGAAACTTTTTTTTGTCTTCTACTGTACGTAATCCATGCTGGTCATGTGATACACTGTTTGTTTGGCATTATGCAGTAGCACTAATAAGTATCAAGACAATGTGAAGCATGAATCTGACACGACGTCCAGCCAGACATCAACGACCAAGTCAGCAAAGGTACGTAAGTGGTAACTCCATCATTAACATCATAGCAGGTTTTATGCGTGTATCTTACTACCTGATGGTACAGTATTACAAAAAGAGGGTATGAGGAGGAAAGTTGAACTTGAATGGAAAATTTAATCATTCTTGCAAACTGAGAGAATCATTGTGTTCATCACAACACTTTAAGGGTATAATCAGGTTAATACTTAAGAAAACAACAATCATTAACAGGGATTAAAACTAATTGAAATTAGAACCTAGCAGAAAAACCATGTTACTTTGCTCATAAGATACATAATGTGTGAAATAATTTCTTTCTCAGCCTTCTTTTTCTCTCTCTTTCACAAGCTTTTTTTTAACAATACTGAATTAAAAATATTTGGTCGCCACCAAATATTTTTAATTCTGTTTTGTTTAATAAAGCCTGTGAAAGAGAGAGAATACATCTAATGAGTAAAAGAAGGCTGACAAAGAAATTATTTTTTAAAGTGATAAATTAGTGAAGTAAAAAAAATTCAACGAATAAAAAAAATCTTTGAAAAAGAGAATTTTCGTTGGTCTATGGAGAGTGAGACTGTAGCATAGCAGTACCCATTAACAGTAAAAATTGGAGTGTTTGTTTGTTTGCCGGCTGGTTGTCGTAGCTCAGTGGCAGAGTGCTTGTGTGTTAAGTAAGCGGTCCTGGATTCGTCGATTCCCGGTGGCGACCAAATATTTTTAATTCTGTATTGTTTAAAAAAGCCTGTGGAAGAGAGAGAATACTACATCAAATGTGTGAAATGTGCGTACATGTTATGTACACATTTACTGGTGCATCTACTGAATTGCTCCTAAGACTTCTCATGATAATAATACATTATATCTTATCTTTTTGTTGAATAGTCTTCTCAGCATCGCTCTCTGGATTTTCTTAATGATGGAGATGTAGCTGGTGAGCTTTATTTGAGGATGGTTCTATTATTTTACACAAATATGTGTAATGGGTATCCTGTGTACTTTTGATGCATGTATATATGCTTTTGGTTCAGATGAAGACAGTGACAATGAAGGAGGGGCACCAGAGAGTGTGGATAAAAGGTAGACAACATGGTGAAGTGATGAAGTGTAATTGCTGTAGCAAACTGAGAGAATCATTGTGTTTTATTTTTATCCCGTCATTCTGGTGTGTGAATGTAATTAATATTATATTTTCTAAGCAAAGCAAAGAAAAAACCCAAGAAGAAAGCCAGCACTGATGCAGGTATGGATAGTGAGGATTTTTCTTTCCACTATCGTTATCATTATTTATTACAGTAGCATCTAAGAGTAAGAAATCTACCACGCCATCTAATGAAGTAAAGAAAAGGAAGAGAGTCTTGGATTTGTCTAGCGATGAAGAAGCAGACAATAGTAGTAAGTGACTCTCTGTAGTTCTCTCCCTCCCACAGTAGTAATTTTTTTTAAAATTTTCATTAATATATTTATCCTTTGAACGTTCAAATGATGTTTCCATATTTATTATGTTACATGTACATTTTTTTGATGACTTTACACAGCCAGTCAGCTGCAGAAGGAGAATGGAGTGAGAAGAAGGAAAAGGATTAAGAAGATGGTGTCTAAGATGTTTATTAATGATGATGGAGAAATGGGTCAGTTCGAAAAATTTTTTTTAATTTAGCAAAATTTGTTCTCAATGACATCAGAGAGTTTAGGTCTTCCTACATATCGGTAATTTATTGTATTTGTGTTAAAATACTTGAATGCGATTATTGTTATTATCGCAAACGTAAATAAAACCGTCTTTGTCAACTGCTATTCCTCGCGGATTCTGAAATTCTCCTCTTTCCTTCCCCTTCTTCCTGAACACGCCTAGGATCTGTCCAGTCGTAGAAAGCACCGAGACAGAATAACTTCCGCAATTGATAAGTATATCTTGTCATCTTGAGCATACATCCCCAACACCATCTTAGAGTTGGTTTTAAATGACTGCAAGCAAATACCTTTGATGGAGTATTTCTTCACCGAGTGGTTGACCCTATCAAATGGGCAATCATCGGGTGATGCTGCTACGGCTGTAAACATTCCATCAATATGGAGTATGAGTTCAAACTCCTCGCTGTGGATGCTTATCACACCAGCTTTGTCAGAGTTCCTCTCAGCGAGTGCCATCTTGTCTGTCACCATGCAGATTCCCCAGTGGCCCGGTCCTTGCAGCTGCTCCACTGCTCTGGTGTTCCATTTCTTGTCTCTCTTGTCGTATTCGTGGACGCAATTGGCACTGAATGTGGTGACCAATATCTTGTTACCGTGGCATGTTATGCCGGAGAGACCGGGAAATAATTCGCTCGACCACTTCATGGATTCCATTCTGAGTCCGTTCTGGTTGAAGGCCGTTATGTCCCCTTGGTATTTGACGGCCAAAACTTGGTTGTTTGCTTCAACAGCCAATGCCACTGGTTTTGCTACTCCGTCCCAAATTTTGACCAGTTTTCCGAGGCAGCGGATACAAAGAAGCAAAACGGACTCCCGAGGATCTCTCTGTCGTTGACAGTGATTTTCAAGCTATGACGCCCTCTTGAGACAGGTGTGAATTTGATGAGGTAACCGTGATCTTGACGTGTGACATCACTTTTATGTGAAAGCCATTGCCCACTGTTGATGTGCATTGTCCGGTGATTGTGGCCAGTTTGTTGGACTAGCGTAATCAGAAGTACAGATTGTAGTCAGAATGGCATGCCACGCCTGCTTCTCCTCGCCTGGGGTGTATCTTAAAGTGTGAGAATACATTTGTGTTGGTGGCTGTTTGCTTTTCAGGTGTTCCGTGCAAAACTTTACCAATTCTTCATCACATTTTGTTTTAGCTTGATCCTCCAAGTCTGCTACCTGTATGAAGTTGGTGGAATCTTTTAGTGCATTGCTTTCCAGTGCTTTTTTCATGTTCCTCTCCAAGTCGATCATGTGTATAATGTATTCATCAGATGAGTGTCAGAGGCTCTGTGTGGAATAGTCTATCATGTTAGTAATGGCAAAACTTGAGGATTGAAGTTTGTCTTCCAGGGCAGTGAGTGGAGCCAAGGACTGAGTCAACACATCAGAAGAATCTTGGTGAACTTGGTCCTTTGTAATGGTCAATCTTTGAATACAATTCTGGAAACGATTCTCTATGAGGCTGTGAATAGACTCGCTTTGGGCTTCCAATTGATGCTGAGATTCTTTCACAGCTCTCGTTTCTTGAACTTGATCTTCTCTGATGATGGTGAGAGATTTTATTAGATCCTCGAGATTTCTCCTGGCTTTAGGAGCAGCTGTTTTGATGTGTTAGTGTTTGTGCCTGTGGTGTTCTCTCATCATACAGGCACGACAAATTACTTGCTTGCAGTCAGAGCAAAATATCTTGATTAACTCGTCATGATAATCACATTTCGTAATGGGTATCTCCTTTTCTTGTTGTGTTTTATTGGTTACTTGAGCTCACACAGCTACCAGTGGAGTAGTGTCGTGGTTCGTAAAAAGTGCCTTCATTTTCTCATGGGATTTCATACACGAACTACACAGACGTTTCTGACATTGTCTGCAGTAGAATTCGGCAATGTTTTCTGAACACAATTCACACTCAGAGTTATTTTTGTCACAGGCTTTCCTCAATTTGACGAACTTTTCCTTGATACGGTTGATGAAGAAAGCTGCTGGCAGTTGGCTTGTCTTGCCTTCAGGTAAGGCAAAGGGTGCTCGTCATTCTGGACAAACTGATGGTTTTGTTGTAGTCGCTCTTTGGTTGAGCCTCTGTATACAGTAGAGGCAATAGTAGTGGAAGCAAGGGAGGAGTCGTGGGTCTTCGTAGATGTCCTGGGGCACAGCTGATTTCTCTCTCCATGTCATGAAGACCTTTTTCTACAGCAGCAACTTGCTTAGCCATATCTACTGTCAATAATTAGTGTTAATTCATTTGCTTGGTTCACCACACCCCTTTTGTGGTTATGGTTACCATAGTAGCTAACGATATTCATTACTAGTTTGTAAGTATGGTTGACAGCTGCAAAGAATCCTGATTTATTATTTTTGACTTCATAGGTTTCAGGGCAGTGGTTCATGGAGATAAATGTCATTTGTAATACTGGAGGAAGCAATGCTTTGTTTTATTTCATTTTCAATTCGTAATGGTTACTCAGGATTCATATAGAGGGTGGGTTGGCTCTGGAATCTCCACTCCACCCACCCTCCCCCAGAATTTTGAAAGTTAATTTAGTACATTATTGAATTCTAAAAAGAATGTGGTTTAGTAAACTTAGTGTCTCCCACTCCCAGTGAAAAATCTGGCATGAAACCCTGTTGCTAGTGATAGTTTGCAGAACTCACAAATCTAAAATGTTAAATCTGTTCACTAGAGTTTATTCATTGTGTCTAGTATGCTTAGCTCCATTTTTGCTAATGTATATAGGCCCTCTAGATTAAAATATTTGAAAGATATGGAGAACAAGTAAGAAACATACTTGCATCAACTACTCAACTATAAGTTTTCCTGTTAGTTCATTTAATCCTCAGACTATTTCTTCTATCTTTATTCTTTATCTCAGTGAGCTTGTTGTGTTTCAACCTTAGTGCAACATATTGAAGTCACATACACACATTTTTATATTTTATTGGGTGAAAATAATTGTTTTTACATTATACATAATGGAACCAATTCATGCTGAGCAGAAGTGCTTTATGTAATTTTGCTCAAAACTTTACCCATTTTAAGATAACATATGCTTGAAATAGTGTAGTCGGAAAGTTGGTATTTCCCCCTCAATTAAGTTGGTTGGAAGAGAGTTAAATCTCTGAGTAAGTTCATACCTAAATCACCAGTTAATTGTCAGTATTCTCCTACATCACAGCGTGACAGACAGAGACAAACAGACAGGACGACTATTATAACTGTCTCACACATGTGTGCTGAGGGTTAACTAGCCTTTGAGGAAGACCTGAATGCCTGAACTTTGTGTACTTCAGGAAAAAACATTGCAGACCTTGGATGATGCACTGTTTCTTTTTGTCGAGTCAAATTAGAACATTTTAATTTAAAAAACTTTAGACATTATAATAAACTTCAGCTCATAGTTAGCTCTCACTTTTTATTATACACGTAAGGATAATGCATAATTGAAGTTTTTTTGTAGGAAATAAAAATAAAAAAAAGTAAATCCTATTGTATAGACATAGCTAGGCAGCTCACCATTTGTGCTCAAGCACACCACTAGTTTATATATGTGTGTGTGTATATGTGGATTTATGTAATACTTTTTGTACTTTTACCCTTGCGTTTTGTGTTTCGCTTGAAGGTCAACCTCGTCACATACTCTACTCAACACAATCCTATGGATATCCCAGTCTTTACCTGTATCGTCCGAAAAATTTAATTGCTTACCTCTTTGAATCAAGTTGCCTCTGACATGTGTGTTTTCCAGTCTTTTGATATTACAAACTTACTGGAGTCCTTTGTCTGTTATTAGTGGTGGTGGTAATAACTAACCCATAAATAATATAGCAGCCTTTACACTGCTTTGGCTACAACTGATTCAGGAGTAAGCAATTAAGTCTAGCTCAAACTGTACGGTAATTTCTGAAATTTTTTTTTTTCCCTTTGGCAAACAGTTGGGGTGAGTGGTTTACTATGGCTTTGAACCTTTATTTCTTAGTAGCTAGAGTGCCATGTTACTCGGAGTAGTAATTTCATATTTTTTAGTTATAATAAATCTTGTAGCTACTTTTAGGAATAAGAATAAATGGACTGAATGATGCCTACCTCATCTAAGTGAACTTCAGGTAACAGTTGTAGTCTTTTTTTTTTTTTTTTTTTTTTTTTGCGTATGGATTTTATAAAGCTGTGAAATCAAATTTCATCAGGTTAATTTAACTACCTTGTAATTTGAATTATTGGTGCATGATGGCTCGCTTGTTGTTTGTGTTGAAGCTCATCACTGGTAGCTTGCTAGTATATTTTAGCTCTGAGGTTTGCACCTTTGGTGCTTCTTTAATTTAGTACTTCATTTTCCAACTGTTTTGAATCTTATTTCTATTCATTGTTTCGGAATTTGCTGTCAATTTTTTTATAGTCTAATACATCTCCAGTTAGTTAACTTTGAACTGAATTGCTGCATATGGGCCCAAATAGTTGTGACCTTATTCCAGTGGCAATAGCAAAATTCCGTATAGACGACCTACCAATCATTTATTAAGATATCAAGAAGACAATGCCATTTTGGTCTGTTCTGGGTCCAGATATTTCCAGGAAAGGGCATAAGAGCATGGGCCGTAGCTAATTAAACACTTTTCAATTAATTTGATGTCATTGAAGTTTAGTAATGCTGGTTGTTGTGTTCATAATTTTTTTCCATAAAAAAGTAACCTATAGCTCATGGAACAAATATAGTCATAATTATGATCCTTGGCTATTGTTAATGATCTTTATAATAATTATTGTTATTAATAATGGGTGATGACACTTTCGTCCGCTGTAGTCAGTTGGCGTTGGTGTTGCTATACATCAGCTATTTCTGCCTAGTAATAGTTTATAGTTATAATAGCTAATCACCAATAATAATGTGCTCCTGTTCTACAATAATAATATTATGGTCATTCTCGGCTGAGTAAATAACAATCATGGTAAAAATTGTGTTTTATAACCAATCTTATGGAAGTTTTCCTAATTGGTGGCTGGTATGGACAAAATGAAGAGTGCTGTATTTATTTTATCTTTTTAGGATATCAGTTTTTAGTAGGCTATTTCTATATGTTCCTATAGTGACAGAGAAAGTATGGGAGAGTGAGTCAACTGATGCCACTGATGAAGAACAGATTTCTATTCCCATAAAGAATTCGAATTCCCAAAGGAACACTTTACCTGACCCACCTCCAGTAGAGCCGAAGAAGAAACAAACATCACTGTTCCGATTTATTAGAAACAAGTGAATCTCATGTATGTATGAGATTAATTCCTGTATTATAAAATACAGCATACTAATAAGTGTCTTGGCAACTTGATTACAGAGCCCCAATTGTTTGAGTTACGATGATTTGCACATGCATACGTGTACGTGCTAGATTAGGAAGACACTAGTAAGTATCCTGCTATGCAGTGGCACTAGTAACTGATGTATATTAGGCATAATATATTTTGTTCATTCTATCCCCTCACTTGGTTTAGTTACATTAGTTTCCCTATTTTACTTTTCATTCTGAACACTTTCCTCTTTAGCACTTTCTACTTGAAGCATGAATTCCTTTTTCTCCTCCTTTGTCCTATCTCTTTCTGCTTCTCAGTTATGATTGGGACTCAGTGGTGAAGCTATACCAACTTGACTCAGCTAATGAATTATCCATGAATACACACAGTCGTCATTATTGACAGAGAAGTGTAAGATTATCTTTATTCTATTTTTTGGATGAGCACTTCTGTTATTGGGGTAGCTAAATCACAATTACATGAAGAGAGTAAATTAACTTTTTTTTTCCTCCAGACTTGATGAGGAATTACTTCCACTTTCAATTTTATGGAGTTTTTGTGTTCCCAGGTGCTTGGATTGAGAATTTAACAATGAAAGAATGTGTACTATGTTAATTTATTTCTTTTTTACTCGCTCTCAAAATAAAAATGCACACACACTTGGTCAATGATTCTTATACTAACTAAGAGAAGGTTATTTCCCTTTAGTTTTCTTTTGGGTATGTCAAGGGCAGGAGATAAAAGGCTGTGGCTATTTAAATTATATTAACACAAAGTGCTATAAAGAATTTTTTATTCCTTAAGTCCGTGTATTGTTGGTAGTATGTGTTTAGTGTCCCAGATTTAAAACCGTTTTCAGCGTGACACAAAGCTCTAGATCACCAAAACCTACTCAGAAAAGTGACATGTTTACCAGAAATATAGTTTTTTTGAGATTGGAAAGAGTGAGGGAAGCTGGCTTTTGACAAAATTTATAGGTAATGGTCTACAACAATGGCTACTGAATTTACAACATTAAATGTTATATATCCTGCGAAGTTCAGATTTTTAGTGTTCCTAGTAATTTTTTGATTGTGGGTATGGAGAGTGCAAAGTGTGATGCAATATAATTTAAATTTTAGCTATAAGATTACTTCCATTGAAGATAAAAAAATTTTGGAACTTTAATGTTAATAATAGGAAACTTTTTTCTTTTTAACAGCCAATATTTTAATTATAACTTAAAAAAGAGAAAAAAAAAATTTTTTAAGAGAAAAATTTTATAATTATTTCAGCCGAGAATGACTGAAACTTTAATGTTACCTACTACTAAATGACAGTTTCAAGAATTTTTGAAAGTTTAGAAGCAATATTATAGTCAATAAACAATCTACTAATACACTAGCTACTATGTCATTATCTACAAGTACAAATAATGTTAAAATCTAGAATTCTTTTTTTACAGCTAGAAGTTCGATCTACCACAAAAATGCTATTGTTTTTACAACTAAAATTCAATCTTCTCTAATAGCTAATATCAGCTAAATATCTAAAAAGTATACTTCAAGTTCTGACTACAGTTAATTTTTTTGACATAGTTAAAATCCTGCTGACAGAAAGTTTTTCGTCACTTAGAAAAATTCGTTGTGCATTAGCAAATGTAGCAACACTGAGTGATGGCGTTTCTTTGTACATAGGAGAGTTGCCATATTCCGTCTTCATAACCTTTGGCGTTGCACCGGTGATCTCTCTATTGTGTAGTTCTCCTTTTGAGCTTAGTTTGAGATATCCTGTGGAACAAACAGCTCGTGGTCAGGGCCCAAGGAGAGTGTGACAGACTTTTTGCTATTGTTTGTTCTGCAATTCAGTTCAGTGGCACTGGCACTGTGAATGGCATTAAGCTGAGCCTGCGTGGTGGTAGCTGGAAGATATATGGTAAATACAATGTCTAACATCCTGTATACTCTTGGTTCGATGTTTTCAATTTCTTGAAATCTTCTTTTAAGTTTGTTTTGTGTAGCGTTATCGCAACTTTGTTTACCTTGGTAAATTCAAGTAATAATACCGCAAGTCCATTCAACAGTCATTTTAAAATCAGATTTACCAATGACACCATACACCGCATCTGTCCATATCTTCAACTCCAGTTTGTTGTAGTGTGCGCTTGTCACAACAGCATTTGCATATTTTTCTCCAGCATTAGCTCCAGCTCGACTAGGCACCAGGTGAAAAGAAACCTCAGTGTCTGTGGCTTTACCATCGGGCCTCTTCATCATGCCATATAGAGGATCAGTAGCCCAGCAGCGCTGGCCTTTGTGCTTGTCTAAGTTCAAATTAGTCATGTGAACTTTGATAGACTGAAGCTTGGCATCTTGGACTATACCAGTTCCTGGATCCAGAACTTTGTTGTATGTTCTTATAGCTTTGGCGACTAGCTACACCATTATGTTGTCGATACATATTGTAGACTCTGGTTACCCTTTATTTTCTCCTGGAAGAAATCTCTTAAAACTTTAGTTTTTGGATTTGCAGGTTCTGCTCCTATCAAGGCAAAGTGATTCCCCTTGCGCAGGTTGTCCATTTCAATAGTGTAATATGTTCACTCCACTTTTGAGGCTGGTCTCGAATAACTTGTACTACTGTATCCCTCATGTTATTAGCCTCTATTCTGAGGTCTGTTTCGGAGAGGCCAGGATTCTTCCCAGAGCGAACGCATGGAAGAGGCAGTTGCTGTTCTCTGCTTGTACTCTGATGCGTCACTCTCCAACTATCACATCATAGTGTCCAACCGAGTCATCATCAGGTGGTGCAGTGTACAATAGTTGGATAGTATCCTGAGTTTTAATTGTCTTGGGCTCCATTGAACTGTTTTTCACTAGCTTTCCGTTCTTCTCTTGATAAATGACGACTCTCTGGCCGAAATGTTCGCTGGCTATCCTCAGATCCATGAGTGAACCAGCACTGTTAGAATTTTGCACATGATTAGCATACGAACTGACCAGTTCCTTGCTGACTGGAACCATTCCAGTTTCACTTGGTCCAATTGAACGGATGTAATTGGCATGTTGTCCTGCAGTTATTTTTTCAAGAGTATCACCCGTTCTGACTACATATTTGTCAACTACATTTTGGGTCATTTTTCCCACTGTTCTGTTCATCACATGACTTATGTAAGGGCTTAGCTTTCCTTGCATCAAAGCTGCAATGGACTTGGCGAATTTGTCAATGACGAATTCTGCCAGATCACTTTTGAACTTTATTACGCAGGCGTAGCCTTTATAGCCAGCTGCGTCATTTGGGGATACTGTAATTTCATCAGCTGTGTTAGCTCTTTGACACATCTCTGTCATTATTGGAATGAACATTTCCACCACTGTTTGCAATTCACTGACTGCAACACCTGCTGCAGTTGTTACGGTAGCAGTTTCTGCAATATTAGCGATAATTAAAAGTTTTCGATTGTTAGAACTGTCTTCTGAAATTTGCTCGAACAGACTGAGAGAAGCTGAGGTTAGCCTTGTTTTGACTTCAGAGTCATTTGAAAGAGAGGTGATTGTAGCGTCATTTAATCTAGTGACAAAGGTTTCTGCTGTGGACTGCATGAGCTCAGGGACTTTGCTAGCATTTTGGAAACTGACATCAAGTGACCGTGTGAATCTTTGGTCAATGACATCTCCGAAATATTCACTTGAAAAGCAGTTTTGATCTGTTCAGCTATTTTAGAACTAAGGTCTTGTCCAATTCGGGAATAAATATTTACCATTACAGCATCAAATACTTTTGTTTGGAGAAACAACCCGAATAAATCTAAGAAACACTACACAGTACATCACCAAGGAGCTACATTTGGATTTTCTTCATTGACTGTGCTGATTATTTGCTGGTACCACTTCTCTTTGTTTTCGACTATGATAGCTGGCTTTTCAAACAATTTTCTTGCCTTGAATGTTGGAATACTACACACACTGGTATCATACAGCTTATTCAGCACTGCCCTAGTATTGCTCCATGGATCGAGTCCAAGAGTTCCTGACATTCCATAAATACCACCCTCGGAGTACCTGGTGAAATATTCAACATTTGACATATAATTAGTAATGAGAGATACTGGACTTATGGGCAAGCTATGCTTCATTTCCAGTATCTGCTGCAGTCCTCCTCCCCATTTCTTGTTCATCTCCATCACCACTCCATTATTCTGAAAATCCACTAAAAATAATTTTGCCATCACTGACAGCATATTGCCTGTCTTCTTCCATGTGCAATGCTCTCAAAACTGGCACTTGAGTCTTCACAAATTCTTGCAAGAACAATGGAAGTTTCACTGGGACATCTTGCCCTGTGATGTCAGAGGATTCTTGCGTAGCTGTGGACCTTTCTTCACTGACACCATGTGACATGCCTTCCCCTGTGCTGTCGGAGAATTTCAGCTTTGACATCAAAATAGCTGTGGCCCTTTCTACAACCTCCTCATATGTGTTTAGAGGACAAGCCAACCCGAAGTTGAGCAAAAGAATTTTCTCGGCAATATCTTCTTGAGTAACCACTGTTTCAGCTTCAATTGTATTGTCACTGTTGGTCATGAAAGCCAAAAATTCTGGCATATTTGGATAATTTTGAAGTTCTGACAATATAATAGATCAAAAGTATTTTGCTGCGTCAGTTCAGCAATCGCTTCTTTTTTTGTCTCTTGCCGATCAGCCATCAGTCTTTGATACTGGTTGTCAGTTATAATATCATTATTTCTGGCAATGGCTAGAATTAGGGCTGGATCAGATATGCTTGAAGTTTTAGGATCAAGACATTCAAAAATGGCTTCTGTAAAGAGTTTAGGAGTGCCAGCATAGAGTATTTTATTTCCAGTTGTTGAAGTAATTCGTAAAGGGCCAATGAGACCCCATACAACAGCAAATACAGACTCCATGTGGTTCAGGATGGCAGCATTGTGTGAAAGGTATGTAAACTACACTCCTTCATCAAGCATCAACATGTCAACTTCATCAACTATGACGGCATCAAAAGGCCTTTTCCTTACTTCCTTCTGCTGAAACTCTTCGCGGAGAATATCAGCACAAAAATTTCCCACTGTGCTATAAACAATATTGTGTTGATAGCAATCTCTCTTGATGTCGTCCATGTTGGCATAAGGATCCCTTTCCAAATCAGTGTTGTGTGTGACTGTGAAGTCAAATACGTTGTATAATGCCTCCCAGTTTTCCACGTCACGGAGAGCTAGGACAGGAGAACTTGTGACAACATCAACCTTTTTGTTTTGTATGCAAAGAACGACTGCGCACAGAGCAACTAAGCATGATTTTCCCTCACCCGTTTGCATTTCAAGTAACCTATTGGAGTGCTCACATCCCGTCAATATAAGGATGATCAACCCTACAACTTGAGTTTTGCGTGGACTCCAATGTTTAACTTTATACGCACTGCACACATAAGTGTAAGAATGGCACTAAGCAGTTTGATCGTAGTTTATGGCAGCATTTTTTGGCTTCAAGGGTATAAAGGTTAGCTCCATCTCAGATTTTGAAGGCTGCTGCAATCGAGATTCGTAGTCGAGGTCAATATTGAAGTTGTCAAGTAATTTGTACACCTTTGTGGATATTTCCTCAACTTTTGTGATGAATTCAGGATCTAGCAAATCAGAGTCACGAATTTCAGTGAGGATCGCTGTTAATACTTTTTTCTTTAATTTTCAATATGATTGGTCAGACTGAGAATGATGTTGGCTGACGGCCCTTCAATTGCCGATTTTACCAAAGTAGGCCGGAGGCAGTAAGTTTGAACTAAGTGAAGAACTTGTTTCTGAGTAGCTACTGGTACACTGAAGTTAACAAATTTTTGAAATAACTCAAACCAGTTAAAAATAGTCCAGTACTGACTTGTAATTTTTAAGAACAGTTTAGGAATTTCTTGATCTTCTGTCTGGGAAGAAATGACCGTATGAAGACATCTTTGCATCCATGCATTTCTTTCACTATATACTCTCCCACCAGTAAGAAGAATGTTAGACATTTTTACAACTAGGGGGGTGTCATCATGGATTAAAGAGGAACTCTCCTCTGTGAAATCTATAGGTGGAATATCTTGTAAATCAATCATGGTTTTAGCAAGAGTTAAGCAATCTTTGTCACTCAGGTCTAGCTGAAGGTATGCCAAATAATCCAGCATGGTCTCGGTAAGTGATTGACTTGTAAATACCGAGTAATGATAATTGTTTGGGCTGACCTCAGCCAGGCATTGCCAAGCTCTTTATCATCGATATTCAACAGTCCCAGTGAAGACACAATAGATGATATCAATTCTTCGTTTACCACTGGGGAGTCGTTGGTAACAATTCAACATCTTCTCTTAGCAGGGTTTAGCTTTCTTGGTAGCTGTTAACTTGAATACTCTCAGCTGTGAGGGGGCTGTAAGTGCTGCTTGAGACTTCATTTCCAAGTTGATCTTCATCAATTTTATAATTGTCATATTTTTCTCTAATAGTTTGCTCTTTCTGCTGTAATGTTTTATTTTTCTGAGCTTCACGATTTGCTTCTGCTTGTCTCTGTAGCATTTCTTGCCTTTTCTGCTCTTTCAAGAGACATTGTTTTTCTTTCTCTCCTGCTGTCGTCGTTGTTCTCTTTGTTGATTTTCTTCTTGCTGTTGAGCTAATTCGGCTTGCCACACCCTTTCAGCTTCTTCCTGCCTCCTTCTTTCTTGTTCTTGATGCTAAGGTATAATCTTTCCGGTTGCCAAAAGTCATTTGCACAGTAGTAAGGATTATATCCCCTTATTCTGTAATATTCACCTCGATGGAATTCATATGCCCTGACTTCATCCACTGTGCGGTTAATGGTTTTTAACTCAATGTCGGTCCACGCTTTACAAGCACGAAGTCTTTTTCCACAAACTGCAACTAACACCATAGTACTCACTTGGCTTGTTCCCCATTGCTTTATAAATTCTGAAAACAAGGACACTTAAAAAGGTGGGTTATTTTATGACCACATCCAAGCCACACCTAGATCACACATAATATAATTAATAATTTATTATCAAAACAGCAATAATTTATTGAAAAAGCAAGATAGCACCCTCAATTCTACATGGATACTTTTCTAATTAAAGTTTGCAAGCACAATTTACATCAGTTTCATATGCACTTACTCGTGGATTGAAGACTTCTGGAAACACAGGAGAGGATGAAGTCTGTGAAACTCAAGGCTGAGAATGATCTCCTCAATGTCAGGTGCATGATTAAGTGTAATGATGATAAAGCTTTTCCTATAAATTTGAACAAAGCAATGGTTCCATTCAGTGCTGAGCCATTTTATTTGTAATACTTTCAACTTGCTATATCCCTGTGGCTTCTATATTATTTTACTGAAATACGTCCAAAATAAATATTTTTTGACTGCTTCTGCAGCTTCATTTTATCCATCCACCTATGCAAGCATTTGACAGTGCAGCTCCATTAACTACCTGAACCCTCCTCTGCGTACGGCCTTGAACACAATGTAGCTAGCTAATCGTTTTAATATGGTTGAATTAAAAATAACAATGGGAGGTCGCCTGCCAGTGAGTCAGGAGACTCCACAAGTCACCTACTTCAGAGGCTGTCTATTGCTATACAAATAGGGAACTGTGTGGCTATCGTGCAGACCATCAGTGGCGTCGAGTGACTTTATTTCTTTAGCTATTTAGCTAGCTATTTATTTTAATTTAATTGTTTCATTTATCGATTTATTTTTTATTTGGTTAATGCAATGTATTGTCACTACACTTATTTTATAGTTTAACAATTAATATTGGGAACAAGATGAAAACTAAAAAACTGTATTAACTCAAGGTTGAGAATAAAGAGTTGACAGCTTTATATTTTATTAGTGTGCGCTTATAGCAAAATATAGTAGTCTGGCTATTCATACCTTTAGATATGGATTCTAGAAAATTTTCACATTCCACTTCAATTCATAATCAATACAAAATATACTCAAACCTGCTCACAAAAAATACACAGTGTCATTCTGTTAGTATTAGCTAGCTAAATTAGCTACTTGTGTTATGGTAGATGTTATCAAGGCATATTATTGACAGTCAGTCCTCATGCCTTCAAAAATACATCTGCTTACTGATGATGACCTACTTACTAGTATTACATGGGATATGCAGTAGTATTGTCTCATAGAAGACCCATTCTATCTTCTGGTGTGTTATTGGTATATTTTGATTTATTTAATGATCTAATTTTCAGTCTAATCTTTAGTTAGTAGTAGCTACCAAGTGATTTGGCAAGTTGTTCAGAAGTCTAACTCTGTTCTAAAATCACTGAATACAAAACTCCACTGGCAAAGAAAGTAAAAATCCACTCACACTGGAAAACAATAAATAACATTAACAAATGCAATGCCATATTAACAAATTATTACCTTGATGATGAAGCTAAAGGTCAGCTCTGTTTCAGTGAAACTGACCAATATTAATTGATGCAGCTATAGCCATAGTAGCTAGCTAGCTACAAGCTTGGGTAAAAGTGTTCTAAAGGTTAAGCTATGTCACATTACAAAGGTATAATGTTACAGTCTTATGCAGCAGACCTCTTTCCAACCGCCTGGCTCCTCCAACCGTCTACGCTACGGTAAAGGTACTGCCTGCCAAGTATTTACCATTCAAATGCAAAATGTATGGTAAAGGACGTCGCTTATAACATTTTTGGAATTTTAAAGGGACTTACTTTGTGTAGTGCTGCAGTTTGATATCGCTATCGCTGCTTAAATCGACGTGGAGTTCGAGAAACGCTATTGACACAGACTGACAGACAGACAGACAGACAGACAGACAGGCAGACAGACAGACAGACAGACAGACAGACAGACAGACAGACAGACAGACAGAAAAAGGAAGTGTTTTTCTTTGCTTACTTTAGTTGAAGGATCTTTCCAGATACGTGGCCTCCAGAAAAAGACTATTTGAAGAAATTGAATCTTTGGACAGCATAAAGAATCCAATACCGAATGCAAACCTCCATGCAGCAGTCTCTCAAGTGTCCCCTATGAAGAAAGGCAAAAATACGAATTATTTTGATGGAAGTTTATCCGATGGGACCTGTACCATGAGAGTTGTTGGTTTCACAACAGAGCAGCAAAAGAAACTGTCTTTTCATATGGAAGGTCACTATTCTGCTTGTCTTGTTAACTGTGAAGTAAAGCGGTCACGACAAGGAGACAGCTTCGAGATAATTTTAAAGAAGTTTACTGAAATTCGAAGTTCAGAAAAAAAGTTCGATGAAGGATTAATAAATAGTAAAATTAACTCACCTGAGACAGTTGCAGTTGCGAGCATTTATGATAAGGGCGAGTTCGCTTGAATTTCTGTGGATGCTAAAGTCATATTTGTTCACGACCCAATACAAATGGCCAGTGGAAAAATAAAGCAAGACATCATAATAGCAGATAGCACTGGTACAACCCGTCTAGTTTTATGGGAATCGGACGTCAACTCGGTGACCTTGAACAAATCCTACAAGTTCAACAATATTGTAATAAAGGAATTTCAAGAGACCAAATATCTTGCCTTAGGCAGGGTTGGATCCGCTGTATCGGAAATCGATGACATCGGAAATGTGGCTACATATAATACTGATATAGACTATCACATTCCCCGGAAGTTAAAGAATGCAGAAATTGTAGCAATAGTTACATTAGACTGCTACAAATCGTGTCTCAGCTGCAAGGCTCGAGTTGAGGGAGTTGAAGACTTGATGGGGATCTGTAGTAAATGCGGAATTCACCAGAGAGTGAATATGTGCTCCGATCATCTGACAGGGAAACTTTTGCTCCAGGAACAAGGCAATGATAAAACCTTAACACTCAGTGCATTTGGAAGTACATTGACCCAGATGGCAGCAGTGGATAGTGCAAGTCAGGTGACACCGTCCTCACTCCTTATGGCACCAATTCTGAACACTGTAATATATAACAAGGACGATGAATATGTTAACTAAAAATTAGTCTCTCTCGATACTAATTTTCATCACATACATATTCATCACCTCATTAATTATTGTTATTCTTGCATAAGAAACATTATTGTCTCCTTCAAAGTGATTTTGTTTTGTTCTTTTGTTCATTTTCTGAAATGATATAATAATAATAATAAAAGACGGATTAAAATTACTTGGTTAAGGTTAGTGTTAAAATCTCATTAACAATGCTGTACTGGGATACCTATATTGACTACACTATTATGTAAAAAATAAACTTTAACCACACTTTTGTTTTACATAATGGATCTTTTTTTTTTTAATAATAAGAATAGATTCAGTTACATTATCTTCACCTCCTAAACTCACCATTGCATCATGTCGTTCTTCAAGTGAACCTTCAATTACACCTGTTGTCTTCTTGGTAATGCCTGTTCACTCCTTAATGTCAACTTCCACTGTCTGTAAATCTGCATAAATAAAATCATGCATGTTCTGACAAATTCGAAAAAAAAAAATGAATGTGTGACAGACTACTGTAACCTCTCACGCGCATGTGCGCTGAGGGTTAATTACGCGGTAGTGATACGCCCCCACTGAATAACCTCTATAGCCAAACATTCCTCCATTCCTTCACTGATGCCAGTTATTGTTGTTGTTTCATCAATATATTTCAAAGTTCAGTTATTTGTACTTCCGGTAGTGCTAACAGACACAAATGACGAGCGAGCCTAAAGCTACACTATTGATTGATTTTAACTTCTAACACTCAAGCTACAAAAAAAAAAAAGTCGAGATTTTAAATTACATAATATATTGAAGGTAAAGTGGAATTCAATGCCATAGGAACCACTCCCCGCAACTGTTTGAATTGAAAACAAAAAAAGTCATGTTATTTGACATTTTCTTAGTGAAGAACGTGACGATGTTGAAACCAGGAATGCATATATTAGAGGCACTTGTAAGTTTTATATAATAAAGTTTAACATGCATTTATTTTTATTTATCAATTTAGTACTGTTCTGATGTCTTTTTTCGCGATTTTCTTCCATTCTCACGGTTTTCTTGCTGGGCAAATGATTGGCATGTTGGTCAGAATTATGATGACTTCAGCTATTTATAACAAAGTATGTTAATATATTATTATTGAGTTTGGACCAAATACAGTATGCTGGTCATTCATTAGATAAATATTGGTTTATCATCATTTTGTCTGTAAGACTGAAGCACCAAAGGTGCAAACCCTCAGCGTTACCATAAAGTAGCTAGCTATGTAGCTAGGCTTGTTACAAAGACCCAAAGAATATTTTAGTAGGTGTAATATCAATATGTCGATATGGAGCTCATTTCAGTCAATATTTTTATATTACTTTTTTCACAATTTCTTTCTCAGCCTTCTTTTACTCATTAGATGTATTCTCTCTTTTTCACAGGCTTTTTTAAACATATAGAATTAAAAATATTTGGTCGCCACCGGGAATTGAACCCAGGACCACTTGCTTTAACGCACAAGCGCTCTGCCACTGACCTACGACTGCCAGCTGGCAAACAAACACTCCAATTCTGTATTTATACTGTTAAGGGGTACTGCTATGCTACAGTCTCACTCTCAACAGACCAACTAAATATCTTTTTTTTCCTTTTTGTTTTGTGATGTGATCAATTAGTGGAGTAAAATATTCAATGGATAAAAAGAATCTTTGAAAAAAAGAGAATTTTTGTTGGTCTGTTGAGTGAACAGTATAAATACAGAATTGAAGTCTTTGTTTGCCAGCTGGTTGTTTTAGCTCAGTGGTAGAGTGCTTGTGTGTTAAGCAAGCGGTCCTGGGTTTGATTCCCAGTGGTTACCAAATATTTTTAATTCTGGATTGTTTAAAAAAAAGCATGTGAAAGAGAGAAAATATTACTTTCTTTGAAAAAAAAAATGTCAATTTTTTTTGTTGCAAATAACCATAAACAAACCTGCCAGGCATCCAAAGTAGGTAGCTGTAGCGTCAAAAAAAGCTTGTAAATGCCTGAAAAGGAGCAGGAACCAGTCCAGCGTACAGCAGGTTTTGAAGAGACTCCGAGAAGCAAGACCAGTTGATTTTCTCTCGATATCTGGTAGGAAAACTTTATTCATATTCTTCCAAAATGCTGTGAGACTCCCTATAGGCTTCATACTTTCTATTCTGATTGTTTGAAATGTGTAGCCAACAAAAAAACTTGGGTGCTCAGCGCCCTGAAAATTCTCAATCTCTGTTTTCAGACAATTAAAAAACAATAACACATAACCTGCCTATATGGATTCACTTTTTTGAAAAGTAAAGTATAAAAAAGAGTAACGTAATCACATTGAGTAAAAAAATTTAAGTGGAGGAAGCAGGCCTGTCCTCTTCCTCATATATGCAGTACAGCATCGAATATGTCAAGGCTGTAGAAAGTCAATGCAACTAAGTAGACTCACTTATTTTATGATCAAGTTGATTGGCCTATTACTGGTAAGTAGTGTTAAAAATTCTTGTTACGTGCTCAGCGCCCTGGAAATTCTCAATCCACATTATGCGAATCCTTGTTTTTTACTTGTTTTCTCATCATCATTGCAATGTTGTGCTTAGCACAAGTTAAAATGTGTGTTTGTTTGTTTGCAGGTGCTCACCTTGAGCCAGACCACCATTGGAAGGATTTCTATAATGATGTCCAACGCTATGATCTGGTATGTGCATTGACTTTAGAGTTTTATATGGAAATGCTAAGTGCTGTTAAGTGCTAGCACAAATGGACACTTTAATCTAATGGGGGAGCTTGCCCAGTCCATATGCACATGCACACGAGTGCATTGTAATTGACTATTGTTGTAATTAAACAAATAGAGGTCATAAGGCACAACCCAGTCCTGTACAAAAAGTATGTACTATTTTCTTTTATGTACACTGAGTTTATGAGAGTCAGTTCACTATGAGCTTCTCTTAGCATAAATTATATAGTGTCGCACGTCTAGTTTTCTTAAAACACTAGTGTAGTGTTTAGTAGTGCACTGTAGTCAAAATGTATTCACTTTTTGACAGCACGCTTAGCTCGAAATGTATGCTTCCTTATTAAAGGCGTTAAAGAAAAGCAGCATAGCTTTTAATATTACTATAGTGTACAGAGTTATTCAGTGGAAATAGTTTATAATCAATGCTTGATATCTTTATCATTGACTGACTCTCTGATTTATTATGAAGTATGGAGGTTATATGACATTTATTTTTTATGTGCTAATGTGCATGCATACACACACATGTACATGCTTAGGCATTTCTGTTTGTTCACTTTGTGTGGATGGCTCCGTTACACACTGCTGTCACAACTTACCTGATATACAAGGAAATCGGATGGGCCTCCTTTTTGGTCACTGCTCTGGTTTTGTTGGTTGTTATCATCCAGTTCTTTTCATCAAAATTCTTTTCTAAACTGAGGTAAAGCAACATATGACTAAGGCTTTAGCTGTGGCTTCTTCACAGGAGAGCAGTCCTTTTCATATGTGCTCTGTACTGGATTATGGTGTTCAATTTTGCATGTGTCCAGGTTCAGGTCGGCTAAAATAACAGATCAGCGAATACGCATCATGAATGAAGTGATAGTTGGGATACGAGTGATCAAAATGTATGCCTGGGAGTATGCCTTCAAGAGAGTTGTCAAGCAGTTGAGGAAGTAAGACATTTTGGAGGGATAAATTTAGTGCCATATTTCAAATTTTTGTTGCTCACTTGTTATTTTTGTGAACTCTAGCACACTGCTATTATATTATTAATGTTATATAGGCATGAAATAATGCTCATTGCCTTTGGAGGGATCATCAGAAGTTTGACCGTAACATTCCATTTTGGTGGAATTTCACCATTCATAGTTGGAACCACTTTCCTGGCATATGCTGGCACAGGAGGAGAGTTGAATGCTCAGAGAGTGTTCACAATTTTGTCGCTTATTGAGGTTCTCAGGAAGATCAGTGTCTCTTTCGTAGTTCAAGGCTTCTTTAATTTATACGAGGCTACAGTTGCTAACTCTCGAATTCAGGTATAGGTGAAAATTTGTCAAACTCACTATGGTAAAAATTTGTTCCAAATAATTTTTTCCTCATTAGGCAGTTATTGTGACATTTGTGATTATATTACTGACACAATTGAAAATTATTGTATTGCCCAAGGTTTGTTTAGTTGACTACAATTGTATTTATTTGTTTATTTTTTTTATATAGAATCTACTTCTGCTAGAGGAGCAATTTCCATCAGGTCAGAATATATGGTGACAGAAAATTTCTGTGTTGGTATGCTTGGTATTTAGTAATTTATGAATAAATGCTATATTATGTCTGATGTAATTTTCAAAGTTTTTTTGCTAGTTAGTCTGCCACAGTAAAAATAAGTCAGCTGACGCATTATATTTGGTGGTGAGAGAATATAATTTCTTAGTAATTGTTGTTGTTGTTATTATTATTAAGATTATTATTATTATTAGTTATAGCATGTGGTATAATATGAGTATAAGTACAATAATAGATGAATAAATTCTTCTTTGTTACATATCAGAATTGAAAGTGGGTGAATTTGAAAGGGACATGGTGGTGGTTTTCAGTTTGGTTCTGAATTGAGTTTGAGGTGGTTTGAACAGCATCTCTGCAGTAAGCATTGATTTCAAATCTTCATAATTCCTTCTGATTGTCATTATAAAAATTAAATGAAGGGATAGTTTGGTATTTGGTTCTGTCTGTAATTTTTTTTGGCCACATAGTTTGTAGAGTAAGATAGGATGTGTGGAAGGACAAGTAGTCTTGGCAGGTGTATGCATCAGAGAGAGGTGTGGTTCTATCCTGAGGAGTCAGTTGTACCATGTCAGATTGGCACGATAAAGAAATGTTAAAGATCAGAAGTTTCTGTTGTAATAAGCTCCAGTTGGATTTTGACACTCAAATCCAGGGGACGTAAATGTTATTGACTGTTTATCACTTCCTGGCTCTAACATGTCACTAAGAGCAACTCTGTGTTTTAAACCGCATTGGACTTCATTTTGTAGATCTCCACATCGTTTAGCAACTCTCCAATGGAAACATTTGACAGTGCTGCAGGAAAAAAAATGGTCTTATTGAAAAAAAACATACAATATATAAAAGCTATGAACTCACTTTTCTGGTACTTCAGGTAACAGCCTCCATTAGAGACTAATGTCTTCATCATAGTGTTTCCCCCAGGCTTGTTAGTATCCTTTATAGCACACGATCCAAAATGTCCTCTTCCTTCCTCACAGGTGAATCCTGAACTGCACCATAAGATAAACTAGTTGGATTGTTATGTGAAGGATGAATGCTAGGATAAGATATGCCATTTGTCTTATATTTCCTGTAGCTGTTGATTGGATGTTGTTGGCTAGTTTTTTTTTTGTCATGTCCTATGAAGTGGATGATCTCCTTTTTTTTACTTGTCCTAGACTCAGAAGCATACTTTGATAACACTTGGGTGGCTGTTTGCCTCAATTTGACAAATCTAGTTTTCGCCCTGTGGCTAGTCCACTGCCACCAGAGTCCGTGGCTAGCCGCTGCGCGAGTCAAGGCAGGTAAGTTTATATAATTATACGCGCACACAAGACAAGCGTAAACAGGACTGAAATACAGAATGATGAAGCCATACTAACACAACTATAAATATACCAAGCTACAACGTGCAAGACAGGAAGTGCCTAGCACACCCATGTCTAAAAATAGTATTAATATCAAAATGTTCTCATCACTTTTTCATTTTTCTCTCCTTTCTTCTTGGGCTAGAGGCTTCTCTCCTTTCTTCTTGGGCTAGAGGCTGGGCCCACACTCCCCCACTACTCATTAGTTCCCATTCTCCTTTAATTTTTCAACATTTCCTTTGTCCTTACTTTTTCCCTCATTTGATGTACACAAGTAATTTTTTGCGCTGTTTTCAATTAATGCGTGGATCCAGAAGATTATTTCTTTAAAGTGTATAGTTTATGTTATAGAATTGTGGGTCTCCTCTGCTGCTCAGGTACTCCCAAGTGCTGAGAAAACCACACTAGGAGAATCTTCTCTACCGGTTTGCCCAACCTGACTAATAACCAGAGAAATTTAGGTTTTGTCTTATCCAAGTGAAGCAATGGTTTATGAGAAAATACTCTGTTACTGAGCTAGGCACAAGGGTTAATATATCCAGGGCTCAGCCCATAGAAAAAGTGACATAAAAATAACGGAGACACGTAACTAATACACAACACAAATGAACACACAACGGACACTAGTTGCCAAGAGCACACATTACAAAACATGCAACAGTCATTTACTGCAGCTAGTTATGTGACAGTTCATTGGGACTTGACAAGAATTATAGAGCATTTCTGTATAAACTTGTACGTATGGTAAGAATAGATCGTATGGGATAGACTGGGTCATGTTGCAACTATGTAGCAGCTTGTGTCTGCTTGTGTTGTAAAGCAAACTTATGGCCCACTGCATTCAGTTCTTAGTATGTAGAAAAGAGTATCATGTGCAAATATATCATCAGGCTAGCAATGTAGGATAGAATGCATACATTTATCTTATTATTATTATTATTATTATTATATTATTATTAGTGGTAGTAGTAGTAGTAGTAGTAGTAGTAGTATTTTTGTGGTTACATTCTAGATTCTCACAATATGGACATGAATGAAAGTTTGGAGGCTAATAACTATTTCAGAGACTCACCTTGGATTTTAAGCACTAGAAAAATTGCTGACAACAAGGAGTCTGTTGAACCCATGGCAGTCACCAAGACTGGAATGAATGTGAAGAAGAATTGCTCTGTCAAGATAACCAACCTAAGTGTTTCATGGGCTGTGGATGAGAATAAGCTGGTTCTGCAAGATATTAATTTCAAGACTAATCAGGTTAGTGATCATGGTACTAGAACAAGTATAATAACAACTACTATTAATTAACCCGCACCAGCACCTGTTGGTGCTCTGCATTCTGTCAGCACTTTTTTAAAATGGATTATCCAATATGACGTTTTTTTTGTTGCTATGACTAACTACTTCCTGTAATAAAAGATCGAAATGATAGCATTTTTATTTTTTTAAACATTATGGCTGCCAAAATGCTTCCCTTTGAGCCAACACCCAGTGTACTTTGACGTTCGCGTTTTTGTGTTTGCTTCATGGTCTACTCCTTCCCATACCTCAACAGAATCTTTCGGAATTTTAATCGTTTGACCCTTTGTATTTTATGGTTGTTTCTAAAATGCCACAAGATGTACTTAGGTCTTAAAAACTTACTGTTAGACTCATCACTATGTTATAATTCTTTAAAACTTCATGTTTTTTTCAAGTCCCAAAATGTTGTGGCAAAAGATTACTATGGTATTGAGACCCTTTACCAGACATAGTTTCAAACACTCTGCTGTTTGTATAGTAGCTGTGAATGCTTGTTGTCAAGAACTACTAGTAATTCAGATAAATATTAAAGTACCAGTACGAGGTCAGAAATTGAGGTCAGAAAGTATATAATATTATATTATTATTAATATTTATAATATAATGTTAGCTAAAGTATATAATGGTCACAATGGTTACGTACTTAAACTTTTAGAAATGGACTGATAAATTCCTTTGAAATGTTTTGGTTGTGCACAGGCATGCTCGCCATTTGTGCTCAAGCACATAGCTAGTATTATGTCCTGAACAGGGCCCAATACCTATGTTGTCGCATAGAAAGGATTAAAGTAAACAGGATGTAGCTTAAGGCAATATTTTCTCGTATCACCTGTGTTCAGAGTTATCACATTGGGTTATCATACAAGTGTTTATTGCACAGGAAACTCATTACTATGGTATTCACACATGAGCAGTACATATATATTTTGTATCTTATGCGGCACAAGAACCGTGGATATTCTATGGTACTGTTCGTGAGAACATCACATTTGGCCTTCCTTATGACAGGGAACGATTTTATAAAGTGGTTGAAGCATGTGCATTATCCAATGTAAGCACTTTATGGTGTGGATAATAGAGTAACCGTTTTTGTTTTTTTGTTTTTTCCTTTAGGATCTGGACTCCTTTTCTGATGGGGACTTGACTATAGTAGGTGAAAGAGGAGTCACTTTGAGTGGTGGTCAAAAAGCTCGAGTTAACTTAGCAAGAGCTGTGTATCGAGATGCGGATGTGTACCTTTTGGATGATCCACTCAGTGCAGTAGATGCTGCAGTAGGAAAGCATTTGTTTGATGAGTAAGAATTATTGCAGTGTTAAATAATAACACCTTATGGTATTCTAACTTACAGGTGTCTACGTGGTATTCTGGCAAACAAATTAGTCATTCTTGTTACTCATCAAGTTCACTTTGCCCTTCAGTCAGACAAGCTCCTGGTTCTAAAAGAAGTTAGTTGTAGTTGTTTTTGTTATTGTTGTTGTTTATATATTTTCTATTGTGGGTTATTTAAATTATCTAATGTGTTGCATGATGTAGGGAAAGGTTCAGATTTATGGGTCCATGTCTGAGTTAGAATCTCTGAATATCGACACTGAGCAACTTCTTGGATTGATTAAAAACAAAGATTCTGAAGATGACGAATTTGCTTATGAGAAGGAAGATAATTGGGACCTGAATGATGCTAAAAACGGTATATTAATAGTTACCATCTCATACCTTATACTTGAAAGCAGAACAACATTGTTTATATTTTATGTGACTTTAAAATTGTTAACCCTCAGCGAGCATGCATGAGAATGTTATAGTAGTGCGTCTGACTGTCTCTCTGTCTGTCAGCATTCGATTTCATGAATGGCTGAGAACTAATCTTTAAAACAAGTATGGCCTGATACAGTAGGAGAATATAAGTCCCTTAAATTGACCAATTTTTCAAATTTCAAGCTTGTTTCCAGTAAATACTGAGAATCTTCAGCTCCAAACAAGCGCAAGCTGGATGCAATAACCCTTACTTTCGTGTACATTGGTTTACGTCATACCGCAGACACGTGATCACTTATAGTTTATGTATTTTCTCGTAACCATGTGTGTCCTCGGTAGTTAGAAGTTAAAGTAATCCGAAGAAATCTAAGTTGTGTAATAATATGCTGAGTGTTCGCACCCTTGGTGCTCTAGTTTTATTTTTATTATTACTATCTTTGCTTGCCTGGTAACAAAAACCTTGTTTGTGATTAGTCAGGCTTTCTCAGTACTGGGTAAAAATGTCATGAGCAGACCAGTTTTTGGTAGTTAGCTAGGTGTGCAACTGATGGGAGTATATTCAGCGTACTAGTTTACTGTTCTTTCATTCAGACTTAGCATCACTGTAATGCTAAAATAGAAACTTTATTGTGATATTGATAGGTGCTAGTAAACTGTTCAAGGTTCTTAGAAAATTTCATTCACATGATCTTATTTCATTCTGATTCGAGATTTTTTAAAATTTTCATTCACACGATCTATTGCATTCTTTGTTCCTTATAATATATTGAACTTTTTTTAGCTACACCAAGCTAGTAGTTTAATATCATAGTGAAGCCCCAAATGTTTCAGCATTACTATACACTAGCTAGCTTTTACAAGATCGTTTTGCAAACCAAAAGAATAATTATTAGCTCACATGAGTACAACGTGATGATTAGGTGCATTACCAACAAAAGCTAGCATTTATGCAGAGCTGACAGCGTCGCATTTTCTCAATAAATGGTCTTAAATTGTCATTCTGAGTAAGTTCATACCTACATCAACAATTAATTATCTGTAATCCCTGAATCAGGGCGTGATAGACAGACAAACAGACAGACAGGACAACTACTATCACCCCCTATGTGAGCTGAGGGTTAAATGTAAATGTTCTTTATGATGTTTAGTAATTGCCTTATTTGTTATTTTTCAGAAGTTGATGCACCCCAATCACCGAAGAAGGAAAAAGACCAGCTTTCTGTATATTCTGCTCAGTCAATGATGTCCATTCAGTCAGATATTGGGACAAGTCTCTTGGATAAGGTAAACGATGTGAACACTTATAGCAGTACCACTTGGGGGGCATAGTGTTTTGCTGAAGTAAAACTGTTGGCATCCAATGTAATGCATGTTCAATATTTACGATGAAACTAAAATATTACAATTTCATTTTTATGATTCAGTCATTCTCAGCTGAAATAATTATAATAATAGCATTTTTTAAGTTTTAACAGATGTTTAATTAAATTAAATTAAATTTATGTCATATATTGATTTCTGAGGAGGACTTTGACAAGAAGTCAAAATGGCTAGTTAAGTTTTAATTTAAACATACTTTTCATTTTTTATGTAGGTTCCAGTTAAAGCCATGACTATGTCAGAGGAAAAGGCTCATGGTACCATATCTATGAAGACCTACATCAACTACTTCAGGGAAGGAGCAAACTTTATCATACTTGCTGTGGTCTTCTCCGTCTTTCTTCTAGCTGATGTGAGTATGCAAAGTTTACATAACATTTGCAGAAAATATTCTCTCTTTGTTTAAGGTTACTACAATAATAGGAGACTGGTGGCTATCCAGCTGGTAAGAATTGACTATGCCCATTTATTCTTGCCTTTCAATGCTTTTAACTATTATTGGGTACAGGGCACTTTGTTTTCGATCCAACACCTCCCAGATTATTAATTCAACAGATAATTTAACAACTTGCCCACCAGAAAGTGATATGGCAAATGAAGCTCAATCATGTACAATACAGGAATCGTCTAGATTCATTGTATACGCCTCCGTGGTGTACTCTGCGTTTATTATTCATTTTATCAGAGGAGTGTTATTCTATATAGTGTGCATAAATGCTTCTAGAATTCTCCACAATAAGATGTTTTCCAACATCCTTCGTACACCAGTAAACTTCTTTGATACCAATACTAGTGGTAAGTATAAAATGTTAACTGTTGGGTATTAACCCTTTCGACGCTGTAACCGCATATATACCGGCAAGAACAGGTCAGCGTTCTCTGAATTAAAAAATATATATATTTTCGATTAAACTGTCTTTTTTTTTTTTTATACATAAAGTAGGCATTGTACATATTGAAACTGTACAGACAGGTTAAGCTTTTTTTTTTATTGTCAGAAAAAAGAGATTGAAAAAATTTTTGACTGAGAATTTTCAGGACACCAAGCACCCAATTTTTTCTGTTGCCTACGGACTTCAAACACACAGAATAGAAAGTATGAAGCCTGATAGAGAGTCCCTCAGTATTTTGGAAGAATATGGATAAAGTTTTTTCTACTGGACATCAAGAGCAATCGATTGCACTTGTTCCTTGAAGTCACCTCGAAACCTGCTGTAAGATGGACTGGTTCCGGTTCATTTTCAGGCTTTTAGAAGTTTATTTCACTTGTTATAAGGCTATAGCTACCTACTTTATAAGCCTGGCTGTTTGTTTGTAGATTTTTGTGGCTGCTTTGCAGGTAGAAATTCAGAAATAAATTTAAATTTTAAAAGACGCCCGAAGTGTTGAAGGAAGTCGGTGTCGAAAGGGTTAAAATTAAGTAGACTATAATGTGTTAAATGATGGGATGGAATGTCTTAATTCAGTAATTTTTCTCTCCTACTGCTACAGGTTGTATTCTCAACAGATTCTCAAAAGATGTGGGATTTCTTGATGATCTTGTTCCAGTTACCTTCTTAATATTTCTTTCGGTATGTAATTGACAACTGAAGCAAGAGAGACACTCATCAGACACATAGCATGTTTTTAAACACTTTAAATTATGATCACTCTGTTGTATATATGGAAGCTGGGTTTATGATCCTTAGCCAATTTGAATGACATCAAAGTCGTAGTACAAAACTAACTGTTCCTTATTATAAAACAAATGCCGTTATCCTTTCATTACTCTTTTCCAATGATAACACAAGCCACTTCGGGGGCCTGGAACAAACTCAAGTGCTTATATCATGTGATGATCTCACCTTGTTAAAATTACTTCAGTATATTATAAGTTATAATAAAGGTATCAGTCAGAGAAAAATGCAGTCTCTACCATTTGTTCTCATTTGTTTCTAATTACTTTCATTTCTGTAGTTATCATTTACAATATTATATTTATGTGGAAATAATTCAGTATTATAGATTGTATACTTTATTGGTTTTAGCTTTTCACAAAATTCCTTGGAATACTTGCTGTAGCAGCTACTGCTAATCCATATCTGTTGATAGTGATACCTATTGTTATCATCCTGTTCTTCATTTTGAGATGGTACTACTTAAAAGCTGCAAGGAATATCAAAAGACTCGAAGCTCTGGGTAAGTTTGGTCTCATACATCACTTCACTCTCTTATTTATTGTTTTCATTGCAGCAAGAAGCCCGGTATACTCCCATATCTCTACTACACTACAAGGTCTACCTACCATCAGGATATTTGAACAAAAGAACATTGCTTTTCATTATTTGCATAATTACAATAATGAGCACACAAAAGTAGGTATTATATATATATAATACTTATTACATGAGTCAGAGTGTGATATGGCGAAATATTTCACGAGCGGGCTAATTTATCACGAGCCAGAGGCGAGTGAAAATAAATCCTGAGAGTGAAATATCTTGCCATAGCACTCTGACAAGTGTAATAAGTGGTTTATTCCACACTAGATATCTTCACCTCTATAGTTAGTACTAGAGGAAGAGTAACTCACAGCCGTAAAGTTGGTTGTAGGGGCTACCCACACCCCCAGTTGATATTTTAGCAGCTGCTCTAACCCTGTTGAGCAGGGTAAAGAGCAGGGTACACCAGAGGAAGGTAGCTGTAAAACTGAGAAAATTGAAAAGTTTGGCTGGTTGCTATAACTGTAGGGGTTATGAGCTTGCCATGAAATAACAGCGTGAAATATTGTGAGTTATTTCACTACCTAAAATATCATTGTGAAGATATCTAGGGTGGAATATATATATATATATATATTATATATCTTTTTATTTTTGATTTACTCTTTTTTATCTCATTTTAGGGATGGTACTTATATCTTGTTACTACACGATGGTTTGGAATTCGGCTAGACATTCTGACTAACATTCTGCTGTTCTGTACCATTGCTTTCTCTGTTCCATTGGTTGCCCATACTAGTAAGTTATTTTATGAGACTGAATTTGAGGATGATAATCTGCTGTGGCTTTTCTTTAAGATACTAATTTGGATCCTAGTCTTCTGGGTCTTGGATTGACCTATGTGGTATCACTAACAGGAATGTTTCAATTTTGTGTCAGACAAAGTGCCGAGTTGGAAAACCAGGTACATAATTTACTTCATTTTAAGACAGCATTTTATTTATTTATTTATTTATTTGCTTAATTATTATTAGATGGTATCAACTGAGAGAGTTATGGCGTATCATCGTTTAGAAAATGAGGCTCCACTGGAGACTCTATTGCCGCAAAATAAGCCCTCCAAATCATGGCCCAATGAAGGACAGATTGTTCTAACAGATGTGTCGTTTCAATACTCACAAGCATTACCTTTGGTTCTCAAAAATGTAACATTTTCTGTGAGACCGTCTGAAAAAGTAGGGATTGTTGGTCGTACTGGAGCAGGGAAATCTTCCATTATATCTGTGCTATTTCGAATGGCTGAGCCTGGGGGTTCCATCGTCATCGATGGCGTGGAGACCAAATCTATCGGATTACATGACCTGAGGCAAAAAATGTCCATAATTCCTCAAGACCCAGTTTTGTTCAGCGGAACTGTCCGCTACAACTTGGACCCCTTTGAGGAATATTCTGATGCAGAACTGTGGGAGACGTTGGAACAAGTTCAACTAAAGAGTGCAGTTGAAGAAATGGAAGGGCAGCTAAGTGGAAATGTAACTGAGGCTGGAGGAAACTTCAGCATTGGCCAGAGACAGCTCATTTGTCTTGCAAGAGCACTCCTCCGAAAAAACAAGATTTTAATTTTGGACGAAGCTACAGCCAATGTAGATCCAAAGTAGGTAGCTTCAACTTAGGTAACCAAAATTATCCAGTCTGTTGTTGTATGAATGTAGGACTGATGGGATCATCCAAGAAGCAATCAGGGAAAAGTTTGTGGATTGTACGGTACTCACTATTGCACACAGACTCAATACAGTCATGGATTCTGATCGGATTTTGGCTAGTTTTAAAATTGCTTCTAATTAGAGTGTAATACAAAGTGTTTCACTAAAATATTTGCTGTCATAAGACAAAGGCAAGTGAAAGTAGTGTGAATTATTATAGACTATTGCTCTAACAGTAGAATGGCAATATTCCAGATACCTTATCATTTTTAAGTGGATTCACTAACAGTCACTAAGTCACTCGTTCTATGAAGCCTTTATAACTATATCAGTTATGACCAAATTCTACTAAAAATACCTTTTCCAGGACTGCATTTAAGTAGGGAGGGGGGGTGGGACAATTGGAGAATACATTCGCTTCTTATTGAATCTTTCGATACTAGCATTTAACTTGGTAACATGAAATAGACATAGTTGTGCATGGGTCTGTATTTTCTCTCATTGACTCCCTTAAACCTAATAAGTATTCCAACCACTCCAAGATTTGCTTTCTGTATATGCAGCCTGTGACTTAGTACTCGGTCTGCTGAATAAGCCTTGAACAAAGCCTTGTCTATAAATCCATCTGTCACTCTATGAGCAATATAATTAGACTGATAACATTGTTCACTATTTTGATGTTTAGCTTCAAGGATCTTATACAGTGTCACAGCTTCTAATGTTTTTTTTTGTTGCTACATTAGAATTTTGGTCCAATAAATTAGTTTTATTTAACATTTGTACAGGTAATGAGTAACAGCCGTGTAAAGGAGTATGCTAGTCCATATAGCCTTCTGCAAAATTCCAACTCCCAACTCTACAAAATGGTGGAAAAGACAGGACCTGAAGCTTCTCAAAAGCTTCATCAGATGGCTCTTGAAGCCAGGTCGAGAAAAAACAGAAAAATAAGTGTGTATTGATTTGACAAATGTTTGTACTGATTTCTATTTTCTATAATGAAAGAAAGACAGTGAAACTTTTTACTTTCATCTCCTTAACATGATTATTGTGATTAGCTAGTTCACATGCAAATTTAGGTTCACTTAAAAATTTTTTTTTACCTAACTACGCGTCAATACTGGACTGGTTTGAAGGTTGAATACTCAATGATAGACCCATACAGGAAATCTAATACAAACAAGATTTGACTGGGACAATTTATATATTTATTTCTATATTTTGTTATTTATGTATTAATATTACTATTATTTATTATATATTATTAATTTATAAATTTACTTTTTATTTATTATTTAATTAATTAATTAATTTTACATATTATGTTTATTGTATTGATTTATAAATTTTTTTGTTCATTCATAATATTTATTAATTTTTCGTTTACTTTTATTTATTTACTTATTAATTTTTCCTAATTACTGGCGAGCGAGCGAGACAGTATTAGGGGTGAACAATGCAAAATTGGGTATATATTCGATGATATATATATACTAGTGATGTGATTGAGCACAAATGGCGAGCGAGCCTAGTCATATGATTGATTTTAACTTCTAACACTCAAAGCTACTAAAAATAACGTCAAGTTTTTAAATTACGTTTATAAGGTATTTCAATGCCATAGTAACCACTCCCCACAACTGTTTGAATTGAAAAACAACAACAACAAAACAATACACGTTATTGAAATGTTTTCTTTGTGATATTCTTTAGCTAAGCAGTAGCTGTAACCCAGAATACATTCACACAACTGGCACAAGACTTACCTTCGTGATTAGTCTATGGACAATGAATTTTCAAGTAAATACTGTTGCGTACTGCTTATAACCATGACAAATAGCGCATTGAATTACCACTGCCACAAACTCGAATAGAAATGGAACTCCGGTTCAGTTTTAACCGCAACCCCGCAAAATAATTTAAAAAGATAAACAATTCAATTTCTAGGGTAATAATCTATAAACCAGAGGACTCTGTTTAGTGAAGTTTGGGACGGGGTCGAACACTGAACTAACACAAAAATACGCGAAGGTCACAGTACAAATGACATGCGTACGTCCCCACATATAAACTAGTGGTGTGCTTGAGCACAGATGGCTAGCGAGCCTGATAGTTAGGTAATACTAGTGGTGCGCTCGAATAGCGCAAATGCATGGCGAGCGAGAAAATATATGAGTATGTATAGGTAAAGATGATTTGTGAAGGAAATCGCTAATTAATAGCAATGATTAGGCATGAAGAGTTAACAATAACAGAATTACCTGAATAAACTTAGAAAGCAGTGGCAAAGAAGCGCAGCTTGACGAAGATTTCACAATTGTTTCAAGAAGAGAGTAGCTATAAACGTTTTTGTTGAAACAAAGTTGCGTAAGGCATTGCAGCAGGATTCTCCGTTCTCGTTAATTGAAAAATACTGGAACTGTGAACGCTTTACCTAACATACGTAATTAGAAGCGCGGGCGACATTTTTGACGTACGCATACATACCTATATATATATATATATCTGAAATCTCAATTGAACACGACTGAGAGTCAGCTTCGCTCGCTTCGCTCGCTCGCTGAATAAAACTACAATATTGTTATTATGTTTTAGCTTAGTTCATGTAAACACTAAAATAGCAACTAATACAAAATCACTCTCTTACCTCAATTTCCTGAACAAATTGAAGTTACTTTGACTGTCTGAATTACCATGAATTCTTGACAACAAGTTCTCAGCTACAAAAATGAAAGACAATCAATGTTAGCACACAAATACAAAATTCCTTCTTAATCTCATTTTCTTGAGCAGTGGTAATTTCTGTAGTACCAAATTTAAGCCATTCTGACTAGGTATTTGAATATACCAGTCACTGTTGACAACAAGCTCTTAGCTACATAAAAGAAAGGCCAGAGTTATTTTTGCATTTAGCAACCAACAATCGGCACTCTGTATCCCCCTAAAATGGCCAAGTTTTGAAATTACGTCTGGAAAAGGTCTTCAATGCCATAGTAACCGGTCGCAGCAACCTTTTGTGTCTAGCGTTTTCGCAGGAATTTTCTCACACGTTTTTTTTAGCTGCTTGTTTGAAACTCCGCCCATTCCCCGTTTATTGTACTTCGAGAAGAGAATAAAAAGTAGCTTGTCTTTCCATGGCACACTTGAATTTTTTTTAAGTTGTTTTGACAAATTTGGCATAGACTTAGAGTAAGGGTCACTAAGACTAATTCTGCAAAAAACAAAAATAGGAGAAGCAAAGAATTTTTTCAGATGACTTACTTCTGGAGCCTATATCTCAAAAATTTTTTCAATTTTTGCACAAAATTCCCCCTTTTGTCAGAGCCTGTCACATATGTTCTGCTTCTTTTTATGAATTTTCACAATGCTGCACATTCCATAAATTCGTAGATTAGGTGACAATCTATAGAATGTGCAACTCATCTGTACATTGTGCTGCACAATCTATAGATTAACATCCATATATCAATAAATCTATACTTCAAATTTGGCACTCTCAAATATTCATCACAGGATAAGGGAGTATAAGGCATGCCTTGTAAAATCAGGTCCACAGTATATGTTAATAGTATCTAGCTATTTTTATCAATCACTTTTTGCCATTCATTAGTAGTGAGGAACTTAGTATAATTGTGAATTTTAATTTGGTTGACCAATATTCCAGAAATACATGTGTAATATATTTTGCATGGATGTAAAATCATTTTCTGGCATTAGTTTTTAAGAAGTTAAATTTTATAAGGTATTGCTAATTTTGTGTGTGTGCTACTGCACAATCTTATAGATTGGCTTCCATATGTCATCTATACTTCAATTTTGGCACCCCTATACATCTTCATTACAGCATGTTTTCTTTTAAAAGTTTGATCAAAATATCTGCCATTGGAAAGCTGTGATTATTAATTCCAGACATACAAAATGCCTCTTCCTTTTTCAGCATCAGTGCTGAAATGGTTCTCATAATTGTGGTACCATATTGCACACACAGCACATTAGGCCATTGTTTCATTCTCTTTGTATGTGTGTACATAATTATTTTACTTACATGACTGGTTCTTGACCAATTTGTGAAAATGACTACCACTTTGTATCTCAGAAACAGTAGCACATTTTCTGAACAGCTTTTGAGTGGTTTCTGATTGAATCTTCATTAACCCTCAGCGCGCATGCGTGAGAGGGTTATGGTTGTTGTTCTGTCTGTTTGTCTGTCTGTTTGTCTATCTGTTTGTCTGTTCGTCTGTCTGTCTGTCACGCTCTGATTTTGGAGAACACTGACAATTAACAGTTGATTTAGGTATGAACTTACTCAGGACAAAGATTTAAGACCTTTTATTGTGCTACTTTTTTTAATTTCGGGCTTATCGTTGAGAAAAGGCGAAGCTGAGCTCCGCGGTAAGTACCTGCTTTTATGGGCAACGTCCCCTAGTTCTAAATGGTACTACTTGAATGAGTCCCATTACAAATATTCATAAAGGATTTTTTGCTTGGGGGGAGGGGGGGGGGGGGGGGGGGTGGAAGCATGTCATGCATCAATGGAAACTATAATGTCCACAGATGGTGCTTCAAGCAAAGGTATGTCTTACACTCACACAATGCTGCGATGAAAGGGTGCCAAAATTGAAATATAAATTTAGTAGTAAATGGGTGCTAATCTATAGATAATGCAGCACAATCTATAGATGAGTTGTACAATCAATAAATTATTTGCCAATCTATAGATAGCCACTCAATCTATGAATTTATAGAATGCGCAGCACAATCTATAGATAGCACAAATTCATAAAAAGAGGAGAACATGTATGTTTATGTGATTTTCTGCTCTTTTCTTTGGAATTTCCTTACTTGAGGTTAGCCATACTTACATAAATTAGCTACATTTTACAAAATCTTTAATAATAATAATTGTTAGCACAACAATCATGTTAATGTAATGCACAACACATCATAAATTCTAACTTGAATTGTTTTTTTCTTCCATTTTATTCGCTGTCAACAGTTACATGGACACTCATGAGAGTTCCAGCAACACTGGAATTAACATCAACTTTGTACCCTGAGATTTTATCATCTATACCAGCTTCAGCCTCTTCTCCTTTTTGGAAAACTGCGTACACCATAGATTTTCCTTGTGCACCCATATATAAATAACCCACAAATAGCTAATTGGATAATTGAAATCATACTAGTACTGAAGTTGTATACATGATTAAGGAAACCGACCAGATTAAATTAATATTGTCAACATGAACCCATCTGAGCAAACAATTTTCTGCTTTAAATTTTTTACTGACTACCAATGTTTAAATCAAAGTAAGGCAAGCTCTGAATCAAATTTGTATTTAGACATTTGGGTTTAGTTATTGTTCTCCACATTTCAGAAAATTAGACTTATTAAAACAAATCAACATTATTTTATCGTTTATAAACCTCATTAACAGAAATTAAAACTAATTTTAGTACTGTATTTAAACTGACATAAGGTGCATGGACTCGTAAGAAATAAAATTAAGTACAATGATATTTTTTTTAATGTTAGTGAAAGAATGATGCACTATGCATGTATGATTCCTCTCATCAGCATCATGCTATGGAAAAAATTAATAATAACATCTATCCCTATATGGTTGCTTTCCTCCTTGTAATCTTGTGCAAGGCAGACTAATTGTAGCCATACGGATTACAGTAATTGTAAGAGGACATCTACTATTTAAATGATCAATTAATTATCAGCCTTCTTCTGTTTCCTTCTGTTTATGGAAGGAAACTGACCATTTCACAGGCTTAAGTGCAAATAAAAATGCAGTTAAAATTACAAGGAATCACAAATTATCCATTTTAAGCCACATTAGCCTTCTGGCCTATGGGTTTACAAGTCAGCCCTTATACATGCCTAGCCATAGAAGTACAATCCCAATCCCAGCATCTCCCTCTATCGCAGAAGGTGCCGAATTTTGTAGGGTTCATTACGCTGCCACCGTAGTTACTACTTTTGAGTGGCCACTGCTCTGTTCCTAGTAAGTTAGGATGAAAGCTCTGGGGGGATGGAAGTTGCTTCAAAATCAGAGAGTTCAATGTTTAAAATGTAAATATACTTGTATGAAAACCACATTATATTTCATTGAAAAAAGTAAAACTTTACATTAACTAAACAAAGTACATGTTCAAAGTGTAGTGACAACTGGATGGAAAAATTAAATAAACTAAAAGTTTAAAATTAATTTAGTTTGATTTAATTGTTCCATACATTTTCCATTCTTTTCAATTAATCACTCAGCATGGAGTGTCCAGGACCATCAATTTTTCACTTCCTAAACAAAACGAGGTCTTTAGTGTGGTCCTGACTATGTTTGCAATAACTGCTCTATTTATTATTTAGATATTCTCTAAAGATCCCTGAAGATACAGTCCTTCAATATCAAGTGAAAAATTCAGTTAGTTTTTCCATCAATTGGCTAAGTTTTAGTTACTTTATGTTGCTACCTAAATCCTCACAAAATTGTTTTACTCAAAATATTTATGTGCTGGCTTCACACTCACTTTGGTGGAGTTCGCATATTGATTATAGACGGATACCACAGTTCCTAACATTCCAAATAATATATGCTAGAATAATCTCCCTCACCCCCTCCACCTACACACACGCACAAACACAGGGACTGAAAATATGGTAATATGCTAACGGTGTTTGTAATAGCCACAAATAGTCCTCCAAAATAAAGTTACACAGTCTTGACTTTGGAATTATAGCATTCAGTTCTGTATGCTCTCCTTAAACTCAACAATTACTATACAATTTACTTATTTTATTATTCCCAAATGCTACCTTTCATTATTACAAATCAAAGAATATTAATTGCTGCAAAATGCTAATGTTATTAATAGTAAATGTATGTGAAAAATGCATGTTGTGCTCCAATTGATACACTTGTATATACTGGTAGTTGATATAATGACAATCAGACAGCTGGTTGTTCTTTGTTTGCTATATAGAAGTCTATCAATAGTATACTGTTATTTAACTAAATATTTCATGAAGATTGTATAATGTAATACCTGCTCTCTCCTTTGGGATTTACTTACTTTATGTTAGCTATAATATTTTAATAATGGAGTCACATTTGGACAAAATCTTGATTAATAATAATGTTTATACAACAATCAAGATAATTTAACATACAACACAATATAAATTCTACTAAATCACATGAAGTTTTTTCTTCCATTTCATTCGCTGTCAACAGTTACATGGACACTCATGAGAGTTCCAGCAACACTGTAGTTAACATCAACTTTGTACCCTGAGATTTTATCTTCTTTACCAGCTTCAGCCTCTCCTCCTTTTTGGAAAACTGCGTACACCATAGATTTTCCTTGTGCACCAGCAATTTGTAGGCTGAATGCAGGCTTAGCAATAATATTGTCCCCTTTAAGCTGTTCAAACATGAGATACAGTAATAAATAACGGAGTGAATAAAATATTGCATATACCTACCTGACCAGTTCCGGTGGACGAAGGGTTTATGGGGTCGTTTAATTTCTGGAACCATTCTCCAGAAGCTGGAGGAAACATTAAAGTACTCACAGTCTGTGTAGTATTGTTAGTGATGGAAAAGGCAATAGCTGCAATAAATACATACATTGAAAAGTAGCATAATTAATTGTATGATGTACTCAGACAATACTTATTTACTTACTGAGAGACATGACGGCTTCAGAAATTAAATTTTCTATAAACTGGTGAAGCAGATGAAGAAATGATTGTGTTGAACAACAGTCTGAACTGTCCAGGTTTTTATAAGTTCCAGACGAAAACCACACCCAGTATACCCTCTACAGTATTTGGCAGAAAAATTAAGCAAATTCAGTTTATATAAAAACCATACAAATAACTAATTGGATAATTGAGAAATCATGTAAGTAAAGATCAAGGAAACAGGAAACATTATAATATCGTCTAGGTGAAACCCAATAAGCACACAATTTTAAGCAACTTTAAAATTTGTTTTGCTGGCTGACAATGTTTACTAGGAGAGTATGGTAAATTCTAAATCATAAAAATTAGATTTATGAATGCAGATGAATTATGTATTATATAAATTTCCCAAACAACTAATTTGAGAAGTATATATACATTAGCATGATGCAATTAACCATCTGAATTATTTCTGTATTATGTTTCTTTTAACCACAAACTATACTATATGAACTTAAAAATATTTTCCTGCATTGTAACAGTGGTTCCAGAATATAGGTTGAAGTGATATACTTCAGTTGTAACTATGATTGTTTCTTTGTTTTTGTAATAGCATGACAGTGTTCTTGCATATCTTACATTTATTTCACTAGTTGTGTGGGCAACTGGAATCTCAAAGATGATACATAATTTTCCAATTTGGAAGTGCATGGACTCATGACAAAATAGCAGAGTAACAATCACATTATGCCATTTGTAAAGTTTATCCACTTTGTATATACCATTGCTTTCATCAGAATCATGTAACTGAGGATATTAATAAGGACATATTTGTGAATAGCTACTTTAACATCTTTCCATATTATTATGGCTTCTTTCCTCCTTGTAATCTTGTGAAATGCAGACTAATTGTAACTGCACAAACTGCAGTAAGGGGCATCTACTTATAAAAATGTTTTAAATTCATAATTAGTAAGCCTCTGAAATGGTCTATTTCCTTCTGTAAACTTCGTGCTTCATGACAGAAGCTAAGAGTTCTCTCAAATAAAAATGCAACTTTATAAGGAATCATAGATAATCCATTTTAAGCTCTCAAATAAAAATGCAACTTTACAAGGAATCATAGATAATCCATTTTACGCCAGTTTAGGCTTCTGGCCTGTGGTTCTACAAGTCAGCCCTTTATACATACCCAGCCACAGAAGTACAATTTCAACCAAGGAAACCCCACTCAATTGCAGAATCTCCTTGAGTTTGGCAGGAGTCTTGATAACTAAGATTAAGAGTTCATGCAGAATTGATTATTATAATGTTAAAAAACAGTGACATAGCCTAATAATTGTACTTTATTATCACTGAAATTGATAAGTTTATAAAAACTGTTTTTGACACTACTAGTGATGTGCTTGAGCACAAATGGCGAGGGAGCCTAAAGACTATATTACTTTTATGAATGATTTTGACTTCTAACACTGAAGCAACTGAAAATAAGGTCCAGTTTTTAAATTTCGCATACACGGTAAAGGGATTTCAGTGCCATAGCAACAACTCTCTGCAAC
>WLWD01005736.1_pt1 | contig 111825 bp, 61 predicted proteins | sample 6712731 | NCBI WGS metagenome assembly WLWD01 (sample SAMN12718690, study PRJNA576275) | sponge metagenome | isolation source: marine sponge | host: Mycale hentscheli | place: New Zealand: South Island, Marlborough, Capsize Point | collected 2014-11-01 | reverse complement strand
AAGGGACCTTATGGCGCAAATCAAAAAAGTTGAGTTTTTTATGCTAATAAAAAGATACAATTTATCTCAACTTAGTGCTAAAATACTGGAGGGTAAAACCTTCGACACGCAGAGAAACTGGCAGTTGAACTGGGCCCTATTCAGCAAAGCAATTGAGCTAGAAATCGAGAAAACATAAATTGAATTTCCACTTCCGGTATAATTAACGTTTCCGTATACTTAACGGCGTACTCCGCATACGCAATTAAATCGTACAGCCGCTTTTTCGGCGACTAACGAAGTTTGCGTAGAGTTCTTTTTAGCTTTCAGAGTGTCTCACGACCTGTCTTGTTGGAATCCTTGGCTGCTCTATTCGCTGTAGCGGTAAACTTTAAGCCAGGGGTAAGCTGTAGAGTGCATGCAGTAGTCTCAAAGCTATGCCGCTTTTTTAGCTGCTAGTTTGAAACTCCGCCCATTCCCCGTTTATTGTACTGCGAGAATGAGAGAGAATAAAAAGTAGCTTGTCTTTTCACGGCACGCTTGGGGTCTTTTAAGTCGTTTTGACATTCGAAATTTGGCATAGACGTAGAGTAAGGGTCACTAAGACTAATTCTGCAAAAAAAAAAAAAAAAATAGGAGAAAGAAAGAATTTTTCCGATGACTTACTTCTGGAGCCTATATCTCAATTTCAATTTTGCGCCGTAAGGTCCCTTTTCCCAGACCCGCTCACATATGTATGTATGTGTGTGTTATGTATGTATGTATGTATGTACAGTAGAACTTCAGTTATCCAAACCTCAATTATCTGAACACTTCAGCTAACCACACACTCAAAATGTAATAGTAGCATATGTAGACACAAATAATTGCTTAACCATGTGCTTCATTAGTACTTTATAATTGGTGAGCGAGCGAGACAGTATTAGGGGTGGACAATTTGAAAATCGGTTAATTTCTCTTATGTATGTACGTATGTGTGGATTGTACGTATGCCCCTTAAACGCACGCACGGACTCTTTTTTTTAAAAATAAAGCTTTTTGGGCTTGACCCTAGTTCCTTCTGGTACTATAGTGCAAGCAAGTCTTATTGCTAGTGTTAGGCTCAAAACTGTGCGAAGGTTCGCTTGTTTTTTTTAAGTCACAAAAAGTTGTTCCGAGTGGTTACTATGGCATTGAAAACCCTTTATCTGTTGTAAATTCAAAAACTTCACCTTTAAGTAGCTGAGTGCTTGTCTGGTTTTGGTTGTCAAGGAGTAATCCAGATCATCAGAATTCCTAAATATGAAAGCTTCCACTACTCGAAATAAAAGTGAGGTGAGTACGTAGTTCTGTATTTATTAGCGAAAAACAACAACAAAAACAAAAAAAATCTAACATAACTAGGCAGGCCAGCTGTCTAGCAAAGATTAGAAATAGTGGTTGTTGTCCAGAGCCACAGCTACTACTGGTAATTGACTTAGTACTAATAATCCAGATAGTCAGAATTCCATAAAGCTACACTACATACTTGGAAAATTAGGTGAGTACGTAATTCTGTATATTATGTTAGCTAAAATTATGACAAAAAAACTCACTAGTTTTGTAGCCGAGTGCCTGTTGACACAAGCTACTGGTAATTCACACAACCAGAATGGCTTTAAAACAGATGCCACAGAATCTACCACTACTTTGGAAGTTTTTTGTTTTTTAACTAGTGGTGTGCTTGAGCACAAATGGCGAGCGAGCCTTAAAATACTTTCACACAACTGAACATACTTACGCAAGACTTACCTTCGTGGTTCGTCTAGTGGACAATGAATTTTCAAGTAAATGGTGTTGAGTAGGGCTTAAACTTACCGCCAATAAGTTAGTTACATGCAAAATGATAGGTCAACTACGTAGCTGAAGGGTGGCCACACACCGCCTACGCAATTTTTTGTTGATGGTTGCTATGCACGATTACTACTATTGTATACTTACAGGGGCTTCTCCACTACAACACAAGGACAAAGTACCTGCCGAAGGAGCCGCTCACTAATTTTAGAGCGAATCTGGAAGAAATATTGGGGCCTGGTTATAAAACTATGTAGCAGTTTTTTGGAGCGGTGCGGTAAGTTGGAGCTCCGCAATTTGGTGCACTACTAGCCGAGCCGATACTCTACTGCAAGACAAAGAGTTCTTCTCCATTTCAATATTACTTCATGATTTATTCGCAATTTTTTCTATTTATAAGATATTGAAAAATTCTCTACGTGGTACAGTTCATTTTTTTTTGGTTTACCCGTGTGTAAAATTTTTATGTCGTTCTCATTATTAGATTCCAAGAAAAACTGTTACAAAATTTGGAACTTTAATTCCACTCGCAATTCTTAAGAAATAGCCCCACCCCCATATCTCGTACTACGAGTACGCGAGCAATTTTTTTTCTCAATTAGTTTGTATTGGTTCTAAAAAGAGCCCGCCTATATCAAGAGTAAACAAACATCAATAGAACAATTACAAGAGAGTCAGAAGAGAGAGCAGTTTATTGGAGATAGCCATAGGTGAAGGTATTAGATCTGCGCAGCTTGGGAAGTCTTCGCTCCGCAGAAATCGAGCCTGGTGGATCCATCTGCTCGAGTTCAGGTGCGCAGAGTCCGGAGAACGGCTACTGGAGGAGAGGCAGCCTGGTGCACCTTGCTGCGTGAGCTCAGACGACGTATGGAGAGTTGCTATAAACAAATATGAGACAACAAGAAGCTAAATTAAAACACCACAACTTCGCAAATTATACTTCTGCTACTACTGCGCGATTGTTTCTGCTCGCGTATTATCGAATGGTGGGGTATTGGCGGGGAATAAATTAATGTCCGGATCTACAGGCGGTGCGCGTTGCTATGTGCGGCCACCCTTAAAGCTGTTATTAAGATCTTTTCATGAAAAATAAAAAACAAGCAAAACAATAAACATAGAAATGACAACAAAAGTCACACTGTATGTATGTGTGTATGTATGTATGTGTGTATGTACGTACGTATGCATGTATGTGTGTGTATGTGTATGTATGTACGTACGTATGCATGCATGTGTGTGTGTATGGTTTCCCAAAACCAATCATAATGTACTTCAGTTGGTCTTCTGATAGTTTAATGTTTCAATGTTCAAAATATATATTTCAGGGCTTATTTCAGAGTTTTTCCCAAGGGGGGGCAAATGGGCGTAGCTTAGACTTGAAGGGGGGGCAATTATTAATTATTATAATATTCATTTGTAATGTCAACTTTGATGTATTTTGACTAAGGAGTGCCCAGATTTTACTACAGCACAGCAACAATACCAAGTTAATCTTATTTCAATGCCTAACATTGTCTATTTTTTGCCTACAACATTTCCCTCATTCTTTAACTACTGTCCCATTGTTATTTGTTTAATACACATCAATTTAGGTGTACTAAAATGGAAACTAATTCCTGGAAAAAAATTATCAAGTGCACACTGTCTAGCTTAAGAACTAATTTGAAGGCTAATGGACAGTGACCACATCTTCCAATGCAGCTGCTTGAAAATTCCTATTAATGCTTCTCAGAGGTGCCTGACTTAGCTATTGACAGGATATATACTCATGCCATTGGTATGGATATCAGAAAATACTGCAAGTGTGCACAGCAACAGAACGTATCGTTAAAGTCCTCCTCTGCTGGTAAAGATGCATTACATCTAATGGTGTAGGAGTTATTACTTCTGGTGGTGTAGGTGCTAATTAGCAAAGAATGCTATCACCTTAGCTGGTTAAGAATGTGACAAAGAAGCCATTGTGTCTGATGAAGCAATCACAGAATGGAAAAATTACAGACGCTATCAATTGCTCAAAACAAGAAAAATACCATTCTAAATCAGTTGCAAGAATTAACAACCACAGAACTGATGGGTGCTATGTACCCAAACCTTGAGACACTTGCAAGTATCTGTCTAACAATGCCTGTTACTACAGCATCTGTAGAGAGAAGCTTTTCGCATATGAAAAATATCAAGTCCCGGCTACGGAACAGGCTGTCTGAATTTAGCTTGTCACATTTAATGAGGATATCTTCAGAATCTCCTGAACAATTGTCTGACAATGAATTAGAACAAATGATTGATGTTTGGATCAGAAAACATAGAAGAATATCAGTATAATTAATTAACCTGTATTTTGTCTTTCTCACAAATCAATGCTGATTCAGTGATTTCTCCAATTTTGATTTCATAACTATACACTCATACTCCAAGGGGGGGCAAAACAAACCCAAGGGGGGGGGGGGCAAAAACAACCCAAGGGGGGGGGGGGCAAACAAACCCAAGGGGGGGGGGGGCAAAAGCCCCCCCTTGCCCCCCTGAAATAAACCCTGTATTTCATAAAATTAATTATGGCCAAAACTTGCTATTAACGGGTTCACAATGGCTTGGAACCAACCAGTCCACAACACATTGCAGAGAGATCAGATCCGCTGTTGTGTGACAGAAAGACTGACTGACAGACCGAGTAATGCAACTCTACTGTGCATGCACGCTGAGGGTTAAAAACAAGATGGGATGAGTTCTAGACCTGCTTAGCAATCATAGGCATACTTATGTATGGGTGTGGCCAATCCCATAAATAAAATTAGCATTATGGAGGAATGATAGTTATGTGCACCACATGAACACTAATCTACACATGCTTCTACATGCTCAAACAACTCCTATCTTCTAGCACAGAACCATTATTCACCTAGGTGACATACAACACAAAATGGGTACATACGTTGATGATACACTAATTACATACGTATGCGTGTGCATGCATAAGTACACCAGATTAAAAAAAAAATTGTGAATGTGTAAATAACTAGTGGTGCGCTCGAATAGCGCAAAATAGCGAAGCGAGCGATGCATGTTCCCTGTAATTGCAGCTATAGATACAGTTATTTATTTTGATGTTGTTAATGTTATGCCTGTCTGTTGTTTCATATAGATTCATTGGTGCTTCTATTCTATACCACTGTATGATGAAGGTTATAAAATTTAGGCTATGTATAATAAAGTTTAAATGTTATACTTTTTGTGGTAAAACAAGAGTAATGAATTATTTTATTATTTATTTTATTAATGTAATTCGTAATCAGCTACATAGTATTGCTTTATATAATAAAGTTTAAATGTTATATTATTTGTGATAATATAAGAATAATGAATTATTTTACCATCAAAGTTATTGGCTGGTGTTTTAGACAGAATATACCGCTATTTAATTAAAAATGTCATACATCATTACAGTTATAGCTGATGTAAACTTTGTGGTTTAATAAAAATAAAAAATAAAAGAGTTTGTTTGGGTACTATAACATATTCAGAGGGAGAGCAGAGTATTTTAAATGGATGTAGATCTTAGACTACATAGTTTGATTATAGAGTTAGGTTAATTTTTATAGTTTTACATTAAATTTAACCTGCAAGTGGAGGAATGTTTCCAGGATGCATGTTATTTTGAGCTGAATAGAGCTTAGGGATATGTTTATCCCGGCTACATCGACAACATTCCAATGACTTAAATTTCATTTTGGTGCCTGGAAACTTCTCCAAACACGTTATGCAGACTGGGATAGTAATCGATGAGATTTTAGCATGAAAATTACGCATTGCTGTGTGAACTTGAGGATCATCAAATGCTGGAATAATATGGTGCAATGGAACCTGGGGATGTTGTCTTGACCTGTTCCCCCTAACTTGAGACAATCTAGTCTCCCGTTGAAGTGGTGTTTCATCAGCCAATCTCTGCTGTTGGTTAGTTGACAACTGATCTAATCTAGAGGAATTTTGTAATGAAGATTCATTTGCTGTTCTCAACAGTTGGTTAGTGGACAAACAGTGGAGCCTGTGATCTCTTTCACTATCACTTTCAAACAAATGTGTGACTTGCTGTTTTTGTGACATTAGTTGTAGACGTTGCTCTCTGCATAATGGTTTCCTAAACGAAAATATGTCTCGTATTAACTTATTGAAGTATATATTTTATTTTATATTTACCTCTTGCATTCGTTGCTGATAAGCTGAAAGGCTTTGCGGTATCGAAATTGTTTGAGTTATATTTTCTGCAACGTTTTTTGCTGCTTTGGGTGTATATGAGAATGGATGTCCTCTGATAGATGCCTTTTCCTTCCTCTTGCAGTACATAAAGTAGTGGGGATATTAGCTTCTTGTTCAGATAGTGTGGCTGCATTTTCAGTGTCTTCAAGAGTAGTTGAGTCTACAGCTGTATAAAGTTGATTGGTACAGTAATCCTCAGGAATAGTCTAATAAATAAATTAGGAACATTTAATGGCTTTTCAAAAAGAAAGATTCTTTACTTTGCTACCTGTTTCTGTTTCGTTTTAGCTCTCCTCCTCCTTGCACTGTCCTTTTCATTTCTTATCTCTCTCCTTACTATTTTTTCTTCTGGAGTTCCTAACGCCCTCAAAGCTCTTGACCGAACGTTTCTAACGTTTTGTCTACTGGGCATCGCTACTTCGTACGGCGGGTAAACAAAACAAAATGTTGCTAAGAAGGTTACCCGGCCCGCGCAAGCGCGTAGGAGAAAGGGTACACACGTACGCCCACGCAAGAACAAAAACAATTTCTAGACCTAAATATATATATATATCGCGAACTCATTAGAGAGTCAGCTCCGCTCGCTTCGCTGAATTAGTCCAAATGTTTAGACATAAGTTTCACTCTATGTATATCAGGGACGGAAGAAGCTCTCGTGAATTGGTCCGGCCAGTAGTGGGCGTGGTCAAAACAGCTCATGGGTGTGACCAAAACAGTTCATGGGGTTCATGGGTGTGGCTAAGGATAATTCATGGGTGCGACAAGTCTATACATACTTTTATTCACTATAATTGTAATAGCTTGCTAAATTAAAAAAGAAATTTTGTATTACCTAAGGTTTAGAATGATGCCATCATAGCTAGAAAGCTAGAATAATTACTGACAATACTAACTACATTGCAAACTGAACTTACACTGGTGATAAATAAATAACTTAGACTTCGTTACTTATCGCAATCATTAAACGCCAAGCCATCAAAAGATGGTCCAGCCAAAACCGGACCAACCGGACCGGTTCCTCCAGGCCTGTATATATATTTCAGTGCATACAGTGTGCACTAAATGAAATTAATTGCCAGTAGAGTATAATTACTTAAACAATTTTTTTTATTAGTCTTTACTAAATGTATTGTAGTACAAAATTATTGGCGAGCGAGACACTTACAGGGGTAACACAATCGAAAATCGGGGATGTTTATTTATTTATTTGTATATATGTATGGACGTACGTAAGGCATTTTTGTACTTTGACCCTCGCGTTTTCGTGTTAGTTCGGTTGTCGACCCCGTCCCAAACTTCACTAAACAGAATCCTCTGGTTTATCGATCAGTACCCGTATCACCCTAGAAATTGAATTGTTTACCGTTTTGAATTCTTTTGCGGGTGCAGTTACAACTTGAAAACTTATGGGACTTCCATTTCTATTCGAGTTAGTGGCGGTGGTAAGTCAATGTACTCTTTGTCATGGTTATAAGCCGTGCGCAACAGTATTTACTTGAAAATACATTGTCCACTAGACTACTGCGAAAGTCTGTGTAGGTGCATGTCCAGTTGTGTCAAAACATTGTGTGTTACAACCACTACTTAGCTAAAAAATATCACAAAGAAAACTTTTAAATAATGTGTATTGTTTTGTTGTTGTTTTTTTCCTTCCAAGCAGTTGCAGAGAGTTGTTACTATGGCACTGAAATCCCTTTACCCTGTATGCTAAATTTAAAAACTGGACATTATCAGTAGCTTCAGTGTTAGAAGTCAAAATCGTACATATAAAAATAGTATAGTCATTAGGCTCGCTCGCCATTTGTGCTCAAGCACATCACTAGTAATACTACATAATGAATCTAAATAGTTCGCGAATGCCAGCTTGCCGAGAGCTACATGTTCAATTGGTTACAGAGTACACATCACATGAACACAGAGTGTGGTATTACAATACGAGTGGGCAGAGTCAATTATACTCGAAGTGTAATATGTATGTACACATATTATAATGATACGGGACTTAAATAGAAAGCTTACCGAAGACAGATCTACAGTTTTACTCTTGTGGAGTAGATAATATTTCACCTCCTTCAACTCTAACACTCCTACTTCTAGTAAAATGAAGCATCAAAGGTGTGAACCCTCAACTTTACTATAATTATACTAGCTAACTATTACAAAATCATCTCAGACCAATAAATAATTTATCAGCAATTCTAAATGAGGCATCAATATAGCTCGAGCTATGAAAACGGTACATGTAAACATTGTCTTCATAAGAGAAGAAGCTAAGCCAGGCCAGAGACACTCGCTGGTATATATTTCAACGCGAAACTCCACTTCCAGCAACTTCATTAACTTCACAGCGGCAAACCAAAGCTAACGTGGGCCACAATAAAATATTTGCTCACGTTTATGTGACGATAGGGGCATTACCTACAAAAACTAGTACCTATATGGAGTTGAAGCTTGGCGTTTTCTAAAAAATACCCTGAAATTAAAAAAGTAGAATAATGAAGTTCTTAAATCATTATTGTAAGTTCATACCTAAATAACAGTCAATTGTCTGTAATCTCCAAAATCAGAGTGTGACAGACACATAGGATGACTACTGTAACCCTCTCACACATGTGCACTAGTGTTAATAAGCATAACATTTAACAATAGCAAATTTTTTCTCGTTCTAACAGCCAATATTGTTAATTTAAACTTAACCTGACGTTTCAACTTCTTGAAGTCAACAACATTGGCTGTTAGAGCGAGAAAAAATTTGCTATTACTATAATTATTTCAGCGGAGAATGACTGAATCATTGAAAGCATAGCATAGTTAAAACTAAAGATCTTTGGATTAGTTTACAGGCTTTAAAATTTAATAGCTAGAAGCACATTAAAAAAATGTATTTTCTGTAAAAAAAATTCAGCAAGAGATACAAGCACTCAAAGCTAAGTATTTAGGCAGCCATATTTGTTTTAATAGTACGGTGTGTAAGTTTCTTATTAAAAATGTATGGGGAAAATCACTGTCCAACTCATGCAGGGAAATGAAATAGCACAGTAACTAAGCGAAATAGCACGGAAACTAAATGAAATATCACAGTAGCTAAGTGAAATAGTACAGGTAAACACGTGTGCGTGCAGCACTAACCTTGAAACACACAGTTGTTCTATCTGTATTAAATCAACAGATTGGGAGGAGCAACTATCATGTAAATTAGTGAGTGTTCGACACACCAGCATGTGAGTAGGAATAGCAGTAATTACACTAGGCAAAAGAAAGACCCTACACAACCAGAAAACGAATACCACATTTTGGTTACTATGGATCACCTCACTACCTGCCATAACCCATTAAAACTTATTGCGACTCATAAGACCCGGACAGCCACAATTCTTCTAGTGGTACATATGCTATACCAGATTTGGTAAAGGTCATCAAAACTTTGTGACTGTACCCAGTTGTCTAAAGATAGGTTTTAATGGTTGCCATGGTTCCTAGCCTCAGTCTTCTTTTATACACTGTACACCTTGCTATAGGAAACCAATGTTACTCCAATGAAATTTACCATTCTCGCTCTACATCATAAAAAAACATAATACAAAATGTTACGTCACACATTGATATTTTCAGAAATAAAAAAAAACAAAAAAAAAAACACAGCAAATCATCACCCCAATTTTATTCAAAATGACACCATAGATAAAAGTTAACACGGATGATTTTGCTTTCATTGTAGCTGTGGTAGCACTTGTGAGTATTTTGAATGAGAAATTACTGACATGGCCAAAGAGCTACACAAAATAATTTTTTTTTAGTTGTTACTTTACAAATAAAAATTTCTAGTGTGCTACGAAAAAACCCCCAACAATTGTGAATAATACCGTCTTATAGATCTGTGTTTACAGACAAAATAATCTATTATAATTCAGGTAACCTCTGCTTATCTTAGAAATACCTAGCAAATAATTTAGTTGTCAAATACTCACCTCAACGCTGAAGCTTATGTACCACACAGGAACGCATCCACTCCACCCATATTGATGCAAAACATTCGCACAGCAGTCTCGCGGGGCCGGTCTTTTTACTAACCCTGACCCTTCCCCCACGCGTCATGTCAGGGTTGTTGTTAGATAGCGTCTAGGCCATGGCCGCCATGGCCGGCCAGAGACCTTTCCCCGCGCGAGATTAATCAGCACAGCCCCTTTGACAATGCGCGTAGGACTACCATTTCCAGTCAATATTATTACTTTGGTATGGTAAAGTGTTTTTAACACATTTGGCCTAGTGATAGCACTGGTAAAGGGTTTTCTGGATAAAGGTTATTGTATTGTTTACTATAACAGTTTAGTTATAAGTGAACAGTCATAGGGCAAATACATGTTTCCATATAGTATTAAGCAAAAGCTATTCAAATGGTCAGTGTAGTAGTGCATATTTTTATTTGATCAATTAATTAATTTATTTATCTATTGTAACTTCACTGTAAGATATGTCAATTTTATAAAAATTACTTGTTTAATTTATAGTGTGTCATGCATAAGCTGTAAAGCAATTAAATAAATTAATGAATAAAAAGAATGAATGAGAATGAATGAATGAATGAATGAGAATAAATGAATGAGAATGCGTAAGTGAATGAAGGAGAATGAACAAACGCATCCATCAGATTCCATTATACAACACCTTGGTATTGCAGTCTCAAGGGGCCTAACCCTTTACCAAGCTAAAAAAAATTCATATTTTTTTTAATTTGGTCATAATAATTTAAAATTGTGTTTATTAATTATTATTATTATCATCATGTACAAAAATTTCACATTAAAAATATAAAGCTATACATTATGAATTTAAAAAATATTTTTTTTGCACAGTGTATACATCCTGCATGTACAACATCTGTAAACTCTATCTGTAAACTTACCACTTCAGTAAACTCCAGAGATGCCTAGTACACCTCAGGTGTTACTTGATCTATTGTGCCTGTACACTTGTCTTGGTAAAAGAAAGGAAACTATGATGTATATGTTGCATATAAATTTGTGAAAATCCTTGTAAACTGGACTTTTTCATGTAGTGTAAATTAAACAATAAATAAAAATGCATAAACAAATAATAATGAAACAAGGAAACAAATGACTAAGTAATAGCTAAATAGCTAATTTTAGAAAGAAATAATATTCTTTTTTATTCAAATAACAGCTGTTGAACAAAGTTTAGCTATAGATGTGAACAGATGGAAACACAAGCCCCATTATAAACCATCTGAAATATCTAACATCATGAAATTTCAGTAATAGTCCATGTTTCATGTTCCGTGAAATAGCTATGGAAATTCCAAATTTCATGTTTTCATGAAATTTTTCAGGAATATCACATTTCATGGAATTACATTACCAGGGCATATCATTTCATGCACATCATGAAGTTAGAGTAGAATGTTAAATTTCCTGTACCTGATAGTTCATTTGTAACTCATGAAAGCCAAGCCTGACATTTCATGTTGATTTCTGACTCAAACTGTACTCAGGAAATGCCACTTTTTTGTAGTGATGTATGCACAATACAAACATACATACACACACAGCAAATTGTACATAAAATTTAATTTGGTAGATGTTTTTAATGAACTTATCTTTCCGACAATTTAACTACATACAGTAGAATGTCAGTTGTCCGAAAACAACCAAAACTCAATAGTGGCACGTGCAGTCACGAATAATTTGCTTGACCACACCCTCTCATAGCACTCTACAATACATTTTTCTATTATCCGAACACCCCTTGGTCTCAGTGTGTTCGGATATGTGACATTCTGCTGTATTAAGTAGCTAATCAGTCACACAAGAACTGGAGAAAACAAGTACATGTATTTTGTACAACGATGCGCACCTCATTGGTGAGGACAATTATTGTGCGTGTGTGTGTGTGCAGAACTGAGAAGATATACAATAATTTATTCAACTGTCAGACTGGTTTGTTACCACACTATAGCACAACCTATCCTCTGCCTGGCGTATGTTCACAGGAAGTGTATCAACAGTTGTATGTTCATCACTGACAAAATTTGGTAAATATATCTTTTTATCTTTTTCAGCAAGTTGGTTCCCTTCGCAAATTCAATTAATACAGCCACTCCTTGCATGTTTTGAGCTATCGTTGAATGATTGACAGAGACCGCAGGGATAACAGCCTCACATATGGCAACATCCCATTATAAAAGAAAACTTGACAGCTCCATGGAGCATATATGTGTGAGTGTGTGTGTATGTATGCGTGTGTGCGTCCAAACGGTGTGCTTGTTTTTCACATATCTTAACATGTTTATACTTTATACAACCACCCTCATGTCACCATGTTATTTATTGTTTGTCATCCACTGATGAAGGTCACTGTTAGTGTGATGAACCGAATTACAACAAATAAAGGCTAGTGGAGCTTCAATAAAAACCTTGTTATGTCTATCCCTAGCCAAACAGGTATATTTAAAGTAATAAATGTGTATGCTTGCATGCAAAATTTGATAGGTAGGCAAAGTAGAAGCATTCATTTCTGATATATTGCCCACATGTATCGACTGGTTGCACCATTGGATATTCACATTTAAATAAATTTTTATTTTGAATAACTGAAACTGGCAATATTAAAATAATGTATGAATATGACTACAAAATACCACAAAAAAAACAGCTGGAAATTTTGAAACAAGGAATCAGTTTAGTTATAATAGTTACTTAGATATCCTGGACATCTTCTCTATAGAAGAATCCTGAAACAGATATAATACAACAATTCACCAATAAGTTCACTTCAAGCATAGTAGAGCAAGAAGTATTGCACAAGTCAAAGAACAATAATGAGGAAATGTTAGTGAGCAAGCATTACTGCATCCTACTCTGACCAAGATGTACGAATAAAAACTAAAAGTGTTGCATACACACAGTGACAACACAACTCAGGATTAGGGCTACTAACTGAGAGGCTCTAAACGCATGCATCTACAGTACTTGCAGGGTTTCATACTGAGGGGGGGAAACTGGGATTTTCCCCCCAAAGTCAAGTTTTCCCCCTCAAGAATTTTAGAAGTGATTGTTAAAATGATAATAATAATAGTAGTACAATGACTAAATTTACCCGAATTATGTTTTCTGTTAACAACCAAAAAGTTCACAAACTGAGACTGAGCAGATGACCCCACATATCAATAACCTATAACCACGTATGAAAGCAGCCGCAAAAATATGCGGTCAGGTTGTGGATGCGATTTCTGCGATTTCAACTTTCATCATGCACATACTTTGTAGGATTTTTCAATGTTTTGGGTTGTAACTCTACAACTAATCATATGCTATTTCTGAAAAGTAATTTCAGCCTGAATTCATAATTCATCCTTTAATGTAGACTTTAGGAGCCCAAAGCCTTACAGAAACTTCGAAAATAGTTTTCAGCCAAAAAAAAAAATGCGTTCTGAGGTACTCGAGTCGATGACCTCACGATATAAGTCAGGAACAAAAGGGTTAAGCAGGAAGCACCGTACATAGACATTAAAGTTTCATTTGCGCATGTGTCGTTTCCCGCCCCCAAGCAAAAAATCCTGTATGAATCCCTAGGACTTGGGTCAAAAACAACAACAACAACAACAAACAAACAAACAGAACAACTGTAATTTGCTTAATATCAATCCTTTATGGGTACCCCCAAGTGATAGTGTGTGTTTGTGTGTGTGTGTGCAAACCACATTTCATTATATTTTTTGGAGCATGCTAATATCCATTTTAAAGCTTTCAATATCATATCCCAAAGAAGGTTGTGAATGTACCATTTAATTTTTAATCTATATGATACTCCCAGTAGTAGTACCACCATCATGAGTTTGGCATGAGTACTAGTACCCAACACATGCTTGTAAACCATACACCCCCAACCAAACCATAGTGGTTGACCAGAGTGTCTACAAATAGCAGCTGCTTTTGTATGTGCCAGAAGACAGGAGGAGGCTCTGCTAAATCATAGTGGTTAGTACAGAGTCTCTGTCTTCTAACACACTCACACATGCACTTTTAGTTTTTTTTTGTTTTTTTTGTGTTAACTCCTTCATTTTTATTAATGAGGGGTGAAGGTGTTCCAAGTGCTTTTATTGTTTCTACATTTCCATAATATAATAATTCACATGCACACACACACTTTTTTTTGTTAACTTTTACATTATAATTAATGGGGGGTGACTGTTCCAAGTTAAGCGGGAGGGAGGATAAAGAGGACAATGAGAAAAAAGATGAAGCAAACAAACACACACACACAACACATACATAGAGGTTAAGAATACATGATACACACTGTAGCAAGCACTTGAAATGGTAAGGCCAGGGAGTGCGTGCAGTCAAGCTATGATAAGTGTGGCTCTTGAAAAATATGGGATGTTAACAAAGATTTATATTGAAAGAGAAGATGAGGTCATATGTGCCACAAAAAATCCAGTTCAGCAGCATGCATGTAGCATATGCCCAGTTAAATATCTGACACACCCACTCTTAAACTCAAAAGTGGTCCGATCAAAGTGGATCTGCCAGATCACTTGCTACGACCATGCATACGCACACACCCGCACATACACACACACATACATACACACACACACACATACATACACACCACACACACATACATACACACACATACATACACACCACACACATACTGTACAATAGAATAAAAATTAAGTTAAGGAAAAAGATTGCACAACAAGTTCAATGGTAAATTGAAACAAAGTATCTGAAAATTGTCATGTCGTACGTCTAGTACATAGTACGTTTTCACAAGATGGCGAGCAAGTTTCTCTAAGACTTTGGTAGCAAATAGTTTTCTCCAGATGATAGTAATAGTAATAATAATAATAAAATAATACTAATAAAAAAAAAAAAATAAAAAAAATAATAATAATAATAATAACAACAACAATAACATAATGATGATAACAGTAATAATAATAATAATTATGATACCTAATAAATTTATTATTCATTTGATACAGGAGAATATCACGAGTCTGTTGGCTCAGTATTTACGCTCGTGCCTGCAGCACTCGCGTAAATACTGAGCCAACAGACTCGTGATATTCTCGGGTATCCAAATAAATTTATTAGGTACTGCTCATGGCAATACCTTGGTAACATTCTATAACCTAGGGGGACGTAATAACCCAACGTAATAACTATGAACACAGGTGATATGGAAAAATATTGCCCTAAGCCACATCCTGTTTACTTTAATGCATTTTCTATGTGGCAACAGTTATCAGGCTCTGTTCAGTACCTAATAATAATAATTATGATAATAATAATAATAATTATGATAATAATATTATTATTAATAATAATAATACTACTAATAATACTAATAATCATAATGATTATAATAATAATAATGATGATAATAATAATAGTAATAATAATAATCATGAAATCATAATAATAATAAAAATCATAATAAAAATCATAATCATCATAATAATCATAATCATCATAATAATAATAATCATAATCATAATAATGATTATAATAATAATAATAATATCAACAACAACAACAATAATAAATAGATTTGAATTTTGACCTTGGTGGGAGCCAATAGCTCTCTCCCCATTTAAAAAAACCTGAAACCTCTTGTAGACTTTTGGCTAAATAGATTTGAATTTGACTTCTGGGAGCCAATAGCGCTCCCAGCAGACATCGTGGCTAACACAGTTTCGGTGATCACATGATCACAGGCATACTCGGCCTATATAATGATTGACTTGAAAGCTGACAGAATATTGCACTTACAGCAACTAGTGATGGAAGGATTGTCGTGCACTGAGCTGGCGAACTTTATGCTGGATAACGGAATTTCTGAAAGTGTAATAGATAATTTTGTAACCAATGAAACAACACACAGTAAGAATTATTATATTTTTTCAATGTCTAAACTAAGTTGTCAGTACATACTCCAAACAATACATACAATGATTGTGCCGTAGATAATATATGCACTATACGTGTATACCAATATTAGTTTTATACAAACATGTTATAGTAAGTACTTACAATGTTTATTGAACTTATATTAGACCTTATTGGAGCGTATTTTAACTTTGAAATACAGTACATGAAATCATTAAGTTCCATTTTGTTATTTTTTCACCACTATATTATTTTTGAAATAGATCATCCTTCAAAGTTACCTGATTCACTATTAAACTTTATAAGACTTAGTCACTAAAAGAATCCACCACTATCACACTATTAGTTTGTCCTCATATTATATCATTTAACATTGTAAAATATTTCAAACTGCTAAATAAAAATTTAAAATCAAAAAAAATAAAAATCAAAATAAATAAATAAATAAATCACGGTTAGTTGCCGTTTACTCTGGAGTGTGCCGAACACAGGAGGACTCTCCTGCATAGAGAAAGAGCTGTTTCTTTTTGTTTAATATCATAAAGGTGGTACAAGGTAACAAAGATTCTACCAAGTCATTTGCTGCTAGCTCGCTCACCATCAATGCGTACTTGAGTGCACCACTAGTTATTATTACTATTCAGAGCTAAGACATAAATAAGCTTTAGCTTGCTAGTACAAATTATTCAAATGCAAGCAAGTTTATACCAGAGAGATAGTTTTTTCTTCCTTTTTTAAAACTTCTCCGCATTATAGGTTGTATGTGTGTTACATGTAAATATGTATGTATTCCAGATCCTTCTTCTACACGTCACACTGAGCTAGGATAGGCTCTTTATGCAAGATGAAATGCTGCAGAATTACTCATAAGATATAACATTCATGTACATAAAGCTACTTGCTCTAAATGTGGTATTCAGGCTAAAAACAAACAATCAAAATACAAAAAAACAAAACAAAAAAAAAACAATCAAAAAATAAAATAATTAAAACAAATACAAAACAAACCCTACAAACATTACATACTATATTTCCTCAATCGGATGCCACACCTACTATTTCAGTTTCTCTACACGGGTCTATGGCAACAATTTGAAGGCGACGTTCACAATCCATAATAACAATGTGACTTGATTGTTTGCTAGTCATTGCTTCGTTACAGAAATTTTATTATTATTATTTTTTATAAAAATGTAGAATTTATTTAAAGTACTCGGCACTGGTAGTTTAATCATCTCAGTATTGGTGGGCATGTCCAACTATTCAAGGGCAGCGAGTTATACTACTAAGGCAAGAATATATGTGGCTGAATTGGAGGGCAGCAACTATTGGAGAGCGGCATCTGATATATGAAATAACTTTTTTGTTGTTGCAAGTTTGTACCTTCATGGCCAACTGGATGATTGCCCCATAAACTTTTGAGTTGTAGGCTAGTGACTTTGTTCTCCTTAGGGAGTTTCCCTCTGAATTGTTCATATCCTGGTGCATTGTAAACGGCTCTGGGACCAAGATCAGAGACTGGATTGATACCAGAACCTAAAATAATAATAATAATAATAATAAAACATTATTTCTTGCCATGATAACAGATGAGAACATCAGAGAACACTGTACTAAAGTTGTAGTCTAAACAAACAAGACTAATCCTGCAATGAATTAAAGGTAAAATATTCACAAACAGAAATGTGACCTCAGCTTATGGAATACCAAATATACTAATCAATCCTTTCACTACAGTGGTGGCTGCCTATACCTTGAACTTTTAGCAAAATTACCGATCTGTGTTGTTTATTCTCTATCATGACTGGCTATGATTTATTTCTGTATTTTATTTTACATCTCATGTGGATGTTAGGATGGACAGTGATACTCAGTCACAAGTACTACCAGTCAACAAGGACGTCTAAGACTGACTCCATTTTGACAAATTGTTAATAATGATAGGAGTGGAGCTCTAATTCTGTAGCAGTGGTCCTGAGCTACATATAAAACGTGGGTCTACTGGGCCTACTATTATCCCTGTGTTCTACTAACTGCCAACTGCATCACCATATCTCCAGACATGCTACTCCGCACCTTAGTCGCTGATTCAAACCTCACACACTGTCAATCTTACCCAGCATATGTAATTCTTACCTGTATAAAACATGATGTCTGAGCATTCTATATTTCCTCTGGTTTGCCATGCCATGTGTTAAGCACACTGAGACATACCTACAAACAAACACAGATACATACAGTCACTCATACTACATAACACAATGAGAGGCGATATGGATAGACATTCATGGAGTTCCACTACATATCAATAATTTAATTGTTGTCTAGCATCCTAGTAAATGTTGGAACTTTCTCAATCAAACGACCTGAAGTTTTTTTGTATTGTTTTGTTGTTTTTTCCGTTTATTCTCCTTTCCTTTTTCTCAGACCCGTTTTGATTGAGAAATTTCATGAGGCAAGTATATGGAACTTTCTCAATCAAAACTTTTCAGTTTTCATTAAAATTTTATTTTACATATACTTGATACCAGCATTCTATCGCCAGGGACATGACTCATTTGATATCAAATAAAACAAATCGTAACGACCACAATAGCACTCATTATGTTAAATATAGCAATTGGCCATGCCTCATGCAATTCACCCTACTACTTGTGATATGACCTCCTAATTAAATTGCAAGATGTGCTGTACAATTAATGCCACTAATTATTTATTACTGCACTATCAAACAAACCGAATACAAAAAATGCAAAAACAGCAACGCCATAATAAATAATAGTACTTACTTCATGCGATAAAATTATGCGTGTTTAATACTAAGGGATGCATAGAGAAAAAAATATACAAACTTGAGTAAACTCGAGGATAGGTGATCATGAAAAGAGGATTTAAATGCATACATAAAAAATGCATGCCCACTCATACACACACAAAATCTTCAGTCTAAAAAAATTTCATGGCTTAGTATATTAACCCTTTGCGGACGAACGCTGGCGAGCAATTATGTAATTAAATACGCGCACGCCGTAAAACAAATTAGTTGCCTGAGACGACGTTTTACCAGTTGGAGTTCGACACGTGGAAAAAGAAAACGGGCGAGTGTTTCTTTTGTGTTAGGCCTCAAATAATCTGCCTCTAGCGTTGTAGCTATGGTAATTCGGTAGTTAATAGTTTATAGAGTTGTTTTGAATACAAACTTAGTTGGAATTATCGTGGAGGCCATAGTTTGTTAGCTATTTTTTTAGCTTATATTTATGAAGAGAAATCACACCCAAGTGTAAGTTCTAGTTTTAGTTTGCTTATTTCTAGCTCATTTAGGCCTTTACTTCTTAGTAGATGTTCTATTTGAAAATAGCTAGACACAAAGTGTAGAAAAAAAATTTTTTTTAAAATTTAGTTGGTGCACTTGATATAAGTTATACTTATTTTATAAGACTTATTTTGTAGAATAGAGATTGCAAAATGTATACTATGTAAGCTACTGAAAGTTTTAGCGCGCTGCACGCTCTGTAACTGTAATAACAGAGCGAGAAAAAGCTTGTCACGAATTCGTGACAGCCGTATTCTCTTGACGCACCGGTGTGTCACAGATTCGTGACCATCGTACGCGCGCGTTAAGTTACGGCGGTCACGAATTCGTGACGATCGTACGCAAAGGGTTAAAGGATGCATACAGAAAACAATACGTATGTATTATTCATTTGATATTGGAAAATATCATGAGTTTGTTAGTTAGTATTTACACGAGTGCCGCAGGCACGAGTGTAAATACAGCCAATCAGACGAATGATATTCTTCAGTATCCAATGGATAATAAATTTATTATGTACTGCTCATGTGTTGATGCCATAGTTACTATTGCTACGGCATTGTAAACACTGTAAACAAGTTTGTAACCTAGAGGGACGTAATGACCCCACATGATAACTGTGAACATAGGTGATATGGGAAAATATTATCCTAGGCCTCATCCTGCTTACTTTAGTGCATTTTCTATGTGGCAACAGTTATCAGGCACATAATAAATATAGGTTATACTTTGAATACGGCATAGTATCACAAGTCTTGGTAGTATTGGCACGAGTGCCGCAGGCACAAGTTGCCAAAATGCTGTACAGACTAGTGAGGAGACAAAGAAGAGGTTATTTAACAGTTTTTAGGTGCCGATGAGGTTGTCTTCTGAAACGTGAATAAGCATGGTGTAACTTATTTATCATGTGCCCATAGTAACCCGACAGGTATGTTAAAGGGGACGTGATAACACTTGGAGAGCCGAAGAGGACGCGACATGGTAAAATATTGGGATAGTTCAAATACTATTGTTCCTATGGGACTAGCTGAGTGCGGAACATGATAAAAATTTGTATGGGCAACGATAGGTGGTCATGAAAAGAGACTCTACTTGATGCATCTAATTAAGCCGCACAAAACAAACAATCCAGAAAAACATTAAACTAGAATACATATCGACTATTTCTAGAATCAATCTCTCCAAGGTCCCCAAGTGATAGTGTGTATGTGAGCCAACATTTCAGGGATAAGGGGGGGGGGGAGGAAGGGAACGAGTTACCATGGAAATGAATTAGAATTATGTTAGGAAGGTAATAAAACCGGTTTGTCATTTGCAAAAAGGGCCTTAAAGAGACATCTAACCACATCTTCTATAAATTGACTATAATTGTATTAAGCTAATCAGCTTACAAGTATAACTTTTGAAATGTATGTCACACCCTCTCCCCCCCTCCCCCTTTCCCACACACAAAGCTCACAATGGTGCAAAGCTGTATGCTAAGAATCCTTACCTAGTATATTTCAATTGACTGCTGCAATATGATATAATTTCAAACTTTATTTAGCAGAAACTAGAGCAACAAAGGTGCGAACCTCAGCGCTAGCTGTGCAAAACCATTCAATTAACTTATCTAAGAGCACAAAGCCAGCTTACATCCAAGGCTTAAAAACTACTTCCAGGATATTAGCCACACCCACTCTCCACACCCAAACCATAGCAAATTACATCTAAACTACATCAACACAACCACATCATGTGTATTAAGATAAAAGCATAAAAACTAAACAATGACTCAGTGACAGAAGAAGGAAGGAATAATGAAAGATAAGGACAAACATAAAAACAGCAGAAAAAAGGGAAGGGGATTAATTTATTAACTAGCAAAACAGATTAAGAATACTAGAGCATCTAGTTGTGAACCCTAGTAGCTAAATGGCAAAAATACATGTTCAGAGCACAAAATATTTTGCTTAGGTCATTATATAGCTTGCTTCATCACATGGCACATAGCTGCATCATGAGGCTGGTAATTTTAAACTCACTGAAGCTATATATACTTACTGACCACTTCATAAACCTGTAACTGACCGTTTGCAATAAGGAGACCTCAGCAGTAATTTTTGCTAGCACATGACTGTCGTCTAACTTTTTGCAATGACGAACAGTGGAGTCCCCGGAATTGAGGATGAACCATACCGTACGTATACCATTACACATTTCATTCTTTAGGGGGAATGCTTTGTGTATTGGTGCAGTTTGATGCCACTTTTGATGTCTGAATGGCTCCCATTTCGGAGAAGTGTTGTTGGCAGACAGACAGACAGACCCAGTGGACAACTATAACCCTCAGTGTGCAGCCACACTGAGGGTTAGTACAGACTTGAAGGAAATCTATTTTAGTGTGAAACAACCTGTGTACTCTAGCATACACATGCTTGCAATTCAAAACACAACAACAAGCACAAAAACAAAACCACATAGGTTAACCAAGCCAACTTATAAACAGCCTGACACACACACACACAATTAAAGAGAATAGCAAACATCACACATCACGAGAATTGAAACCTCCTTCCAGCCCCCCCCCCCCGCCCCCCATGTTTACCCTGCTTAGTAAGCTACAATTTTATGCCGGTAAATGTAAAGCTATGATATGTAGCCAAGTCAGGTATTTTGGGGGAGGGAAACCTTCCAAGGATGTCCTCAAGTACTTATGAAAAGAGACCCAAAGGCATATGTACATGAAACAAACTAAACCACTGCTGGAGTACTATTTTAGTCTACCCCATGCAAGAGGTGTGACAACAATGTGTCCCCATCACATGTTGTAATTCAACATGTGCTAGCTACCCAAACAAAACCACAGAGGTTAACCAGTAAACCACAGCAGCTGCTTTTATGTGTGCCCTAGACTCACACTCTGACTTAGGGGTCATGCTAATATATTTTTGCTATGTTTGCACAGAATAATGATCAGCTAAATAAAACAATTTAAATAATAATGACATCACAATAGCAAATAACCTAGTGTATGAAAAATGTACTGTAAAAATTAACAACAACAAAACAAAACGAACAAAAACAAAAAACAACAACAACCTATGAATATCTGCTAATGCAAACTAATAGTGAGTGTTGTCCAGCAACGCCGTCAATTGTCCCATGGGACTAGGATGATAGAGAAGTCCCTTGGGATGTCCATGCCAAAATAAAAAAATTATGAAATTTAAAACTTTTTCTGCTAGGGAACCCCTCCCTGTGGTTGAAAAGTAGCCCTAGCCCGTTGTGGTTATAGTCACATGACCGACACGCCCAATTTTGGGGGGCTTTGCCCCCCCATATCCCCAATATGCTCGGGAGGCTTCGCCCCCCGCACCCACCAGATGCTGTGACAAACATATGAATCCGGCTAATGTGAGTGAATTGAACATGAATAGGACACTTTTGAATTGTTAGGGCCTTGTAATATGCCCGTGGACATTTGACGGCATTACCGGACTACTATGCATATCATACAGACGTACACACAAAGAAAAGTCCAACAAGAAGGGAGAAAGAAGGGAGAAAGAAGGGAGAAAGAAGGGAGAGTAAGAAAGAGCACTTTATCTGTCAGAATGTGTGATGACTTATAGTATGCATCAACAGAACCCTAAACAACAAGAACGTCAACAAAAACTTGAGTCAAGCGTTTTTTGTACCATTTTGCTACTCCAATTTTAGATGTTTGTGAAGATCGTAAATAACAACTAAATATGCAGTATTCTGCTTATGTTGTTCAGAATTGGTTGTCATTATTTTTATTATTTATTAAAAAAAAGCTCCAGTTTTTGTATTATGTAGCAGGGCTCTGAATCACATAGTGCCTCCAGATGAGGGCACTATATGTGACTGTCTATGGGAAAATCGGGCACAACGCAGCATGCGTAGACGTTGCGAAAAGATAGATTTAGTTCTTAAAATTGTATAAAATAAGCCTAACGAAGGGAACGGTTAGGTGATATATAGCGGGAATGGCTAAAGCTACGATGATAAAACTTGGAGAGCTTAATATCTGGATGCCGAGGAGTGTGTAAGTGCAAAAAAAAAAATGTTTTCGTCGGGGCCGCGTTGTGCCCGATTTTCCTGTAGACGGTCACATATGTAGTGCCCTGGTAGAGGGCTACTACATGTAGTGCCCTGGTAGAGGGCTACTACATGTAGTGCCCTGCCTCTCAGGGTATTAGCAATGACTACCGTTGCTATTTTCTAAATTAGTTAAACACTGTGCGTCCGTTGGGAACTACTGTGTTTAGGGTCCCTCTGGCGTCATTAGTAGTACCCTTGTTTCACTTGGGATGCCACAACCCTGGCACTTCAGGACCCTACACAGTAGTGCCCTCGGTGACAGTGCCTAATTATTATATAATCAGTTCCAAATACATTACCAAGTACCATATTCTTGCAGTTAGACGTTGCCTTCAATACTTAACCTCCCAGCTCGAGAGACTTAATAAAACGTCAGCCACTCTTGAATAGTAGCTGCAGACAAATATTACTGATTCCACATAGTGCATTAGACCACTATAGGACTTCCAAATGTAGGAGTAAATTCATGTACTCTATAGTCCACTTGGTCAACATTAATAACAACTCTTGAATTAATAGCCACTATTGAATAGTAGCATTCATCAGCAGTAAGTTATAAAGAAACATTATTGCAAAAATGCTCTATCAAAGTAAACCCAACACATGGTTACAATTCAGTTCTCATGAGATGCTGAGCAAAATTTCATATTATATGGTTGGTTGGTTGGTTTACCCGCCATATATGACCACCAACTATGGACTGGAGCTAAACAAATGACTTACCACACCCACCTATACATTCCCCTGCTCCAGGACACTGCCCAGTTCTATATTACATTGACCACACCCACCCTTAAATCCCCCTGTTCCAGGATACTAATGCATTGACCACACCCACCATTAAATCTCCGTGTTCCAGGATACTAATGCATTGACCACACCCACCATTAAATCTCCGTGTTCCAGGATACTAATGCATTGACCACACCCACCATTAAATCTCCCTGTTCCAGGATACTAATGCATTGACCACACCCATCATTAAATCTCCTTGTTCCATGATACTAATGCATTGACCACACCCACCTTTAAATCCCCCTGTTCCAGGATACTGCCCAGTTCTATCTAAGTCTCCATATCATCTGGGAACTGGTCTGTCACTTTCTTCAAGTACTCCTAAATATTTCATAGTTGCTAGGCTGAGCTGCCAGAACCTTCTCAAAACACTGGGTAGCATTTTTACTGTCACCTTGGGCGATGTACATCGTGAGGCAACACATCACTACTGGACAAAAACCTGGTGGCCTGCAGTGAACATGAAACACTAAATTGTTGTATACAATAATTAGTCTACTAAGTATACAATACACTATAGACAGAAATGTGAGTTTATGTGGGCTTGTAATTAACCCACACTATTTACCAATCACAGCTAAAAGTTTTCCTAGGTCATTTTAGGGAAAAATTTCCTCACAGCAATTACAAGTGAAGTAACAGAACAATAGCAGGAATTCATACAGTAGATACCACCCCCCCCCCCCACCCCCAGCAAATATTTCTAATCATACTTTTGATAATGCATGCTGTATTGAATACTGAACATGAATACATTTTACAATAGTATACTCCAGCAGTTCTTATAACTTGTACGCCAGTTAAATTATACTTCCAAATACTTCTCATTCTTTTAATCGACTCCCTCAAGTGAAAAATCTTGTATGAATCCCTGCACTGCATTAGTCAACCACTGTTCCAAATTTGAAGTCATTCCCATATAAAAAATAAAAAATAAAATAAAAAGAAGACTGAATAAAAGCGGATGGGAGGAGAAACAGAGAATTGGGTGGGGTGAGCGGGGAGGATGAAGAAGGAAGGAGAGAAAAAATTTAGTAACAGGGGGAGGTGTAGGACATCTTATTTAAGCCTGACTGATTGTTCATCACTGGACTATGAATATGAAGCTAAACATTCATACTGTGTGCTATATGCTGAGCGTCTAACAAAGCTGCAGAACAACTGGTCCAGTGGGTACAACACTTCTCTATATGCGACTGTCTACAGAAAAATCACGCCCACTGTGGCCTCCATCAAAAAAAAAAATAAATAAAATAAATTTTTTTTTTTTTGCACTGAGTCGTCAGCATCTAGATATTGAGTTTCCAAGTGTTATAGTCATAGCTTAAGTGGTTCTCAATACATTCTACATAACCGTTCCCTTCCGTTAGCTTATTTAATGCAATTTTAAGAATTCGACCAACCTTTTCCCTGACATTTACACACGCCATGTTGTGCCTGATTTTCCTGTAGACGGTCACATATAATGACCTGTATTATCAAAAATTAACCAACTGTATGAAATGTATGTGGATTAGAACCTCCGAATACAAGAGTTTTGTATAGGCATACAGGGAGCTGGGGAAGGAAGAATATTCTCTAAGTGAAAGTCTCTCCCCCTCCCACCCCCCTCAAGAAAAATAATCATAATCACACTCTTTCTTAAAATATGCTGTACTCAGTACTAGCCATAGAATACATACACAACAGTACCCTCTAGCAGTCATTACAACACAATGTACACACCGAGTTCTCGTCTTCACCTATCCAAGTACAAAAATGAGTGTGGCTTAGCATACTTGAAGTCTCCCCTCAGCAAAAAATCCAGTATGAAACCCTGCCAATATGTAAATTCCCGATGATGCTTATGTGTGACCTACATGTAACATTCTCGCCTGTTTTATCAGGCCCATCAACTCTAATTGCTATGTTTCCAAATTGGCACCTTTACTTTCTCTTTGTGAAATTTCTCATTATTATTACCTGAGTTGTCTACAACTCCTTGTGTTGTTCTTTCCTCCCTGACTCACTCAATGAGTGCTGATCCTTTACCAGCAGCTGACAAATGGGAGTGCGTCTTACAGCGGCCCCTTTTAGTGGGTTGTTTGTGTTGGTGGTAGTAGTAGTAGCAACTGTGCTGAAAATACATGAAATAAGACAAAAGCAAAAAAAAAAAAAAAAAGTGAAGTCAGAGAATATGCAGTACTCAATACTAGCCATGAAACCTTTTCACAATATCATACTCCACAAGGAGATTAAAAAAAATCAAAGCCCGAAAAAAATGACTAGGTACTTGAATATGAAAAAAAAAAGAAAAAAGATCAACGTTTATCCAATTGGTAGGTCAGTTTAACTGTACTAAATGTCTGGGGCTAAAGTTGAAGAGATCACATATAAAAGGAACACTGCAGTTATCATCAGATAAAAATGTTATTGAAGTTCTGATTATCAACCAATATCACACCAGTGCTCTCGAGCTTATCGCTATCTATAAAATTGGTTATCTACCTTCACACAAAGTATCCATATCTCAAGCTAATGTCTTGTTGTGTGTCCCCGTTTTCATTTTGTAGAATCTCGCTCTCTGCCGCCACTTACATCACGATCCAATAATAGACACTCTTTTTAGGACAAAAACCCTTTACCCCATCAAGTATCAAGGGATTTAGGATAAAGATACCCTTTACCCTCCCATTAAAAGTTAAGCGTTATCCCTTTACCAAAAGTAATTTTATTCTTGGCTCTGGCTGTGTAGAGGGCAGAGGCAGAAGCAGAAGAAATGTTTAGTCTAATCAGTCTAAAGATGTCTCGTCGACGTAAGTGAAAGGTATTCATACAAGTGTTGTTTGGTAATAGCAACCTAAGTCAGATTTGGGCTTACCATATGGTGGGGTTATCAGCCACCTGCACATTGCATATTTAGCTGATTTCAACTTGATGAGAACAGAAGCTTTATGATTACAAGTTCGCCTAAATATATCTGTGCATGTGAATGTCAGAAAGTGTACACCCTATGCTTCTAAATAACGGTTTGCAAAATCATGACACTGATGTACTGATAGAATGTATCATAGTTATTCTAATTACAGCACCAAAATAATTCAGATTCTGAAATAGTCTATTATTAGAACAGAACATTAATTGTTGGTTTGAGCTGGTTCTAAAATTAGGTCTGAGCTTAGCAATTAGGATGGAGTTGGACCTGTGACCTCGGCAAGTGATCAGTACATTGTCACATCTTCGTGCAATGATGGCAATTTTGGAGGACCAGCACTGAATTTCATCTTCTCTGCTTCCCTTTCATAAAAAGCAGTAGTTTCAGCCCAGATAGAGGTAGAAGATAGTCCCACAAATCTATGTATGCCATGAGTCCGTACATATTTGGCTAAGCACCACAGAATAATTCCAAATTCAGTTTAGTTTGTAATAGAACTAGGAAGAAAATATTACTGCGAAATGGTGCTACTATTAGAGTGGTGCTGTAATTAGAATATGGTATAGAGCAGAGTCTATATCCTTGAAGCCCTGTAATATTATAGAAATGTATCCAGTGTTATAGGTATACTTTGTATGTGTAATCATGTAGGAATCTGTGATCTTGATGAAGAGATTTGTTGCGATTTCAGTGACAGCAAGAGGTGAAATAGAATAATATGTGAGTTTGTATTGAACATGAGTAACTAAGGTAGTCAGGATTAATAGCATGAGTAAGGTAATTAGAATGAGGTGATGCATCATACGACTAACCATGCTATTAGTTGCTAACATCCTAACATGTATTAGAATTGCAGTGCTATTAGCTGTTTATTTAGCATTGATATTTTGTCCTTGAGCTGATGATCAAAGCAGTGGTTGCCTGGCTAGCTCTCTTTACAAGCTAGCAATACCATTACTTTTCTAGGCAGGGCTGTAAGATTGAAATGTGCATTTGTTGACCCTTACCAAACATACCTTTAAATTTAAAATTTGTTGTGCAACATTCATGAGGATTCGATATTAAAAAAACAAACAGCTAGAACCTGTGATATTTACAAAATTCATTAGTATTTAAAAATAATTGGATTTTTTTTGACAAATGCTTAATAAGTGTTTGTTGAATAAAATCAGTTGTCTTAGTTTCACTCATCTCTGCAGTTGTTCTATCACAGTTCCTTCTGTAACTTCAAACACCTTGGATCCCATTAGAAGTTAAATAAAAGTAGAGGCTGGATAATAAAATCACGATACGTCATGTTCGCTCTTTGGCAGTAGTTTCACTTCTCTCTGATCCTGTTTTCCTAAATCACACTGTAGTAACAGTGCAGTCTAACATATCTTGTTACATACCACTTTTTACCCATTACATGTGTGCCTGTGGAGATATGTATGCATTTATGTGGCATGTGTATGTGTTCATGTTTGTGTAGGTGAAGTACTTTCTGACAATGGGCCTAACTGATATGTTTGATGTGGTAAGTTAAATGCAGCTAAATGTGTTAAAGTCACGACATGCACGCACGCACACAAACACACACACACACTGTCTATGAGCCCAAGCAATGATACAGATACTTTCTATTTAGTTAACCTGCTTATTCTTACCAGATTTGTATGGTTATGTTCATATCTGGTAAAGGGACAGTAAGTATGCAAATAAATAACAGATTTCAGCAAGAAGTCAAGATAACATTATCATTATATTGAATGCGTAACCCTGAATATTCTGGGGCCCTGGTTAATTCTAAGCATATTCTAAATTTTGAATTTCTATCTAGCAATACTAATCTATGGCTAGGCTGGGTATAACTGCTTGTGGAAAGAAAATCTGATATTTCTGTGCTTGCAACAAAACTTATAGATTGTGTTGTATGTGATGTAGAGAATGTGTGCCATCATGAAAGAGTGAAGATCTGTTCTCAAGTCATCTTCTATTGTTGAACCTTCACTTGTTGATCATGTATAGTCTTTTGTTTTTGTTTTTTTTCTTCTTCAAAATGTAATGTATAAACATTATTAGTGAGAATTTATTTAAAACAACCCAAATAAAATTATAGTGACATCAGGTGGTCATTACAGGTAAAACTCTATTATGGAAGTGTATCAAGGCTTTATTTTACTTGACGATCTTTCCTAATTCAATATATGCACGTTGGGTACAAGGTCCTCAGATATACAAGACAAAAGATAAAGCACAGAAGTAAAAAGGGATAAGTGGCATTTAATTATTTTATAATAGTCTCTATGGTATAGATATGTAGTATTTTGGCAAGAACTTCAAATATATTTTAAAGACTGGTGGCTGTGTGTGATAAACAAATGGTATGAGTGTGACTCAGTAAATCAAAGAAATTGACAAAATTCAATCATATAACAAATAGGTTTTCCTTAGACTGCTTTTACAAGTTGCTCTCACCAGGATTTAAGAGTATACTATAAAGTGTTGTGATACATCATAGGGTGTTATGGTACACCATAAGGTGTTTCATTAAACACCTACTTTATAGTAGGGTGTTATGGTGCACCATAGAGTGTACCATAACACCCCTGTTTAATAGGGTGTTCCATTACACCCTAGTAAGGGTGTACCGTTACACCCCATTTTTTACTGTGTTACAATGCCAAAATATATATTTTGTACTTTACCTGGAGAAAATTATATTTGTTTCATTATATTGCTGCAGTGGATAAGATGACAAAATTGGGGAAACGTTGCTCTATTCTGTACCTAATTGTTGATGGTAACTAGACTTGAAAGTAGTTTAATAGCTTTACTGCATATAATTAAAAAAATTTAAAAGATGGCAGCAAAACTTTTTTCTTTGAGCTTCATCTATATTTGTACTGCAGTGTCCTATCAACTGTCAAACTGGTATTGTGATAAGGTTGACAATTAATGCATAATAAAATATACATGTGTCAGTTCAATTACTAAAATAAAGCTTACATTATTTATTATATGAATTAAAGTATGAAAAAATTATCTAAGCATGCATTATATTATCTCATATGGGAACCCCTGTGAGTCTACCCTGCATATGGGATTGTTCAGTGTCTCATTACAGAGGGCAAAGTTCAAGTTAGTTTACTCCTCATTCTATATATAGAAATGCATGAGGAGGATAGGGGGTTGTCTCTTGATTTTGTTATTTCAATAGCTACTGTACTAGTAGGAAGTAGAGCAGCTGACAACAATTTGAGTATAGAAGTTCAGTGGATAGCACTTTTATTAGGAAGTAAGGTTAGGGCAGTCATCTATCTTTTATGTGAAGTAATTTTTCAAGGTGACAGTGGAAGTGAATTCTCCAATGATGTTTGTGACTAATCTTGTTGGTAAGATAACTTAAAGACCTGATGTCTGACAGCTGTAGTTAATATATTCAATCTGTATCTAATTTAGCTTTACAAATATACTTAACCATCATTAGTGTGGGAGTCCTCCCTCTATCTGTAAGGATTGTAACTAACCCAAGAAACAGTCCATTCAGAATTGATTCAAGAGTAGAGTTTACTTGTGAAGTGGATCCTGCTCCTACTCAACAACTCATTTATAAGTGGAGAACAGTGGAGCACATTTATGGAGGTTCAACATCTACTCAACAAAGTTTCAATACAACCTTCCATAGTTTTACGCTTCGATACTGCTGGTATTTCTGTTCAGTACTTGACAACCAAACTCTTCTAGGATCAGCGAATAAGTTGGTTGAAGTTCATGGTAAGGTTATTGATGAATACAGGGGGGAGACACACAGGGAGTGGGAGAGGGGGGAGTTAAAGGCTGAATTTTGCTTCCTCTCAGTGGTGTAGCCTAGAAAACTCAAATGATCAGATGGCCAATGCTGCTATAGTCATGAGGCTACAATATTAAAAGTTTGACTTGTGAGAGCATTGTATATATTATGCTGGCATTGTTTTGGGAATAGCTAAGGCAGTTCTGTTATGCCCTAGCACTGATAGCATAGTAAAAATAGGTAATTTTAAACTAAATTCAAATATTACATGTATTAATCTTTCTTAATTGTTCTAAATTGATATGACATATATTTGCTAAGTTTTGGGTGAGGAAGGTATCCTATCTATGTTCCAGCATTCATATAAAGTGTAATGTCCATTCATTAAGCTTTTATTGTAGTCTTTTTCTTCAATCCTGTTAGCACATATTTACTTTTATCAGAACTATTATATTAATATAGGTTTATTGAACACAGATGATTCCATTACAAGATCATTTTTATGTGGTGACAACATAGCTTTAAACATTAATTTGACTACAGGAGCATACAGGTATTTAACTAGATATGTAAGTTCTCTGAAGTGGTACCACAATGGAACAAACATATCAAACACTGATAGAATTAGTATAACAAACAATGGAACATCATTGTCTATATCCAATATGATTGACTCTGATGCTGGAACATATGAAGCAAAAATTGGATCAATTGATTATAATGGTTATGGATCTTCATCAGAATGTGATCAAAATTGGCTTCCATCATTAGAAGTCTTAGCTTTACATGCTCCAGTCACATTTATAGTGCAACAACATCACATTCCAGAGTACAATCCAGAGGACACCATCGAAGTTTTTGCCCTAGATCCAACCCTTAATATATTAACTATTAACAATTCATTTGCAATAAATACTAGCAGATTTCTTTATGATACACCCTACAGATATTTCTACAAAAATGGAATCAGTCAATCATTTAACACTGAACACTTTAGTTTCATTAGGTCATATGGAAGTGAGATATTACTATCACATCAAATAAGATATAACAATACTGAAGATGTTGCAGGACATTATGCATATACTGAAGCATCTTATGCAGACTTTTATTTGTATTCCAATTGCCGAAGTTATTACTATTACATAGACTACACGTACTTCATTTTTTTCGACTTTCCAGTGTTTATAGTATTTTGGACTCTTCTTAAAAATGGTGAGATGTAGTAGGATCTAAATGTCAAACACTAGTACAAACTATGCTAGATACCTTTACTGAAATAGTTTGTACTAGTGTTTGGTAACTCTTGGTGTAAAGTTGGCTGTAAAACTCTCTATGGGCTCCCCACACCCCCAGCTGATATTTTAGTAGCTGCTCTAACCTGGTTGGGTAGGCTTCACTTAGAAGAAGATAGATGTAAAATCCCAGAAAACTGGTAAGCCAGGCCAGTTGCTATAACTACTAGAGGTATGAGCTTGCTCAATACAGCAGTGAGACAACACCAAGTGATCATGTACCTAAAAATAACATTGTGAAGATTTTTATGTGGAATAAAAATATTAATAACCCAAAGATTCAGTGATTAATAATAAAAAAATAACTATTAACAATTGAACTGGTTGTTAATTATAATTATCACATCATTATTCTTTACAGTCTAGGTAAGGTCCAATTCCATTTAGTTGTGTTACCAATGTGCATTTTGTTATTGACAATACATTTTAATTGAATTAAGGTAAATTTTAATTAAATAAGAAAAAATATTTCCATTAAGATAAATTTTAATTCATTTCAGGTATAATTCAATTAAAGTAAATTAACATGTATGATAATGTCCCAATCAATGTTTCTAATAAGCCTGTCCTTATCAAATAAGAAAAATGAAGAGAAAATCACTACATATTATTCATTTGAGTTGGAAACTAAGAAGTCTTGTGTACTTGTAGTAGCATGTGCACATGTTATTAACATGAAATGTTGTGACACTTGTATTACATGTGCTTTATTTAGAACCCTATGTAAGTCTACAAATTGAATTTTTGGGAAGTACTAATAGACCAGTGAGAGTGGAGTGTGATATTATTCATGGTCGTCCTGATACTCTGTCTCTGAGACACTATAAAGAAGTACTAGTGGAAGTATTTGGTACTCATCTCAATTACACCCAACTGGTCAGTTTGGAACTTACACATGCTACACTGGGATTGGCTCAAATACAACATTGGTCAGGGAAAAAGGTAAAATCAGAAAGATTATGCAAACATTTACCAACAACAGCTACTTTTTTATGTAGGTTCCTTTCAAGTTTTGATTATTGATTGCTGCGCAGCAACAGTCAAGGTATTTATTATATAGGCAATGTATACAGCTGAACTACAGTGATAGTATCTATGTACATTTAGCCATTATGGGATATTGCACATAATTGTTGGTGGCTAAATGAAAGTAGATAGATGTAGATAACTATACAATTTTTTTATACTAAACTATTACTCTGGTTTCACTACTTCTTAAGTTTTTATCAATAGTCCTGACCTTTCACTGACTCTGTAACATAGCTAGCACCTATACCATAACATATGTTATAACTGACAGAATAAAAAAAAATCCAATAAAATGATGACTATGGGTATGCATTCAACCAGCTGCAAGATATCTGTTTTTACCTGAAGAATATTGATAAACCATGTCCTAGAATTTTGCAGTAATAATAATAATAATAATAATAATAATAATAAATTAATAATAATAATAACAATAATAATAAGAACAACAATAACAACAACAATAACAAAAACAACAATAATTATTATTACTATTTTTGCTATTTTACTATAAGCTGTATACATTTAAATTGAAGGATCTTCAGACAGCTCTGTTCGATGTCATGCATGGTCTCTGTGAAGACTGCAATATTACACTGTCTTATTTTGAGAACAGTGTTGTTAACTACAGCACTAATGGTAAGCAGCTACTCTTTACCACAGACTTTATTTACTCTAACCCAAGAGGAACTGTAACATCCACTTCACTAATACATCACTTCCAGTCTTGGATACTATCACAGAACACTCCTAACTTAACTGTAGCTGGGAAAATAATGTCGATAAACAGGAACTGTCTTGTGGCCGTCAATGAAGTGACTAGTAAATCTTGTTTGAAATTGTTACAAGGATCCACTAATTTAAACAACAGTATTTCAACAGCATATCTTAACTCAATCAGTGGAAGTATGTTGGTGGCTGGATTAGTTATTGGAATATTGATAACAGCAGTCACTATCATCACTATAATGATAATGTGAGTTGTAATGTATGTGTTCTCCGGTTTTATGTTCTATTAAAGTGTGCACTATTTAATTTATCACATAACAAACGTGGCCTAATACCTGTTGTCACTTAGGAAATGCTTTAAAGTAAACAGGATGTGATTAAGGCAATAATTTTTCATATCACATGTGTTCATAGTTATCACATCGTGTTGTCATGTCCCCCAGGTTATGCAAGTGTTTACTGCACAAGAAATAGTGGATATGGTATTCACACATGAGCAATACATAATAAATGTATTATTCAATGGATACCGCAAAGTATCATTTGTCTGATTGGCCATATTTACTCTCGCGCCTGCAGTACTCATGTATATACTAAGCCTACAGATTTGTGATATCTCCTGTATCAAACGAATAATTGGCGAGCGAGCGTAGCGAGCGAGACACTTACAGGGGTAACACAATTGAAAATCGGGGATGTTTGTTTATTTATTTGTATATATGTATGGACGTACGTAAGGCATTTTTGTACTTTAACCCTCGCGTTTTTGTGGTAGTTCGGTTGTCGACCCCGTCCCAAATTGCACTAAACAGAATCCTCTGGTTTAGCGATCAGTACCCTATCACCCTAGAAATTGAATTGTTTACCGTTTTGAATTCTTTTGCGGGTGCAGTTAAAACTTGAAAACTAAGGGACTTCCATTTCTTTTCGAGTTAGTGGCGGTGGAAAGTCAATGCTCTCTTTGTCATGGTTTAAGCCGTACGCAACCGTACTTACTTGAAAATACATTGTCCACTAGACTACCGCGAAGGTAAGTCTGTGTAGGTGAATGTCCAGTTGTGTCAAAGCATTGTGTGTTACAACCACTACTTAGCTAAAGAATATCACAAAGAAAACTTTTAAATAACATGTATTGTTTTGTTGTTGTTTTTTCCCTTCAATTCAAGCAGTTGCAGAGAGTTGTTACTATGGCACTGAAATCCCTTTACCGTGTATGCGAAATAAAAAAAAACTGGACCTTATTTTCAGTAGCTTCAGTGTTAGAAGTCAAAATCATTCATATAAAAATAGTATAGTCTTTAGGCTCGCTCGCCATTTGTGCTCAAGCACATCAATAGTATATTTATGTATAGTTTATCTGAGAATATTGTGCTGGGTCACTAATGAGTAAAAAGAATGATCACTTCATATTTGTATTAACCCTCAGCATAAATGCGTGAGAGGGTAATATGTAGCAGTTGTTTTGTCTGTTAGTCCACTTGTATGTCAGTCAGTCTGTCACACTTTGATTTTGAAAATTTCGGGCAATTAACCATTGATTTAAGTATGGACCTACTCAGAATGATGACTTAAGACCTTTTGTTGAGCTACTTTTTTTAAATTTCAGGCTGATTTTTGGGAAAATCCAAAGCTATCAGTTCTATGTAGATAACAATACCCTTGCTAGATCCTGCTAGCACATCTCTAACCTCCTCTGCAGTTTGCCCCTTAGCTTGTTACCTTCTTGATCACTTATTTGTTTTGGTGAGTGTATGTCTTGACCAATTATCTAACACACCAGCAATAACACTTACTGCTACAAATACAGCCAGACACAATGGCCATTTCTTTCTGCTAAACAAAGGAAGTGGTGGGTGGGAGGGGCAAAATTGCTGCAAAGCTGTTGCATAGCTGAGGGGGGCCTAGGGGACTTCAGGGGCAGATTTAGTGGGGGGGGGGCGGGGGGGGGGGTCGACTGTGGTGTTGTACGAGCCCCCCTTTTTCAGAACAAGCCCTCATTTTTAGCTACTATATTTCTTACCTGTAAGTGGAAATAAAATTATAACCATTTTTTTTTCGTCGTTGTTTTTTCCTCCTACTCCAACAATAATTGCACTCTTCTAAAGAACGCACCTCAACTTATTGATATGTTGAGTTGGAATTTTTACTACTACTATGTTGCAGACAAAATTCGTAGTATACCAAAGCAGAGCAATTAGTCCAGCATTTATTAATTTGGATAGAATTTAGTGGTTGTTGCTTATTCAATTTTTTCCGTCATGATTGAATTTGGCAATTAGCGATACAAAACTACTTTCATCATTAGTTAAAATGTCTTTATAGCTACTTTCATTTTTTTCTCATGAATCAGTTTCATTTTTTTTCATGATTAAGTGTACCTATTCACTTAGGGTTGGCAAATAATGCTGGCATAATTGTGAGTATAAGAAGTAATTTCATAGATACTAGCACATGCTAGCATAATTAGTGTAATTATGAGCATAACGAGATAGTTAATTTTTGGAAAAAAAATTATAATTTGTTTTATTAATATATCAATTGTAGTCTCCCAGAGACTCACTTTGGGACTTATTAATGAATCTTCAAGTTTACTAAAAACAATGTGTTTGTAATACTATTGGAAGACTCCAATATCACTTTCAGTAAGAAATAAAATATTTTCAGATCTAGCACTGTTACCCTTCAGGATGCGGATCAACAACACATATCAGCAGTGGCCATATCAGGATTCAGATTAATCATGCTTACAGGGATTCTTATAGTTGTGAATGTGGTTAAGGTGGCCTTTGAACTCTGTCCACGAGCAGGTTTCAAGTAACGTCATAACGATGAGCATTGCCAGCATATATAGCATAACAAAAAATGTGCATAATTTTCCAACTCCTGCTATTCCCTCCTTTCATTATTCTAGACATAAATACTTTTGCAGGGTTGGGGTCAAATACTTTGAATAGTATTTAAATACAAATACAAATTCTCTGAAGAACTCAAATACAAAATACAAACACAAATACTTTCTTAGGTGTAGTATTTCAATTACAAATACAAATACTTTTAAATTGCATCACAATTACAGTAGGTAAAGCATTACATTATACCTGATGAACATTAGTTCTTCAAAAGTTTTGAACTTTGAACAATATTTGTTGGATTGAAACATCTTTCCCACTATGCTATAGAATCTTTGAACTGATACAGGACTGCATAAATACACTGGAACTAGTGTTGCAAGTATGGGGTGGTTGTAGGTGTGATTGTAATTCAGAGGCTCAGTGGTTTTTTCTATTACTTGACAGTGCTGGGTTTGATTCACGTTGAGGCAATTTGCCCTTTGTTCATATACATTCAGTTAATTTAACAGCAGCTTTTCACAATAGGAGGTGGAGCTATTTAGTTATTACAATATAACTATGCCAGCATGGACCAAGCATCACTTGATTCTGTACTTTCCAGAACTAAACTCTAGAATGAATCCATCCAATAGAATATGCTCCAGATCTTTTATTTTCTACTTTCTATTATTACAAAAGCTCTCATTCCTACCTTATGATATTTTAAAATGTATTTGAAATACAAATACAAATACTTCACTTTTTAAATCTTAAAATACTAATACAAATACAAATACTCCAAAAACATATTTAAATACAGCTTAAATGCAAATACTCATGTATTTGACCCCAACCTGTACCCTTGTAAATTGGTTTTGTTCTTAGATTTAATTTTCTCCTTCCTGATTTTAGCAGTTCATTCATTTAAGTTATGGACAGTCACATTATAATGCTAAGTATTGTGTGAATGAATATTATAGTCATAGGAAATACTATGTGGCCAACATTTTTTCAAAAGCAGCTATAGCTTTTCACCCCTTCTTGAAAAGAGCTCCCCTCTTAACAAGACCTAGATCTGCCTCTGAGACTTGGGCCCCCATCAACAATTATTATTTAACACATTTTGAAACTACATTCCCAACTTTTTCTGTAAATCACTGCTTGTGACATTAGCTGTTAGCACTGCCTAATGTGAGTGTTTAAACCTGTATAATATAGAAAAACAATGTCTGTTCAGGTTAAACCCTTCAAAAAAGTACAACTTCTTGTTTTACTTTTGCTTTAATTCTATACTGTCAGATGCTTATTTAGTACTATTATTGTGTACTGTCGAGTCGATCACAGCATCATTCATTGATAATCTTCGTGCATCATCAGACTATGGTTAGTTAGCATGAAAACAAGAGAAAATTTACTACATTTATCTTTATGCACTGGACATAGAAGTCTTGCAATATCAAGTCAAGATAGGATTGTGGACAGTTTCAAAGGAAAAACTGAAATTATTCTATGGCTGATAGGCTCCTCCAATTAGCTTATGTAGCATAGCCACTAGTCTGGCATAACAGATTTTACCGACCGCTTCACAGGAAAAGAGTCTTGTCAAATGCAATGGGGTGATCTGTTTAGGAGAAACATATACCACTAAGCAATGAATTATATGCTGAGTCAGCAGAACAGGTGCCTGTACTATTATTTGACCAGACCCCTTCCCTGCAAGCGGCAGGTAATAATGCCAGACTACATAGCCACATGTTTAACTGCATGTACAGGCATGGTTGAGGGGGTGGAGTTCATGCCGCCACTGTTGTTCAGACCTGCTAATCCAGTCAAGTTACCATTTTGTCTCATCTTATTAGTAGCAAACAGTTTTAATCATGTGATACAAATATGTCATTGCCACCACACCCTTTGCACCGTGCTTTGTAACTTCCATTGAAACAATACTTACCTAACTACCATTCCAACATTAACTCTATTTTAAACTCGTTTAAATCACATTTACAAATGCATATAACTATCACTATTGTATATTACACAAATTGCACATTTCAAATCAACTGTTATTACAACAGTCCACAAGATTGTCACATGTTTACAGCAGTAAATGTGAGAGGATTGTAAGTTGGGCTCATGGGCTAGTTCCTAACAATATAAAGAAACAGAAAATATTTATATTTAACTATACATAGCTATCAGTTAGCCTACACAATCAGATTCACTTGGAGCAACAATGGGTGGTATACATGAATCTATGAGACTATATTGACTTCCATTGTATATTTAATGTAAAATTCATTGGTTTATGATCTTGAGTTTATTTATAAGTTCATGTTAAGAGCAGCTTTTGTCAGCAATAATATTATTTTCCATTCAATCCAATGACTGTGTGGTAGTAGAAAAAAGAAATGCTAGAAACCTCTTGACCAAAGAAATGAAACTGAACTGAATGCCACTACAAAATCCCAAGATATACAATTGAGTTCCAATGCTGCGTATGAGACTGTGGATGTTCATTATGAAGATCCTCGTTATCGGACAAGGCAGCCAGTGGAGAATGAAGAATATAATATTTACGAACAACCTGCTCTTTGAGGCCAGCAATTATATTTGTACATACTCTCTAACAAGAATATGAGTGTTAGTTAAAGAACAAGAATTAAAAATGCAATATTTTATGCATATTTACAAAACAGTTATACTTTAGTGTGTGAATAAAATATCTCTCAATCATGTCTGTTTAAATAGGTTTTCTAGAATTCCACCATGCAATTTACTGTCCTAGATCACCACATTGCCCAATGGACCCTATGAACTGAGAACCTGGTCCCAATGTCTCAGTTTGGAGGTTCTACTCTATCAATTTTGCACACATCTAAGAACTCTTGGGATTTATGAACTGAGAACCTGGTCCCAATGTCTCAGTTTGGAGGTTCTACTTTATCAGTTTTGCACACATCTAAGAACTCTTGGGATTTATTCTAATCTACTCGTTTATGTTTATATGTAATAATTTTTCTTAAATGCAAATAATTATGAAATTATGTATGTTGAAGTCAGTGAACGTAGTAAAGTGGACATTTGCTTTGTGTGTATTGGAATGTCCACCATGAGAGAGAGGAGAGAATGCATTGGACATGAGAGCATAAATATAACATCATGAATTGTGCTGCACTCATCCTGGTTGGGTTATTGAAGCAGTGGTCTCAACTGTATGCATGGTGTTAAGTTTTGTGAGAAATAGAGTTTAATGAGCTCGGTTGTCTCCTTAAGTCAAGATCAGTCGATTTTTGCAAGTAAATATATTCTCTAGATAGCATGACTACAATTCTGAGAAACTTCTCTCATTGACTCCTAGTAGTAGAGAGTAAACCCACCCCCACCAATATGTTGTCAGAAACAATACCTATGAATAGCTATGAAATTAAACAACAAAAAGTGTCAGAAATGCCAGTTTCCCTTGCCCTACACAGAGTATGGGTGTGATTTTGATAATATCGTCTCAGCCTCTCTATATCACAGTCATTGGACGGTCACGTCCTGCCAGAGAGACGTCTTGCTGTATGAGAGAGCAGTGGGGTTGTAAGGCCCACAGACGCTCTGGACTTTGTATCTGATTATCTCTGGAATCCCGCCGTTTAGCCCAATGACTAGTTACAGCCAAGTTCCAACAATCACAATTTAGTTTGATATAAGAAACAAAGACCAAATAGAGTCAATACAGAGAAAAAATGAGTTAATGAGTAACTAAGGAATAATAATACAATGCATGCATTTATAAACAAGTTCATGACAACGAGTTTAGTCGAGATCGACGACTTGCGATGAACGACGAGGACGAGGACTTGGGCTGGCGCGTGGATTAAGACTCCAGGCATCCTTGCAGGCCTGGACAGTCATCATGAAGCCACACCCACCTGACCACACTATTCTGGATTCTAAAAAAACTTCAAGCACTAATCAAAGAACCAGAAAATAATGTATTAGCTGTACCATGCACTCTGTAGCCTGAATATGTACGCACAAGAGTAACATCTCATCTTGTCTCTATTATTGATGGATTGCAAGAAACACTGCAGTGGCAGCACAAGTGAGCATACTTAAGATTGAAGTAAAGCAGTTGCCAATAATGATCTTCCACATCTGCATACAAAAAGTTCTCAAAATGAGACAGAGCATGAACTTTCCAAATACTCCATCGACCGAGGGAAGTATCTCAAAGACTAGTCATTGTCATTGGCCACTTGTGAGCATAAAGATTACACTCAAATTAGATTTTCTTAATAATCCAGACTCCAGGTTTCCATGTAGTTTCATTGTTTACTGTTCTGTATCACCACTTCCTACTGGCCTCTTATTTTTGATCTATTTACTTCTGATTAGTTGTATGTTATAATTTTGCATAAGTGCACAGCTGTGTTTAATTATGAAGTTAGGTATGTGAAGCCAGTGAATCCTGTCAAGCAGAATACCCACCATGAGAGAGAGAGAAGAGAGTTGGAGCATAAACATAGGCTCTAAAATTTGTGATTTGGACTTTCTCTCTCTATTATTTTTGGTATCATCTCTCATTTTGGAAGGTTACTACCTCTACTAGTTTGTTTTGTGCTCACCGACTGCCTTTGATGTTGTTCTTGTAATTTACTATTAATAATATTTATTCGTAAACTGTATACACTTGAACTAATTCTGAAGGCAAGTCAAACGGCTGGAATTTACAACCCAGTCAAGGTAGCTTTCGTCAGTTTATTTAGCCATCGGTTGGGTCAAGTTGGTGATCTAATTAAGTATATAAGATAAGAAGCATAGCTCGGTTGTCTCCAAGACAAGATCTATCTTTCTAGGGATTTGTGTGAGTACTTATATTCTTTAGTATAACTTGACTACAATCCCTTAACTGTAGAGGCAGGGAGTAATTAGCCTACCCCACAACCAAATGCTGTACAACAATGGATATAAGGAAGTACTTGTTTCTAACAGTTCCCATTGTACCTCAAGTAAATTGACCTAAGGCAGACCTCTAATAATTCTGTGATGTACTCAGTAGGTGTAAATTTAAGTTATAATTAACTATATTGGCTGTTAAAAAGAGAAAGAATTGCTATTATTTATAAAGTAGATTACAACGATAATAGCATTGGTGTGTATCTGTACACGAATATAATTAATGTTTGGTAAAGGGGCCATGTTTATTATTGTTCATTCCCTTGAGTGTGAATTTCACACTGAGTGTGCATTTGCGCTACACATTGATGGTGGGCATTCACACCACCCAGTTTGGTGTGAATTTGGTGGGTTTTCATGCTATAATTTATTACAATATTATGATATGAGCATGTGTGTGCATGTGTATGTACATGCACACACATGTTTATGAGGGTGCAAGTTGTGTGTAGTTAGAACATCTGCACTTGTTATTGTTTATCCTGCAAAGTCAATGTTCGAGTTGTTAGATATGTGCACAGTTTTTTCTTTGAGCTATCTTTGAGCTATGTTTTGTTGTGTTTCAATAATAGTACAATGCCTTTACTCATTAAGTAATCTTGATGCAGGCTCTAGCAATATGGCTACTTTGGAAGAAGTTTAAAATACTTTCTTGTAGTTATGTAACCCAACCTAATTGCTTTGGCAACAGCCAGTATGTGTGGAGGCTCTGCCCATTCAGCTGTAGTAATGTTATGTGTTTGCCAGTGCTGCATCAGATGAGGGAGAATACCCTTAGTGCTGAAAGACAACTTGTAGCTAGTGGTATCTCATACACTGAATGTAATGTTGCGTAAAAAGCAAAGGGGAAAAAACAATTTAGATATCTGTGACAACAGCCTTGACTTGTACATACCATTCTGAACAAACAACACTACAAACAAATATCCTAGCTAGCTTTGTTTGACTAACTACTTAGTTTAGTCCCTACTACAATACATTATGCTCTTTGGATATTAAAGAATACTGACGATATACTATTTATAAATCATTCACTTTGAAAAACATCATGGTCAGTGATGATCACATCAGGCCCAAATTACACATTGTCTATCTGTAGGCAAAAAACAAAACAAAAACAAACAGGCATTATTGTTCTGATGTTTTTTATTATTATTATTACTAGCCTTAAGTGGTAGACACATCAGAAACAAAATTAACACACCTGTGTTGTCAATGAAACAGAACTTGCCATGGAGAACACTGTCACATGGTTATGCCATCTGAGAACTGTTCCTTAAAATTTCTTCCCATTCACTCTACTTGTCAACTCAATCCGTTGGTGTTTAGAAAGTCGCTCGAAATATGAGCAGTGCACCAAAAACAGTCATGGAAAGCAGAAGTTCTGGGTTTTTCCGAACCTCCATGGAAGATATGCCTGATTCTGACAAGTATGTAGAGATTTCTCCTCAAGTTGACATCCCAAGCAAGTGGCGTGGCACAATGGGTTATACAAGTGCCAGCTACCCAAGTCTTGGTGCATACAGTGAGCCTTGGAGGCCTCCTCTGAAGGAGAACTCCAGTTACATGATCTTACACAGTGCCAATCCACCATTACTTCATGTGTATGATGAAGTTCACAATTCGACAACTTTGAGACCTTATGAATATGAAATGCCAGCTCCTGTACTCCTAGTTGTGTTCTACACAGCTTACACCACCAGTACCACATGGTGAAGACAATCCACAAACTACTGATAAATTCATTCATGAAGAAATACAATGAAAAGTTGGGTATGTCATCCTCGTGCAATCAAAACTCAAGCATTACAGGAAGCTAGTGAGACTGGCATTGGTGACACTTACTGGCTTCATTTCAACATCGGTTGTAAAATTCTTGTCCATTACTGTAATAGCTAATTTTACATCGTACAAATCATAATTACAGTGCCACATTATTGAGGGAAAGTTCATGTTAGCTCACTTCAACCAATATTTAGTCAAGAATGGTGAAGTATAAAAAGGGGATTGTCATTCTATAGCTACTATAGTAGTAATTTTAGCAGCTGACTATAATTTGAGTATAGGAGTCTTGTGGATTGTATTAAGATAGTCTTAGTCGTGGCCATTAATTTTTTTATGAAGTAATTTTCAACTCAGGTGGTGCAAGCAAAATTTGCAAGGATGCATGTAACAAATTTGTTGGGTAGCTAAAATATACTTAAGACCTGCCTGATCACTGTTGTAAATAATTTAATATGTATCTAATTTAGTTTTACATCTTAGAGGCCTCCTCTGCAGAAGAGCTTCAGCAACATAATCTTTCACAGCACAACACTGACCCACCATTATTTCATGTGTATGATGAAGTTCATAATTCTTGTCTTTGAGAGTGACAGCACTTTCCACTACTACTCGTTCATCAACACAGCCTACACCAGTACCACATGGTGAAAACAAATCACTGTAACTAATTGAGTGACTTCTGAAGAGAAATTAAATATAAATTTATGCTTCTTGTAATGCAGTTCAAAACCTACATGAGGTTAGTGAGAGTGATATTGGTGGCAAGTATTGGCTTCATTTCAATATCTGCTGAAAAAATTCTTGTTCAGTAATGGTATAGCTGAATCTAGCTATACCCTTATAATTAGCATACAAATAGTTCTTACAGTGTCACATTACTTAGGGCAACGTTTACATTATCTCACTCCTCAACCTATATATAGAAATGAAAGAGGAGCACAAGGGGATTGTCTCAGATTATGTATATTCAGTAGTTACTGGGAGGAAGTTGAGCAGCTGACACAGTTTCAGTATAAAAGTTCAGTTGATAGCACTTCTTTCTTGTGTAAGTAATGTTTGGGCATAACCATATATATTTCGTGTGAAGTAGACGGTGGTGGACACAAATTTTGCAATGATGTATGTAGCAGACCTTTTTGGTAAGATAAATTAAATATCTGTCTACTGCTGTTGTTGCAAACTTTTTCAATCTGTATCTAATTTAGCTTTACAAATATACTTAACCATCATAAGTGTGGGAGTTCTCCCTCTATCTGTAAGGATTGTAACTAACCCAAGAAAAAGTCCATTCAGAATTGATTCAAGAGTAGAGTTTACTTGTGAAGTGGATCCTGCTCCTACTCAACAACTCATTTATAAGTGGAGAACAGTGGAGCACAGTTATGGAGGTTCAACATTTACTCAACAAAGTTTCAATAAAACCTTTTATAGAAGAACTTTTCGATACTGTTGGTATTTATGTTCAGTACTTCAAAATCAAACTGTTGTAGGATCAGCAAATCAGTTGGTTGAAGTTCATGGTAGGTTTTTAAATGGATATTATTCTAACTTTACTTTCTTCCATTTTTATAATGCCACGTAGTTATGCAGAATATAATAGTAAAGTATAGCTGTATAGTAGGAACCTGGTGTAGCATTCCATTCCATATTTATGGAGTAAATAAATAAAAACTATTCTTATAAATAGTCACTTACTGTCAGCAATTGAAACATTGACAGTATAATCAATCGAATAGCTTGACTGGTTCACTTTCCACACACTGTATTACTGTTGTTCTTAATTAAGCAACTCAAGAGTATGAAGTTGATTAGTATGCATTCTAATTCAGTGTGAGACAAATAATTCGTGCAATAAAATTTCTTTACTGTTCTTATTAGGTCTCTTGAATACGAATGATTCAGTAACCAGAGCATTTGTGCATGATGATACTATAGTATTGCATATAAACAATCTGACACTCAATTCGTACGGATATTGGAGTAGATATATAAGTAGTATGAAATGGTACCACAATGGAACTGAAATTACAAGTAGTACCAGAGTTAGTATAGCCAACAATGGAACTTCATTGACAATATCAAATATGATTGATTCTGATGCTGGAAAATATGAAGTGAAGATAGGATCAATTGGTCGTGGATCTTCAACTGCATGCGACAGAAACTTTCTACCAATATTAGAAGTTGTAGCTATGACTGCTCCAGTCACATTTATAGTGCAACAATATCACATCCCAAAATATAATCCCGAAGACATCATTAAAACTATTACACTCGATATAAGAGATGACAATTTGGTTATCAATAATTCAATTAAAATAAATAGTTCTCATATATATCGTGGAAATGCAAATTCCGAATTATTAAAAAATGGAGTGCGTCAGTCATTGAATAATGGACAATATAGTGTTATTCAGTCTTATGGAAGTGAGACATTATTGTCTCATCAAATAAGATATAACAATACTGAGGAGGTTGCAGGACATTATGTATATTATGAAACGGCCTGGTATTTTTACTTCGGAAATTCAGATTGTACTGATTATAGTAATTTCATATTTGACTACTTTCACTTTCCTGGTAGAGTGGCAATATTTGCATTGTATTGGACTCTTAAAGAAAGTGGTGAGAATATTATGTACATGTACGCACATGTGTGTATGTTTATCTAATATATGAGAGGTGTTGATGAATATATGGACAGATAGGGCTTTAATTGAAGAGCTGCAATATTATGTGTTTACTTTTTCATTTCTTTATTTATGTATTTATATTATTTCATTGATTATAGTACTCTAGATCTGGTACTCTAATGTTGGAGAAACTAGCAGATAACCTCTACCAAATCAAATAGCATTAAAGCATTTGATTTAGTTTCATTTATGACTTGCAACGTTTGGGATGGGTGAGGAGGGGGGGTGGGAGGAGTGGGGGGAGGTGTTAGACCTTGATCAAACTTTTTTGTTTCTACCTAATTTGTTTTGCTTTCATGCTCGAAAAGATACACCAATTTTGCTTTTCTTGCTTTTGCCTTGTTGGTTTTTCACCACCCATTTAAACAACTCAATTCCTTTTTCTGTCATCTTATGTTCAGATCTGGCTCACCTACAATGTCCACTAGCTAGGTAGTAGTAAAATGATTATTGTACTGAAATTCAAACAACTACACATGAACAATAGAATAGCTGGATGACTGATAGGCATCTACAGGGTGAGTCAAGCAGCCCAATGTTGGAGTTTAAACGTCAACTATGATGTTTACACAATTTCCACATCATTGGCTCTGTTTACTAATTCTAATTACAATTTCATTCCAGAGCTTCACACTTTTAATTTATACACTCTAATAGAACTCTACCTGCATACAAAAGCTTTTCTTTTCTACTATGTTCATTACTTTAATTGCCTACCCATTTAGCTCAAATTATGCTATTTGGCTTCCCATTTTGCTTGGTACATTGCTTCTTTCTTTATGGTACCCTTTTGCTCTAGTTATGCCAACCAAATTTGACCAAGGTCTTGGGGGGAAAAGGAGGTGAGGTGGGGAAGATGAGGGCGGAGAGGGGTGGAGGACTTTGACTAAATCTAATCTTTTTGAATCCCATAATAGTAAGGACCATTCTTAAAATAGCAATCAGTCATGTTGCGATTTATAGGGAGACATCTGGCATTTTTAAAATTGCTTTATGACATTAGCTAAAACATCAATATGTTACATAAAAAGAATGGCACTACTCAAGATTAGTGCTTTCATTGCGTATCCTGTCAATGCTTGTATGTTCATTAGAACCCTATGTTAGTCTTCAAATTAATGTTTTGGAGAACACACTCAGAAGAAGAGTTGAATGTGATATTATTCATGGTCGTCCTGATACTCTGTCTCTGAGACACTATAAAGAAGTACTAGTGGAAGTATTTGGTACTCATCTCAATTACACTATCCCAACTGGTCAGTTTGGAACTTACACATGTCAGACAGACATTGGCTTAAATACAACACTGGTCAGGGAAAAAGGTAAAAAAATTATATTATTACATTAACATTAAAATAAAGCTATGTTTTTATGTAGGTTCCTTTCAAGTTTTGATTATTGATTGCTGCACAACAACAGTCAAGGTATTTAATATTGTAGCTGAGGCTGCATAACTGGTATGCATTACCATTATGGGATATTGAACACAGTTAAGATGCCAGGTGGTTGCACGAAAGAAACTATACAATACTTCAAACTAAATTTCAATGACAGAATAACAAATCAAACCAAACCAATAAGCATGTGATAGTAACTCTAGGTACTCTCCAAAATCTTTAAGTTTTGAACCAATGGTAACACTTTTCTACATCTTTGAGATCTGAATTTTGTTTGTCAATTGAAGCATGTTGCAACTTTCTTTCTGAACAGGAAAATCAACACTCGTCTACAGCTATTAGTAACCTTAAAGCTTTAAGAAAATAGCTAGATTTTTCTCTCTAAAAAATTGCTTTGGGAAAAGTTCAGGTAAGTTCACCACTCTCCATATATATATAATATATATATATATATATTTATATATATATATACATAATAATATATATATATATATATATATTAATAATTATATACCAAGTTATGAGAAAAAATAGATATTTTTTAAGTTGATGGTCAGTAGCATGGTACACACAGCATGGAAAAATTAGAAGGCAGCTGAGAAAGCTGATAACTTAAAGGAGGAAGCTGGGAAGCTAGAAAAAGTTTTGCCCCACCCCCTTCCCCCAAGACTAAACCCGAGCTTGATTAACATACCAGCATTATGTAACTTTTTCAGCTGATGCTTAGTCTTAATCTGAGTGAGGAACTATACACTAAGGATGCATGGAGTAGTTAGCTAGTTCCGTGACTAAAAATATAAGCACATTTTTTGCATTGTATACATTGCATTGCAGTAGTACCCATAATTGAAGTGAACAAGCTTGAGGAACATTTACTAACTGATCAGGCAGAGTAGATAGCTAATTGTATCGCAACTTGTTTTGGTCAAGCTACTGTGTTATGACTCTTCTGTAGTACTCTAGTCTTTGTCCAAAAGAAAAGTAAAACTTGATGAATCACTAAATGGCATGTTTATTCTAGTGGTGCAGTGCTTCAAGATGCTAATGTTCCATAGATAATCTTTTGATAAACATATGCCTGACTTGTCAGTTGAGACCCGTTGGGAAATAAATATATTCCTCTGCAGAGTAACTGATATCTGTGTATTTTCTGTTTCACCATGGAGCAATACTGAAGCAAACTATTACCAATATGCACAGAATGCTCTGACAGTCCTCATTCTAATAAGCAAAGACAGAACTGCTCAGTAAGCAAATTGTGAAACCTTGAAAGTAGGTATTATACAATCACTTGTCTTGGCACACTCCTTATATAATGGATCCTTTCACATGAAATTTTGTTTATAGATTTAGTGATGTTTACATAAAATATAATAATATTATTGTCTATTTAATAATATTCACAATAATGGATTATGGTAATGTAGTTTTGTCTCCTCTTTTTTCAATTTTCTTGGAAGGGAAACTAAAGTCTAGGTTGGTGTGGCCTGAACAAAATAGAGTAGAATATTAGAAATTAGCTGGTGTAATTTATTTGTACTGTGATAGAAGAACTTTAAACCCCATTGGTCCTTGTGGGACACTATTGATTAAGTATCCCTGCCATGAGGGCAGAGGTACCTTAGTTGTCCTCCAATAACATTGATAAGAAAAGTAGCTATGTTTAAAATTAGTAAAGTGACTACATGTACAGTTGCTATGTTCTGATCTAGCTATTATTTAGGGGTTCCCTTTGATCTAAGTAGTGCTACTAAACTCAAACCATTACATAATAGTTCGGTGCTGCCTCAGAGGGAACTATCATTTTGAGGGTCCTAAGAGTCCTTGGAAGTACCATCCCGAGCACAGAGAGAGCACTAGTTAGGGACAAAGGAGCACTAAATAAAGTAGTTCACAATGGCTGCACAGTATCTAACTATTGAGAATATGGCAACTGCTCCCGAGATAGTGAGGCATATATTACCTAACGAATTTTGAATTTCCTAACAACTCAATTGGAGGGACATTGTAGTATATATCTATGCCCTCAAGGTGGGACATCAAATTATTAGTGTCCCTCTCTGAAGAACCTAAGAAATTTAGAGTCTCTTCACAGCACAAAAAAAAAGAAAAAAAGAACCTGCTTGCTGTAATTGCTCAGTATCATAAACTGATGCATTAAAGCCACAATATAATGTTTTGGTTTTGTGATGTTAATTAATGCATGCAAGTAATTTAATTACTAAAAAAAGTTGCTAATTGTAGCAATGAATATCACACATCTCAAATTGTAGAATATTCAGACAGCTCTAACTGATGTCATGAATGGTTTCTGTGAAGACTGCAATATTACATCTTATTTTGAGAACAGTGTTATTAACTACAGCACTAATGGTCAGCAGCTACTCTTTACCACTGACTTCATATACTCTAACCCAAGAGGAACTGTAACATCCACTTCACTAATACATCACTTCCAGTCTTGGATACTATCACAGAACACTCCTAACTTAACTGTAGCCAGGAAGATAGTGTCTATAAACAAGAACTGTCCTGTGGCCATAAATGGAGTGACCAGAATTGCCTGCCTGACAGCATCTACTATGGTTGCTAAAACAGGATGCTATTATGTCGTTGGCATTACTTTTGTTGTTGGAGTTGTAACAGCAACAGTTACTACCATCATTGTTATGTTAAGGTAAACGTTACTAGTCAAGTCTTGTGTGGTTTATGTAGTGATAAACAAAGTTTGTTTACCAAACCTTGAGATTTATATGCAACATATCTTACAGTTGAGTATAATTGGTATGAACATTTCTGGATAAAGAGGACAATCTCATTTCTTCCACATGCCCTTAAAAATACAGCAAGGATAGAAGAGCCCTACGAATAGAATAATTTTCTTAAAGCTTATTAACATTTCTGTCCAATTGTTTAAGTATAATTTGCTTCATGTTTCACACTATAAGAAAATGTAAGAAGCCTAGTAAACTCAGAGATGAAGCTAAATTGAGTGCCACTACTAAATCCAAGGATATATCCATGAATGCTAATGCAGCATATGAGGCTGTGGATGTTCCTTATGAAGATTCTCGATATGGGACAAGACCACCAGTGGAAAACACGGAAGACATTTATGAGCAGCCAGCTCTTTGAGTACTGTAATAAATTGGATTTGATTAAATAGTGTGACAATGAGCAACTATAAACTATGAATGCTTGTGACTATTACTGTATATTTGTGGACTACACGCGTCAAGTAAACTTTTAAATTTTTACAATTCACTATGACTCTCAAGAACTACATTATAGAACTCTATGGACAGAGTATTTATGACATGTGTGTTATATTAAATATAATTCATTATTATTGCTTGTTAAAATTACACAGACAAGTAAATTTAATTTATTTTAATTTCAGCTAGCCAAATTGGTCTAAATTACCATAGTTGTTTGTTCTGTCCTAATTGATAGAATAGTCAACATATGGAAGTAACCATTAATTATTCAATTACCATTGGGAGATTTATGATGTGACAAAAAAGGATATTTGTGCATATGTGTGTGTGTATTTGTATCATGCATTAATTGTGTGTAGAATAATGACAGCAACAATGATGAGAAAAATAAGGGACTGTAAGATTAAATTAAAGGCATTTTGAATGTACAAATACAGATCTAAAATTGTGTTAATCAACAATATGTGATGGGATTAAGTGCAGAAACACAATTTAACTATGGCTCACGCAATCAGCAGATCCTTCAGCAATCCAACAAGTTAAAACTTGCTTTCTGTGGGGCACTAAGGTTCCAACAAAGTCGTTCTTCGTATAAACCTCAGCAGGAGTAGCTTAAGAAGTCTATGGTCCGCCTTGTAAAGCTCTGGCGAGACCTTATACATTATAAGCAGCATCCACAAAAAAACCCTCCAATTATAGAATTCTAATGCTTAATTGGGGGCCATATAAAATGTCACATAATGTTAGCAAGCACAAAATACAACTATAGACTGTGTTAACTTCCTGGGAATTTTTTATAACTTGTTCAGGACTTTTTTCTACTGCTGAGATTTGTAAATTGTTTTTGCAAATGACCTCCATAAGTTAGCACTCTTTTGTCAGGGCTTCAAGAACCAAAGGAAATTCAAGCTGTTGGACCTCAAGGTACAGGAAAAGGTTGACTGATAACACAACCCATGCAAAACTCCACCACTAGCTATAAGCAACTTGCAAAATTTCCAAAACAAAATACCTAATTCTAGAAAGTTGTGATTATATGTGAAGTTTTAAATTACCCACAAACATTATAACTGAATCACACTTTATGGGGGATGGGTGCAGGGATAGGGTTCTTAGAATAAGCCATTATCCTGCATGTTGCAAAGTCCTCCCCCCCCCCCACACACACATACTGGCCTTTGGTTCAGATAGAGTTGGTAAAGGATCTTGCCCCACATGCTGCATGAGGTAGGCAGCAATTATTATCAACACTGCTCAGTTTCAAAAAAAAAAAAAGATTTCAGAATATATGCAAAGGGAGTGAAATTTATGTGCACCTTGTAATAGAATAGATGCAAGTTAATTAAAATTTTTAATGACTTTTAAATTTGATATTGTTTAAAAATTCATCAAATGTTGAGCCATAAAAGCTAAGACACTTGCAATGCAATTAATTCTTAGAGTTGAACATTTTGTATTAAAGTCTCGCTGGAGATCCTGTGGAACTTGTAAAACTGAGGGTCTGTGAGAATGTGTACCTATTTCCACTATTTCTGCCATATTTGTCATATGTATTAAAAGTAGAAAATTCATTGCTGGATGTGATTAAGATAAGCTATTCATCAGTCTCAATTGATTGGTTTCACTTTAAAACGTTTTCTTAGTTGTCAAAATCTTCGTGAGATTAACTGATCTGAAAATAAGTCCAACTGTTGTTTATGAAGACAATCAGGAATGTCTGTAGATCAGAGAATTACAAAGGGAAGTTAATCATTCAACAGCTAGTCCATGAAGACAATCAGGCAACCCTTGCTATGACCAAAAATCCAAAATTTCATGGACAACCTAAGGACATCAATTGACATCATTTAATTTGACAGTAAGTCACACAAGGAACTTTAGAAATTAAAATATACTGTCAGACAGACATTGGCTCAAATACAACACTGGTCAGGGAAAAAGGTAATCAAAAAGACAATGCAAACATTTACCAACAACTGCTATTTTTTATGTAGGTTCCTTTCAAGTTTTGATTATTGATTGCTGCACAACAACAGTCAAGGTAGTTTATTATAGGCAATGTGTACAGCTGAACTACAGTGATAGTATCTATGTACATTTAGCCATTATGGGACATTGCACATAATTGATGTGGCAGGTGGCTAAATGAAAGTAGATAGCCCCACCTACACTAGCCAGCTTCTCCCCTACACCACCCCTCCTACCCACCCTCTCTTACAATAGTCTCCATGACTGGTCTAACTGAGGATCCATATGATGTCTTCTTCAACTATACTTCTTAACTATACAATTTTTTTATACTAAATCATTGCTCTGGTTCAACTACTTCTTAAATTTTTATCAATAGTCTTGCCTTTCACTGACCTTGTAACATAGCTTGCACATATACCACAACATACATTACAATGGATAGAATACCAAAAAACAACAACAAACAACATGATGTGTACTGGCATGCATTCAACCAGCTGCTAGATATATATGCTTCTGCCTGCAGAGTATTGTTAAAACCATGTCTTAGAATTTTGCAATAATAATAATAATAACAAAAACAACAACAACCATTATTATTATTATTATTTTTCCTATTATTACAAGCTATATACATTTAAATTAAAGGCTCTTCAATCAGCCCTGACTGATGTTATGCATGGTCTCTGTGAAGACTGCAATATTACATCTTCTTACTTTGAGAACAGTGTTATTAACTACAACACTAATGGTCAGCAACTACTCTTTACCACTGACTTCCTTTACTCTAACCCGAGAGGAACTGTAACATCCACTTCACTAATACATCACTTCCAGTCTTGGATACTATCACAGAATACTCCTAACTTAACTGTAGCTGGGAAAACAGTGTCAATAAACAAGAACTGTCCTGTGGTCGTCAATGAAGTGACTAGTAAATCTTGTTTGAAATTGTTACAGGGATCCAATAACTTAAACAACAGTATTTCAACTACACTAGCCAGTGTGAGTAACACAGAATATCTCAACTCAATCAGTGGAAGTATGCTGGTTGCTGGATTAGTTGTTGGAGTTTTGATAACAGCAGTCACTATCATCACAATAATGATAATGTGAGTTGTAACGTATGTGTTCTCAGGTTTTATGTTCTATTAAAGTGTGCACTATTTTAATTTATTACTTACCAAACGGACCCTATGCCACTTAGGAAATGCTTTAAAGTAAACAGGATGTAGCTAAGGCAATATTTTTCATATCACATGTGTTCATTGTTATCACGTCATGTTGTTATCATGTCTCCCCAGGTTATGCAAGTGATTACTGCACAAGAAATAGTTGATATGGTATTCACACATGAGCAATACATAATAAATGTATTATTCATTGGATACCACAAAGTATCATTTGCCTGATTGGCCATATTTACTCTTGCGCCTGCAGTACTCATGTATATACTAGCCTACAGATTTGTGATATCTCCTGTATCAAATGAATAATATATATATGTATAGTTTATCTGAGAATATTGTGCTGGGTCACTAATGAGTAAAAAGAATGATCACTTTATATTTGTATTAACCCTCAGCGTAAATGTGTGAGAGGGTAATATGTAGCAGTTGTTTTGTCTGTTAGTCCACTTGTATGTCAGTCAGTCTGTCACACTTTGATTTTGAGATTTCAGGCAATTAACCATTGATTTAAGTATGGACCTACTCCGAATGATGATTTAAGACCTTTTGTTGTGCTACTTTTTTTAAATTTCAGGCTGATTTTTGGGAAAATCCAAAGCTATCAGTTCTATGTAGATAACAACACCCCTAACCTCCTCTGCAGTTTGCCCCTTAGCTTATTACCTTCTTGATCACATATTTTTTTAGAAAGTGTATGTCTGGACTCATCCTCTAACCGACATAATTATTATTATATAACAACTGGCAACTGCACTATCTATCACACTCTGAAGAGTGGAGCTAATGGCACAATAAATCAAATTACACATCAACATTAGGTAAATGCAAATACTCATGTATTTGACCCCAACCCTGTACCCTTGTAAATTGGTTTTGTTCTTAGATTTAATTTTCTCCTTCCTGATTTTAGCAGTTCATTCATTTAAGTTATGGACAGTCACATTATAATGCTAAGTATTGTGTGAATGAATATTATAGTCATAGGAAATACTATATGGCCAACATTTTTCCAAAAGTAGCTATAGCTATTTCACCCCTTTTTGAAAAGAGCTCCCCTCTTAACAAGACCTAGATCTGCCTCTGAGACTTGGGGCCCCATCAACAATTATTATTTAACACATTTTGAAACTACATTCCCAACTTTTTCTGTAAATCACTGCTTGTGACATTAGCTGTTAGCACTGCCTAATATGAGTGTTTTAACCTGTATAATATAGAAAAACAATGTCAAAAAAGGTTCTAACCCTTCAAAAAAGTATAACTTCTGGTTTTACTTTTGTTTTAATTCTTTATTGTCACATGCTTACTTAGTACTATTATTGTGTACTGTCGAGTCGATCACAGCATCATTCATTGATAATCTTCGTGCATCATCAGACTATGGTTAGTTAGCATGAAAACAAGAGAAAATTTACTACATTTATCTTTATGCACTGGACATAGAAGTCTTGCAATAGCAAGTCAAGATAAGATTGTGGAGAGTTTCAAAGGAAAAACTGAAATTGTTCTATGGCTGATAGGCTCCTCCAATTAGCTTATGTAGCATAGCCACTAGTCTGGCATAGCAGATTTTACCTACCGCTTCACAGGTAAAGGGTCTGGTCAAATGCAATAGGATGATCTGTTCAGGAGAAACACATACCATGAAGTAGTGAATTATAATGCTGAGTCAGCACAACAGGTGTCTGTACTATTATTTGACCACACCTCTAATAATGCCAGACTACATAGCCACATGTTTAACTACATGTACATGCATAGTTGAGGGGGTGGAGTTCACGCCACTGCTGTTCTGACCTACCACTTTGTCTCATCTTATTGGTAGCAAACAGTTTTATACATGATACAAATATGTCATTGCCACCACACCCTTTGCACCGTGCTTTGTAACTTCATTGAAACAATACTTACCTAACTATCATTCCACCATTAACTCTATTTTAAACTCGTTTAAATCACATTTACAAATGCATATAAGTATCACTATTGTATGTTACATCATTATTTTATGTGAGGGTTGCTAGCAACACATATTGCATATAGCAACAGTCCACAAGATTGTCACATGTTTAATACAGCAGTAAATGTGAGAGGATTATAAGTTAAGCTCTTGGGCTAAAATGTTCCTAACAATATAAAGAAACAGAAACTATTTATATTTACCTATACATAGCTATCAGTTAGCCTACACAATCATATTCACTTGGAGCAATAATATGTGTAATATATGTAAATCTATGAGACTATATTGACTTCCTCTGCATATTTAATGTAAAATTCATTGGTTTATGATCTTGAGTTCATTTATAAGTTCATGTTAAGAGCAGTTTTTGTCAGCAATAATATTATTTCTCCATTCAATCCAATCTCTATGTGGTAGTAGAAAAAAGAAATGCAAGAAACCTCTTGACCAAAGAAATGAAACTGAACTGACTGCCACTACAAAATCCCAAGATATACAATTGAGTTCCAATGCTGCGTATGAGACTGTGGATGTTCATTATGAAGATCCTCGTTATCGGACAAGGCAGCCAGTGGAGACTGAAGAATATAATATTTACGAACAACCTGCTCTTTGAGGCCAGCAATTATATTTGTACATACTCTCTAACAGGAATATGAGTGTTTATATTTTAGTGTTTTAGATAGTTAAAGAACAAGAATTAAAAATGCAATATTTTATGCATAATTACAAAACAGTTAGCTATACTTTAGTGTGTGAATAAAATATCTCTCAATTATGTCTGTTTAAATAGGTTTTCTAGAATACCATGCAATTTACTGTCCTAGATCACCACATTGCCAAATGGACCCTATGAACTGAGAACCTGGTCCCAATGTCTCAGTTTGGAGGTTCTACTTTATCAATTTTGCACACATCTAAGAACTCTTGGGATTTATTCTAATCTATTCGTTTATGTTTATATGTAATAATTTTGCTTAAATGCAAATAATTATGAAATTATGTAGTTGAAGTCGGTGAACGTAGTAGAGTGGACATTTGCCTTTGTGTGTATTGGAATGTCCACCATGAGAGAGAGAGAAGAGAATGCATTGGAGTCATGAGAGCATAAATATAACATCATGAATTGTGCTGCACTCATCCTGGTTGGGTTATTTAAGCAGTGGTCCAACTGTATGTGTACGGTGTGTTAAGTATTGTGAAGTAGAGTTTAATCTATATATGATAATGAGCTCGGTTGTCTCCTTAAGTCAAGATCAGTCACTTTAGGGATTTTTGCAAGTAATTATATATTCTAGAATAACTTGACTACAATTCTGAGAAACTTCTCCCATTGACTCTTAATGGTGGAGAGTAAACCCATTTTCACCAATGTGTTTTCAGAAACATTAGCTATGAATAGCTATGAAATTAAACAAAAAAAAAGTGTCAGAAAAATGCCAGTTTCCCTAGCCCCACACAGAGTATGGGTGTGATTTTGACAATGTCGTCTCAGCATCTCTATATCACAGTCATCATGAAGCCACACCCACCTGACTACGCTCTGGATTCTATAGAAACTTCAAACACTAATGAAAGAACCAGAAAAGAATGTGCTAGTACCATGCACTCTCTAGCCTGAATGTGTATGCACAGGACTAACATCTCATCTTGCAAACTTACACTAGCAAGTTTTACCAAAGCCTTTCAGTACTAATATGAGCACTGTGGGACCCTTTACTCTAAACAGTGGGCTACACCAAATAATAAATTATCAATTCACATACTACTATATATGATGTCACTGGGTGGCAAAACTACAATGCCATTTACAGATTCATCATTAATACACACTATAATAAAATGTGGACCTTGGGATAAAAATCAATGACGATCTCACCGGTCCCAAATTACACATTGTCTATCTTCTAGGAATTGGAATAGCAACAAGCATTTTCACCGACAAGCTTTATCATACTTGGACTATTTAGTCCATTTGAAATTAATAGTAAGGTTACAAAGATATTGGTCGTTACACGATACAAGAGGTACTAAAAAAGGGGACATTTAAACTCTGCAGTCTAAAAAATGACAATTTAAAAAACAACAACAGCATATAATGTGGCCAGGTGGAAACTTATCATATGCCTAGTCCTTCCAAAACCATTTCTTCACTAGATGTGGAGGATAATTCTACTATATGGTTAATTTTGTTTTTATAAAATTACTCTTAGCATGAACTAAAAATTTACATGTAGCAATCTTTTTACCCATGGCAATTCTTGCATATCAACTTGATCAATTGCCAGTAATAATCAAAATTGAGGTTTTTTCAATACTACAATTTAGCACAACTTTTTTTTATAACTATATTAAGTCCCTTGGGAAAAAGACTATGTTTGTATTGGTTTTGTTGTAATGATTTTATGCATAAAAATATTAGAATTGATAAATGGGGTGCTTAAATGCTTGATTTGTGTTAAGTTACAGGTGCTTAAATGCCTGATTAGTGTCAAGTTACAGGTGCTGTGGCATCCTTCAGGGGCAGAAACAATGATTCTCACTTATTATTGCAGGCGGCTGTATTTCCTAATCGCATCAATAATTTCCTAGTAAATAATTTTGCCGCTCTTGTTTTCAGGCTATAGAATATTCTGCTGCCGCAGTAATATTTCCAAAAGACGTTATGTGCAGAACGGCTGACCCTCACCTTTGACCTCATGCAATGTCTATGCACGCACTCTTGTTGCCAGCTTTCACCTTCGACCTCTGTGGAAGTTGTCCTTGGTGACCCTGCAAGATTGAAGTAGGAGGTGGTTGGTTGCTCATTGTTGGCTAGGCTGCATTTTGTGCTACTGATAACGGAGAAGAGGACTACAACAGTAGGAATTCACTTATGCTGTGTGATAACAAGTAGGTGTACTAAATACTGTGATGTGCAGTGTAGAATAGATAGCTAATGGATTGTATTTAGGGGTTATGGTGAATGACAGATTATTTGCCATGACAAAAAAAAAAGTTTTCTTTAAACCTCTCCCGTCTCCCTCTTGTAAAGCATGTAACTGTCTGAACTAATCATTTCTGCCGCCAATTCATTGCTGAAAGTGTGGGTTATCGAATACAATTTTATACTATTACTGTAGTATTAGTAATAGTACGGGTAACCGTATCGTACTTGGCGAGTGCTATTTCAATTGCTTTACGAGTGCTCGTAAAGCAATATTCTGACACAACTTAAAAATGTGATTTCTCGCATGAACACCTGCAAACCACAAAAAAAAAAACACTTGACCTTAGAACCCACCCATACCGAATCATCTTCCTATACCACTGTTTGCATTGCTCTTAAATTTACTACTTTTGCATTGTTTGTAGCAAAAGTAGTCCATCTGAATGCTTTCCGACTGGCAAGCAACACCCCATTTCTGTAATCAGAGCAAAGTTTAGTGAAACCATCCAACATTTTGATGCCATGTTGTACAGGATTCCCTGATAGATGTGAGCACAATGTTGCAATCATATGTACTCTCTGTATCACATGCACATACATGAACAACTGTGGCATGAACAACTGTGGCATGAACAACTGTGACATGAACAACTGTGGCATGAACAATTGTGGCATGAACAACTGTGCCATGAACAACTGTGACATGAACAATTGTGGCATGAACAACTGTGGCATGAACAACTGTGGCATGAACAACTGTGGCATGAACAACTGTGACATGAACAACTGTGACATGTAAAATCATTGAGAAATGATAGTTTCGATTTTTACAAATTATTGTATCAGCCCATGAGTAAATTGTAGAGCTTTTGCTGCTATGTCTGTACAAATTAAAGTTTTTATTGTGGGGCTTGTCACATCTGGTTTCCTCATGTACAGACTTATATATTGTATACACTTGCACATTACATATGTATACAGTATATAAAGTGTCATTGTGGTCTCTTTCATTCATCTTAGTAAGAGGTACTTTTCTTGTTTTTTTATGTTCTTACATTCATAATGTATATTTTAGTTTTCTAATTAAGCATTCCTATTTAATGGTTATTTAAGACCTTTATTGAGTAGAGATGAGCAGTGTAACATCAAATGCTGTACTGTACTGTAGTGAAAACAGCATTGTGTTCCTGAAAGGAGCACTGGACCTTTGGTAACATGTGATTACTTTCCCTTCTTTGTTACAGGTTTGAGATGCAAGAGTGTCCAAGGGATTGTCATGGATACGTTTCCAGTGACGATTCAATCCTTGTTTGAAGGAAAATCTACTGGGGTACTGAGGACAATTAAACCTATCACTGACAGTCATAATCCAACTCTTTAAAGGCTTCTTCATACTGGAAATTTACAGTATTTTATTTTATGGAATACTATTCCATAAAATAAAATAAAAAAATAAAAAAATACATATATTATAATAATTCCAATGCTTAATTCGGGATCATATAAAATGTCACATAGAACTATTGGTGTCAGGTAGCATAGGCAGAATTTTTTTAGTTATGACCTCCACAAGTTTAGAAGGTTGCCAAACACAACCTTATCATTCTTAAAATTCATAAGCAAAGCAGAACAAGTCCTCAATCAATTATTAACCCTCAGTGCAATTGCGCGAGAGGGTTATAGCTATAATTATAAACAAGTTTATTTAGTGGCTGGTTTCTAAAACAATTGTATCACTACATATACCCCACCTAACCAGTGGCTAAGGGGCTGAAAGCAAACATAAGTGATGGTCATTCCTCTGCTACTATAAATTGTTCAAGTTTCTGTCCACTAGTTGACTTCTGACCTTGGTTTTAATTAATTTCACTTCACAGAAGCATCATCTAGAAGAGGAGAAATCCCACGCGGAAATTTATCTTTTCCTTCCCAAAAGTATTGCCAATTCTTGATCTGAATATTACAGCACATGAAGAGTGACAAATGCAGCATTATTGTAGCATGATCCTGTAACTATTCTTTTAGATAATTTAGTAAAATTGAGTTTGAAACCTTCAATTGCAATTCTCGTAAGCCATGACAAATTGTCAGATTGGTTTTTAAAGATTTTTTTTTCTGCCATAGCTCAGCTGCGCCAACTGGACTTGGAAAGCTTAATGGATGCATAAAATAAAGTAAAAATTCAAAGAGGGCAGCAAATCTTTTTCTTTGAGCTTCATCTAAACTTTGTACTGCAGTTTCCTATCAACTGCCAAACAGGTAGTGTTATAAGGTTGACAATTGATGTGTAATATAATATACATGTGTCAGTTCAATTACTAAAAGAAAACTTACATTACATATAATATTTTATGTATTATATGAATTAAAGTATGAAAAGAAAAAAGAATTGACTAAGCATGCATTATGTCTCATGTGAGCCCCTGTGAGTCTACCCTGCATATGGGATTGTTCAGTGTCTCATTACTGAGGACAAAGTTCAAATCAGCTTACTCCTCATTCTATATATAGAAATGCATGAGGAGGATAGGGGGTTGTCTCTTGGTTTTGTTATTTCAATAGCTACTGTACTAGTAGGAAGTAGAGCAGCTGACAACAATTTGAGTATAGAAGTTCAGTGGATAGCACTTTTACTAGGAAGTAAGGTTAGGGCATAGTCATCTATCTTTTATGTGAAGTAATTTTCAATGTAATGGTGGTAGTGAATTCTCCAATGATGTTTGTGACAAATCTCGTTGGTAAGATAACTTAAAGACCTGATGTCTGACAGCTGTTGTTAATATATTCAATCTGTATCTAATTTAGCTTTACAAATATACTTAACCATCATTAGTGTGGGAGTTCTCCCTCTGTCTGTAAGGATTGTAACTAACCCAAGAAAAAGTCCATTCAGAATTGATTCAAGAGTAGAGTTTACTTGTGAAGTGGATCCTGCTCCTACTCAACAACTAATTTATAAGTGGAGAACAGTGGAGCACACTTATGGAGGTTCAACATTTACCCAGCAAAGTTTCAATAAAACCTTCTATATGTTTACGCTTCGATACTGTTGGTATTTCTGTTCAGTACTTCACAATCAAACTGTTCTAGGATCAGCAAATAGGTTGATTGAAGTTCATGGTAAGTATATAAAATAGTATTATCCTAATCTCACTTTTTCACCCTTTTGATACCGCTATTAAGCTATACACTATATAATAATAAAATATAACAGGACAGCAGTAACCTGATAAAGCATCTTGTTTTCATTAGTGGAATAAATTAATCCAGTCTCAATATATTGCAGAGATGTATAGTGTATTAAAATACATTGATGGCTTACTTTCCACCTACTGCATTGCAGTAGTCTACCATAATTAACTTCAATGTGTCAAGTAAAGTACATTACATTTTAATTTAGTATGAGGCAAATGATTTATACCATTAAATTTCTTAACAACTTTCTTAGGTCTCTTGAATACGAATGATTCAGTAACTAGAACATTTGTGCGTGATGATACTATAGTATTGCATATAAACAATCTGACACTCAATTCTTATGGATATTGGAGTAGATATATAAGTAGTATGAAATGGTACCACAATGGAACTGAAATTACAAGTAGTACCAGAGTTAGTGTAGCCAACAATGGAACTTCATTGACAATATCAAATATGATTGATTCTGATGCTGGAAAATATGAAGTGAAAATAGGATCAATTGGTCGTGGATCTTCAACTGCATGCGATAGAAACTTTCTACCAATATTAGAAGTTGCAGCTATAACTGCTCCAGTCACATTTATAGTGCAACAATATCACATCCCAAAATATAATCCTGAAGACATCATTAAAACTATTACACTTGATATAAGAGATGATAATTTGGTTATCAATAATTCAATTAAAATAAATAGTTCTCATATATATCGTGGAAATGCAAATTCCGAATTATTAAAAAATGGAGTGTGTCAGTCATTGAATAATGGACAATATAGTGTTATTCAGTCTTATGGAAGTGAGACATTATTGTCTCATCAAATAAGATATAACAATACTGAGGAGGTTGCAGGACATTATGTATATTATGAAACGGCCTGGTATTTTTACTTCGGAAATTCAGATTGTACTGATTATAGTAATTTCATATTTGACTACTTTCACTTTCCTGGTAGAGTGGCAATATTTGCATTGTATTGGACTCTTAAAGAAAGTGGTGAGAATATTATGTACATGTACGCACATGTGTGTATGTTTATCTAATATATGAGAGGTGTTGATGAATATATGGACAGATAGGGCTTTAATTGAAGAGCTGCAATATTATGTGTTTACTTTTTCATTTCTTTATTTATGTATTTATATTATTTCATTGATTATAGTACTCTAGATCTGGTACTCTAATGTTGGAGAAACTAGCAGATAACCTCTACCAAATCAAATAGCATTAAAGCATTTGATTTAGTTTCATTTATGACTTGCAACGTTTGGGATGGGTGAGGAGGGGGGGTGGGAGGAGTGGGGGGAGGTGTTAGACCTTGATCAAACTTTTTTGTTTCTACCTAATTTGTTTTGCTTTCATGCTCGAAAAGATACACCAATTTTGCTTTTCTTGCTTTTGCCTTGTTGGTTTTTCATCACCCATTTAACCTATTTTGTTTTTTTACAACTCAATTCCTTCTTCTGTCATCTTATGTTCAGATCTGGCTCACCTACAGTGGCCACTAGCTAGGTAGTAGTAAAATGATTATTGTACTGAAATTCAAACAACTACACACGAACAATAGAATAGCTGGGTGACTGATAGGCATCTACAGGGTGAGTCAAGCAGCCCAATGTTGGAGTTTAAAGGTCAACTATGATGTTTACACAATTTCCACATCATTGGCTCTGTTTACTAATTCTAATTACAATTTCATTCCAGAGCTTCACACTTTTAATTTATACACTCTAATAGAACTCTACCTGCATACAAAAGCTTTTCTTTTCTACTATGTCCATTACTTTAATTGCCTACCCATTTAGCTCAAATTATGCTATTTGGCTTCCCATTTTGCTTGATACATTGCTTCTTTCTTTATGGTACCCTTTTGCTCTAGTTATGCCAACCAAATTTGACCAAGGTCTTGGGGGGAAAAGGAGGTGAGGTGGGGAAGATGAGGGCGGAGAGGGGTGGAGGACTTTGACCAAATCTAATCTTTTTGAATCCCATAATAGTAAGGACCATTCTTAAAATAGCAATCAGTCATGTTGCGATTTATAGGGAGACATCTGGCATTTTTAAAATTGCTTTATGACATTATTTAGCTAAAACATCAATATGTTACATAAAAAGAATGGCACTACTCAAGATTAGTGCTTTCATTGCGTATCCTGTCAATGCTTGTATGTTCGTTAGAACCCTATGTTAGTCTTCAAATTAATGTTTTGGAGAACACACTCCGAAGAAGAGTTGAATGTGATATTATTCATGGTCGTCCTGATACTCTGTCTCTGAGACACTATAAAGAAGTACTAGTGGAAGTATTTGGTACTCATCTCAATTACACTATCCTAACTGGTCAGTTTGGAACTTACACATGTCAGACAGACATTGGCTTAAATACAACACTGGTCAGGGAAAAAGGTAAAAAAATTATATTATTACATTAACATTAAAATAAAGCTATGTTTTTATGTAGGTTCTTTTCAAGTTTTGATTATTGATTGCTGCACAACAACAGTCAAGGTATTTAATATTGTAGCTGAGGCTGCATAACTGGTATGCATTTCCATTATGGGATATTGAACACAGCTAAGATGCCAGGTGTGTGCACGAAAGAAACTATATAATACTTCAAACTAAATTTCAATGACAGAATAACAAATCAAACCAAACCACTAAGCATGTGATAGTAACTCTAGGTACTCTCCAAAATCTTTAAGTTTTGAACCAATGGTAACACTTTTCTACATCTTTGAGATCTGAATTTTGTTTGTCAATTGAATCATGTTGCAACTTTCTTTCTGAACAGGAAAATCAACACTCATCTACAGCTATTAGTAACCTTAAGAAAATAGCTAGATTTTTCTCTCTAAAAAATTGCTTTGGGAAAAGTTCAGGTAAGTTCACCACTCTCCATATATATATAATATGTAATATAATATATATATATATATATATATATAATTATATACCAAGTTATGAGAGAAAATAGATATTTTTTAAGTTGATGGTCAGTAGCATGGTATTGTTATGATCTAAATGCTATAATTTTGGGTTTAGCCCAACGTCATACCACACACACAGCATGGAAAAATTAGAAGGCAGCTGAGAAAGCTGATAACTTAAAGGAGGAAGCTGGGAAGCTAGAAAAAGTTTTGCCCCACCCCCTTCCCCCAAGACTAAACCCGAGCTTGATTAACATACCAGCATTATGTAACTTTTTCAGCTGATGCTTAGTCTTAATCTGAGTGAGGAACTATACACTAAGGATGCATGGAGTAGTTAGCTAGTTCCGTGACTAAAAATATAAGCACATTTTTTGCATTGTATACATTGCATTGCAGTAGTACCCATAATTGAAGTGAACAAGCTTGAGGAACATTTACTAACTGATCAGGCAGAGTAGATAGCTAATTGTATCGCAACTTGTTTTGGTCAAGCTACTGTGTTATGACTCTTCTGTAGTACTCTAGTCTTTGTCCAAAAGAAAAGTAAAACTTGATGAATCACTAAATGGCATGTTTATTCTAGTGGTGCAGTGCTTCAAGATGCTAATGTTCCATAGATAATCTTTTGATAAACATATGCCTGACTTGTCAGTTGAGACCCGTTGGGAAATAAATATATTCCTCTGCAGAGTAACTGATATCTGTGTATTTTCTGTTTCACCATGGAGCAATACTGAAGCAAACTATTACCAATATGCACAGAATGCTCTGACAGTCCTCATTCTAATAAGCAAAGACAGAACTGCTCAGTAAGCAAATTGTGAAACCTTGAAAGTAGGTATTATACAATCACTTGTCTTGGCATACTCCTTATATAATGGATCCTTTCACATGAAATTTTGTTTATAGATTTAGTTATGTTTACATAAAATATAATAATATTATTGTCTATTTAATAATATTCACAATAATGGATTATGGTAATGTAGTTTTGTCTCCTCTTTTTTTAATTTTCTTGGAAGGGAAACTAAAATCTAGGTTGGTGTGGCCTGAACAAAATAGAGTAGAATATTAGAAATTAGCTGGTGTAATTTATTTGTACTGTGATAGAAGAACTTTAAACCCCATTGGTCCTTGGGGGACACTATTGATTAAGTATCCTTGCCATGAGGGCAGAGATACCTTAGTTGTCCTCCAATAACATTGATAAGAAAAGTAGCTATGTTTAAAATTAGTAAAGTGACTACATGTACAGTTGCTATGTTCTGATCTAGCTATTATATTTAGCATCATTTTTTCTTTTCTTATTTACTTCGGAGGATGTTCATTACTGTGGTTCCACTACTTCTTAAGTTTTTATCAATAGTCCTGACCTTTTACTGACCCTGTAACATAGCTAGCACCTATACTAAGACATATTATGTTATAACTGACAGAATAAAAAAAACCCCAATGAAATGATGACTATGGGTATGCATTCACCCAGCTGCAAGATATCTGTTTTTACCAGAAGAATATTAGTAAACCATGTCCTAGAATTTTGCAGTAATAATAATAATAATAATAATAATAATAATAAATAATAATAATAATAAATTAATAATAATAATAACAATAATAATAAGAACAACAACAATAACAAAAACAACAATTATTATTATTACTATTTTTGCTATTATTACTATACATTTAAATTATAGGATCTTCAGACAGCTCTGTTCGATGTTATGCATGGTCTCTGTGAAGACTGCAATATTACATCTTCTTATTTTGAGAACAGTGTTGTTAACTACAGCACTAATGGTCAGCAGCTACTCTTTACCACTGACTTCATTTACTCTAACCCAAGAGGAACTGTGACATCCACTTCACTAATACATCACTTCCAGTCTTGGATACTATCACAGAACACTCCTAACTTAACTGTAGCTGGGAAAATAGTGTCTATAAACAAGAACTGTCCTGTGGTCATCAGTGAAGTGACTAGTAAATCTTGTTTGAAACTGTTACAAGGAACCACTAATTTAGACAGCAGTATTACAATGAGTGTAAGTAATACTGACTATCTGACCAACTTAAGCGATATTTCAGCCACACTAGCCAGTGTGAGTAACACAGAATATCTTAACCCAATCAGTGGAAGTATGTTGGTGGCTGCATTAGTTGTTGGAGCTTTGATAGCATCTGTCACTATCATCACAATAATAATAATGTGAGTTGTAAAATATGTGTTCTTAGGCTTTATGTTCTATTGAAGTGTGCATTATACTAATAATATTAGTATAATGCACACTTCAATAGAACATAAATTATATAGTTATATATATATATAGTTTTATCTGAGAATATTGTGCTGGGTCACTAATGAGTTGAAAGAATAACTAATGAGTTGAAAGAATGAGTTGAAAGAATGATTACTTTATATTTGTATATTTGTATTAACCCTCAGCGTAAATGCATGAGAGGGTTATAGCAGTGGTTTTGTCTGCTAATCCACTTGTATGTCAGTCTGATTTTGAACAATTAACCATTGATTTAGGTACGAACCTACTCAGAATGATGATTTAAGACCCTTGTTGTGCTACTTTTTTAAATTTCAGGCTGATTTTTGGGAAAATCCAAAGCTATCAGTTCTACGTAAATAAAAATAACAATACCCTTGCTAGATCCTAACCTCATCTGCAGTTTTCCCCTTAGCTTATTACCTTCTTGATCACTTATTTGTTTTGGTGAGTGTATGTCTGGACTCATCCTCTAACCGACATCTACAACAACTGGCAACTGAACTATCTATCACACTCTGAAGAGTGGAGCTAATGGCACAATTATATCAAATTACACATCAACAATAACACTTACTGCTAAAAATACAGCGAGATAAATGGCCATTTTTTTCTGCAAACCAAAGGAAGTGGTGGATAGGAAGGGTAATATTGCTGCACAGCAGTGGCGTAACTGCAGTGGGGGGGGGGGGGGGGGCTAGGGGTCTCGGGCCACCCGCCAACAATTATGATTTGACACATTATTGAAACTACATTCCCAACTTTTTCTGTAAATCACTGCTTGTGACATTAGCTGTTAGCACTACCTGATGTGAGTGCTTTTTCCTGTATAAAATAGTAAAATAATGTCTGTTTGGATTCTAACTCTTTGCACAAAAAGTATAACTTCTTGTTTTACTTTTGCTTTAATTCTATATTGTCACATGCTTACTTAGTACTATTATTGTGTACTGTCGAGTCGATCACAGCATCATTCATTGATACCCCTTTTTAAGTGAGAAAGTTTCAATCATCGAACTATTGTTAGTCAGCATGAAAACAAGAAAAATTTACTACATTTATCTTTGTGCACTGGACATAGAAGTCTTGCAATATCAAGTCAAGATAGGATTGTGGACAGTTTCAAAGGAAAAACTGAAATTGTTCTATGGCTGATAGGCTCCTCCAATTATCTTATGTAGCATAGCCACTAGTCTGGCATAGCAGATTTTACCTACCACTTCACAGGTAAAGGGTCTGGTCAAATGCAATAGGATGATCTGTTCAGGAGAAACACATACCATGAAGTAGTGAATTATAATGCTGAGTCAGCACAACAGGTGTCTGTACTATTATTTGACCAGACCCCTTCCCTGCAAGCGGCAGGTAATAATGCCAGACTACATAGCCACATGTTTAACTGCATGTACAGGCATGGTTGAGGGGGTGGAGTTCATGCCACTGCTGAAGACCTGCTAATCCAGTCAAGTTACCACTTTTGTCTCATCTTATTGGTAGCAAATAGTTTTAATCATGTGATACAAATATATCATTGCCACCACCACGCCCTTTGCACAGTGCTTTGTAACTTCATTGAAACAATACTTACCTAACTACCATTCCAACATTAACTCTATTTTAAACTCGTTTAAATCACATTTACAAATGCATGTAACTATCACTATTGTATATTACATCATTATTTTATGTGAGGGTTGCTAGCAACACATATTGCACATAGCAACAGTCCACAAGATTGTCACATGTTTAATACAGCAGTAATGTGAGAGGATTGTAAGTTAGGCGCTTAGGCTAAAATGTTCCTAACAATATAAAGAAACAGAAACTATTTATATTTACCTATACATAGCTATCAGTTAGCCTACACAATCATATTCACTTGGAGCAATAATATGTGTAGTATATGTAAATCTATGAGACTAAATTGACTTCCTCTGCATATTTAATGTAAAATTCATTGGTTTATGATCTTGAGTTCATTCATAAGTTCATGTTAAGAGCAGTTTTTGTCAGCAATAATATTATTTTCCATTCAATCCAATCAATATGTGGTAGTAGAAAAAAGAAATGCAAGAAGCCTTTTGACCAAAGAAATGAAACTGAACTGAATGCCACTACAAAATCCCAAGATATACAATTGAGTTCCAATGCTGCGTATGAGACTGTGGATGTTCATTATGAAGATCCTCGTTATCGGACAAGGCAGCCAGTGGAGACTGAAGAATATAATATTTACGAACAACCTGCTCTTTGAGGCCAGCAATTATATTTGTACATACTCTCTAACAAGAATATGAGTGTTTATATTTTAGTGTTTTAGATAGTTAAAGAACAAGAATTAAAAATGTATTTGTGTTTAACTATGAAATTAAGTATGTTGAAGTCAGTGAATTTGTGAAGTAGATATTTGTGAACACCCACCATGAGAGAGAGAAGAGAATTAGAGCATAAACATAGGCCAATAGGGTCTTTTACAAATAATGAGTTTTACTCTGTAGAGTATTATTTATATAATGCCACTGACTACAATGCACTCATCCTGGTTGGGTTATTTTAAGCAGTAGCCCATATTTATTGATTTTATGCTTGAGTTTTGTGAAGATAAGAAGCTTAGTTGTCATGTTAAATGGAGGTTTAGGTATTTTTGCGAGTAATTAAACTCTAGCATAACTTGACTACAATGCTGATAAACTTCTTCCCTGGACTCCTAGTGGTAGAGTGTAAACCTAACCTTACAACCTCAAGCTGTACAACAATAGCTATGTAAATTAAACAAAAGAGTGTCACAAATGCCTAGTCCCACACACACAGTATGAGTGTAGTTTGGGTGTGGTTTTGCCTAGCCCCTCAGCCCCACTAGAATCCTCTTTGAATGTGTCTCGCATGTTGCAGCATGTGTAGGTATTATTGTTTGATTATGTAATAAACTGTAAGTACATTAGCATGTACTAGTTATTATGAGTATTTTAGGACCCCCTACTCCAAATAGCGGGTCAGCCAACAAATAACTTATCAATTCTCACATGACTATAATTATGATGTTACTAGTTGACACATATACAATATCATATTCAGATTCACCACATCTTTGGTAATGTGGGCCTTGGGATCAAGATCAATAATGATCATACCACCCCCAAATACACATTGTCTATCCAATAGTAATATGAATATAGTCATGTAGGAGTAAGTCGCAAGTTTTTTCTACCTAATTTGCTTTAAAAAAATCCAGATTCATTAGTTATACCCACAATGGTCATTAGCTAGGCATTCTCTATTCACTAGGTTCTACTGTGCTGGGAAGTTATTCAAGGAACTCGATGATTCCATAGGTGGAATATTTGACCTGAAGTTATTGTTGTGGGGGAGATAGCTTGAACGCTGCCACCAGAGTTCCAGTCAATTACTCATACGCCAGGAGGGTGGTCTAATTCCCGCCGCGCAGTACAATTTCTAGATTAGAGTTTTACGTCTAACGAAAATGATATGAGTAACGAGAGCAACGACTAAGAACTGAACTCACACACACGAGGACGAACTATAAATACAAAAATAAGACCACACCTACAATTGACACGAAAAGCTCTAAACATCCTGCTCTAGAGCGTTTGGTTCACGCCTAGAGCAGGCACATGCACGCACACCAAAGTTCACAAACATACGTACAATAAATCAACACCATTGTCCTTTCACGCAAGCTACATGATAATGATACACGACAATAATTAAGACACAAAAATGCATTCTCTAAGTTCTTTCTTCTCTTTCTTTACTTCTCTTTCTTTCTTCTCTCTTTACTTGCGAGTGGTGGCCCCACAGGCCCCGCCCCTAAGCCTTTGCCCATCGGGGAAAGCTGATAAAATCCAAGGCCGTCCCGAGCAGTTGGTTGGGGAAGATCATCCACTCCCTCCTCGTTATACATTCGACTAAGTCCATCAGCGTTGTCATGTAACTTGCCAGGACGATACACCAACTTCACATCATACTGTTGAAGACGTAAAGCAAACCGCATCAGTCGCTTGTTTAAGTGCGAACTGGTGAGAAGGGCCAGACACGCCCTGTGGTCGGTGACAACGGTCACACTGGTACCCAGCAGATAGTGCTCGAAATGACGGAGCGATTCGACAATGGCCAGTGCCTCCAATTCAGTCACTGTATACCTCGATTCGGCGCCTCGAAGCTGCCTACTGAAAAACGCCACTGGTAGCTCCCGATCACGTGCAACATGGAGACATCCTCCAACACCTCCTCCGGATGCATCACAATACAAAACAAAACAATCTGACTGTGTGGGAATAAAAAGAACAACAGAATCAGACAACAATGACTTCAACTTACAAAAAGAATCCTTCATCTCCCCGGTCCAGACAATCTTGTGTGGAGCTGTCAGGGAGACAGACGGAGAGAGCTTGGCGGAGTGCTCAGCAAATCCTTGTACAAACTCTCGGTAATACCCTATGGTGCCCAAGAAGGCTCTAAGTTGCCTCTTAGTGTTAGGCAGGGGATACTCAGCAATAGCGCTAACTCTAGCTTGAGGAACAGACATGCACCCTTCACCTATGTCATGCCCCAAATACAGCATTGTTTTTCGTCCAAACTCGCATTTAGACAGTTTCACTTTCAGACCGGCATCACTCAGACATGCTAGTACTTTACTCACATCACTCATATGACCATCCCAACTACAACTATACACAATGACATCGTCAATGTAATTCTTACAGATATCTTTTACGGGCTTGAGCACATTCTCAACTATGGATTGAAAAATTGCAGGTGCGTTTTTCAACCCGAATGGCATTCTCAGAAAACGATAAGTACCCATGGGACAAGAAAAAGTGGTGAGTTTGCTACTCTCTGGATCCATACTGACTTGGTGGAATCCAGCTGTGAGATCTAGCTTGGACAGAACATTACAAGGTCCAACCTTGTCCAAAATCTCACGAAGAGACGGCAGCCAAAACCGCCTCAAGGGGGTAATACTATTTAACTCCCTGTAATCTACACACAGTCTTATTGACCCGTCCTTTTTCCTAATAGGAACAATGGGACTAGACCACTCTTCATTCGCAGGCACAATAATTTCAGCCTTAAGGAGTTTATTTATTTCTCTCTCGACTGAGCTTTGTATGTGTATGGGGATCTGTCTGGGGGGTATATTCACTACACTACTCCCACCTTTCACGACAATTTCACAACTACCCACTTTGCACAACCCAGGAGAATCACTAAATGCACACTTATGCACCTCTAACAAATTTGCTACATCACTTTCACAATAATCAGGACATTTTTCCTCTCCTAGCAATCTTTTACTAAAACTTCTTTCCATTTCAGAGTTCTCTTCCGCAATTACACTTACTGCAGCTACATAGTTTTTCCTTTCACTGTACATCTTTGTATTATTGATATGCACTAATCGCACATGTTCAGAATCTTTCTTTCTCACTTTATACGTTACGTTTGACACACATTCAATAACTTCATAAGGTCCCTCCCAGGAAGCAATAAGGGATACATGCAACCCGGGAATACGAATCAGGACTAAATCACCAACTTTGTGCACACGGTCAGATTTTCCTTTATTGAAAGACGAGGACCGTTTCTCAATCGTGCTCAACTCAGTAGATGTTGCCATATCATGTAGCAACATAAGCCTGTCCTGAAGACACACAACCCACTCACATACGTCTAATTCAGCACACTTATCCTCAACCCACCCAGCATAAACTAAGTCTAGGGGGCCTACTAAATTTCTGCCAAATACAAGTTCGTGGGGTGAAAACCCAGTGGTTCTGGAAGGTACCTGCCTAACAGCGAATAGAGCCATTGGAAGGAAATCACACCAGTCCACCCCATTTTCAACAGCTTTACTGAGCATGGGCTTGAGCGTGCCGTGAAAACGCTCCAGTATCCCATTAGACTGGGGACGATAAGGGGAGGTATGTAACTGATCCACCCCCAATATCGAACACAACTTATCCACAACTTTCCCCATAAACACTGAGCCACGGTCAGTTAAAATTCTGAGGGGAATGCCTGTCCTAAAAATAATATTGGACATGCCAGAAGCAACTGTTTCTGCTGCAACATTTCTAAGTGGCACTGCATCCGGCCACCTAGACGCTAGGCAAATATATGTAAGGATGAATTTGACCCCACCCCTCGCCTTGGGCAAAGGGCCAACAAGGTCGAATGCTATTGATTCAAAGGGCACAGTGGTGACTGGCCTTTCTATCATTTTTGCCTTCTTATTTCCTGCACTGTTACACTTAAGACATTCTTCACACGAACGGGTGTATCTCACTATGTCACAACCCATCCCAGGCCAAGTGAAACGCCTATTTAAAAGTTTTCTCATACCCTTGACCCCAATGTGTCCAGATTTATCGTGCACCAAGTTTAAAATTTTCTGTCTCCTGCACACAGGCAAAACTAAACGATTCAAAGTATCACCATTGTCATCAATACATTCATGAAAAATCAGGCCATCCTCCCATGCATATCCATTCATGCTACGAGTTGCCAATTCTTTACACTGAGACAAAGTCTCATCCTGGTCCACATCCGCCCTAAGTTTATCCTTCTCGCTTTCCTCCACCACATTAGGACTACCTAAGGATACAGACTCACCAGCGTCTACACTTTCCATTTCCCCTTCATTCCTAGCTGACTCCTCAGCTACTACATCCTCATCCCTATCAGGCTCCTCCCCTGCGGGTTCAGCTGTTAAGGCCGGTACCCCAGGTTTAAAGTGAATAGGTGGGACAACATCAGATTCTAACACAATCTGTTCAGCTTCCCTTTTGGCTGCCTTCTTACTGGCTTCCCGGGTGACTGCCGCAGACAAAGCTGCATTGTTAGGCTCAACAGCACTGACAAGAGAAGTTTGGTGACGGCGTACTTCCCGGTCACACACAGCCTCTATAAAACTGGTCGCATGACTTTCATCTTCTGGGGGGGCGCTAAGAAACACAAAACTCTGCCTTTCCCCCTGTTGACTAACAGCTACCACTTGTTCAAACTCACGACCCATGATCTCAAATTTTACTCTTGCTAAGGGTCTACGGATCATCTGGCCATTGGCCATCACCAAATTCTCATGGGTGCCCAGATAATGGCTTTCGTCTACTAAGTCTTGTGAGACCATTGTCAGCACAGCTCCCGAGTCAGGCAAGATCATGCAATACTTCCCGTTGCATTTACCTTTGAACTCAATGAGGGAGTTGCAGTTAGAAGCAACCGCCTGAGTCTTAGGCTGATGCCTTTGGGATTTTCCAGACTTCTCATCAACTTTAACATTGTCAACACGGGACGTTTTATCTACTCTCAATGGGCATTCCGGTGCCTTATGACCGGGGGTGTTACAAACATAGCAAATGACAGGGTGTTGGCTCTCTGGCTTTTTACAGTCAAAGGCTCTATGACCCAGACCATGACATCTAAAACATCTGACACTTTCACCACTACTACTACTATTATTACGGTCATACCTATGTCTACCCCTCTCATGGGAATTTCTCACACCAGTGGTTTTGAGAATAGCAGCTACCTGATACAGGTCTTCATACGTAGTAATATTATGACTATCAAGCAGACATTTTTCTTGTGGGCTCAAAGTGGCACGGAAAATGCCAGCAACTATGGTGTGAGGTAACTGTTGCAAGTTGGTGCAATGTAAGACCAAACGGTCCATCAAATCCCTCAAATGGTTAAACCTACTTACAGGGTCCATCTGTCTATATTCCCTATCAGGGCCAAATAATTTGTCAGTCACCTCCCCTTTTTGCAGTCCCAATTTACTAACTAAAGCAGTTCTCAGTTCATTGTAATCACACGATTTCTCACATACAAACCCTCGGACTAACTTTCTCGCCTTGGGCGTTATTTTCTTTAACAAGATTCTTTTCCACTCTTTCCTGGGGACATTAAGATCACCCAGATCAGCCTCCAAACTGACTACATAAGAATGAATTTCGTCTGTGTCTCTGTAAGACGGGATAGAATTGATTTCTCTTTGGGAATAATCACACAGTTTACGGGAATTTGAATCCAACAAAGACGTTGCTAATGACTTAATCAGAACTTTCATGTCACTATTTGAAATTTCTTCCTCTTCCCCACTCTCTGTCTCAATCTCACTCACTTCTCCTTCCTCTTCTAATTCCCAGTCTCCCACCCTATCTAACATAACAGGACTAACAGACTCCCTTCCCCTCGCTCTACGAGGACTTATAGGGCGTGCACCATCAGAACGGTCACCCCTTTTTCTTTCTAACACCTGGGGTTCAGATATTACACTTCTCCTACTTACACTACGAACTCTTCTGGACATGCTGCGGCTCTTCCGCGAGCCGTCCCTGGACTTACTAGGCTTTCTCTTAACCACACCCGATAATGGGGCTAAGTCATCAGTCACAGTATCGACCTCATCCATGCTCTCAAAAGCTTCAATCTTATCACTGTTATCACCAACTGAGCTCTTACCTACTGAGTAGTACTTAGATTTCGCCTTGCACTCCCTAGCCAGCAGCTTCCTTCCGCCTGTGCTCTCTGACATTCACTTGAGTTCACTCCAGAAAGATCCTGTAACCGAGTCGAATCTGGAATCTGTGAAACACAAATATGCAAAAAGGAAAAAAACAATCAGATAAGCACAAAAATAAATTTGGAAACGGCGAAATACAATAAAATAAATGACAACACAACACCAAAGTTTGTAGCCAAATACAGATCCGACAGAGGTTGCCGCGACAAGTTGTAGAGTCTCCAGCCAGAGGTATTAAGCAGTGGAGGGGACCAGTGTGTCTAGGCTTCCCAGTGGAAATAGCTTCCCGATGACGCAGGGCAGAATCGAGACTTCAGTGAGGAGTGGTAGATCCAGACGAAGCACCGCTGCCGCCAGTTGTGGGGGAGATAGCTTGAACGCTGCCACCAGAGTTCCAGTCAATTACTCATACGCCAGGAGGGTGGTCTAATTCCCGCCGCGCAGTACAATTTCTAGATTAGAGTTTTACGTCTAACGAAAATGATATGAGTAACGAGAGCAACGACTAAGAACTGAACTCACACACACGAGGACGAACTATAAATACAAAAATAAGACCACACCTACAATTGACACGAAAAGCTCTAAACATCCTGCTCTAGAGCGTTGGGTTCACGCCTAGAGCAGGCACATGCACGCACACCAAAGTTCACAAACATACGTACAATAAATCAACACCATTGTCCTTTCACGCAAGCTACATGATAATGATACACGACAATAATTAAGACACAAAAATGCATTCTCTGTTCCATAAGTTCTTTCTTCTCTTTCTTCTCTTTCTTTACTTCTCTTTCTTTCTTCTCTCTTTACTTGTGAGTGGTGGCCCCACAATTGATAGCACTTTTTCCTCTTTCTTCACCCTCTCAAACTGTTACAGTACCTACTGCATTGCTTGTGGTTTGGAAGGTTGAATGCTGATAAATTTCTATGTTCATATCAAAATCAGGCCTATCTCTTCTGCGATAGTCTGAAAAAAACTTACAACTGAAGACTATAATTGGTACACTGCTCAAATTGTGAGTAGTTCTTGCATCTAAAGCCAGCAAATTGTGTTAAGAATTGGAGTCAATGGGAAGACTTGAAAAGGAGTTTTCAGATGAATAACCTTGTGAAAGTGTTCTCTTGAACATGTTTTGTTCTTCATTGGCAACACTTTTGCTGACATGTCTACTACCATATAGCCAACCAATAGTATTAATGTGAAGAATCATATCAGAACAATTTACTGTTTCAACTTTCACGTTGTAAAAAAATAAGATGCTCGTAGCTATATATGGCTTAATATGGTAGAAAACAAACAGTTCAATGGTTTGTTTATTCAGTAGCAACTTATAAAGGATGCGGAAGCTAGCCCATTGGGAGTATTGAAGACCTGTTAGCTAATACCTATGTAGCTAGAAACTTGTCAATAACTTAATGAAGTTTACTTTCTGATGAGTTTAGAAGACATTTTTCAAAAGATGTATAGAACCTATCTTGTCGGTAAGACAAACAAACAAATGTGATTAACAGCTATTAAACATACGTACATGTTTTATTTTTCCTAATACAGATTTTCAAGTATATTTAGCCATTGTTGGAGTGATAGCTTTACCTTTGTCTGTAAGAATTGTAACTAACCCAAGAAACAGTCCATTCAAAATTGATTCAAGAGTAGAGTTTACTTGTGAAGTGGATCCTGCTCCTATTGAACAAGTAATCTATGAGAACAGTACAAGTAATCTATATATGGAGAACAGTAGAAGATGCATGGAGGCACCTCATATGCCCAACAAAGTTTCATAAAAACATTCTCCAGCCGTACTATTAGATATTGTTGGTATTTCTGTTCAGTAGAGTACATCAATCAAACAGTTCTAGGATCAACAAATAAGTTGGTTGAAATTCATGGTAAAGTTATATATGTAAAGTGTTATATATGATTAATATTTATTACATGAGTCAGCCGAGCCGATAGTGATATGGCAATAATTTTCACCAAGCAGGCTAATGTATATTCACAAGCCAGTGGTGAGTGAAAACGAAAAATCTTGTCATGTCACTCTGCTGAGTACAAGTGTAATAAGTGGTTTATGGTTGCTTGCACTGCAGTAGTTTTTGCCAGGGTTTGTAACATTGGTGTAAAGTTGGCTGTAAAAACTCTGAGTTCATAGGACAGTAAATTGTGTAACACACACCCCCCCCCCCCCCCCCCCCCCCCCCCCAACCTTGTGAATATGAAGTGCAAGCTCCTTCTACTCCTAGCTGTTCTTCTACACAGCCTACACCAGTACCACATGGTGAAGATAATCCACAAACTGATAAAGTCATTTATGAAGAAATTTAAAAAATATTATGTAAAGTTGGGTTTGTTATCCTTGTGCAGTCAAAACTCAAGCATTACATGAGGCTAGTGAGATGGGCATTGGTGACACCTACTTTCTTCATTTCATTTCAATATCTGTTGTAAAATTCTTGTCCATTACAGCATTATCAATTTTAATAATGTTCAAATGCTTTAGTATACATCCAATAATTTCTGGATTGCATTACTGAGGGAAAATTTCAAGTTAGCTCATTAAAACCAGTATAGCAGAGGTGGAGGAAGCAAATTTTCTTTGGTCGGGTGAGTATGACCCACCACTTCATATGGCAATTCATGTTTGTATTATTGTTAAAATGATTTCATCAAACAAAGAAGTAGTTTTATAGGTTAGTTAATATATATATATATATTATATATATATATTATATATATATATGTCCAAATGGGAAATGCAAATATAACTACTGATGGGACGAATCTAATAGCTAACACAGACTAAATTAAATTTTAGTATTAAATGGTCTGATAAAAATGAAATAGCTGTATTGTTCAAACTTTTGAATGAATTTCGCGATTAGTGTTTTCAATTCTAAATCAAAAATAGTTTCTCAGCTAAGATTTGGATACAAATAGTTCTACTTAAAATAACTATAACTATAATGGGAAAATGTTTGAAAGTTGCTAGCTAAATTTTAGTTAGAAATATACACTGTAACTATAACAAAAATTCTAGCATAAAGTATTATAAAATAATTTAATTAAAACTAATCTTCTTTCTAAAATTACATGAAAGTTGACTGGCACACTATCAAGCTACCTTCTTCAGCCATAGAGTTACTGCTATAGCCAACTCAGACACAGAAGCGGAGTCAGCAAATTACTGGCATTGGTGTGAGTAGTCATCAGTTGTTCTGGACAGAAAACTTGCTGACATTTGTGATTATAGGTAAGTCGTATTAGCTGGCAGCAAAAATTGTGCTAAGCATTGTAAGGGGATGACAAATTTTAAAGTTGGAGCTTTGGTGCTTTCAAAAATTGTAAAATGTTATCTTGTAGTCGTAAGGGGTCTAGCTAAGTTGGAACCGAATTGGACTGGTCCTTACACGATACAAGAGGTGCTAAAAAATAAGACATTTAAACTCTGCAGTCTAAAAAAATGACAACATTAAAAAAACAACAGCATATAATGTGGCCAGGTTGAAACTTATTATGTCCATCCTTTCAAAACCATTTCTTCACTAGATGTGGAGGATAATTCTACTATTATTGAACAGGGGGTGTAAGTCCCTGAGCTCAAGTTGGGAAGAAATGAAGGACCAGCCCAGTAGTGGGCAACATGTAAACAAGCCAGGACCTTAGCTAGAGTAGCTGTAGCTGTCAACAAGTTGGCAGAGATAGGCTTAGGTTAGTATAATTTAGACAAGCACATAACAGATAGACTGAATAAGAACTGAACAAAACATGTGGTCACACCAGAGCAATGAGCATGTGCAGAAACACCCGCACACACATACAAACACAATGCAATGAGTCCAGCTCAGTCCTTCAGTGCATGTAGTGCACTGCACCTTAGTGGCGGTTGTTGGGTCCAGTAGATCCCGAACAATTATCGAACCTCAAAGCAGCCAGTCTTCTTTACAAATTAGCAAGAGTCATTCGACAATTACCAAAAATTAATCTTCCACAAAAACTTCTGAAACTGTTCTGTCTATTCTTTCTTACAGTAGCAGAAAATGAAATCTCATTTACTTGTAAAACATTTGTGTAATACTCCTAAGCCAAAGAACTTACCAAATAATTGTGACTGTAAGACGAGGTGTACAACTAAGAAATGTCCTTGTAAGGCAAATCAAAATTCATGCACAAAGAATTAACACTCTCCGAACAAAATAAGAAAACAAAAAAGCAAGCTGGAGTCATAATTAAGGTTTAAATGAATTGAATTTCCAATTTCTATGTTCATTTTTAAAAAATGCAGGAAATTTCTTACATACACTATCCAAATCTACAACAAATTATCAAAACTGTAGGACAATTTCCTTCTTAGTTCCCAAGATATACAAATTACACTGTCAAAATGCAGGAAAGATTCTTCATATAATCATTACAATATACAAGAATGAGAGTATTACAAGCAAAATGTAGGAAGGATCGCTCATAGAGTATATTCAATATAAAAATCAGTGCATCAAAATGTTGGATATTTCTCACATTGATACTCCAAATATGAAAATGATAGCAGCCATGTCTTGAAAAATACTTACCATAATTTTCATAAAGTAAAAAGGGTTCTGCAAATGCCGACCATTTACCTCAATAAGATACCAAACTTAATGATAAAGTGAAAGAAATTATGATGAAGAGTACAAAAATACATAAAGGAGAGTATTAAAATGTAAGGAGTATCTCTGTCTGCTATTTGTTTGCAAGAAACCCACACATAAGGTCACCATAAAACTTTTCATATTGGTGGTAGGAAATTTTCTTGCACCATGAAAGTTTGACGAAATATGTCCCTTTAGCATAAAATTTCCTCTACATATTTTGCAAGAAAGATACGTACACTTGGTGCACCAGAAAATTTCCTGCATTATTTTTTGCAGGAAATTTTCCTGCACTCATTTTGCCAGAAAATTTCCCACATTATTTTTTTGCAGGAAATTTTCCTGCACTTATTTTGCCAGAAAATTTCTTGCTTTTGTTTGCTAGAAATAAGCCCTGGAAACACTTGAAGTGAGACAGCTTGACAGAATACTTTCCTTGGAGAGCTTTTTGAAGGGTTCCCTCCAATCATCAATCTTTCTTTTTGGCCTTTTAACTTTCCCAACTCATATCTCCTTAAAACATCCTGCATTTTATGATAGACTGCAGCAGGCTGTAGTGCCATCTGTATGGCCTGCTCTATAATTGTTTGATTCTGTTAAATACAGCATATAATTAAACATAGATAGCAAAAAAAAATGACCTTACAATTAGGGAAATTGCCAATAAAGCCAAACATTCTTGCTGAAATGCAATATATTTTTTTGAGTTATATCTCTCCCTGGATAAGTCAGTTTTACCGTCATCTGTCCATAGCAAAATGCACGAAATATAACTTTCAACAACATGCCGCTAGTTCTGCAAATCCAGTGGAACATTGAATACTGTTGAATTTGTTGTGCTGCTTTGCCAACATCATGGCCGCCATCCTTGGAATATCATTTCCATATATTGCACATTTCCTACTGGCTATGTTGCGCGTTTCCATAGTATTAATATTCCTTATGGCATGCCAACGCTGTACTCCTCCAATTACCTATTATGTTTATAATGTATACTTAACTTTAATAGTTTACTGAACGACTTCACCTCATAAGTATAATTATGTCCATTTTTGCAGCCCTGAATTCATTGGCACTGCATGATCAGTCTCCTCTTCTTTTAATACGTTCACTAAATAGTGTACAAACCATTCCTTTACCTACCTGACTTGGTAGTAATCAGAAGGCTCCTTCAGCAAATAAAATAAAAAATCGTACACACCTGCGATAAACAACAATCTGGCTACGTGGTATTTTAGGGTAATAATAACGTCATGTAATTAGACATAAATGCTATGTTGTCGTGACAACTACTTTACACAAAATGTTAAAATGTTATTCAACAGTTCATAATATTATCCCCAATCTCCTATAACAAACACACCAACTATAAACTGAAATAAGATCAATCTCTGAAGGAACTTTCTCCCAGAGAACGTAGTTGTGTAGGTACGGTGGGGATTCAGGAGGGTTCTGTGAACCACCTTTTCAAAGTAATGATATTCACGAGTTTCAATATGTAGAAATTGAAGCCAGTCACATATTCTAAATTAGTTCAAGGGCATAATTAATTATATCCATGAGTGTTAGTACACAGTAATTAAAACAAGTCACATTTAATTTACAAGTCTTGGAAAATTGAAGAAGCATAAAGGTCATTGCCCTAATAAAAGCAACAACCTTGAATATTTGTGTATAAATATATATGACTGACTGGCCTCATAATCTTCTTAGAGTAGCGAAAGTTATTTAGCAACCATCAGATTGATCAAAACATTGAAATTAAAATGGACCTCAGTATTTGGTAGCTGATACAATAGCTTAGATTATACATAATATTCGATCGGGGCAGTAGTGCTTCATAAAGATTGACAAATTGTTATAGCTACATATCATCTCAGCTTGAGAAAATACACCAATTAAAAAGGTTACGGCTCACTGTAGAGATATATTATTATACTGATGGAAATATCCTTTCAACATTTCAGCACAGAAGTACACATGCATACACACTATATACTGCATGCATCATGTACGAACACATTTATATACATCTCCAGGTAGAACCACTACACTGGGACAGGGGCTGAAATTTTCAAGAGGTTACAACATAAAAAAATAATAATAATAAACAAACTAGCAACACATGCAAAGACTTTTTAATTGAAAAGCCTAATGACTGTTAGTTAATTAATTACCTGTGGCTAACATTCCATACCCCAGCCAACCAGCTGTTCTAGCTTCCCCTCTATTTACTCATTCAATTCCAAACACCCACCAAGTGACTTCACTCTTTTGCTGAGACCACCCATACTCTCTCTATATTAAGCACACATTTGTAATTTAAGTTATTGTTGTCAGCCTCGTTGCGTGGTAAGAGGTTGAGACATCAGTTGTATGTCATGTATTTAATTTTTTTCATTTGACTACTACTTACTACTTTTGCCTTCATCATCAAGTTTGGCTTAAAGCTTTCCAATTGATTGAGTAATTTAAAACTCTGTAGTCCTGGCAAATCTTGGAAAAAGAATATGATATTGTTTTTAATGAGTGCATCACAGCCCAACCAGCTGCCATGCACACATGAACTTTGTGGCTATTGTGGTTTATGAATTGGGTAAGCCTGAATACAACTTGTGGCTTGATAGCAAACCCTGGCAAAAAAAAGTTTTTTCTCTTCCCTTTTCTCTATTAGGCTTCTCTGACTGGTAGCTTAGGCCTGGCACCAATCAGCAAAGACCTCTGATTTCATTAATAATAATTGTGATGCAGGACAATTAGGAAACATCACAGAGAAATAGTTGCATAAGTACCCAGTGACTAGTTCAAACCCATGAAACCTCAATTATCTGTGTCAATAGGAAGGTAACCCACAATGTGTAGTAGTTTCAGCAGTTTTGTTAAATTGGTACCAAAGAGTCAAAAGAATCTTCCTTATGCTTAGTATCACAGTATAAGACACAAACTGTTTACAAATTATTCCTCCCCCACTACACTCATTATTTCCTCCTCCAGCAAGATCAAATTTCAGTCGGCTCAACATGTACATAGTGTGGTATATATGTGCGTGTGTATGTGTATAAGAATGGGTATAGCATGTGTGCATGGATGTATATGTCAGTCTCCCAGAAGCCAGCCCGTGTATCTAGAGGATATCCAGCCCAGCAAAAAGGCAAGCAGTAGAAGTTAATGCTATGAGCACCAAAATAATAATTAAGTCCTAATTAATAAATGTGGTTTACTTGCATGGGGACACTACTTTAGCACAAATACACATCATGTAACTATTCATTGTACACTATCCCAAGCACGTGCAACCCAAACAAACATACATACACAATAGACCCACAATGGCTATAAAAAATTTTAGTATGATTAGGTTGTGATCATAAAGCTTATATCAATTATAATAATAAGATCAAAAATAAAGCTTCCATCATTGGTTAAGTTTCCTTGATTTAGCGCTACTCAATTCAAGTCAGGTCAAACAGCAATTGGCAAGTTTTCTGTCAATGCATGGTACGGTCAAGATCCAAGATATAAAAATAGAAAAAATTATTTCCCAATTGCTTTGCATATGCATTCCCATTCTACTAAAAATACACTTAATATACATATATTCCCTACTATCCTGACAACAATCTAAATAGCTACTATACATGCTTGTCAATGATACCACAAAAACGAAGCAATAATAATAATAAATAAAAAAAAGAACACATGATATCTCACCTAGGTATTTGATATGGAATTTTTTCTTCTAGATCACGTTTTTGCTCTTTATACCCTTTCTTGGTCATCTTAGCATTAGGTGGATCAATAGCTTCAGCAGTACTTCTGCATTCTTCCTTCCTTGTGAAGAGGCTGGATCGTTAGACAAAATTGATGTGTCTCCATCTGTGGCTTCATTGTCTTTGAAGATAAACTGGCACAAAAGGTCATCACATCAGAAAGATAAGGAGCCATTTCCGCACAGAAATCATTAGCATCCTTTGTAAAGTTGGCAAGTCGGCAATTAAAACTTTATTGCTCCCATCTTTGTCATGACCTTTACACTGAGGAAACAAATTATCAAACAAAATGTTGATGGTGGTAGCTTGCTAGAAACACACAGACATTATGCTAGCACCACAAAAACTCCAAATTGTGGAAGCCTAACTAATCAATGTAGGCAGCTAAAATGGTAGTATTATAGCAATGACTATTAAAATACTCACGTTTATGACATCTGCACTCCTAACAGATGCATGTACAACAGGTCCACTGGAAACACCATTGGTTAACTTCATTCGACTTCCTTTCTTCCAAAGAAAAACTTGCTTGTCTTGTGTGAAGAAAGTCAAATGCCAAGGTTTTGAAGAAACATTTACACATTCTAAGCTGCAATGCTCACTGCCTGGATTGAAGCCATTTTACTGAACACTGAATTCTATTGGCTACAGGCTATAAAAAAACCACATGGTGTTAATTACTTCCTGAGCTTCCAGCAAGCTCATTGGACAATAGGCAAAATTCAAATTCTTGAATGGAGTTCAAGATGGAAGTTGATGAATGCTTATTGTTTAGTTCTGATTGCAGCAATGGTTCTTCAGCTTGTGGCCTGGAGATGCTTCCCTTATTGACTAACCCCACAAGGAACAGAACAAGAGGTAATATGTTTTAGTTGTATTGGTTCAGATAGCTAGCTAGTTTTGTAATTTATAGTGTCATTATTTTTTAGCTATGAGTTTGTGTAACTTCTGAATATTGCATAGTAGCCCAAATCTTGTGCTATCATCAGTGTGTAGCTAAAGGGCTTTACAATAATTTCAGGCTTTTTTTAAAAATAAAAATACCCCACATTGTCAACAACCCCAAAGTGATGGCTGGTGCTTACAGGCTGGAAACACATATCACTGGAGTTAAAGTTCATGGCCGATTCACTATGATGTTCATAGACAGTGGACAATTTAACCATGACAGTGGACAATTTAACCATGACTCCAATCTGACTGTGGAAGTTTTATTACGAGTATTTTATCAGTTGAAGGTAAGAATTCTATCAATATGATGTAAAGTGATTCATAGTGATGTAAAAATATAAGCTGCAGGATGGATTAACCAGAAATGCTGTATATTCAGATGGATAATACTTGTCATGACAGTAAGAACAAGTTTACACTCACGTTTGCGGCTATATTGGTTGAATTGGGAGTGTTCAGAAAAAGGTATTTAGGATTTGATTTGACTGATCCAAGGTTGATATAGATATTTATGTGTGTAGGTGAAGTTTGGATTCCTACCAGTTGGATATACTCATGAGGATATAGACCTAACATTTTCATGCAAATCTCGAACACTGCAACATCGCAATGCACTGACTATTCCAGGTCACCTAACCTAGCATAGTTATAAGCTACATGAAACTGTACACTTTTCCTTGTTTTGTTTCTTCCAGATCTTTGTCAAAATATAGAAGTTTCTTTCTCACCACCTCCTACAAGTGGTGGTTTTGGATTCTGTAACTGATGTCAAGGATTGGATGTCAGATCAAACTCCTCTACTCCATGACCATCTTAAGGCAGATCAAACTCCTCTACTCCATGACCATCTTAAGGCACATCAAACTCCTCTACTCCATGACCATCTTAAGGCACATCAAACTCCTCTACTCCATGACCATCTTAAGGCAGATCAAACTCCTCTACTCCATGACCATCTTAAGGCAGATCAAACTCCTCTACTCCATGACCATCTTAAGGCACAGCAATTCAAGTTTCAACGTAATGAATCAGGAGAGTGTGTCATGTTTTATAAAGAATGGAGTACCGGCCCATTCTGATTGCCTCAACGTGGGCTTGCTTTTCTTCCCAATGGCAACACTTTTCCCAGCAAGTTGCCATTGATGGTGGCACCCTACTATATCCTGACAATTTGAAATTATTGGAAAATACTTTGAAATGGATTAAAGATATTTAAGTAAAGCAACTGTCAATGCCTCTACCTGGTGAACTAACTGGCTTGAACATGCTCATCAGCTCAGTCAGAAGACAAAATCTCAGCCAATAAAAGGTGAAAGTGCTTGAATCATTTAAGATTAAAAATAATTACAAGATTATAATATTTATAAAAAATTATATTTGTAGGTATCAACTATTAAGAACAGAATTGATGGAGTAGAGAGCTCAAAACAGATTCCAGTTTTCATCGACACAGCTTCAACTGCAGAAATACATTTGAAAAATTGCTGGAAATATTCCTCCATTTCCAAAATGTAGGAAACATTTCTGCATTTTTAAAATGCAGGAACAATTCAGCTTTTGACAACTGCAGAAACACATTGGAAAAATGTAGGAAATATTCCTGCATTTCTAAAAATGTAGGAAACATTTCTACATTTTTTTTTAATGTAGGAACAATTCAGTTTTTGACAACTGCAGAAATACATTTGAATAATGCTGGAAATATTCCTGCATTTCCAAAATGTAGGAAACATTTTACATTTTTAAAATGTAGGAACAATTCAGTTTTTGACAACTGCAGAAACACATTTGAAAATGCTGGAAATATTCCTGCATTTCCAAAATGTAGGAAACATTGCTGCATTTTTAAAATGTAGGAACAATTCAAGCTTTTGGCAACTGCAGAAACACATTTGAAAATGCTGGAAATATTCCTGCATTTCCAAAATGTAGGAAACATTTTACATTTTTAAAATGTAGGAACAATTCAGTTTTTGACAACTGCAGAAACACATTTGAAAATGCTGGAAATATTCCTGCATTTCCAAAATGTAGGAAACATTGCTGCATTTTTAAAATGTAGGAACAATTCAAGCTTTTGGCAACTGCAGAAACACATTTGAAAATGCTGGAAATATTCCTGCATTTCCAAAATGTAGGAAACATTTTACATTTTTAAAATGTAGGAACAATTCAGTTTTTGACAACTGCAGAAACACATTTGAAAATGCTGGAAATATTCCTGCATTTCCAAAATGTAGGAAACATTGCTGCATTTTTAAAATGTAGGAACAATTCAGCCTTTAGAGCAACTGCAGAAACACATTGAAAAATGTAGGAAATTTCCTGCATTTCCAAAATGTAGGAAACTGCCCCTGCATTTTTTAAATGTAGTGAACCATTCAGCTTTTGACAACTGAACACAGATAGAACGCCACATTTGAAATAATGCTAGAAATCTTCCTGCATTTCCAAAAGGTTATGGAAACATATTCACATTTTTTAAAATCGTTAGGAACAATTCGTTTTCGACAACTGCAGAAACACATTATGAATGATGCTAGAAATATTCCTGCATTTCCAAAGCTAGGAAACATTTCTACATTTTTAAAATGTAGTAACAATTCAGCTTTTGACAACTGCAGAAACACATTTAAATAATGCTAGAAATATTCCTGCATTTCCAAAATGTAGGAAACATTGCTGCATTTTTAAAATGTAGGAACAATTCAGCTTTTGACAACTGCAGAAACTTACTTGAAATGCTGGAAATATTCCTGCATTTCCAAAATGTAGGAAACATTTCTGCATTTTTAAAATGCAGGAACAATTCAGCTTTTGGCAACTGCAGAAACACATTGGAAAAATGTAGGAAATTTCCTGCATTTCCAAAATGTAGGAAACATTTTACATTTTTTTTAAATGCAAGAACAATTCAGCTTTTGGCAACTGCAGAAACACATTGGAAAAATGTAGGAAATTTCCTGCATTTCCAAAATGTAGGAAACATTTTACATTTTTTTTAAATGCAGGAACAATTCAGCTTTTGGCAACTGCAGAAACACATTGGAAAAATGTAGGAAATTTCCTGCATTTCCAAAATGTAGGAAACATTTTACATTTTTTTTAAATGTAGGAACAATTCAAGCTTTTGACAACTGCAGAAACACATTTGAATAATGCTAGAAATATTCCTGCATTTCCAAAATGTAGGAAACATTGCTGCATTTTTAAAATGTAGGAACAATTCAGCTTTTGACAACTGCAGAAACACATTTGAAAAATGTAGGAAATTTCCTGCATTTCCAAAATGTAGGAAACATTTCTACATTTTTTTTAAATGTAGGAACAATTCCGCTTTTGACAACTGCAGAAACACATTTGAATAATGCTAGAAATATTCCTGCATTTCTAAAATGTATAGGAAACATTTCTACATTTTTAAAATGTAGAAACAATTCAGCTTTTGACAACTGCAAAAACACATTTGAAACTGCTGGAAATATTCCTACATTTAGCATCTTTTTTTCTTTTCTTATTTACTTCGGAGGATGTTCGTATTCTTTACATTAAAAAACCAACAACAACAAATAACTTAACTGGTACTGTATCACCTTTCTTTTCAGTGTAGCTAGAAATATCTATACATACCTAACGTTAGCCCACAAAATTATCATAATTTACTTTGAGTATCTGTGAGTAATTAGCTACATATGAACCTATGAGACTGAAAAAATATTAACTTCTACATAAATATATTAATTCAGGATCTTGTGGCATGTTCAATTCACATCCGGGTACATTAGTATCGTAATGTCATTATTTTTGTAAATCATTTTTAATATAATCTAACCATCATCACATGTTAATAGCAAAAAGAAATGCAAGAAGTCTCTTGATCACAGAAATGAAACCGAATTGGCTGCCACTACAAAATCCCAAGATATACAATTGAGTTCCAATGCTGCGTATGAGAATGTGGATGTTCATTTTAAAGATCCTCGACGGACAAGACAGCCAGTGGAAACTGAAGAGTATATCTATGAAAATCCTAATTTCAAGGCCAGGAATAACACTTTTATATAGATTCATAGCAAAAATATGTGTGCTTTATATTATACCATGTTAAATGGCTAGATAAAAAAACCCATCAATTATGCAATAATTGTTACCTAGTATCACCTCCAAAAAGTTATACATAATGAGTGGAAATAACATATTTGGTTAAGGATCACTTAAAACTATGTAATGTTTCCTACACTGTTCTGCATCAAGGTTTATTAGTCTATTCTTATAGTCTTATTCCTAGCATAATGTGTAACTATATTGCGCATCATATGTGACTAGCTGTGGCTCGCTGCAGTCAAAGGAGCAAGTGTATATTTTCGTTAAAGAAATATTATTGTGAACACGATTACATTAATATAAATTTGTATGTTACAATGATTGGTTATCACAACAAAGACAATACTATACGTAACCAAGATGACGTTATAAACATTAGCCATACAACAGACATTGCTGTACATCAACAATAAAATCCCAAGATATACAAATGATCTCGAATACTACATATGAGCATGCTAATTTTCATTATGAATATCCTCGTTACCAGACAAGGCAGCCAACAGAAAGTAATGAAGAGAATATATGTGAACAACCTTCTCTTTGAGGCCAGGAATAACATTTCTATGTATAACGTGTGTTGTGTATTAGATGACTATTAATACTTGTACCAAATATGTCAACTTAAAATGTAATGATAAATACCGTGTAATTTATTTCTGCATCACCACACCTCCCACTGGCCTCTTCCTTTGATCTATTTCCTGACATAATGTGTAATGACGCATGGGGTTATGTGTGTGTTCAGCTGTGTGGGCACTAATTAAGTATGCTGGTGTCAAAGAAGCAAGTGAAGTGGAAATAAAAATGTTGTATTAAGTCAATATTAGTGTGAACATGGTTTGCTAAATAATTTTGTGAGCTATAATTATGCAGAAAGTTTGAAGCTATTGTGGATTTATTGGTATTAGAAATGTTAGTAGAAGATTTGCATTTCATTGGTCATGGTATGTCATAGCTCATATCTCCTGTTATAATGAAACCACCATGACAGTCGGCAATCATTGGTAGCTTATATTGTTCCACAGCTCACATTACCTGTTTATTAGATTAGCTATTGGATGCATGCTTACATTTTCTGGATACTTTCTGATAAATAGAATGTCAAAGTATAATTTGCTACCGGCTTTGGGACTTTTTAAATGAATCTATGAGCTTACTAACTACCCTCTGTGTTGGTAGCTAATTCTATTTGAAAATTCCAATATCACTTTCTGTATAAGAAATAAAATACTTTCAGATCCAGCACTGTTGCCCATTAGGATGCAGATCAACAACTCACATTACAAACAGTGGCCATACCAGGATTCAGATTAGTCATTGCTAGCATAGCATACAAAAAAGGTGCATAATTCGCCAACCCCTACTATTCTTTCTTTATTCTAGACATAAACACCTTTGTAAATTGGTATTGCTCGTAGTTTTAATTTTTTCCTTCCTGATTTTAGCAGTTCATTCATTTCCGGATGGTCACATTATAATGCTAATTATTGTGTGAATGAGTATTAGAATATATAATTAGTCTTATAGGAAATACAATATAGCCAACATTTCCATTGAAAAGAGCCCCCTCTTAACAAATCCTAGATCCGCCCCTGAGTTCCCATTTAAAGTAAATGGTTTGGCAATAGGACAGCTGCAATGCTCTTCGTACACATTCCACTCACTAATTGCACATTAGACTAAGAATCTCAACCCAGATGTCACATGACTACAAATGAGTTATGAGCCATCTTTCTGTAATTCTAATCTGACTCTTTTCATACAACAATTTCAGACCGATTGTTAAAAATGTATAGCAGATGTTAATTTGGTGGTATAACGATGTGAGGCTTGGGAAAACTGGCATTCTGACACTTCATTTCATAGCTATTGTTATACCACACTTAAAATGTTGCATTTATACAGTAGAATGTCAGTTATTCGAATACCTTAGGATAAGGAGGTGTTCAGATAACAGAAATGTTCAGATTACTGACCACCATAGAAAATGCATTATAAAACACTAATGAAGGGGTGTGGTCAAGCAATTCTTCATGTCTGCACGTGCTACTATTATATTTTGGGTGTTCGGTAAACTGAAGTGTTCTGATAACTGACGTTCAGATAACTGACATCCTACTGTATTTACAAGTGCCATATGTGTAATATAACTCCACCCGACTAGGAAGTAACATTTTAATTCATTATAGCCAAAGTTTAAAAAAAGTGATGTAGTCATATCTATGCTTATTTTAAATAATCTGTAGCTAATCTCTACAAAGTATTCTTCTGAAGTAGTGAATTGCAGAGTAGATGTATTAAAGAACAAGTAACTACTAGAGAGATTGCGATGACACTGTTAGTAAATTCCACTGAACTGATGATGCACAGAGCTGAGTAAGCTCTATATATACCAGCTTATCAAACCAGGAGTAAGGGGTAGTGTTTAGATTAAGACAGTAGCATCTATTTTTAAACCCATTCTGATTGTCTGAATTATCAGTAATTTGTGTCAACAGGCACTCAGCTAAACAAAAAAAAAAGTGAAGAGTTATTTTCAGCAAACAAATACGGAACTACGTACTCACTTCACTGAGTAGTGGTAGCTTTAATAATAAGGAATTCTGACAATCTAAATTATCCCTTGACAACTAAACTAACAAGCACTCAGCTACAAAAGAAAGGTAAAGTTTTTGAATTTGTGTCTGGTACAGGGTTTTCAACCCAATCGCAACCACTCACAACAACTTCTTGCGACGACTTGAAAAAGAAAGTATTTCTAGAGAACTTTCATATAGTTTTGAGTTAACCCACCAATGTAGTACAAGAAGGAAAAAAAACTGTTGTTAGGAGAAAAAAGTACCCGCGCATGTGTTTAAGGGGCATATGTACAATCCATACATAATAAAACAAATACCTGATTTTCAATTGTCCACCCCTAATACTGTCTTGCTCGCTAATAACATACACCCAATTTTCAAATGTTCACCCCAACAGTATCTCGCTCACTTTGCTCACTCAATAATAATAATGACTAGTGGTGTGCTTGAGCACAAATATCAAGTGAGCCTAGGTTACATAAAACAACAATATTGTTACATAATTTTTTAGCTTAGTTCATGCAAAACAGTATATAGTAGTCGACAATTAAATTTTTAGCAGACATAAAGAATTACTTACTTAACCTCAATTTCCCAAGTTCTGAATTTAAGCCATTCAGACTATCTCAGGTGTTAGTAATTCTTGACAACAAGCACTCTGACTCTGCTGCAAAAAATATATCTTAAATCTGATAATAGTTTAATCTTACTATTTCTTGAGGCTAAAACACTAGCTAGTGCTGGTTTTACTTTGTACTTAGATTCAGTCGAGCTAATGGTATTGCCCATACCTCAACTGGCTCAACATGGTAGTAATCACTATCTATTATTATTATCATGCTGCTGATGATGCTGCCATTATCATTGCATCAGTAACATACATGTGAATTAGCCAGTAGCAGTAGTCCAGCTGTAATCCAAAATTCAAAATTCCTGGGGGTGTGGTCAAAATTCATAGGGATGTGGTCAAAATTCCTGGGGCGTGTTCATAATTCCTGGGGCGTGTTCATAATTCCTGGGGTGTGGTCAAAAATTTGGGATGTGGTTATTGTCCCCCGTTGCAGTTTTAGAAAAATTGGCACCTATGAGAATATGTATACAGCCGATGACCATTAATTTTTTAGCTAATAAATATGAAGTATTTTCTTACCTCAATCAATAAACAGTATCATTGAAGCCATTCAGACCATCCCAATAATGACCAGTAACTCACCATTAAAAAAAGCACTCTGCTACTAAGAAACAGCCGAGTTTGAATTTATAGTCTGGTAAGGGGTCACCAATACCATAATAACCATTTGCCACAGGTTTGTGTGACTTAAAAAAAAACGAGTATTTTGAAGGAATTATCACAGTTTTGAGCTTAAATAAGACTTGCTTATTGCTGTAGTATCACAAAAAAGAAAAAAAAACCTGTGTTTTTTAGAGGAAAAGGAATCGCATGTGCGTTAAAAGGGCATACATACGATCCATACATATACAATATATACTAGCACTGGAGTAGGAACAGGGGGCTCCCTCACATTTGTGTACATGAGTGACTTCTTATTTAAGCTAGTGAAAGATTTCAATATTATGCTTGGTACCTGGTCAACCTCTTCATTCCGCCCTAGAGTGTGTGTATAATTACATACATGTGGGTCCTGAACCATAACTGAACTGAGCAATGAAGTTGTCAACCATTGGTAATGACTTTTTGTGGATTGAAATGAAAAGAAGGATGCTTATAGCAACCTAAACACATAAATTGTTGCTTACATTAGCAACAATTCATAGCCAACTATTAGAGCCACTGTAAAAAACGCAAAAATATTTTAGCACCACTAAATGAGGAGTGTCTACTACATCAATTTCTTCTGCTTAGTGGATTGTAAGAGTCTTTGATAGTTATTGTTAAATAGCAAGTCCACTTGGAATTCATTGTTAAATTTAGAGGGGTAGGAGAAAAGGGGCAGGAGGGGTGACTGCTTCCCCGCTATTTCACATTTCATTGTATAGCATGAATGTAACCAGTGGTTTAGAAAAACATGTCTACCATTTATTTTAATTTGAATAGGGTTAAAATTTTCATTTTTAAAATTCTCCACCAAGTTTGGACAAAAGGAGCAGCTAACCCATTGTTCAGGGTCGTAACTTCCTGAGCTGAAGGTTGGTACGGGGTTGTAGGACCAGAGTCACCACAAGCTATTCCTAGCTGCACTGATACAGGTAGTACTTTATGTACGAAAACATATCCAAATACTGCCAAATTGTTGATGTGCAAAGCTAGTGTTATCATGGAGAAATGATCTTGTAACAGAATCAGGCAGTACATTGAAACTGTAGTATGGATTGTCAGCAAGAGATGGAGTGACACAGTGGTCCTTTAAACTATGAGGTTCACTTCATAAGTTTTAGCTAAATATCTAATGATTATTGTGCATGCACGATAGTATCTGTCTGCCGTTTGTCCATCCATCCATCTGTCCATCTATCTGTCAGTCAGTCTGTCAGTCAGTCAGTCTGTCTGTCTGTCTGTCTGTCTGTTTGTCTTCCTCACTCTGATTAGGAGATTACTTACAATTAAATTAGGTATGAACCTACTCAGATTGAAGCCCTTTGTGCGGTGAGATCTTACCCACAATTGGTGCCAGCAGTGTAAAGAACCTATGCCCATGACACTGACAGTGGAACATGAAAGAACAGCATGAGAGAAATTGGACCAAGTGACAGAACGAACGTTGCTTCATTAATATTGTCTTAGCTAGCATTTAACCTGAGATTGAATATGTCTGCCTGTGAAAGCTGTGTCTCTACGATCACGAATATCCAATACAAAGAACTTAGGTGATCTCTTCAGCATTAATATGGCCAATCATAGGTGCTTGCAGTGTTTGCATACTGCATCATGCCTCACAAAAACATGTGATGTCCACTATAGAGCATTGTCGACATGACATCTTAGTAATGTGATTTGTCATGTGGGGACACATTGCAACCTCCTCATGCTGCTGGTCAACAGGGTCATGGAAGAATAAGAAGCTCATATACACTCTAGGGCCTGTCTAGTACAACCTGGGCACATTCTGCAAACTATTGAACAATGTTTAATTAGCTACTTATTATTTCCTTTAGTTTATTTGTTTCACTTAATTATTTGTAATTCCATCATTACCCTTTCTCAAGTTACCTCTTTTCTATTGACTCTATTCACCCTTCCTTTTTCTCTCTCTCTGTGGTTATGTAATTCCCAACCTTTGTGTATAGTCTGTTCATTTTTAGTTTTCTCAGTTGCCTGTATTGAGTGCTGCAAGAGTTATATAACTTTCAATCTCTGACTATTGAGAACTCTCCACGTTAAACCCTTGGTTGAGGAAGGTATAGTAATTCCTTGCTTGGTCCAGCAGATTAAACACTTGCAGGATTGGTAACCATAAACATGAAACCCAGGCAGCTCTGGTGTCAGTAACCTACTTTTGGCAATCTCTCTTACACCCCCATCACACCAAATCAATGGCTCAATTATTAATTTGATAAGTTTCTGTTGCGATGTTTTCATTAGATATGCAATTTTTACAATATTTTTATTCAAATTTTCCACTGTAAGTTGCAATGTTTTTATTCAAGTCGTAAAAATTTTATATTCGATGAACGTCGCAATATTTTACATTCATCAGTCGCAACCCTTTTACGACAGGTCGCATGCTCGAACGGAAAAGGATGGTCATAAAAGGGGATAACGGAGTAATTTGCAGTTCATCATTTCGCTAACTTTCAGCTCAGAAACTTTTCCTTTATTGATCGCAGAATAAAGCAACTAACTTCTGTAATGCTACAACTTGTAGGTGAGACTGCTAAAGAACTTATATTAACTACAACTAACTATTTAGAATATAACTTTCATCTGCAGCAGCCTTACTACCTTTAGCTCTCCTCAGAGAGGGAGTCTTATCTCTATCTGTAAGAATTGTCACCAATCCAGAGCAGAGTCCTTTCAGGGTTGGATGGAGAGTAGAATTCACTTGTGTATTGGATTCTGCTCCTACTGGTGGACAGCTGAGCTATGAATGGAGAGCAGTGGAGAATGTTTATGGCAGTTCAGTATACGAACAACAAAGTTTCAGTAAAACCTTTCAATACAATGATCTTCGGTATTGCTGGTATTTCTGTTCAGTACAGCAGAACCAAACTGTCTTAGGTTCTGCAAATAGGTTGGTTGAAATTCATGGTAAGTTGATTTTTTTTTTTTTTTTCAAATTTTTTTTATTCTAAATTCGTTTGTTACGTTTATGCACATGTTGCAGCATGTGTTTGTGTGTGGGGCTAGACTATTTTGCTAAGTGTAAGTGCATAAACAATTTTTTAGGATATTAAGCTTTCAGTGTTATAATGTGGTTAGTACACACTTAAGTATAAACTTTCAAATAGTACACACTTTGATGACAAAAACACTGGTATGAAAGGTCTAAGGGGGTGTCCAGATAGTTCCTCATAGGGTGTTCAAACACTTTGTTTAAAAATGATAGAGTACTTAATGACCAGCAGTGTGAACTCCCATCATGTTGTCATTAGAAATTGTATACATTTTTATATTGGTATGTAAAATAAATGGATGTAGTTATAATAGGTCTTCTCAAAAAAAAAAAAGGGCGGCCTCAAGTGTAGGTTGTTCATTGTTGATAGCAAGCTGCTGAGTACAACCACAAAGGCTATTTTGTTTTAACTCTACTGAAGACACTCTAGTAATAGGAGCTGCTAAAGCAACTAACTTGTCTTACAAAATTAGGCGTATTTATATTTTAATTTTGCATTAATTTTCACTCGACGTTGTCATTATTTATTGTTGTTGGCCTTCATTGTCACTTTTTAGCAATTGTTAGCATCATTCTCCCAAACTACTTTACAAAGTAGTTTATCATATATGAACTGTTGTCATCATTTTGTTGTTTGAGGTATTTTAAACGAGACTTCAGTCTTGAGATTTGTGTGCACGTCATTTGAGATTTCATGACGTTACTTTTCTTATCCTAGTGTATACTACTAATTACAAGACGTCTCTGCCATACTAAATTGCTATATAATGATACATCATCACACAATAAATGCAACTGCCAATGTCCTGGTTAGCTAATCTTATTTGTTTATACTCAGACATCCTTTCTGTGTTATTTCAATGCACCTTGTCTCAACGAAACACTCAGCATTTTTTGTTTCATGTTAACTGATTGCACTTAGCTATCTCATCCAGCACTTGATTATTACATTGTTTTGAGTCAGTCACTTTATTTATTTGAACATTCCCTGTGTATAAAGAAATGCTCATAATTGAGCCAATTATTAAGATTTAGTTAGCTTGAAAAAGATACAGAAAACAAAGTCTTTCATCAGCTCACAACAAGTGAACAAGTCACCTGTTCATTCTTTGTGAGCTGATGAAGGTTTTGAGCTCAAAATATTCTTCATGTCTGTTTCAAGATCTGCATTGCTCAATAATAAGTGTTTTTATGTATTATTCATCAATGATAAAGAGCCTATACTCTATATTCCCATTCTATTGAGTGGTTCATATTGAGTAGTAAGAATGGAAATAAAATGAGAGGAAAAATGGTGAATATGAGTGGGAAACTGATTGTGTGCTAGTCAGGGAAGGCTTTGCTATGATTTCTGGCTTTTCTTGACTAACCGACTCTTGTTAAACTGCCCAATATCCATGTAAGCCAAAGTGTTATACTTAAAGCATACTTTTGTAACTGCCTTAAATAAATGTGTGCCAAGTACACTTTTGCACATTCTTTGCTTCATACTTTCTTGCTCACAACTTTTCCCCCTGATGCATGACTGTATGAGTCAAGTGTATCAACATACAACCATCAGATTTCAACCAGAGCTATTTTATTGAACCATTCTTGAGTAGATTGTGGAATTATGTGAATGTGTTATATCATTTAATACACCAGAACTAGAAGTCATGTTAGGAGGATGCTCAGTCTATTGTGATTCAGTTTTTTGGTTGTTTTCTATTAATCTTTTTGAACCTCCAACTCCATAACTAAATTTTCAACATGACTATGGATAACTAAGGAAATATGATTGAATGACATGTAGATAAATTCCTGCATAGCTATTAATGCATGATCTAGATAATAGGATTAGTATTGTCTTGTTTCATTACGAAACTGAACACATTACAATCAATCACTCAATGCACATTTACCTCACATGTGTCTCGAGTTTATACTATTGAGAATTGAATTGGGTCACATACTTTGTCATTGTTTATGAAAGACAATGGTTGCATTCTAGCATTAAATACATAATATGAACTGTAGACGTGGGTTGTTAAGTGCCCCCTCCCCCTTCCCTGCTTATAGCTTCAAATGGTGAGGAAATAGGTGCTTAATAAAAAAAATGGGCATTTAAACAGTGAGTGGTAACCTGAAATGTGTGGCTGAGTGCCAATCAGCAGTTAACGAGATGCAATGGAGCACTTAATAAAAAGTGATAAAAGCCGGGAAGAAAATGGGAGCTTAACAACCCACGTCTACGGTATTACCAAAAACAGGTATTTCATAGGTGCTTGACAGGGTTAAGTTTATTATTATTAACATTGTTGTATGTCAGGTCTCCTTAATACCAATGATACAGTAACAAGAGTGTATTTACCTGATAGCAACATAGTATTGCAGATAAATGATTTGATAGTAATCTCTAACAAAAGTGCAGCAAGATACTCTTTAAGCTGGTATCACAATGGAACTAAAATCACAGACAGTGATAGAATTAGTATAACTAACAATGGGACAGCATTAACGATATTCAATATGATTGATTCTGATGCGGGAAAGTACGAAGTGAAAGTTGGATCCATAGATTATGGGGGCCTTACATCATCATCAGAATGTGATCAAAATATTCTACCTATATTAGAAGTTTATGCTCTAAATGCTCCTGTCACGTTTACAGTGCAACAATATCACATGCCCAAATATGATCCTCAAGATATTATTGAAATGTTTACTCTTGATTCAACAAATGATAATTTTATAATTAATAAGTCTATTGCAATCAATAATTTGTATTTTGGGAGTACACTTAACAAATACTTCTACAAAAATGGAACTTCTTTATCATTAAGTACTGGACATTTTACTTTTACTCAATCATATGAAAATGAGATTTTATTGTCACATCAAATAAGATACAATAATACAGAGGATGTTACAGGACATTATGTATATTTTGAAACTATTAATGCAAACAAATTTAGAAGGCGACATTGTGATGGTTATTATGATTATATACGTGATATGATGGATCGTCCAAGATTCCCTGTTTTTATATTATATTGGACTTTGCTTAGTAATGGTAAGTGAATTACTGTGGATGCAATAAAGAACTTTTAAGAAATGAAACCATCAAAACACAGAGATATGTTATAATCAAGTCTTAAGGTCTAGACTCTTGTCTCACACACAAAACAAAAAAGAAGGGTTGTACATTGAGTCAAGTGTGTGAGGAATGTACTAACACATACACTGCACAACTACATAGTTATAGTAAGAACCATATCTTGCTAGACACGGAGTGTGTGTTAAGATAACAAAGAGGAATGAATTTTAGATTTAATTGTAAAATTTAATAAGTAAAAAATAGTTATTAGCTTTAACCCACACTGTAAGAAAAGGTGAGTATAAGCTTAACTGCCTTATAACACTGTTGGATTGCTTATATGGTACTTATTGGTACGCTATAAGGTGCAATATAACTATCTTATTTCTACCTTATAACGGTGAAGGTAGTTTGCAACATACGAATATCATAAGTGTAGTGTATTAGTTATAAGGCTTAGTTTATAGCATACCAATAAGCTACTGCTATAAGCTAGCTTATACTGGACTCTTTTCACAGTGCCAGAATTTGTATATATGTGTATGTGGGAATACACTAGTATTGTTGCAAGTGTTCATGTAATTTGTATGTAATAATATGGTATTTATATTTATTTAGAACCCTATATATGTCTACATATTGAATATTCTGAAAGGACTCGTAGACCAGTGAGAGTTGAATGTGATATTATTCATGGTCGTCCTGATACTCTGTCTCTGAGACACTATAAAGAAGTACTAGTGGAAGTATTTGGTACTCATCTCAATTACACTATCCCAACTGGTCAGTTTGGAACTTACACATGTCAGACAGACATTGACTCAAATACAACACTGGTCAAGGAAAAAGGTAAACTTAGAAATTAAATCAACATTCACTAACCACAGCTTTTACGTAGGTCTCTTTCAAGTTTTGATTATTGATTGCTGCACAACAACAGTCAAGGTATTTAGCTATTATTCATAAAATATAACTGAACATATAGCTATGCACGTATTGATGTATTGCTGTTAAGGGATATTACATGAAACTATAATGGCACACACTTCTTATTAAATTACACTTTCAAAACCGTTGCTGTATAGTCACTAACTATTAGCTACTGAAGTTTATTATTGCAAAGCCTCAAGTACCTTTCACCACTGATTTGGTGTGACCCAGTACCTGCCGCAATATATGTCAAAACATTCAACAAAACAAAAAAAAATAAGCAAACTAGCCTAGAAAAATGACTTCTGGAGTGGTTGCAACTTTGCCTCTTAACCAGGTCATGGTCTTACGTACAACAATACAATCATGGTTTTTGGACTTACAAGTTCACCTAATGAGCATGGAATTTTATATTGATCCATTCGTATTTTCATAATTGTAGAATCTTCAGACAGCTCTGACTGATGTCATGAATAGTCTCTGTGAAGACTGCAATATTACATTGTCTTATTTTGAGAACAGTGTTATTAACTACAGCACTAATGGTCAGCAGCTGCTCTTTACCACTGACTTCATTTACTCTAACCCAAGAGGAACTGTAACATCCACTTCACTAATACATCACTTCCAGTCTTGGATACTATCACAGAACACTCCTAACTTAACTGTAGCTGGGAAAACAGTGACAATAAACAAGAACTGTCCTGTGACCATCAATACAGTCACTAGTAAAGTATGTTTGAAAGTGTTTCATGAGTCGAGTGAGGTAAAAAACAGTGTTTCAAGCACTGATATTAATTGGATCTCTATTATTGCTGGAATTATTGGAGTATTCGTAGCAACTCTCACTATTATCATTACAACAATTAGGTAAGTGTTCTTAACTCAGTACACATCTCCACATATGAAATGTATCTTATAATTTATTCCCTACTGAACTCCCGAAACCATCAGTTTGTTCTGTTTTTATCTAGTCTGAACTTAATAAAATGAGTCTGGTAATTGGCATCAGTGAGTTAAAATAAACATCTCCTTGACCCAGCAGCACATGGCACATGAAGGCATTTAGATGGACAGCCATGACAGTTCACACTTGCTGGACATCAAGACAAAAGCATCCAAGACAGAACCCTTTTGGGAAAGGGGTATCAATCTACATTGGTAGAACAGGTGGCCCACTCTATCCAGCAGAGATCCAGAGCTGCAGGTGATTCTATGGTCTAGCAAAGCCCCACTATTAAGTAGTACCTGATGAGGGATGAGTTTGTGACATAGGTCTAGGAAGTTTTGCCGCTGGCTGAACCCATCCCATTATGCAGGTCTAGATTTTAAATAGGGGGAGTCACGACAGCAAGGGTCCAAGACTTACTGATCAAAATGCTTGGACACTGGAAGAATGCAGCATATACACTGTATACAAGTGCCTCAAAAGACATGTGGGGGAGTGGCTAGAACATTGGTGGGTCAGAACAATAGTGTTGTATAAGTGTGCCATGATGTTGACAAGTTCATTCTTACAAGGTCGACTATTAAGTGTCATTGTAAAGTGAATTGTCAGCAATTGGTAGTGCTAGCAATTGATAAAATGTAATCAATTGGTTCATCAATATATGGTAAGGTGTAGTTCAATTGCTTATAGCATACCAGTAGCTTCAGCATTGCAAATCACTAAGTTTAATCAACACCTCAACTCCAAGATCTATAGAGCTGGAAGCCAGGAAAGAAGTAGTAGTTGAAGTGAACACAAAATGCAACTTCTGAAGTACATAAACACTTATTGGCAGCAAAACCGACTCAATGATAAACCTCTTGCCATATATGTAAACAAGTGCACCCCAATAGAACGTTATATGCATGCCTGATTACATAAGAATGTAGTGTTTCATAGAAAAATACTTAACGATGAAGTGCACGCATGATTGAGAAATGTATATACATGTATAGGAAAATAACTGGTGGCAGGTATTTCTGATGCATACAGACGTTAAAGTGACTGTTTGACTTAGAGTGGTTCTGGTGATAGCTACGTGGCAGTTATTGAAAAGATCAGGCTTGTCTCTTATAACACACGGGACTGAATTGGTTATGACCAAGAAAGGTTTATTGAGCAATTTATGTTTCCCAAAAAGTATAGACACTAGCAAAGTCACAATTCCTCTATAAAGTATGGATACAAGGAATGGCACTTGCCCTATGTGATGATTCTATATCCCTATATCACTGCTTTATTAAATAAGTAAAAGACCATATTGTTTAACATTTGTTATATAATAAGATCATTGAAAGAGGCAGTGATTCAGTGATGTAGAATCATCACATGAGGGCAAGTAACCTTTCTAGTTTCCATACTTTTTGAGAGCAATTGCGACTTTGCTACTTCCCATACATTTAGGGAGCCCTATGTCCCCAATTTTTTTCATTTTTAACAAGTAACTGTTTTAACAACAATGTCACCATAAACAAAACACAAAAATTATCTGCATCAATATAGAAAATTAGTCATTGCCAGCAAATAAAATTTGATGTAGTCTTATCTGATACTTAAACTGGAGCTAAACCAACTTCCAGTAAATACTACAACACAGCAGGATAAACATGATTATGAGAAGTTCTATTTATTGCACAATACGTTTGGGAAAACCTAAAACAACCTGAAGGATTGTGGACCTACTATGGATAGCGTGCTACAGTATTATCATATTTTTAGCCCAGTAAGTGTTACCAATTTTTTTCTCTATCCTGGCTCATGGAGAATAATGAAGATGATGACCATTTATAAGTGAAAATGCGACCGTTTGTGGTTTTCTGATAGTAGAGCAAATTTGTGCAACAATTGTGCATTTTTTTGTTACTTGTAGGTGTGACTTAGAAAATAGATGTGGAGCTCCATTGAGTTCTCAAAAGCAAGCATCTTTGGAAGATGTATGTTCCCTGGAAGCTGAAATCTTTAGGGTTTTCTGTTTTATTGGATGTCTGAATAGAAGGATAGACGGGGGCGGGAGGGGGGGTCTTTTTGTTATTTTAGTACTGAATGGCTGAATCAACTTAAACTAAAATACTTCTACACTTCTCCAGCATGTATCTATGTATACCTATCAGTCCTGAATAACAATGATAGTTTAAGTGCATGTATATGAGTCAATAATTAATGCTTGGGGGTGGTAGGGCATGGTGAACAATACCGTGAATTGAGGAGTGATCCCCCACACAAAACGTAGCTATCACTTATAATTAACTGAATGGTATAAAAACAGTTGCTGTTTTTGACAACAAAAAAATTGAGTGAGATTAGTGGTTTAGTATTATAGGTCCCACCACGATGTGGAGGTCAGTGTGACATTTATATAACCAGTCCAAGGATAGTGTAAATCCTGAACGGAGTTGTGTAATCGACTTGTGCCATCTAGGCTGTAGGAAATGAAGAAAAGAAAAAAAAACTAAATTTTGATTGAATGGTTCACTTATTCATCTCCTAGGAGGTGGTATGAAAGCAGTCTGATTGGACGGTTTGAGTGCATGGTTAATGGAAGTTGGGGGGCATTTCCCCCAGATTCATTGCTTGGGTGACCGCAGGGGGCATACTTCATGCGGATGTATTACACCTTGTAGGTGTTTCACCATTTAAGCTTTATTCATTGCAAAAAAAAAAAAATGTGCTGCTTATCACAATGACCAGTATCAACTACAGAACTCAGTTGGTATTTACAGCTGTCATTATAGCATTAGTTGTCTTCAGCTTCTTGGTTAAGAAGAGAAGAACTATTGGTCCTAATGGACATTGCTAAAGAATTCGAAAGAAATGAACATTTTATGGAACAGTTTCATTGAACTAAAATAGATTTTAAACTTTTAAACAATTTAACTTTCATCCATATTCACCATGACTTTAAACTTTTACTTTGATTATTTTTTGCAAATAGAAAATGGTTTTCATGAGATTATATTGGTGTGTGGTACCCCCCCCCCCCCCCCCCCCCCTTTGAAGCAACTTCCATCACCCATGGAACCTACCATGGGTACAGCTATTACTCATGCACTGCCGCTAAAAAACCAGCATTATTTAGCCCATTTTTGTAAGCAATCAACAACGAAATACTAGCTATCTCACAATATGACTGACAGATATTCACCTTGCAGTTGGAAGGGTCTGGCTCATGAAGCTACTGAGCTGTACTTTAAAATGCTGATTCCAATTATTTCTTATGCCCACGTACAATTTCTAGCTAAGTTTCTGTCATTATTTCTCACAAATGATTCCAGCAAGAAATTTTTTTCTGTTATTACTAGATAGTTTACCACCAAATTTTTAGATCAATGATTCCAGAAGAGAAATGAATCTGGTAAATTGTAACAGTAGTAACTAGCTATCAAGTTCACTGTTCTCTTTCTCTTCTATATCTTTCATTTCTTTTCTTTTCTTTTCTCTCTCCCATTTTTCATAATCTCCCTGCAACAACAGAAGTGAGGTCTCACATCAAGTTTACAAATGTGTATTTTGTAGTAAAGCATATTTAGAAATTAATTGTTTAAATCAATATGTTTATTATTGTTGTTGTAGTATAAAGAAATGTAAGAAGTCTTGTAAACAACAAACAAAAGGAATGGAGCAGGCTGGAGCTACAAACAGCCAAGATATACCAATGGACAGCAATAAGGCATATATTGCTCATGATCATCACAGGATGGGGCAGATTGAAACTGAAGAATGCATATATTATTATTAACCAGTGCTGTGATTAATGGTCCTGTAACTATTGTAATATATATTATATAATAATATTTGTGTGTATAAACAAATGTTTTTATATTCAGTATGCGTAGCTTTTCATGTAATTATCTTGTTACTTGTTTTGATGGATAAATACACTCGTCTAAACCTGCCAGTACTATTATGGATGAATGTGGCCAGTTAAGGAGCTACTCAACATACATGAGATATTTGCCTTCATTTTAGAAACATTTGTACTTACTGAGATCACAACTGAAGCGTGCTATAAAATGGATGTACATGATACAAACACCTCAATCTCAGGTCTGAAACAAACTAGAAGTGCCTAGCAAAGCAAATTTCACAAAGAATGAAAGAAGTACTAGATTAGATAATTTGGCAACTGCAATTTTCATCTCTCTTCAACTTTTGCAGATGTCCCTCAAGTATGGGTGAGTTGGAGAGATCCCACCTTAAACCACCTAATGCTCAGCTCCAACTACTTCCAACCAGCCCCAATCACCACTAATCCTATGTATTCAATTACGTTATGCACATAAAGTATCATAATCTTGCAGCCTTCTTATTTTTTTTGTTGTCTGCCGGAATTTAAAATGAGTTTACTGTGCATGACAATATCTGTACAATCCATTATAGATCTGAGCCAGGAAGCAGGAATTAAAGTAATAAGTCTCTTACAGATCTTCTAAAAATATCTTCAATAGAAGAACACAAGAAATTGTTTGATGGCTGTTGCAAGAAACTAATTGTCTTTTACTAGTAGCACCTTAGATACAAGATTCAACATCTATTATTGCATCAGTTGCAAATATTGCAACACAAACACCATGCACATTAATTGAACATACTATCATTTTGTCCATTAAATGGTTTATTAGCGCTACACGCATGTTCAACTATATCACCTAGCTACAATGCTATTTCATTTTGCTAATTCACTTTCTCCTTGCTGTTTCACTTTTCCGGTGCTATTTGAATTGAATAGCTATTTTTCCTGTACATTTTGAATGTACTGCGCCTAAGTTGCACATTCTAAAATGTACAGGGAAACCCTCGTTTAAAATCAGAAATTAAGACACGGGGAAAGTGATTAGCACGGTAAAATAGCATGCCCGGCGGAAACAGAGTAATTTAGTACCTACACCGCGGCGGCCTCAGGGGAAACTAGTCTGGCGTCGCCGACCCTTTTCCTTCTATTATTATTATACGTAAATAGAAGGAATAGGGTCGGCGACGCCAGACTAAGGGAAAACTACCATTAGGGTCCCAAGGGACCCTAAAAATTGTAGGTCATGACGGCTGCGTAGTGTAACGCCAAATCGGGTCCTACCCAAAATTGGTCCCCCGGACTGAAATTGGCTGCTAAAAACTGTCCGGGACCACAATTGGCTGCCGAATTCAGTCCGGGCGGACTAAATATGGCTGCCAGATGTGGTCCGCTTTGCCAAATTTAGTCCCACCTAGCCCGGGAGGAAAAAAATCAATTGTGTGATTAACTGGAGGTGGTGAGTTATATCAGTATAGTTATATGGTAAGACTGCTCTTTAGCTTCTTGTTGATGAGTTTACCTTTCAAATTCCCATTCTCATAAATACCTATAATAGTATATTCAATAAATTATAAGCTTCAAGACTTCATCATAGTGCATATGTTTGACTACCTTGAACAATGCAGCAGCTACATTATCAAAATATTTACGTTTCATAGGAATTTCCTCAACAAAATTTGTGAAATAATCAGTTATAGTCAAGATGTATCTGTTTCCTTGATGTGATGCAGGAGAGATGGGGCCAATGAAGTCAATACCAATGTGGTGCCATGGTGACACAACTGGTACTGGATGGAGCTCTGGAGTAGATTGGCTTAATTTGCCATGGCATAAATCACAATTACTAACCTGGATATATCACAATTAAAAAATAACAACACTCTTTGTCATCAGTTGACCACACTCACTTCTGTATGAGTTTATTTATTTGCTTACCAATTTATTAACATCATTGACCATTCCCTGCCACATAAACTGCTCACTAACTCTTGATAAAGTCTTTTTCGTGCCTAAATGTCCAGAAGTGGGATCACTGTGGCATGATGCTAGAATTCAGATATCTCATCCAAATCAGTAATGTAACGAACATAAGTTATGAAAGTCTTTATGAAGTTTTCTCCTTTTTTAATCACAATTTTTAATAGTAACATTTAATTGGAACAGTAACATTTTTAACTAAAGCTTTTTTTTTTAATGTTCTGAACAGCCCTTGGTTAATCAAGTCTCAATAATTATAAACTTTAGATGATGTATTTTGGTGTGGAAAAACATATAGCTATATCTCCAACAAACATTCCTGTTAGAAACTCTGGAACCCAGTTATCTAAAAAGCTAGTACATTGCTATATATTTCAAATTTATACAATTGTAAATATTCTTTGAAACTTGTAAATGCCTTCATGTATATCCAAACTGAAGTATCTCCCTTTTAATTCCGGTATAATCTAAGTCATAACCAATAATGCTATTAGTGTGGTTTAGTTGAGAGATTCCAGTACTGAAAAGTATCTTAAATGCTTAGTTTAAGTTTTTTTCCCTTGAAGATTTAGCTAGTTTGTCTTCAATATTATGAGTAGTTTTAGTTATACTATCAATTGACTGTAGTTTTGGTTAATTTGTGTTATCTCAAAATTTTAACAATAAGACCCAGTAAAAACAACAACAAAAGTACGTCCTTATCGGCGTCAATATCAACCACAGGATTGGAATCCATCAAGCCTCTATAATTCAGCGAGCGAGCGAAGCGAGCGAAGCTGACTCTCAGTCGTGTTCAATTGAGATTTCATTTGCGCTATTCGAGCGCACCACTAGTTCAAATTTTTATTTAATTCGAGCGCACCCGGGCGGACCGAAATTAGCAGGGCGGACCTATTTTGGCTGCCAATTTCAGTCCGGCCGGACCGTATTTGGCGGGGGACCAAATTTCGCGTGACATAGCGAGTGATAGCACGGGTAATTAACCTGTGCTATTCCAATTAAAATTCAATTTCACTGATGATGAATGGCAAGCAAGTAATTTTATATTTTTTCGACACAGAATAGCTAGAAGCTCTAAACACTTACTATGAATCAGATTACAAGATACTCTGCTACTGAATTCAGTGAAAATAAAATTGCAAATAGTTTGTATTCCCCACTGCTAACAGAAAGCCAGCTTGCTAGTGGTTTTGGCTATATTTTAGGGCAAAAATTAAGACTATATCCTCCAATGATAATATGGAGGGAAAAAAGCGCCTGATTCTGCCGGAATAATCAGCTTCTCTACAAAAAACAAAACAAAACAAAAAACAATTCAAACTTGAAACCTCGCGATAGCCGCGTCATTTTTATCTGCAATTTTCGCGCATGCGTGAGTACAACGTGATTAGGCAGGGGTCGTTCTTCTTGTGCCATTTTGAAGTTGCTGATCTTTTCTGGAGTAAGGTAGAGGGGTATCATACCTGCCTATTTATTCGTTTTCTTATTACATAGGTAGTGGTGTCTCATGGCTGAAATCAACCCCGCGCAGATAAACCAGCTGAAACAGTTTGTGACATTGTGCAAAAGCAATGGTGCTATCATTCACTTACCTGAGCTGAGCTTCCTTAAGGACTGGTTACTAAGGTATTTGCAGAGTAGCAAGTTGTCTTCTTTTTTTTTTTCTTTTTTTTATTATTAGTTTGGTGAATAAAGGAGGTTGAAATTAATTTTTCATCACAACTTAGAATATGTTTCTTGTGCATAGTAGAGTAGATTCATGTCATGTAACAACTATCCTAGAGAAGGAATTATGGGGCCATTACAAGCACTTTTATAAGGGTAGCGGGCATAAAGTCCTTTGTATACTTAGCCTTGGAGCAACATTGCCAGCCGTACAGAAACCAAGCGAAGCGAAGCCGCCACCTAAGACCAACAATGATGAAGCCAAGGCTCATGTAGATCATGATGATCCGGAAGATGAAGCAATCAATGCAAGTCCTACTTCTTCTCCCACTAAGGTGGGTAAGGGTCATTAATCATTGTGTGTGTGCTCAATACACGAGGTTATTTCTTATAGGAAAAAGATCAGCCTGCAGAAGAAGAAAAAGATCAGCCTGCAGAAGAAGAGGATGTTGAGAGTCCAGAAAGTGATCTGGGTAAAGGGTTTTAGAGTATCTAAGATTTGAATTACTGGGACTTTCATTGTGTTTGATGAGCAGAGATTGGCATGGAAGGAACGATTACTCCGGATGATGATGTCGCTCAACAAATGGGAGATTCTTCTATTGATGTTACAGATGAAATGAGAGAGAAGGCTCAGGAAGAGAGGATGTCGGGATCCATGGCTATGTCAGAAGGTAAGTACCATGGCGATGACAGAGGGTAGGTACCATGGCTATGGCAGAGGGTATGTGTCATGGCTATGGCAGATGGTATGTGTCATGGCTATGGCAGCAGAGGGCATTGTGGGGTATGGTTATAATTACTATTCGCTAGTTTTCTGTTATAGTACCACTACTCACTGTAGTAGTTGCAATCTAGTTTTCGCCACAGGTATGTCGGGATTTCCATCGCATAGTGCACGTCACACTAGTTTTGATTGAAGGGTCAGTTAATCAAGAAAGAACAGAATGAGTTTTTGTTTGTTTGTTTTGTGGGCTGGCTTTGTAGATGGGGGAAAGACAATACATAGTTGATAAATGGCACACTAACCATTGATACTGCTTTCCCTCTTGCAGCAAACATTAGTACGTCTTCCCTACCTAGCTGTACTCACTTCACAGTGGCTAATATGGTTAAGTCCAGCTTATGCCTTTGTGTAGGAAAGAAAATAATAACTATAATAAAGGTATTGGCAGTAGTTACAATAGTAGTAGTAGTAGTAGTAGTAGCTAATAATAATAATAATAATAATGTGTGGTAGGTGACTACGACAAAGCCATGGAACACTTCACAGCTGCTATTTTATCCAACCCCAAGTCAGCACCATTGTATGCCAAGAGAGCAAGGTGTGTGAACAATAGGATAAATGAACCCAGGATGGTTTTTAACTAACACTTGTGGTGTGCTTCAGCACAAATTTTGAGCAGAGTCATAGAAAGGATTTTTTAATTCTATTTGTAGTGTTTTTTTGTTTTTTGTTTTGCATTTGATGTTTGGGGGAAAAATAGAAGTCCAGCTCTTTCAAGTCTGAAAGTCTTTACCAAGTGGTCATTAATTTCATTTCTCCAACTCTGTGGGCTCTAATATTCCTATACCAACCACTGGCTCAAAGTTTTGTACACTCCTGATAATATCTCACTTTGCTCACCTGCCAGTTATTGTTACTTTATCACTCTCATTAGTGGTTTTATCAAGCTCAAGAAACCCATGGCCGCCATCAAAGACTGCAATGAAGCTGCAAAATTAAACCCTGACTCAGCCCAGGTGTACAAGTGGAGGGGGCGGGCCCACCAACTTCTTGGCCACTGGGAAGAAGCTTCCAAGGATCTGAATCTGTCGTCTAAGCTGGACTACGATGATGATGTGCAGGAATGGCTGAAGGAGATCAAACCCAAGGTGAGCAGAGGGGACAACATGTTTGAGGTAGCTGCCGGTGGCTGGCAGTTGAAGTGAGATAATTAGTAACTGTTTAATGTGTGGGATGGTATAGGCTCAGCGCATTCGTGAGCATAATGCCAAGAAAGAGAGGAAGAAGAGGGAAAGAGAAGTCAGGGAGAAGAAGCGAAGAATGTGAGTTCAGGAGATAAAGTGACACTTGTTTTGTTTGATATGTATGCTTTCTTTTCAGTAAAGAATCCTTGGAGAGGCAGAGGCAGGAAGAAGAGGAGAGAAAGAAAGAAAGAGATGAAATGGGAGGAATGTTTGGTGGAATGGGTGGAATGGGAGGCATGCCCGGTGGAATGGGAGGCATGCCCGGTGGAATGGGAGGCATGCCAGGTGGAATGGGAGGTATGCCTGGTGGAATGGGAGGCATGCCCGGTGGAATGGGAGGCATGCCCGGTGGAATGGGAGGCATGCCCGGTGGAATGGGAGGCATGCCCGGTGGAATGGGAGGCATGCCTGGTGGAATGGGAGGGGGGATGCCAGGTATGGGAGGTGCTGGAGGTCCTGACATGTCCTTCTTAATGCAGGATCCAGAGCTTCTCCAAATGCTTCAGGTAAACAGCAGTAGTGTTCATGTCATTAAAAAAAAAAAATTAAATTATGCTATAAGAAAATATGACTTCGTATTTATTTACAATCTTGTTCTGTGAGAACCTACACTATCATTGTGTATTTATCTTTTTAAATAGTTTTTTTTATTTTATTTAGAGTGTGTAATGTTATTTTGTGTTTCTTGCCAGGACCCTGAAGTGCTGCAAGCCATTCAAGACATCCAGGCCAACCCTGGCAACATTTCCAAATACCAGAGCAACCCAAAGGTCAAGAAAGTATTGGAAAAATTTGCTGCCAAGTTTGGAGGTCAATGAAACTGGACATTGTCTTCTTCCTTTTGCCCCCAGAACTCTTCAAATAATTGTTTGCTCTTTCCCTTCACATTCAACATTTGAACTTTTCTTTGATATCGTGTTAAAATTGACAGTGAATAGCCTATACAATATAGCTGATGTTACTATTTGTTTTATTATGTGAAATTAAAAAAAAAAAATACAAAAGATAGATATGGACATGGTAGTTTGTTTTGTTTTGGTTTTTTTTCCTTTGGTCATCTGTTGTCTTGATTTTTTTTCTTGTTCTTGCTGATGTCACGAGGCTCAGTGTAGGTGATACACTACAAGTAACATCACAAACACAAGTAATATGGTGTGCATTTAAACCTAATCAACTGTTCTTGTTTTTGTGTGTGCGTGTGTTAACTTGCCATAAAGTCCAAGACGTCCATGAGTTTATCCTTGGCCAGATTAATTCCTGATGACTTCAGTTTCTCCTGGATGAAGCTCAGTTCCAGAGGC
>WLWD01000303.1_pt1 | contig 111826 bp, 76 predicted proteins | sample 6712731 | NCBI WGS metagenome assembly WLWD01 (sample SAMN12718690, study PRJNA576275) | sponge metagenome | isolation source: marine sponge | host: Mycale hentscheli | place: New Zealand: South Island, Marlborough, Capsize Point | collected 2014-11-01 | reverse complement strand
AGTTATGCAGTGGGGAAGGTCAATGGCGCAATACGGTCTGAAGAGGTTTTGTTTGAGCCATGTCATTCAGCGTTTAATGACCTGGGTGTTGATGTTCAAGAGGCACTGTTGAGTGTGGGGAGTGATGGATCCGTAACAGTTCCAGTATCTAACTTTCAAGGGATGTCAGTAAAACTAGAAGACAATATAATTATTGGTAAGGTGGTGAAATTGAGTAGTTCGAAGGGATTGGAGAAGGATTCTGTGGGTAGTATAAACGAAGTTAGAGCAGACCCGATTGCTGAGAAAGGTGATGATAGGTTAGAGTCTATTTGGGAGGAAGTGCGTGAAAATATGGGTGAATGTAGTGAGCCGGATGCAGTGAAGAAGTTGTTGGGTGATTTTGTAGATTGTTTTGCTCTCAATGATTCAGAGTTGGGTTGTACTGATGTAGTTCAGCATCACATTGATACTGGTCAGCATTCTCCTATCAAGCAGCCACCCTATAGAACCCCCATGTCTCGACGGCAGCGTATTGCAACTATGGTTGAGGCAATGCAGCAGCAAGGTGTTGTGCAGCCTTCAGTGAGTCCTTGGGCAAGCCCTGTAGTGCTTGTACCAAAGAAGGATGGGTCTTTGAGATTCTGTGTGGATTATCGAAAGCTAAACTCTGTAACTAAGAAAGATGTGTATCCGCTTCCACGTATTGATGATATATTAGATGCACTTGGTGGCATGAAGTACTTTTCATCACTTGATCTTGCCTCAGGTTATTGGCAAGTAGCCCTTGACCCAAGTACTCGTTCGAAAACGGCTTTCGCAACTCATTGTGGCTTATTTGAATTTGTGCGCATGCCATTTGGTTTGTGTAATGCGCCAGCCACTTTTCAGCGGGTTATGCAGCATGTTTTGGCTGGCATGGAATGGAATGATTGCTTTGTGTATTTGGATGATATATTGATCGTCTCCAAGGATCTAGAGGAACACCTGGAGCACTTGAGAGAAGTCTTTGAGAGACTACGACGTGCAGGCTTGAAGTTGAAGCCTAAAAAGTGTCACTTGTTGCAGGAGTCTGTCCATTTTCTAGGACATGTGATCTCCAAGGATGGTATCAGACCTGATCCAGCGAAGACTAGGAAGGTTGAGGAATTTCCCGTTCCTACTGATGTGACAACCCTCCGTCAATTTTTGGGTTTGTCTTCCTATTATCGGCGGTTTATTCCCGAGTATGCGAAGGTTGCTTCACCTCTGCATAGGTTGACCAGGAAAGATTCAACATTTGAGTGGTTAGAAGAGTGTGACAAGGCTTTTAATAAGCTCAAGAAGTTGCTTACATCTGCTCCTGTTCTAGTTTATCCCAAGTTTGATGGGAGGGGCTTCATTATGGCCACAGATGCAAGTTATTCAGGTCTTGGTGCAGTTCTTTCCCAACTACAGGATGATGGCACAATACATCCAATAGCATATGCCTCCCGTTCACTTAATCAACATGAGCGGAATTATGGGATTTCAGAGCTAGAAACTTTAGGTTTGGTATGGGCAGTGCGGCATTTTCGGCCATATTTGTTAGGTTATCCTTGTGTGGTGTATACTGACCATCTAGCTTGTCTTTCAATTCTCAACTCTTCTAAGCCATCTGGTAAACTGGCTCGGTGGGCTTTGATTGTGCAGGAGTTTGATCTCACATTGAAGCATAAACCAGGCAAGAGCAATACTGATGCTGATGCTCTTTCACGAAACCCAGTACCTGATGTTGAGATTGCAGCTGTGTGTGCAGATGCAGAGTATGGTTGGTCTAGTGTGTTGTCAGCGAGAACTTTGGAGATGAGAGATAAGCAGCAAGAGGATGAGGAGTTAGCTCTGATGATTGATTATCTGTGTGATGGAAAAATTCCAGAAGATGAGGTAGTAGCTAGGAAGGTAGTATTGCAGAGTTCAAGGTATGAGGTGTTGGATGGTATTTTGCAGTTTGAGAACCCAACTAACCCGGGACAATTGTGTGTAGTTGTACCCAAGTCATTACAACAAGAGTTTATGGAAGAGGCTCATTGCTCTTGTTTTGGAGGGCACCTGTCAGAGAGGAAGGTGTATAGTCGTTTGAGAAGATATGTATGGTGGCGTGGGATGAGGAAAGATATTAGGACGTTTTGTAGAGGGTGTCTGGTATGTGCCTCAAGAAAAGGTACCCGTCAAACTTTTAAGCCACCACTGCAGTCAATACCAGTTGGAGGACCATTTCATCGAGTTGGTGTAGATGTCCTGCAGTTACCCTTGACTGTTCATGGGAATAAGTATGTTTTAGTTTTCATGGACTACTTCACTAAATGGGTTGAAGCTTTTCCTATGTCTGATCAAAAGACCATTACTATCGCGACACTCTTTGTGGAACATATTATTTGTCGCCATGGTATACCTGAACAGTTAATTTCAGATCGTGGGACAAATTTCTTATCAGAACTAATCTCTGGTATTTGTGAAGTCCTTGGGGTGAAGAAATTGAACACGTCTGGTTATCATCCTCAGACGGATGGGCTTGTAGAGAAATTTAATTCCACTCTTATTAATATGGTTGCTAAGTGTTGTGAAACAAGGCAGCATGATTGGGATGATCATCTCCCCCAGTTACGGTTTGCATATAGGTCTGTGGTGCAAGAGAGTACGAAAGAGTCCCCATTATTTCTCTTGTATGGTAGGGATCCTCGCATTCCCTCGTCTACTGTACTTTCACAGACTAGGAGTGTGTATAGTATAGACACTGCTGACTATCGAACTGAACTAATGGTTAGCTTAGCAGAGGCATGGCAGTTAGCTAAAAGCAATATTGGGCATGCACAATGTAGGCAGAAGAAGTCCTATGATAAGGATAAACAGGAATCAAATTTGAAACCAGGAGAGCGGGTGATGGTATATATGCCAAGTGAATCACAAGGTCCTGAACGCAAACTAGCTCGACCTTTTCATGGTCCGTACCGAGTGCTTGGTGTTACGCCTACCAATGCCGAGGTGGTTCTGGTAGATAGGCCAGAAGATGAGTGCATCTTTGTAGCTCTTTCTAGGGTTAGGAGGTGTTATGCTGAGCAGGGTAATGAGGTTTGGGCTGGTGGAAAGGGGCGGGCCAGGAGACGTAGGAGACAGCGGGTTGGTACAGCACAAGATGAGCAGCCGACTCGACAACGAGATGATTGTCCGACTCAACCCCCATCCTCATCGTACACGGGACCTGTTACTCGACAGAGAAGTCGAAGGATGAACAAATAATTCATTCATGTTGAACAGCAGTCAGATGTACAATTTTATTGTTTTGTTTAGTCAGTCGAGGACGACTTCCACCTTAAGAGGGGGGAAATGTAACAGTTGTCATTAATCATATTCACTGTTTTAGTGTATTCATGTTGTGGTTTTGTTGTGAGCATGCTCAGTCTCTGTGTGTGCTCTCTGTGTGAGAAAAAGATGAAGTGTCTGAAATATAATCCTTTAAAAGCAGTAGGGATAGTTTGGTGGATTGTCCGATTCGAGTAGCTAGGTGGTTACATGCACCAGTACACACTCACTCCTCGTCTGCACCAGTACACACTCGCTCCTCGTCTGCACCAGTACACACTCGCTCCTCGTCTGCACCAGTACACACTCGCTCCTCGTCTGCACCAGTACACACTCGCTCCTCGTCTGCACCAGTACACACTCGCTCCTCGTCTGCACCAGTACACACTCGCTCCTCGTCTGCACCAGAACACACTCGCTCCTCGTCTGCACCAGTACACACTCGCTCCTCGTCTGTACCAGTACACACTCGCTCCTCGTCTGCACCAGTACACACTCACTCCTCGTCTGTACCAGCGAACTTACTTCTCATCTGCCTTCATGTTGGGGGCATTGATTTGCTGCACGTCTAACTGTCTCTTTGACACCTTTGCATTCAGTTCACGTGACTTCTTCTGAATGTCACTATCCTCAAGCTAAACAACAACATCAAACAACAGTCAAGAGAGAGATAAGGAAGATATTACAGTAATAGGAATAAAACAACTAAATGAGAATAGGATTGGTATGAGAATAGAGAAATAAAATTGGTATGAGAATAGAGAAATAAAATTGGTATGAGAATAGAGAAATGGAATCGGTGTGAGAATAGAGAAATAGAATCGGTATGAGAATAGAGAAATAGAATCGGTATGAGAATAGAGAAATAGAATCGGTATGAGAATAGAGAAATTGAAAGAGGTTTAGGGAGCACAACCAGAGAGAGAGCATTGTGTGCCTTCAACTTACATCTTTCAAGTCAACATTAAGTTTAGAATAGTCAATAACAAGTTTAGATTCTCTCTCATACCACGCCCTGGCACCCTGTGATAAACAACAACAACAAAATATAACAACAATAACAAGTTTATGTACACACATATATATATATAACATATATAACATCACGCATGCATTCATACATACATGCTTACATACACACCCATACACACCTGACTAGACATACTGTCGACATCCATCATCGCCACTGTAGATCCTTCACTCTGTGACGCTGCCAAACCAGCCTACACAAAACAGTAGACGGAAGAGTCTGGACTATATTTATTATTACATGCATTATTACTTTATTACATTACTATTGTCTTTACTGTAGGCAACCAAGCACAGAGAGATACCAACAGATGTACCAACTCTAGCCAATTAACCACCATGTATGGCATAATGTGTGCAGCACGCGTAATAGAGAACTAAATTTGAAGATAGCTCGACAATGAATTTTGGGCCTTACAAAGCAGGCTGGAATAAATTACTATTTAGTCAAGCTGACATTTATACAACTAGTAAGTACCAGGCAAATTTAAACAATTGTGAACTTCAGCACCTGAAAAAACTAACCACGAACGTAACAATTGTATCTTCTAGTGCTATTTTTAATAAAGGAGAAGTAGGAGACTTAATAAAAAAGATATGTACCTCTTCATCGCCAATGTCTTCCATTCGTCCATGTTTGAATGGCAACTTAATATCCTCCATCTAAACAACATAAACAATGACATCAATGGAATACAATTATAAGGTTATTTTAAATTTAAGGTACACAACACAAATGAATAAAAATACAGACCTTGCATCCCTTCAGTAAACTGTGTCTATCTGCTCGCGCTTTATCCAACTCAGTTTCCTACAGCAGCATCAAATAACAACATGATTAAGTGGAAATAAAACCCTTTACCAGGAAAGCTAATATTTAACAAATCGCCTTTTACCATACATGAATGAGACATAATTATATAAATACACACCCACCAGAGTGTTTATCTTCTTCTGTAGCTGAGTAATGTCTTTAGCATAGTTGGCCAGAGCTTTCCTGACTTCTCTCATAGCTATTTCCTACAACACACACACACACACACACACACACACACACACACACACACACACACACACACACACACACACACACAACACACACACACACACACACACACACACTTAGACAGCCTGTCTTTGATATCCAAGTGTGACATACGTCAGGATGATAACCTCATGTACTAGGTTGTAATTACCTGATCATCCATTTCTTTCTTGATGCCTTCTCTCTTCTCCCGCAACTCTTCAATGACAGCCTCTAAATCTTCAATAGCCTTCAAAAAGTCACAATTATGGGTAAACAAAAGACAACAACAACAACAATAATAACAACAATAATAATAACAACAATAATAATAACAACAATAACAACAACAACACCAAATACACTGTATACCTTTAAGGTACACAATATAATTCCCTACAACACTCTACTGTTACACCGAGAAGACACAAAATGACCCCTCCTCTTTTTCCTCGTCAAAGTAAGATGTTTGTACAAGTTGATGACTCATGCGATGATGTGCTATGACCTCTGGTCCATACTACATGGTGATGTGTGTGCGTGTGTGTGTGTTGCCCTGCTAACCTTGAGCAGCTCTGTCTCTTCTTTCTTATATTTAGCAATCAACTTCTCATCTTCAGCAATGCTAGCAGCCACCTTCTTCACGCGAGCTAAAGAATGAATAAATATCAATCAGTGATTCATACATGACAAAAAGGGGGCACTGGGAAAAACTTGAGATCTAACAACTGGGGAACGCGGTCAGGTAAATTCAACACACTGTACACATGTGCAACTAAGTAGAGTGACATGGCTGTTACCATGACTACTTGGAGGACTTCACCTAACACTTCACTCAATGAACATTTTTTTATTTGCTGGAGAGAAAAAAAAAACTCCGGGAAAAAAATGGAAAACAGGGTGTGTGTTTTTCTTCAAAACCAAATTTCTGAGAAGTCAAATCAGCATTGTTGATATTTCAAGAGGGAGATCTTATTCCCATGAATTGGAGGCAAATGTCTGAATGAAACTCATAAATATTATAAGAAGGCCATGCTATCTTCATAAAAATGCTTCCCAAATATTCCCTGGAAATCATAGCAACCACGCATTTAGTGAAGCACATTGGATTCCTTTACAGTTTACAGACCATCTAGCCCCACCCACCATCTAGCCCCACCCACCATCTAGCCCCACCCATCATCTACCCCCACCCACCATCTAACCCCACCCACCATCTAGCTGTCCACTTACTGCTAGCTGATGTGCTCTGCTGCTCGTGTGTCAACTGACTGCGCAACCGGGTGATAATGCCTCGAAGCTCCACCCCTTTGTTCATCACATTCTGATGGCTCTTCAAATGTTTCCCTTCAAATTGCCTGACAATGCCACAAACAGTACATTACATGAATGATGTCCCTTTACCAAAAATATCTTTAAAATATTCCATTACCTGATGTTTTCCACTCCAATAGACTTGCAGAAATCACAATAGACCTGGAAGCAAAGTTGGGAAAAAATTACAAACACAATAAAGGGTCGTAATTAATCCCAAAGAGGTCTGGTGGTAGAAAATGTCTGACAAGTAAATGATTAAATACGTTGCATTAACTACGCCTCCTTGTACAGTAAAATGGTAAATAAGTCATTCTCAAAGTGTTGCCCATCATGCCCTCTGGGATGTCAGCTGTAACATATAGAAACAAATGACAAGTTTGAAGAAGCAAATCTCTGAATCTTCCTGACTTTTATCACACAGTGTATTATAATCGTCTTTCTCAGTTAACCATTTAAATGCCCTGCCACTTTCCTCTCTCTACCACCAATAGAGGACTTTAAGCTATACATGCATACACCTGGTGACCTAAAACCATAGTTACAGCCCTGCCCCTCCACGCCCTCACAAGGACCATCAGCACAGACATAATGATGCCAGATAATGCACCTTACTGATGGTAGGGTTAAAATGAATGAAATAGATATATACATAGCTGTGTTTAAATTCAAAAGGATTAAGTTTATATATCTTCCAATAATAATAGTAATAACAATAATAATAACAATAATAATAATAATAACAATAATATTTGTTCGACCTCATTGTTCATTCCTTCGCTAGACCTTTCAATATTTTCCCCGCCCACTCTCTCGTTGCACTTCCCATCAACCGGTCATGAGCCAGTGCTGTGCTCATCTTCAACTGTACCACTCTATCACACCCAAATGGAGGTCGAAGTGCAACGACAATATTAAGAGGTGGTCGTGGTAACTGGGCGCACAAGTACGAACAGGAGTGCTTTGAGAAGAACATTATCATCCCTTCCACACCGGTATCGGACTTGCCGTAAAGACGCTGAGTTGAGTTTGACATGATCACTGGATCAGTCAGGAGGTACTTAGCATCTGTAAGCACCCCTTGCAAGTCTGCTATCATCAGCCGGCCTTCAGTCTGGACATAGCTCCAGTGCATTAAAGCTGGTAAAGTGTTGCTGCGCTCGAGGATGTTACCGTAGTTGTTGCACCATTTCCTGAACTTGCCAGGGATGAAATCTTCAACTACGATAACGGAATCTTCCCTTGTGCATCCGCTCCACTTTTTACTATCACAAAAATAAGCCGAAATGTTGGCAAACTCAATGGCCATTCCAGAGATTTTTTCATTATTGAAAGAATCTGCCAAACCCTTCGCTATCCTGTGGACTTCTAACCTGGTCTTATAGTCATGGCCGGCCCATGCCATTGGGTCTTTATCTTCTTTATATACACACAGCTTCTTCTCTTTAGAAGAAGCTGTGTAAGTGCCTTTATACACTACTCTGTAACAACCTACAGCAAAAGGAGTCTCCGCAAATATCCCCGTCATAGCCTCAGGTGCTGGAGGAGACTACTTGACACTAACTAGAGTAAAAATGGGCTTGTTTTTCCTGTCTGGTGATATATTCACTTCTGGAGTTTTCTCTCTCTCAGAGTAGTTTTGTAACATACTTTCATTCCTACCACCTGTGTGGAAGGTTTCGTCAGCTTCACAAGGGGAAGTGGTTAAATATACATCTTTTCTTTCAGGAGATATACTTATTTCTGGAGTTTTTTCCCTCAAACAAGTTTCCTGAAGCTTCTTTTCCCCACAATCCTGAATTCCCTCCTTTCCAACAGAAGTTAGCACGGCTCTATTAGGACAAGTCGAAATAGACATGTTCTTCAGCTCAGGAGGCAACAATATTTCTGGAGTCTTCACCCTTGAAGTTTCTGGTGACTTCTTTCCACTGCAATTTCGATTAAAAGTTTTAATGTTTTCAGCCATTTTTCACTTCAGAAAAAGCAAAGAGACAGTACATAATAAGGAAAAAAAGTGCTCTTCACACACATAGCAACCAATAGATGCTACTCTCTGTCAGCCACCTCCTCAACACACTAGCAAATTACAATCCTAAGATTCATTTAGAGTGATTGGAGAACGTGCAGATACAGCCTAACACAAAACACTGGAAGGACGACATTAGACATGTTAACATCACTTATAGTTGATTGCAGCTCTTCCTTGGAGCTAGAAAGACTTAATAAATATCGCACCAGCATTACCGAATGTAAAATCAAATAAAGTAGATTAAATACATTGCAAATAGTAATTAAGCAATGTAGAGAGTGACTTGAATTTAAAAAAATACATACCATGATTTTTAAAAAAAATCAAGTACCGTTAATTTTACAGTTGAGACTGGTTGTTGTCATGTCTACTGGTGCACACCTATATACTACTTTCACTTCACATTTAATACTCCGCCATGTGAATGTGAGTGTGTTTGTGTGTGCGTGTGTTGGCCTGCCAATACAAAAAGGTTAGGGTCAAGATGGTCAACTGACTGAGCTCCTTGCCATCACAAGATTCTATATAGTGGGGACGGGAGAATTCTCCCCCTGAAATGTTCAGCTTCCCTGCCCCTCCCCCTAATTTATGCAAGCTGTGTGCAGTACGCTACTGATGTTGAACCCAAAATTACAGCACTAAACTCACAATTATTATGTGCTAATTACGCTCAATAATAAACCCAACCTATTTTCCTCTCAGCCTTAGAGGGTGATGGAGTTACTCGAGCTTTCTCTCCAAACCAAACTCTCTAAATAGAACCCTACACTATGCTATTGAGAAGGTTGTAACATAACACCTTATCGAATAATTTCTTAAAAAGTCAGTTTCACTACGTCGGCCATCACAGGAGAGTGAGGAGAGAAGACATGAGTCCCTGCCATCAGAAGTTCTGTGGGAGCTAAGCAAAGCTAAAGGAAAGTCTCATTCGTACCACTACCAGCTGTCTGTCTAAGTATGTTTTTAAACCTACACTACAAAACACCCACCCCAGCCACAAGCTTGGCTTAGTAGTGATAGCAATTTAATTCAAGGTACCTTAATGCAGGCCTTTCACTGGATGAATTCAAATTCACTGTTTAATATGACATCTGTGAAAACAAAAAGTATGTATTAATTGATCGCATGTACAAGTAGAAGAAATAATCATAAAAAAATCTTTCTTTTTTAATAAAAAATACGCTGCCCTTCAGACAATTATCAGCAGTCCATGTGCTGTTTAGTTGGCACATTCAGAATGTATGTGGCTAGTAATGAGGAAGTTTGGAATACCTGGCAGTGTTGAATACGCATTGAAAATGAAAGGGGTGTGACATAGTAGATATGTAATCCTCCATGCAAGAAAGTTCCAAGAAAAGGACAGTAACTGTGTTCTATTGTACCTAATAGTTCCTGAGATGAGTGAAGTTAGCAGTGCTCTATTAAACACACTGGACAATACGGACAGAAACTCCAAGTGCATTATCTTTATTGTGATCTCAATCTTGACGCTTATTGCACGCATATGACACAACATTCAACTGCTATTCCTGCACCAGTACCAGTTAGTTCTCTGACTAATGGATCATAACACAAACACCACACACATGGAATCACTCTATTAACTATTAACACTTCCATTGTCTCCGCCCACTCAATGAATTTACTTTCTCACTGTAACCCACTGGTCATTTCATCCTGCATTAAGTTTATATAGTTCAACTTGTTCACAATGGGTTATTCTATCAAACTCTATTCATAGCAATGCCTCTGCCCTTGGCAGTACTGAGCCACCACAATGAAGACCAGCACACAAGTGCCCAGCTCTTTGACAGAGTCTCAGACATCTTCACTGCCTTACCATGTCAACACCATGGCATTGCCACACCGGGGATCAACACCTTACCAACTCTCACAGTCAATTTACAACTACCCAGTTTTACACACTACATTGACAGAGTTGTTAAATATTTTGTACAGCTCTAATTTAATGAAATCACAACAAATTCAAGAGAAAAAATTCATACATCAAAAGTTTGAATTCGAAGTCCAGCTCTATTTCCTTTTATACAACTTCTCGGCGAACTTATCGAAAAATTCAATAAGTTCATGCTCATTCTGATGTGTCAACAGGAGCTCGTGGGTACGCACCGCAGACTTCTCCAATTTATCGACGTAATCTTGTATTTTTCCAGGTAGCAATGCCAACATACGGTGGAGATAAGGCTTTTGCAATCTGAGACACATACGGGAGCAGCGATGGTTTTTGAAGAACAGAGCTATGCCTTCCGCACCTGTGTCAGTCTTGCCGTAAAAATGATTATAAGTGTTGGACATGATCGCTGGGTCAGTCAAGATGTACCCGACATTAGTTCTGACACCTTGCAGGTCTCCGACCATCATCCGGCCTTTAGTCCTGATAAAGGTCCAGTGCATGAAAGCTGGTAAAGTGGTACTGTCGTCAGAAACGTACCCAAAGTTGTTGCACCATTTCATGAAGTTTCCTGGGATAAAATCTTCAATCAAATAAGCATAATTTTCTGGACCACCGAGATACTTGGCAGCTTCAACAATACAAGCATCTATATCAACATACTCTAATGTCTTTGGGCTTATGCGCTCCTTGTTAAATTCTTCCGCCAAACGCTTTGCCAATTTGTGGATCTGCAAAGTGGTCTTGTAATCTGAAGTACTTCGGATCGACAGACTCTTCTCCATCTTCAGGATGCACCCATTCCCTTGTTTGTGAACCGGTGACTCATACACACCTTTAAACACCAATCTGTAACGACCCTCGGCATATGGAGTCTTTTCAAAAGATCCCGAAACCATTCGTTTTGGAGAATAGCCACCATGCTCAAACTTTCCAACATTTTTGGGTAGAGTTCCAATATATATTTCATTTGGGTTTCCAGCTGAAGGGATACATTTGGGTGGCAATAGTTGTTGAAGGTTGCACGCTGACCCAGGGGCAGGTGTAGGCTGTGCCTTTATAGCTTTTAGCCTCGTGTGCTGCTTAATATCTGAAGCAGCAGAAGACAGAGACAGCCTTATAAATTCAGCAAGTGGTTCCTTGTACATGTCCCAGTGAGTTGTATAATTGGCTGAAGTAAGCCGTGGCAGAGATATACTTTTAGTAGTCAGGGGTCTCCCTATACTAGCAGTTTGTGGTCTAACTGCTGCAGTGGTTCTGGCATCTACAGGAGTTGGGAATCGTGGTGTTCTGCCGCTAACCCATGTATCCGTGCTAACAGCTCTTCTCTCCTTGCTACCAGCCGTTTCACTAGTAGTTCGTAATCTTCCTTTATTGTCTGCACGTCGTTCCAGAGTTTGAGTCCTTCCACCTCTGGCAGTCAGTGGTCTCCTGCCACCTATGGTAGTCAGTGGTCTTCTCCTGCCATATTCTGAAGGACTTTCTGTTTGCGATCTTCCTTTAGTGTCCACAGAGTGTTCTAGAGGAGTCCTGCCACCTATGGCAGTCAGTGGTCTCCTTCTGCCGTATTCTGAAGGACTTTCTGTTTGCAATCTTCCTTTAGTGTCCGCAGAGTGTTCTAGAGGAGGACTCCTTCCACCTTTGGAAGTCAGTGGTCTTCTCCTTCCACCTATGGCAGTCAGCGGTCTTCTCCTGCCATATTCTGAAGGACTTTCTGTTTGCAATCTTCCTTTAGTGTCCGCAGAGTGTTCTAGAGGAGTCCTGCCACCTTTGGCAGTCAGTGGTCTCCTTCTGCCATGTTCTGGAGGACTCTCTTCACTGGTCCGGCGTATTCTTTGATCACTACCACATACCGAAGCATCTTCTGTACTGGTCCTGCCGGTTCTTCCTATGGACTTCGGTAGGGACTGAGTTCGCTCTCTTCTTCCAGACTTCAAAAAAGATTTATCACTGTCTCTTTCTTTGTACAATGGTGGCAGAGTTAGCTTACTCTCCAGTTTGTTGTCTCTTTCTTCTCTGTATTGTTGTGGCGACGGAGTCCGCTCTCTTCTAGCAAACCTTACAGATCTTTCAAATTCAGAACTCTCTCTTTCTTCTCTATGCTGTGGTGAAGACAGAATTTGCACTCTACTAGCAAACCTTACAAATCTTCTAAGTTTAGAAGGGTCGCTTTCTTCTCTATGGAGTGGTGAAGACAGAATTTGCACTGTACTGGAAAACCTTACAGATCTTTCAAGTTTAGAACGGCCTCTTCTTCCTCTACGCTGCTGCGGTGGTGACAGAGATCGCTCTCTCCTGTCAGACCTAGAAGACCTTTCAGATTCAGTATTCGGATAAGGCATTCTTGAATTCTGTAACTCAAACAGAATGTTAGAGAGACTCCTTTATATATACCCACACCGCAGGTTGCCCAGATCAATAACAATCAAAGAAATGGGATGCCATATTCCGCTCCTGCTAGTTGGCCCAAAGAGTCTTGCAGAGCAACCGAACACAAAATAAATGGAGCCCATTAATATATAAGTGAATGTTTCTAATTCTATACAAGTCCAATATGCTAATAACCAAACACAAAACTGGTAACCGACATACATATTTTTTTCGTTTACAAGCATTCTTGCACATTCCAACTTGCTAGAAAGCTACGTTGCCATGGCATAATGACAACCACCATATAATAAATGAAATACAGTAGACCCTCAGTTATCCATCTGAACTCTCGCTAATCCGAACACCTTTTTTTTTTGGGGGGGGGGGGGGGGGGGGGGGGGGGGGGATTATAATGATATTCATTGGAATTTTGCTGTGCATTAAATAGATAAGAGATTAAGACCCCATTCAAAAATGACTTTCGAATATCCGAACATTTCAAATATCCTAACAACCCTTGGTCCAGGGTCTACTGTAATGCATTCTCCACTAATTCCAGAGCAATTCTGCATAAATTAACAGCTGGACTACTTTACCATTTTAGTTGTTACACTGTTCAATTGTTAGTGCTGGTCCAACAATTTCACTTCTTACTTACGCTACTCCTACTCTACCTGATCAATCTTCCCAGTTCCTTAATCCCAAACAGGTTTCAACCACAGACTTGGGATCTTATAAACAGACATTATAGATAGATTTAATTTCAACAATTTAATGAAATCACAGCAAGTTCAAGAGAAAATTTGGTACATCATTGAACACATGTGGGCTAGATTGTTACAATAGTCCTGCTTCTTCTTTAGCTTCTTTCAGTATTTCTTTAGAGTCTTGGCAAAATCGTTGAACAATTGAATGACCTCATGCATATCTCGAAGGGGCATGAGTAGCTCGTCCGTACGCACCGTGGACATCTCAAATTTATCGACTTGATCTTGTGCTCCTGCAGGCAGCAACGCCAGTATATCATGAAGAGAAGGCTTGGGGAGATTTCTACACATCTGCGAGCAGTCATGGTTTTTAAAGAACAGAGCAATGCCCTCCACTCCTGTGTCGGTGTTGCCGTAGAAATGATTGGTTGTGGTGGACATGATCGCTGGGTCGGTCAAGATGAACTTACGTTTAGCTCTGACACCTTGCAGGTCTCCGACCATCATCCGACCTTCAGTCCTGACAAAGGTCCAGTGCATGAAAGCTGGTAAAGTGGTGCTGTCGTCAGAAATGTATCCATAGTTGTTGCACCATTTCATGAACTTTCCAGGGATGAAATCTTCGATCAAGTATCCTTGTTCTTCTCTTGGACCGCCATCATACTGGGTGAAGTCGCTAAAACTAACATCAGCATCCACATACTCCAAAGCCATGTGGCTTATGCGCTCCCTGTTAAATTCTTCCGCCAAATTCTGCGCTATTTTGTAGATCTGTAAAGTAGTCTTGTACGTAGGGCTAACTCTGGCTTTTAAACCTTTCTCCTCCTTCAGGATGCACTCTTTCCCTCTCTTATGAGGAGGACCATGATAAACACCCTTGTATATTGTCCTGTGACGACCCTCGGCATACAAATTTTTCTCAAAGGATCCGGAAACTGGTTCCCCTGTAGCATAGCGACCAGGTTCGAACTTCCCAACACCTCTGGGAGAATTTCCTATAAGAATTACCCTTCGGCTTCCAGGGGGAGGACTAGGTTTTCGTGTTAGCTCTCCAACTTGTTGAGGTGATCTAAGGGCAGGTGTAGGAGGTTTGTGCTCTGCTTTCAATGGTGCTTTCTGTGAAGGTTGCTTTGCACCTGAAGCAGGAATGGTCAGAGACATCTTTTTAAATTCTTTCCGTACATCCTTCTCAAACTGTCTTCTACCTTGGTACGAGTCGCGATAGGTTGAAACAGGAGGCTTAGACGTAGATCTGCCTCTAGTAGTATGTGGTCTACCTGCAGTGGGCTTGCCTTCTTCTAGAGGACGAGCTCGGCCTTCGACAGTCTGTGGTCTCTCCCTGCTACTGGACCTTCTATCCCGACTACTAGACCTTCTATCCCGGCTACTAGACCTTCTCTCTCTGCTGCTATCCCTCCTATCCCTGCTACTAGATCTTCTGTCCCTGCTACCACCACGTTCCCTAGTAGTTTGTGGCTTTCCTCCAGAATCTCTGCCTCGCTCTAAAGTTTGAGTCCTTCCACCTCTGGTAGTCGGTGGTCTCTCACTGCCACCTTCTGGAGTGCCCCCTCTACTGGTCCTGCCAGCTCTCACATCTTCTCTATACTCTGGTGGCGACAGAGTTCGCTCTCTCCTTCCAGACCTCAAAGATCTCTCAGGTAAAGAACCGACTGTTCTTTGATAAGCCATTCTCACACTCTATCAGTCGATAAAACTACAACTCTTCTTCTCCTTCTTTTTACTGATTGAGAGAAAGACCCTTTTATATACCCGTGCTACTGGTAGCCCGGGCTAACTGCAATCTAAGAAATGGGATGCCATATTCTAACCCAACTAGCTGGCACAACTTGCCTTGCAGAGCAACCAAACACAAAACAAAAGGCGTCGTTAGATACGTACTTATGTAGGTGAGCTATGCCCAGCAACCAAACACAAAACTAGGTAACCTGGGAGACTAGGTAACCCAGCGTAGATAATTTTTTGTTTACAAAGCGGTCCAGCATGTTCCCACTATATGTGCTAGAGAGCTACGTTACCATGGCACAAACACTACAAGAAGTATGTGTCGTGAAAACAATTAATATATATTTTTGTCTGCTTTGCCAATACAACTTGTGAGTAATACTCAACATCTTATCTCTATTCTATCATTTCTGTGCAACAAGCTGAAGAAGGACCTTGGTCTGAGATATTCTTGATTGAACCAAAAATCTAGCCTATGTTTACAATAGCTAAAAAAGTCAAATTTTGTTGTTGTTTTTGTTAGTACAACTTAAGAATGAGCTTTTATAATAATATGAAAGAAATTAATTCATCACCACACGAACCACTAAAGTTCAATTCTCTCAGTCAAAGGGTCTAATGCTTTTCTGCAACTCTACTAGTACCCCTAGCAACCTTATACCGCTCACAAGCTCCAGATTGCATTATAAAACAATTAGTTTCGTAGCTCTGAGCTATATAACTTCAGCACATATCCTAATAGAATGTTTGTGTTCAGGGTTTTACACAGAGGTAGGCGCCCTGCGATTCCCCCCCCCCCCCCCCAGAATTTCATGAAATAAATTAATAATATTTACTACTTAATGGTATTCTGTGAGTTTGTTGTTTGTATATATCTAATATTTGGTGAAAGTTTACTTAATTGAGGCCCTTCAATTGCAATACACATTAGTCTTCCAATTGATGTCACTAATTCTAGGCCTGAGACGATTTTTTAATCAGATGGGTGTGGTTTCAGCAAAAGTGGGTGTGGTCAAAACTGTGTGGCCCTCCTTCCTAAACTCCCCCCAGAAAAAAATCCTGCACGAAACCCTGAAGTTAGTCCTGCAAAAGTCTTGAAATCAGCAGGTGTGCTCACTGCCTCAGAGCCTTACATAATAATAATAATGGAAAGAGAGAATGTGTATATATGTGGGTGGGTGGGTGGGAGGCTTATAATGATCTAAGATTGCTGGGGCTATGGTGCCATAGATTCATTTGGTACATCAATACAAATACTCTCCCCCTTCACCAAAGAGAATGTCTCTACCTCCTTTTGTTAAATGTAGCTTCCCATCTATATAATTAAAATGATAGGCTGAACCAGGTTGTATACCGTCATCAATAACGACGAGCAACAGGTGTATCCATAAAGCTGAGCTGGATTGGTAAAACGACATAACGACAATGGTGTGTGCATTCATCATGGGTCAGGAAACATAAGCAAGAAAAAAAGCAGTGGTGTAACTAAACCATGTGATAGGAGGAGAAGATCAATGGATAAAATACCGTAAGCTACTGCATTCCTAATTTGCAACACTTAGTGCATCAAGTGCCACTGTGTGGCGGACACTTCCTAGTCTACATAGTATCCTGCACTTACACACGCTACACTTCCTCCCGCCCACCTTGCCAAAAGTCTTGTATCTAACCTGACTAGTATACATCAACAAAGGGCAACTGTATTACAATGGATGACAAATCAGATCAGACACTGTTGACCTTTGTTGACCTTCACTGATACCTAGTGGTTGTTTATTACAATGTATGCACGTAATAATGTACACCAACTATAAAAGTGTATTCTCTTTTAAACCCCATCACATTTTTGTGGATAAACTGAGTTCTCTGTCTGAGCCTCATGGCAGCTGTGAGACCGTCAGAGATTGAGCTTCAGTTAGTACCGTTAGTAATGATAAGTCCGAATTTATAGCTCTTCTTTGTGTGGACTAATATAATTATATATATATATATAATACTTATAGCACGAGTCAGAGTACAATATGGGAAAATATTTTACGAGCACGCAAAATATTTTCACGAGCCAAAGGCGAGTGAAAATGTGGGGTGAGAGTAAAATATCATTCCCATATTGTACGACGAGTGTGATAAGTGATTTATTGCTGCCTTGATATTTTTTCTCAACCGGTTACAATTCAATTTTCATTGATTTTACTCGCTACGCGCATGCGTAATGTACCGTACAATATAAACCGTACAATATGGGAGAATACAGAACGCTCGCGTGATGCGGAAATATTCAATTAAAAATATCAAAGCTGCAATAAATATATATATATATATATATATATATATTGCATCATAGTATATAGTTTTGTCAGATCTTGCTGAATGTCTGTACAGAAACAAAATTAAAAAAACAAAATTCTTACTCTTCATGTTACCAAATTGGTCTCGTAAACTTGGTGGTGAATGGGTAAACCATAATTCCAAGGTCAGAAAATTCATGGGTAAAGTAAAACTAAAATAGAAGCCAGTATTACACTTATAAAAAGAAGTTAATTCATTCTTTTCGTTCCATTTGCTATTCAATCATGTCAGTTTGTTGGAAGGAAAAAACAATGTCAGACTACTCGCCAAACTATCTTAGTTGTCATTTTTCTTGGCTATAAAATGTCATAATATGGATAAGAGGTAAATGTCCTTTGTTCACATGAATACAAGCAAGTAATGTCTCCCAACAAATGTCATTTTTTTAAAAATCTGGAAAATATAAAAAATTGGCAATGATGACTCAAACCTAGTTAACAAGTTCAATTTTAGTTAACCCATCCCACAATATAGCACTGTCTACTACGAAAAGATCTATTCTGCAAATTAAATTCTATCAAAAATAAAATTAATAAAATAGAATTCATTTTCTAATAGAATAGATGCTCAACATCTTAAAGATAATGTTCATAAGCAGTCCCAAGTTTTATATATTATTTTCGCTTATGAGAAGATGGTTCAGGGTTGGATGGTCTGTCAAACTTGCCCGGGTGTTCCTTCGGTCTGTCAAACTGGTCCAAGTGTAGTTTAGCAATCTCAGGGAATCGTTCGACCATTTTCCTCTTTTTCTCCACAGAGAGTTCCGTGTCCACGCAATAGGCTGTGTGCACTCCAAGTTGCACCACCTTATCTTTACAACGGTCGTCAATTTCGAAGTCCAGAGTCATGTATGGCCTGGGTAGATCAATGCAAACCTGGCCACAGTCATGATAGGCAAAGAACATGGCCATGCCTTCTACTCCGATATCCGTAGGCCCGTACACTCCGCCTTTGGCAGTGTTTGATAAGATGACTGGATCGACGAGCAAATATCGCTCCTGGAGTTCTATTCCCTGCAAGTCCAGCACCATCTTGTCACCTCTCGTTTCCACCCACGACCAATGGGCAAACCCCTCCAGGAACCTTGCGCCTTTGGCAATGAAACCGTAGTTAGTGCACCATTTCCTTAATTTGTCTCCGAGGTACGCTTCAACAACACAAACATCTTGGTACTTTGGACAAGTAGGGTAAGACATCCTCTCTACTTTACCGATGAGCGTAAGTGCAAAATCAATGAACTTGGGGCAGCGTCTTTCATCATTGAATTCTACGGAGAGACGTTTAGCAATGTTGTAAGTGTCAATCGATGGACTGCTGAAAGGAATATCAAGTAAAAGCTCGTCCCTGTTTATTTTCATAACGCACACCCTGTGGGTTGCGTGAGGCTGGGCAAAGAAACCCTTGTAAATTCGTCTGAAACGGCTCTCTGCAAATGGCACCCCTTCAAAATTCTCTGCTATGATATCATATTCAGAGGGCCCAGCGCCAGTAGCCATAGTTGATCAATCACTACTACCTTGATGGAAGAATCGTGAAATGAGAAGAAAAAAATGACTACTTTTTCACCACTAGAATGCAGACCCAAATGACCGCAAGCTTTACAATCAGTTCAGTTATATCCTTGCAGTTTTTTTCCCATTCCATAGACTTTGTGAGTCGACTTTCATGGTTGCTGGGTAATGAATGCCCCAGGCCCACAGCTTTGTTTGCTGTTTCTGAAAATCCAGAGTAAGCTGACTTGGACGGACCAGACTTTGATGTGAGGTATTATAGCAACTACTGGACTTAAAACTTGACTGAAGACATGCCTACCAACACTCAACAAACGTATGTTCGACAACACTTCAACTCAGCCAGTTAGAGGGGGGGGGGAATGTACAAGGGTTTTGCCCAGCCTCACGCAATCAATAGGGAGTGTGTTATGAAAATAAATAGTTATTGGTAGCTAAGCTATAAGCTTCAGTGGTGATTATGAGTTCATCTGACAAGTAGCAAGATTTAAGATGTGAAAGAAGAGTCTTGATGAAAAAGTGAAGAAGATAGCAGTGTGTCTTTGATTTTTACTGGAACACAGCCATGATGTAGCAAACCCTAAGATGTAAAGGCTCCAGACAGCACTTGCAGTGAATATGAGAACTCAAGAAAAATAAGCCAGTATCCAGACATGAGGTTACTTTTATGGGAAAGCCCACCCAGGGAAATTAGTACATATACTGTATAAACCACTCCCATTAGCCCTCTGGTTGGTACTACAATAGCTATTGAACCATGCAAACCTATTTATCACCTCCATTCATTCATCGTAGTCTCACAGTAGCTGGTTATACTTACTTTGACCAAACCCTACTATTGTGAGTGAGCTTGTTGAAATTGATGGTCAGACTTGACCACTCTGGATCTCCTTATTGGCCATTCAACTTCATAATGTAATTTTTTTTTATAGGTTGTTGTTTATAACTTTTCTTACATCAGCCTTTAAATGTTAAACTTAGTAATCTCCTGTACAGCAATGCTATTGTACTATACTCATGAGACACACATTCAGCTTAGTTTGTGCAACAGGAAGCAAACGCCGAGATAACTCCTGCTTACCAGTAAATAACACACTAAAACCATTCCATCCGCCTCATCCATAACTCTATCACAACCAACCCTCCAACCTACCCCACTCTGTTGCCTAATAACCCTCCACTCCTTAACATTTCCCCCAACACTTCTTTATTCCAACCTCTTCCCCCATCAACCCTCCACCCTCATCCTTTCCCTTACCTACATTGCCCTCAACTACCTCACCCTCAACTGTCATCCCTTACCCACCTCACCCTCAACTGTCATCCCTTACCCACCTCACCCTCAACTGTCATCCCTTACCCACCTCACCCTCAACTTTCATTCCTTACCCACCTCACCCTCAACTGCCATACCTTAACCTACCTCACCCTCAACTGTCATCCCTTACCCACCTCATCCTCAACTGTCATCCCTTACCCACCTCACCCTCAACTGTCATCCCTTACCCACCTCACCCTCAACTGCCATACCTTTACCTACCTCATCCTCCACACCATCAATTTTGACATTGAGTTTGCCAATCTGGACACTTCTTGCCTTGATGGTGTCTTGTATCTCTGCCATACGAGGCTAACACACAAACACGCACAAGCATCGTCATCACAATATAATGTAGAATCATTTCCAACACAAATGAAGGTCCAATGAGTGTCAACTTAAAAAGAGAGGCTTTAATCAAATCATCACCAACATAAATGCTATGTAATGATATCTTCTACCCCTTGCACTGGTTAACTCAAACAAATAACAAACAAACAGAAAACAACAGGCATAACAAAACCAGTGGCAATCACTTGCATATTAATACACAAATTCATCTTTTATTCACATTCTATTTCTTCCTTAAATTTCCCCACACCATTATTAACAAAAATAAAACAAATTCACCTCACCTCTATCTCCTTTAACTCTTTTTCCACAGCTTTCATCTCTCTGTCATTCCTGGGTATATTGTGCTCCAACTGTTAGTGAGAGGAGAGAGAGAGTGAGAGAATACATCTTAGTCTGCTTGTATATCAGTACTAGTCCATAGCACCCAAATCAATGCCTCTCTTGCCTTGCCTTGTGTGTCCAGACTAAGACCACAGTGTGCAACATGCAAGCACAGATGGGTACAGAGACATCCAAGCACCTACTTACCTGGACTTCCTTGTCTCTCTTGGCGTATCTGATCTTGTTCTGCAGTCCGTGCATGGTAGCCTCCAGACTAGACAAGTGTTGCTTCTTATTGCGAGTCTCCATCACAACGTTCAGCTCGTCTCTCAGATGGTCTCGCTGCCGACGAAGGGAATCCAGTTGCTGGAAGTGTGAACAAGTGCTAACTACTTGAGTGCGCTCCAAATGCATTCACACACATGCACACACAAACACCAATGCATGTCACTCCTACACTCCCCATCCCATAGATTTTCTCCCTCTAAAATTATAATGACATTCATAAGACATTTAATCATATGTAAATTTCATATTCCACTGAATTTCAAAAAATGTTGATTTGACCTTCTTAGTAAAAATAGGAGCACGAAATCCATTTCATGTGTAAATTGCTTGATTCATCAGGAGTCAGACTAATTCACTCACAATAGCATCACCTCCTATTAATTAACTATTTAATTCCCCATAGCCTCAATAGCACTAATTCACCCACAATAGCATCACCTCCTATTAATTAACTGTTTAATTCCCAATAGCCTCAATAGCACTTTGTAATAATTCCTTGAACTTGACCTTCACTGACCTTGTCATCCCAGCGCTTGGCCTTGGCTCGCAGGTCACTAGCACCACCTGAGATCACTCCTGATTTCTGGAATAGTGTACCATCCAAAGACACAGCCTACAAAACACACTTGTATCATTGATTATGCAATCATGAATATGAGGACAGAAAAACTATTACAAAATAAATATGTAACGTTAAATGAAAATATAAATAGCCTCTGATCCACTTACCTTCCTTCTCTCTGAACCCCCAAATGCAACTCTCCTGGCATCCTCCATCGTGTCACACACAAGAGAATTGCCACAGGCAAACACTACTGCCGGCTACTCAACAAATAACAAACAACAACAACAACAACAACAACAACAACAACCGGTGGTTAAGCAGTCCTGGGTTAATTGGTCTCATTCAGGTTCAGGGACTCACTCTGAACATCTCTTCAAACACCAGGATGTCTATCATCAACTGAGCCTCACTCAGCTGCCTACACACACACACACATACACACACACACAAATGAACAAAAAAATGTTACTATGGTGCGACCCCACCATGTGAACGGTCTTACTTCTATTCCTTCTATTCCCTTCCTTTCAAACTCAATATTTCTACACTTTAGTTGTTGTTGTTTTTCCCGGTTTTAATGTCATGCAAACACACACACGCACACACACAGGCATTATTAAGAACTGAACACTGCACTAACCTCCAACTCACTCACTCTCTATATATGCACACACTTCACTACATACTATTGCATCATTCATTTGGTATATGTCAAGTTTTACACCTGAAATGTCAGACAAAAGATACTAAAGGTGATGAGGCGAAAACAGCAAACTAACTTACATACGAAGCCAACTGAATTAATTTTTTTATTTCTTGGTACCGGATATCACAACAGAAGTGTCAGTTAATGACACTTTACCAGTTCTAATAGCGGGCCAGCTAGCCTAGCCAACTGAAATACTTTCTTGGTACAGACTATCAGCAAAGTGGCAGTTTACAACACTTCACCACTTTTGAGTACATATGTAAGAGAAATGATAATGCACGGGTCCAATAAATCTCCTCACTATCTTCCTCACAGGAGGTATTGATAATGAAATGTTCACCCACGCACACACTAAGTAAAGACAAGTCACAGAGATATAATGCAATGCAAGCATTTTTTGTCTTAATTAGAATTTAGATAGCATTGTGGCGGACTCGGAGATGACAAGCTGACGAACACACAATTCACTCAGCCACTCGTCATTCCAGCATAGCCATAACATACAACACAACATTCCGAACTATCCATTAGTAGAGTCACACACACAATATATAAGACTCATTCACGTAAGTAGTAGAGAGTCTTGCCAGTATCAAAGTTAAAGATAAGAACCGCCACATTGGTGACCTCGACGTGAGATCCTGGGCCCACTGGACACTGATCCTGGGCCCACTGGACACTTATCCTGGACCCACTGGACACTTATCCTGGACCCACTGGACACTTATCCTGGACCCACTGGACACTTATCCTGGACCCACTGGACACTTATCCTGGACCCACTGGACACTTATCCTGGACCCACTGGACACTTATCCTGGACCCACTGGACACTTATCCTGGACCCACTGGACACTTATCCTGGACCCACTGGACACTTGTCCTGGACCCACTGGACACTTATCCTGGACCCACTGGACACTTATCCTGGACCTTTTCTGGGACCATGGCCGAAGACAGCGTTGTTAGTCTTGGACTTCCCACCTTCTGGAATACACAACCAGAAGTATGGTTTGAGCAAGCTCACGAGACTCAGCCAGTCTCACGCTACTCGGCAGTCTCACTCGACTCAGTCACTCGATTCAGTCACTCGACTCAGCCAGTCTCACTCGACTCAGCCAGTCTCACTCGCCAGTCTCAGCTACTCGGCAGTCTCACTCGACTCAGCCAGTCTCACGCTACTCGGCAGTCTCACTCGACTCAGCCAGTCTCACGCTACTCGGCAGTCTCACTCGACTCAGCCAGTCTCACTCAACTTGGCAGTCTCACTCGACTCGGCCAGTCTCACTCGACTCGGCAGTCTCACTCAACTCGGCCAGTCTCACCCGACTCGGCAGTCTCACTCGACTCAGCCAGTCTCACGCTACTCGGCAGTCTCACTCGACTCAGCCAGTCTCACTCACTCGGCAGTCTCACTCGACTCGGCCAGTCTCACTCGACTCAGCCAGTCTCACTCGACTGGCAGTCTCACTCGACTCGGCCGTCTCACTCGACTCGGCCAGTCTCACTCGACTCGGCCAGTCTCACCCGACTCGGCAGTCTCACTCGACTCAGCCAGTCTCACGCTACTCGGCAGTCTCACTCGACTCAGCCAGTCTCACTCAACTCGGCAGTCTCACTCGACTCGGCCAGTCTCACTCGACTCGGCAGTCTCACTCGACTCGGCAGTATCACTCGACCCGGCGGTCTCCCGCGGCCCGGCAGTCTCCCGCGGCCCAGCAGTTTTCCGCGGTCCTGCAGTTTTCCGCGGTCCGGCAGACTCCCACGGTCGGTGCTCGCGCTCGACTCATTGGTCGGTCGGCAGTTCTGGAGGGGAGCTCTGTGGCGGACTCGGAGATGACAAGCTGACGAACACACAATTCACTCAGCCACTCGTCATTCCAGCATAGCCATAACATACAACACAACATTCCGAACTATCCATTAGTAGAGCCGAACTATCCATTAGTAGAGTCACACACACAATATATAACTCATTCACGTAAGTAGTAGAGAGTCTTGCCAGTATCAAAGTTAAAGATAAGAACCGCCACATTAGTTAGTAGTAGACTAGTTTAGTAGTAAATAAGCATACACACCACTACTCTAACGTATTAACTTGTTCTTTGTAATTGAATTAATTTTATTGAACTACTTCAGTTTCACTTCCCAGTTCACTCTCCAGAAATACTACATCCCATATAATGATCGTAGTTGACCACACCCACTTCTATGATTCTGCTACAGCTTCAGTTACCTCAAAGTCTCATTGATGGGTCTGGTCTCTATGGTTTCCAAGGGAATAAAAGTACAAGGTTCAGAATGCTATAAACAACAACAATAACAACAACAACAAATAAATAAAAAAGTATATAAACTTTATAAGGAGATAGTGAGTGAACAATACAGTGTAGCTATAATTGCAAAAGACTTTTAAAAAACTGGCCTATTATTAGCGAGTGATAGCATGGGTAACCTGTGCTATTTACTCATACATATATGTGACCGTCTACGGGAAAACCGGGCACAACGCGGCGTGCGTAAATATCGAGAAAAGATCGATCGATTTCTTAAAAATGTATTGTTTTAATCCGACAGAAGGGAACGGTTAGGTCTATTATAGTGGGAACGACTTAAGCTACGACGATAAAACTTGGAGAGCTCAATATCTGGACGCCGACAACTCTGTAAGTGCCAAAAAAAATTTTTCGAAGGGTGCCGCGTTGTGCCTGGTTTTCCTGCAGACGGTCACATATATAACTCCACTCCCTTGTTAAACAAGACAATATCCCTCTAGCCAACGCAGCCACAAGTAACCCCTTACCTGTTCCTTTATGTATTGAATACAGTCCTTGGCTGTCTTCTCATTGTCCACAACAATAGCGTCCATGTTCCTGCCCATCACCTTGGTCAATGCCAAACTATACCTATGAAATAAAGGGGGAAATACAACCCATGTGTCTAACTATCTGAACTACACAATCCCAGCCTATACTGACAGGCGCTCCCATAATGAAAAACTACTGTACCCATATAGAGGGCTACATTTCTTATTCTTGAAGACACTCTCTTATGAACATTATCTCACTTCCACTATCCCTCTCTCTCTCTCTCTCTTTTACACTTATGTTCAATTAGCTTCCTTCCTAGGAAACAAAAAAAAAACAACCAGTAATTTAAAATTAATTTTTTTACAGTCGTCTTCCCTCCATCCCCCCCTCCCCCCCAACAAAAAAACATCCTGTATGAAACAATACATGCCTATACACACTGCAATACCACTAATTCCCTGCCTATAGACATCAATTTTGCACAGTGCTGACCAATAATACATTGCTACACTAAAAAGTAGAATGAATTCATAATTTCACGGGCTCAAGACTGCTCATCTATAGCTATGCACGCTTAATTCCCACCAATACATCAGACTCCTACGAGAATTCAGTACTGTACCATATCAGACACCAACAAATACAACTTGACTCACTTGCGCTGGGTGGGTTCACAGAGGTCAATGAGCCGACCGTACTAAAACAAAACAAACACATACAAGCACACACACACACACACTTGAAGACACACTCGGAAGTAGAGAGATCCCCACAGTTGTTGAACGTACCACATTGGTGTGGAGTCTCTTTAGATTCTCTAGAATCTCAGCTTTCCTGGCCTGCCTGGAATTCTCATTCCTGTCAAACTAATACACACACACACACACACACACACACACAAACATAAACAATGATAATTAATTACATCTGAAATTAATGCTTAAATCATTAAAAATTAAAAATAAATAAATAAAGAGAGGCAGTGAATGCAGTTACAAATATCAAATGTTGGTCCCCAGCAATCCCCCAGTCCTTCAGCTTACATACCTTGGCATCTCCAAGCTTCAGAGTAATGGCGTTCATCTTGTCATTGATCTCACTGTACCGATAGTCCGCTTGGCTAGATAAACACAAACAAAACAAGTCGCAGAAAAAATTGGTTATAGACTAATTTACTTTAGGAGGCAAAGGTAAAACTTATTAGTAGACGTGTCCTCAAATGAAAGGTAAAGTGTCATCAAATAAAAGGTAAAGTGTCATCAAATGAAAGGTAAAGTTCTTAAATTTTCTGGACGCAGCATAAGAGAACAATGAACACAACAAGTGTGTATCACTTCATAATTTCTTTCTCAGCCTTCTTTTACTCATTAGATGTATTCTCTCTCTTTCACAGGCTTTTTTTTAACAATACAGTAGACCCTCTAATGAGTATGAGAAAGAGAGAGAATACATCTAATTAGTGTGTAGCACACGTGCCACTGGCACACAGAATGAGAGCAAATATGAGTCCAACACACGAGTGATATTTTTGTAAGGGAACCCGGGGTTGTAGATTGGGAAAACATAAAAATCTTATTGGGGTGTTATAAACAACAAAAAAAAGTCTGACCACAGTTTAAAAAAAAAAAGTAAGATGTAATCAAGGTCTGTTGGCCCTGATCATAAGTTTTTAACTACCATAACACCATACACCAATCACACACAAACAAACTATCTCTAAATGTGGCGAAATACAATACTACATACTCACTTCATTCCTCCCACTTCACTCACACCTTACCATATACGTACATACTACTTGCACTTTACCATATACTACTGTACACTAATACTAGAGCAAGCCACGCCTAAATATAACGTGCAATCAACAAAATATTCAATTACTGGACTTGAAACTTCACGAAAAGACCAGAGAAATTTTAAGATCTTGGAATCAAAAGATCCCAGTGTTTAGATCAAAAGGATAGTGGAAGAAAGGAACAAACAAATGAGTTGCTTTGTAGCTATTGACAAAGCCCTGCAGTTTGACAGGCTAGAGATCTATCTGGACCAAGAGATCGGCAGTGGGGCATATGGAGAAGTGTTCAGAGCAAAGTGTGACCACCTCCCTTGTGCAGCCAAGGTGATCAGCATTCGAAGAGAGAGATCTGCCAGCTGGAAGGAGTGCATGTCCAAAAACAACTACCTCAGTAGTCTTAGCAACACTTCCGGAAGCAGCGATGGGGGTATCGAAGACGTCACGTTGAAAAACTTCATGAGGGAGTGCGATATTTTGAAACGAATGCAACATCCGTGCATCATCCAGTACCTCGCCATGGCAACCAGCCCAGACGACGGGCAAGTCGCGGTGGTGATGGAATTAGCCTCACAAAGCTTGACGCAACTTCTGCATCGCCGAAGGCATCTACCACTCCCTCTTCAGCTCCAGTTTGTCAATGACACAGCACTGGCCATCAACTACCTCCACCAGAACCACATCATCCACTGCGATATCTCCAGCAACAACGTCTTGGTGGTGGGAAACTCAAAAACAAAACTGAGTGACTTCGGAACATCAGCCGTTCTGGAAAAAGATGGCTCCGGGCGATTACATCAACCGATACCCGGGACAGAAGCATACATGCCACCTGAAGCCTTCCCCACTCATCCTGCCTTACCAGTCAGCTACTCCTACCAGCTAGACTGCTTCGCCTTTGGAGTCTTGAGCCTCCAGATCATCACTGGGAAGTTTCCGAGACCGGCTTCAATGAGAAAGAGGATTGGCGGAGAACCAGGAGCGGGGTTGGTGTGGAAGACACTGACAGAGGTTGAGAGAAGAAAGTCGCACCTCGACCTTGTGCAAGGGACACACCCTCTCCTCCAACTAGTGCTCCAGTGTATTATGGACAAGGAAGCCAGTCGTCCGTCGACTGACTTCATCTGCCACGAACTGGAAAGAATCATTAGATCTCATCGACTCACAGAGACTGATTCAGCCAGTATGGACAATTGGCTACAACAGAAGGACACGCCCCAAATCAATGATAGTTCATATAGCGATGAATCTAGCTATGGTGACACCAGCGAGCTATTCCGTTCCATCCCAAGTGATCTCCAAGAGGAGAAATGTCCACCAGAACAACAGTCCTTCAACATGGCGTCGTATGTCGACGTAAAATCAAAAAAGGAACATAACCCAAAATGGAGCGTAAAATGGAGAGAAGAAGAAGAGACGATAATGGAAGAAAAGGTACAACGAGGAAACTGCATCTCGCACAAAGACAAGCTTTTCTTGAACTGGAACAGGGTCATCAGCTGTTACAAACACACCACAGGTAGCTGGCATGAAATCAGCAGAAACGCATACCTCCACTCGAGCCTGGTGGTAATTAAGGGACTCCTCACAACCGTAGGAGGGCGGACCAATTCCCACCCACGGAGACCCACCAGCGCCCTTAGGAGCCTAACGAAAGAATGCAGGTGGTCTATTCATTTTCCCGCCATGCTCACTAAACGGTACAATTTCTGCGCTGTGCAGTTTGATGGAGGGATAATCATCGCGGGAGGCAAAGTAGCGGAGCCTTCAGACGGCGAAACAGATCAGGTCGAGATTCTCGACTTGGAGACTATGATGTGGTCTCAGGCTGCTCCTTTTCCGAAGGCTTTCTCAGGCGGATCCATGGCTATCAGTCACGGGGTTGTCTTTGCCGTGGGAGAGCAATCTCTGTTCCATTGCTCACTAGGAGACTTGATAAACTCATCCAAAACAAGCTTCTTCATATCGCTGCAGAGGGAATGGAGGAACCTTGTTGGCTCCTCCTCCTCCAACAAAGGAAAGAGACAAGTATGGACCTACTCCAGTCATTGCCCTCTGCATAACTCCACCCTCATCAGTATCCACGACAATCTAGTGGCTGTGGGGGGCACAGACAAAACCAGGAAGCCCAGGAATTTCATGCACAGGTACGACATGTGGTCAAACAAGTGGGAGGACCTCAGTCCTATGGGTGTGGCCAGGTACCGATGTCTAGCAGGTGTTATCACACAAAATTCCTCAAGGAGCCTGATTGTGATAGGTGGGTGTGGCTCAGACCACGCCCCTTGCTGCAATGTAGAGATCGCTGACATTATTAGTACATGTGACTTTAAACCTGCTTCCCACACCTCCACTATCTTAGCTCTACCCTGACATATCATCACGTCTAGTAATATCAAAATCACAACATTAGCAGCTTCATGCCACTATTTAAATTCTATATCCTTAACAAATTCTATTCCACCAATGCAATAATTGTATAATTTGGTACCAAACTTGGATCAGTTGGGAAAGTAGTTGATCCCACAATCATCATTAAGTGTTTATAAACTGAATCTGCAGAAGAAAGTAAGGTGAAGAATTGTCAACAACAGGTTCAGGCTGTCTGCCTATTTCACTTAACAAAACTTCTTCACTTTCATCTTCCCCAAACATCACCTTCCCCCCCCCCCCCCCCCCCCCCCCCCCGCCCACTCGTGCTCCCTCTCTCACCTCACTTCCTCGGCCAGCTTCTCCTGGTCCCTCTTGACTTTGTTCAGCTCTTGAGTGGCAGCACTGGACAGACAAAGAAGACACAAGAACAACTGCTAAACGCCAAGACTACGGCAGTACTAATCATAATCTACGGTTGCTAAACCAAACATGCAACTACGGACCTCACTAGAGCAGCATGGCAAGCATTAGTACTCGATAATGACTTATAAAACTAGCAAATCTTGCTCAATAATCTACCACATTACAAGTGTGTCGATCAACTGTACCATACATAAGTATTCTCACCTGACATCCACTTCCAGACTCTCTACACGCCTCTCGTAACCAGCCCTGCACACACACACACACACACACACATGCACACACACACACACACATGCACACACACGCACACACACACACACACACACAATCAAGTGTCTCCCACAGTAACCTCTAGTACATACTTGTCATCTCTCAGTTTCGATTGAGTCTCCAGCAACTCCTCTTTCCTCAACTTCAGTCCCTCCAGAGCTTCTTCATCACTACGCTGCTCCAAACTCATCTATAATACACACCCAAACAATAAATAAATAAACAAAGGACCTAATAAATAAGTAAATAAATAAGTGGAAATTTTTTTTTAAATTTAAGTGAATAAATAAATAAATAAATAAATAAATAAATAAGCAAACAAATTAAACCGTGTATGTATTGTTTAAGTACATTCCACATCACAATTATCGAACCTTTATCTACACCTACCGTACAATGTACAATATAGAGCATTGAGAGAGATGCATAGTAATACAGAAGGTAAAGGTACATCACAATAACTATTATGTGAGGAGATATATTAAGTTGTTTAAGTCCCAGACTCATATTGTCTAAAGAGTTTATCAATCAACCTAGTAGTATACACAAACACACACACAAACACACACACACAAACACACACACACACACACACACACACACACCCTCCTTGACTGACCCTGTCCAACCTCTGCTTGAGGCTAGCTGACTTCTGCTCTGCATCGTTCTTCAGTCTCTTGTATTCTGCCACTTGAGATGCCACGAGCTTCACGCCAGGATCCTGACTGCCTTCCTCCATCTCTTTCTTTAACTTCTCATGACGCTGAGTCACTTCTTTCAGCTCCTCCTCCAGACTAGCAATCTGTCGGGAAGCAACATGTAGTCCATTAGACACATGGTATGCAGTTACACCCACAGACACGCCCACTGATATAACTGGATATCACCACACTCCTCCTCCACATACACTGTAGAGTTCACTGAGGAGGCCTATCAAAGGCAGTCTTACTCACTCGCTCTCTGTGCTCTTCCTCTTTCTTCTCAGCAGCTTTCTGAGATTTCCTGTCAGTTAGAGAAGATTAAAAAATAATATAGGAAATTATATAAAGCAAAGAAATGACATATATGTGTTGACCACAGTCCTCTTACCACACCCCTCTTACACATTGACCACACCCCTCTTACACGTTGGCCACACACCTCTTACACATTGACCACACCCCTCTTACATGTTCATCACACCCCTCTTACACACTGATCACGTCACTCTTACATGACCAAACCCCTCTTACATGTAAACCACACCCTCTTATTGTTAACCGCACCCTCTTACATGTTGACCACACCCCTCTTACATGTTGACCACACCTCTCTTATATGTTGACCACACCTTCTTACATGTTGACCACACCCCTCTTATGTGTTGACCACACCCATCTTACATGTTGACCACATCCCTCTTACATGTCAACCACACCCTCTTACATGTCAACCACACCCTCTTACGTGTCAACCACACCCTCTTACATGTTAACCACACCCTCTTATACATTGACCACACACATTGACCACACCCCTCTTACACGTTGGCCTTGAGCCTGTTCGTCGTATGAGTGGTGAGTTCTTTAGCTTTGATGTACTGAGGCTTGAGTCTGTGAGCCTCCATCTCTTTCTCCCTCATCTTCTTCTCCAATGTGGCCACCTCCCTAGCCCAGCGAGCAGACTCCTGCTTCTTGCTCTTCAACTGTTCCTCTATCTTAGTACGCCTACCCATCTGTAAAGTGAAAAAATATAATACTCCAAAGAAAATGTATTGTCCACATTAAGTCATCTGAACATACAGTCTGTATGTTCAACCCATACTTTACCACATCTCACGACTGGACCGGTCTACAAGTCCCGGTACAAATTAAATTACTTCTACTTCGCTAGTGTAGTCGGCTCTGAAGTCAAATGCATTAAGTACACGGAACTTAACCCACTATTCCTAACCTAATATTTAGACACTTGAAACTGAAAGAGGGAACCATGCCTAAATATATATCAGACCAGAAGTACAGTCAATATGAGGACTCATTAGCAAACGGTAGTAATTGAATTGTATGACTTTCTCTTATGCTTTACCATCTTACTATGACCACCCTTTACCGTCTGATCTAGCTCCTTCTGTTTGTCCTTGACTGTGTCCACCAAATCATCAATGTTCTTCTCTTTGTAGTAGAGTCGAAACAACTGCTCCTCTAGCTGACCTTCAACCTATCAGCACAAAAATACACATGTATGTATAGTTATATATATAATTATACACATGTATGTATACAGCGTATATTACCTACAAGTGCAGGTTATATAGGTATGCAATTCAAGGATTCTTTAATTTTTTTTTTTTTTTTTTTTGTAAATAATCTGACACAAGTTAAGTATCCAGAGCACATACATAGCCCCACACTTCACGGTTGCCTAGTTATCTTATGCCACACATGTGCTATTCATAACAACACTGGTTGTGCCCGAGGTTCACTAATTGAGGATTATACACAAATAGAGTTACCCATACTTTATTGACCAACCACATCAACTACAAGTGACAAAATGCAGCACAACTATTAATATACTGGGCTATGGACAGGGTGAGGGTCGATTATTTCACTCCATGAGGAGTACTGCTGAAGACACTACAAAGCTTTCTGTCAAAACATTCCAAAGAACCAGCTCATCAAAATATTCATAACATGCAACCATATAGAGTGGAGCTGACCCTGACATCTCACCCCCAGCTGACCCTGACATCTCACCCCCATCTCTGAAGTTTATATAGTACATTAGCTAAAGTTGAGAACACACTGGCCTTGTTTATCCATTCTTCCACAGGGCTTCACGTAACTGGGTGGAAAGCCACACCCTTTTTTAATCCATATGACTTTGATGCACATGTCTACTTCACACTTACCAATGTTTAGTCACATGTTTAGTCACATGCATGATATTAGAACATTACATGATATTAGAACATTACATGATATTAGAACATTGCATGATATTAGAACATTGCATGGTATTAGAACATTGCATGATATTAGAACATTACATGAACATTACATGATATTAGAACATTGCATGGTATTAGAACATTGCATGATATTAGAACATTGAATTCCCAATAACTTCACTGTCAGCAGTTCATTAAAGAAATAATCTGGGGGGAAGGGAACAAGATCAAGCTTGAACTATCTTAAGGGTGCTCCACATAGCAACACACGTGCACTTTTTTCCGTGAATTTAACCGCAGAAATGTGGCATCCTGTTTCATGGACTAACTATTAACTATTCCCGTGGCTTGGAAAGTGGCTTGGAAACCACACTACTCCACATGTGGTTTGCTGTTACTCACTGTGTGGTTGCTGTCTCTGGAGACTGTGTGTGGTTGCTGTCTCTGGAGACTGTGTGTGGTTGCTGTTGCTCAACCATGCCCAAGAGAATATCTACCAAAACGAAGCTGCAACTGGCTGAAGCCACCAAAAGGAGGAAACTGCTTTATACTTCAAGCACAGGTATAATCAACAACTGTTGTTACGTTTTATCTCAACAAAACATATAACAAAATATAGGGGGAAAAAATATTTTATGCTTGCACAACAAAATATACTTTGTTATAATACACCAAATAATAAAATTGCAGTAGCGAAGTCTCCTGAGCTTGACCTTGTAGCACCAGGGACGAACGCTGAAGGTGATGCTATGAACACCACTATGTCAGTGAGCACACTCACAGCTACAGATTTACCCCAAGCTTGCTGGAAGTGATGGTGGAAGTGATGGTGGAAGTGTTACCTCTGTAGTTGAGGAGTCCAGCTTGGTGTCAACTTCAGCAATCACTGCGATTGAGGACCTGAGCAGTTCAATATGGAAGTCATATAATTAAATGATAACAAAAAAGTGTAATGCTATTCTAGCCATAACTACCAATTAAAAAAATATTTGCTGAGGAAGGTACTTTACTAGTTACGTACATGCACTTATATACTAATTTGCTTTATGGCAGATGAAGCAGGATGGGGAAGTCATTTTACAAGGCTCACCTTTAGGTTTGGAGAAACTCCACAAAAAAGTCACCGGAGATGAAGTTGCAGGCAAGGCACCTCTAAAATTAAACATAAAGCCTAATAATTATAGTTATTTGTATAAATTGTAGGAGCACACAGGGCCCTACCTGATGTATTGGCTATAGAGAGAGTCTTCAAGCACCAAGACATCAGACCACATTTGGCAGCTCTCTCCATTAGGTCCCCCCATGAGCAGACTAAGCTGTGGATACAGCAGAAGAGGATTTTCATGAGAGCAGCATCACTGATCAAAACCATTGGAAAGCCTACACTTACCTCTACACAGGCTAAGAAGCTGGACTCTCTGGGCTTCACATTCGACTCTCTGTCACTCCTTCGCCAGCAGTGTGGAGGAACAGAAGCGTTTCAAGCGGCTTTGAAGGAGCGAGGAGTGAGGAGCAAGCCGCTTAGAGAGAAGCTGACAAAGGCCCTTCACAAGTCCCGCTAAAGTAGCCTCCCCCGCTGCATCCCGGCTGGCTCCAGCAGTGCAGATATCTGCTTCAGCATTTATCTTCTTTTTTTTTCACACCCGGCTCTTCTCAGAGCCACCAATAAACAAAAGATTTCACCTCCTCCATAACTAGGGCGGGGCTAAAATAGGGGCGGGGTGCATGGAATTAATGTTAGCGTAGTTTTAATTTCTGTTCTGTACACTACTTTGGACTTTATCTTAAGAATGGGGAATGGAAATGACTTCAAATTTGGAACAGAGCCCAACCAGAGTCTAGTCAGCAAAATGTTCGTTACAATTTTTTGAAAAAAAATTTTTTCACAAAAATATAGATCTAATAAAGCGTGCACATACCATAAGTAAAAAGCAATATTGAATAGAGAAAAAATAGAATGAAGTTGTTGTAGGCAACAGGTCCGAGAAGTAGTATGCGAAGTATCGCCGCTCTAGGTGTGATACTGGCGGAGAAGTTATCGCTGTAGTATGAGAAGGTAGGAGGGTCATATCTCTTGAAGCGGCCACTTGTTACTTCTGAATTCAGGCATGTAGACTTCTATGGTAGTAGTAAGTCCCACTTAGGGAGTCACAACTTTCATACATAATTAAGATAGAAGAGGAGATGGGCTTCAATTACCAAGACAATAATTAGAGCAGCATTAAACTCATGATTCAGCATTTTCAATCACCTCCATTATTCACTTTTAACTTCACTAATTTTAAGAATATTTTAAGGGGCGGCGAAATAACTCCATGGGGATGGGGTGAGCGCCTCCCCTTGGCCCCCCCTAAATGAACCCCTGTGTGTGTGTGTGTGTGTGTGTGTGTGTGTGTGTGTGTACTCCACGTATAAACTCACTATTTCCATCTGAAGACTGCGATATCTCTCTGCCTCCACTTTCTCAGCTTTGGCATCTTTACGCTCCATAGCTATCCCCTACAACAACAACAACAACAACAACAACAACAACAACAGAACATAATAAAAGTTACAATAAAGGCCAAGTTATAGAATCATAATTATCCCATACATCAGCTAAATACGTAGCTATATTATTACCTGTCTGATTGTGTCTTCCCGTTTCATTAGAAGACACAAGCAGACCGGTAGTAATATAGGCACTCGGCCCCAAGCTAGAGCACGAGCGATGGACCGTAATGTTCATGGGACTTGGCAATAGAGATATTCATCAATGTCATCACCCGGTTCTCTACCCATAACAACATGGGAAATCTGAGACTAACAATGAGATGAAGATTAAACAAAAACTAGTGCCTGAAAGCAAGCTACATTCCAAATACGGATTGGCTCAAGTAATAATGGAGTGAGTCAATACAAGCCAATTGTTGCCCCAGTGCTCAGTGTCTCACACTTTTATGAATCTATAAGCCCTGGAGATCTTTACTCAATGGTCATCAACTTCGTTACTCCATCACTGATTTTACATGTCTACATTGTAAGTATACATGCCATACCAGGGCTTCATACAGAGGGAGATTAGCCCTGCTATCTCCACCCCCAAGCCAGCGTCTCCTTTCCCCCTTCCCCGGAATTTTGGAAGTTAATTACATTAGCTAAACTTGAATTCTATAAGTAGTTATGATAATAAAGTGGAACCAATCAAAGTATACTTGTGCATGACAGTACATAATGGGTAAAAATGGGTGTGGTTAAGTACTCACACAGTGTCTCCCATCCTGAGCTATTAATCCTGTATAAAACCCTGCATAAATATTGGCAACAGGCTCAAATTCAAACCCTCCTTAGAGCCTCACTCCACCTCCTCGCTCCCCAGTAAACCACTACTGGTAATCATTTGTGACCAGCTAATGGGAAAAACCAACCACTTGTGAAAACAATTGAAATTTGAGATTTTAGTCTCAAACATGAGAGAATTTTGTACTGAGTGCGGTGATACCTCATTTTGAATATTCCATTACTCACAGGAGAAGATATGACACAAAACGCTTCAAGGTGTTTTGATATACAGTCCGACGATTTATTGAGTTATAACACCGCAATGGAAAATCGGAGCCATCCGCATACAGTCCGTGTTACTACAGGTCAGCATTTTTGCAGGAAAATTATTGACACACGGGTAGAAGCCAAGTTTACTTACATAGCTAGCTATCGAGCAGAAGAAAGAGTACACAGCTATGTTCTAGGTAAGCAGAAGGGTTTAGAATAATTATGCAATTGTAAAAGAGTAATTGTAAGGGGATGTAAAAATTTGTTCAACAATGCTATCATAGATGTCCAGAAACGCCGTAAATTGTCCATCCCATCCCACAGTCCCATGGGACAGTGGGACATTCCACGGGATGTCCACCTGTCCCTCTACAGATGTGTGTATGTCCCACTGTCCATCCCATCTCATGGTCCCATGGGACAGTGGGATTGTCCATCCCATCCTGCGGTCCCATGGAACTGTGGGACATTCCATGGGATGTCCACATGTCCCTCTTACAGATACTCCCACTGTTCATTCCATTCCACGATCCCATGAAAGTATTGTCACAATGAACACTTAGAGTCAAGCTAGAGCTCTAACTTACCTTCTTTATTTGAGTCAAAAGTATCAGCCTAGTACACATCGATAAGGTCGAGAATACCTTCAGTCTCAGCGTACAAAAGGTCGCTGTCCGCTCCCAAAAAGGTAAGAGCTCTTGCTAATCTTTCAGTCATTGTTACATTCTGCGTGTCCGGCACGGGAGTATCTATAGTAACCAGCGGGAATTATTCCACGAGACTTTGTATGCGGACCCACGGTTAATAAAAAATTTTAAGTTTTGCTGTCCAATTGAACTAAAATTTGGTAGATAGATAGATCCAAGACATTAGTTTAAGAAAACGAAGGTAAAAAAAATCAGACTTTTTTACTTTCAAAACTCACACGTGATTTTGAATTAATTTTACAAGTGGTCAGTTTTCTCACAGTGAGTCATGTTTGGTAAAGTATTAAGCAACACGTCTAACCTTCTTCTTGTGGTAGTTAAAGCTGGTCTCCTCTTGTGTCTTGATCATGGCCGCTTTCTTATCCTCGTAATCCACAGCCAGTTCCCCAGATCTATGGAATAGTTAAGTACATCAACCATGGTGATAAGCCACACCCACACAATTACACTCCTTTCTAAGTTCATGCAAATTGCATAATGTTTTGGCACAACTTATAAAAAATGTGATTTCTCACATACACCATAAAACCACAAAACACATGCCCTTGGAGCCCACCCATACCAAAACATCTTCCTTGCTATGCCACACCTAGCACAGTTTTTTCCAATTAGTTTTTTGCCCTATCAGGCTCCTGTCTAATCACTGGTTTCCAAGGTGATGTCACTGTATAGTACAGTGTGTGTGTGTGTGTGTGTGTGTATGGTGCTTGTTGTGGACTACCACCGTATCCTAGAATCACTATGGAGCTCCTTATAATGTTACTACAGTTCTGTAAAGTGATTGGATAAGTTACATATTGGGGAAGGGAATAGTCAGTCAGTCTGTCAGTCATGGAGTCTGGGAGTATTTTGTAGTAAAAACTAGTAGTATGTTTGAACACAAATGGTGAGCGAGCCTCCCTAATTAGGTTACATAAAACTACAATATTGTTTCACAATTTCTTTCTCAGCCTTCTTTTACTCATTAGATGTATTCTCTCTCTTTCACAGGCTTTTTTAAACAATACAGAATAAAAAAATAAAAATTTGATCGTCACGGAAAGAAAGAAATTGTGGAAGTGATAAATTAGATGAGGAGAAAAATTCAACGAATAATAAGAATCTTTGAAAAAGAGAAATTTCGTTGGTCTGTTGAGAGTGAGACTGTAGCATAGCAGTACCCCTTAACAGTATAAATACAGAATTGGAGTGTTTGGTCGCCGGGTGGTTGTTGTAGCTCAGTGGCAGAGCGCTTGTGCGCTATACAAGCGGTCCTGGGTTTGATTCCCGGTGGCGACCAAACATTTTTTATTCTGTATTGTTTAAAAAAGCCTGTGAAAGAGAGAGAATACATCTAATACAATATTGTTAATCTTAACCTCAAACACTCCAGCTACTTACAACAACAACAACAACCAACAACAACAAAAAGAACTACAGGCATTTCTAGGGAATTACCGCACAGGTTTGAACCTAACCCTATATTACTTTTAGCTATTCTTTAGCTAAGCAATAGCTGTAATTCACAATACTTTCACACACTAGGGTTTCATACAGAGGTAGGGGTGCCCTGGGTGCCCTGGGTGCCCTGGGATCCACCCCCCCCCCCAGAATTTCATGAAATAAAGTAATAATATTTACTACTTAATGGTACTCTGTGGTTATGATTTATAATGGTATTCTGTGAGTTTGTTGTTTATATATATCTAATATTTGGTGAAAGTTCACTTCAGTTAATTGAGGTCCTTCAATTGCAATATGCATTAGTCTTCCAAGATTGGTGTCACTAATTCTAGACCTGAGACGATTTTTAATCAAATGGGTGTGGCTTCAACAAAATTGGGTGTGGTCAATCAAGCGTGTGGGCCCCCCCCCTCCTTCCTAAACTCTTCCCCCCCCCCCCCCCCCCCCCCCCCCCAGAAAAAAAAATCCTGTATGAAACCCTGCACACACTTCTTCATTGGACATACCAACAGAAGACTTACCTTCGTGGTTAGGCTATGGGACAATGGTTTCTCAAGTAAGAATGACACTGTTGCATAGGGCGTAATGTAACTATGACTAATAGTGCAATAACTTACCATGGCTACTAGAAAATGAACTCCGGTAGTATTTGTAAGTTTTAGCTGCAGCCTTAAAAGAATTCAAACAGTGAACAATTCAATTTCCTTGGATGATACGGGTAAAGATCAATAAACTAGAGGATTCTGTTTAGCGAAGTTCGGAACGGGGTTGAATACCAAACTATCGCAAAAATGCCAGGGTCAAAGTACACACACATTATAAACAAATATCCCCGATTTTAATTGTTACCCCTGAAGTGTCTCACTTGCTTCGTTCACTCGCCAATAATTGGTGAGCGAGCGAAGCGACTAGTGTAGTTAATTGGCGAGCGAGCGAGACACTTACAGGGGTAACACAATCGAAAATCGGGGATGTCAGTTTATTTATTTATTTATTTGTATATATGTATGGACGTACGTAAGGCATTTTTGTACTTTGACCCACGCGTTTTTGTGTTAGTTCGGTTGTCGACCCCGTCCCAAATTGCACTAAACAGAATCCTCTGGTTTATCGATCAGTACCCATATCACCCTAGAAATTGAATTGTTTACCGTTTTGAATTCTTTTGCCGGTACAGTTAAAACTTGACAACTTAAGGGACTTCCATTTCTATTCGAGTTAGTGGCGGTGGTAAGTCAATGCGCTCTTTGTCATGGTTATAAGCCGTGCGCACAGTATTTACCTGAAAATACATTGTCCACTAGACTACTGCGAAGGTAAGTCTGTGTAGGTGCATGTCCAGCTGTGTCAAAGCATTGTGTGTTACAACCACTACTTAGCTAAAGAATATCACAAAGAAACTTTTAAATAACGTGTATTGTTTTGTTGTTGTTGTTTTTTCCTTCAATTCAAGCAGTTGCAGAGAGTTGTTACTATGGCACTGAAATCCCTTTACCCTGTATGCTAAATTTAAAAACTTGACCTTATTTTCAGTAGCTTCAGTGTTAGAAGTCAATAAAAATAGTAGTCTTTAGGCTCGCTCGCCATTTGTGCTCAAGCACACCACTAGTTATAGTGCAATAACTATAGTGTTGTAACTATAGTGTTGTAACTATAGTAATGTAACTAGTGTTTAACTATAGTGTTGTAACTATAGTTAGTAACTATAGTTTTAACTATAGTGTTGTATCTATAGTGTAGTAACTAGAGTTGTAACTATAGTGTAGTAACTATAGTGTAGTGACTAGTGTTGTAACTATAGTGTTTAACTATAGTGTTGTAACTAGAGTTGTAACTATAGTGTAGTAACTAGCGTTGTAAGTATAGTGTAGTAACTAGTGTTGTAACTAGTGTTGTAACTATAGTGTTGTAACTATAGTGTTGTAACTATAGTGTAGTAACTAGTGTAGTAACTAGTGTTGTAACTATAGTGTAGAAGTTACTATCATTTGTCAATTGAAGCTGCTATTCTATTCTGTCACACCAAACTTTATTTTAATTTCCCAAATTATATCAAGCTTGAAAGTTTTTAAATAGTAATATTGAATAAATAATTGTAATTATCATACTTTAAATGTCATTTCATTCATTACCAAATTATTTTTCAATTACAACAAAATACATAGTGCACAGCTGCCTTATTTCAAGCACACACACGTATACACACACATGCACGCATACACAGATGTAATACAAGCTACATGTATACAAATGCACACACACATACAAACATGCACGCACACACACACAAAAATGCACGCACGCACACACAAACATGCACGCACACACACACAACATGCATGCACCACCCATACAACATGCACGCGCAGCACACATACAAACATGCACGCACCCGCGCCCCGCACACACAAAACATGCACGGCAGCACCACAATCATGCCTGCACACACACTACAACCATGCACAACACAACACACACATGCACGCACCCAACACACAACATGCCACGCACACCACAACCCAACATGCCGCAACGCCATACACAATCATGCATGCCACACACAACATACAAAACATGCACGCCAACCTGCCAACGCACGCACAGATCGTGCATGCACACACCTCATGCCTGCACACATGACACACATGCACGCACAACACACACAAGTCACGCTGCACCCACCATACAACATGCACGCACACACACAACATGCACCACCAGGCACACAACAATGCACGCACGCACACAAACATGCACGCACACACACAAACAAGTACGACACCCACACACAAACATGCGGCACTACACACACTCACGCATACCCACAACACACACATAATTTCACTCGCTCACTCACTCACTATTATCTTTGCCTTGACAACTTCAAGGAATGAATTAAAACATCATGTTGGCAACCACTCCTTACCTGCTGATCTGTTCAAAAAGCTGTGTCCTTTCCTTGGGCGTCTTCATGGCTATAGATTCAACAGCTCCCTGAAAGAAGAGAGAAGAGAAAAAGAGAGAGAGAGAGAGAAAGAGAAAATAGCATTACTCAAGTACATATACAATGGGCGCATGTGACATATGAAACCATGTACAGCTGACATCTGACAGACATGTGCTTTAACAGAGGTCATAAAGAGCTCCTGATTGGTTACTATATGTAGTATGACAATGAGAGTGTTAGAGTGTTAGAAACCAACATTTACTCTACTTCACAACTAAGTATCTGTCATTATACATAGCCATGCATACTCATAAGTACATACACACACACATACATACACACATACATACATACATACATACGATGGAATGTCAAGCAATAAAACTGTTAATTATGACAAATAATGTCGTCCATGCTCAATTGATTTATGTATGTATGGACTGGCCCCACAACGTCATTACAATGCAACCATAAGAAACCCATGAGGCAGTAACCAATTGTCAGTGTTGGTTGTTGCAATCAGACATACACATAGCTACACATCCACACGAAAGTGAAAAAAGATATTTAAAAGTATTTATGGCTGTACTTTAACTTCTACATTACCCAATCTATTGCACAATAATTATGAACCCCTAAGGCTGTTTCAAATCATTAATGTTTGTTGTTGTTGTTGTTTTTGGTAGTTCAATTTCACATTGGCGCTGAGAAATTAAGCGTGAATCTGTACGGTACAGTAAATAGTTATGCACTCTTTCCCGTTTCATAAACTGATGGTGCGTTCCCAGGTTGGTGAGTAGAAATATTAAAAACATTAACACATGAAACAGAAACCACTTCACAAATGTTTACAACCAGCACGTCTCACAAATCCTTGATGATGTGCTTTCTAAAGGAACTCCTACACACTGACTGACCTGGAAGACAAGGAAGTTCTTGGCCTTGATTAGAATTGACAGAGACTCCAGCCGCTCCTGGTACTCATGCGGAGTCACCACCTTACCAGATATACGATATTCCGTACCAGAACCAATGATACTGGACAATACAGACAAAAACAAGTTGAAAGATGACTGGTATATGTATAGATGGATGGATGGATGTACGCATGTATGTATGTATGTTTGTATGCAGGTAGGTAGGTATGTATGTATGTGTGTATGTATGTATGTATGTATGTATGTATTAGGTATGCATGGATGGATGGATGGATGGATGTATGTATGTGTGCATGCTATGGACACACACACTTACTAATACTAGTGGTGTGCTTGAGCACAAATGGCGAGCGAGCCTTAAACCTAACATTCAAACTACTAAAATAAAGTCGAGTTGTTAAATTACGCATATGCGGTAAAGGGGTTTCAATGCCATAGTAACCGCTCCCCTCAACTGTTTGAATTGAAAAAGAAGCAACAAATCAAGTCACGTTATTTAAAATTTTCTTTGTGATATTCTTAATAGTAGTTGTAACGCACAATACTTTCACACAACTGAACATACCTACGCAAGACTTACCTTCGTGGTTCGTCTAGTGGACAATGAATTTTCAAGTAAATACTGTTGAGTAGGGCTTATAACTGTGACAAATAGCGTATTAACTTACCACCACCACTAACTCGAATAGAAATGGAGCTCCCATAAGTTTTTGAGTTTTAACTGCACCCTCAAAACAATTCAAAGCGGTAAACAATTCAATTTCTAAGGTGATACGGGTAATGATCGCTAAACCGGAGGATTCTGTTTAGTGAAGTTTGGGACGGGGTCGAACACGGAGCGAACACAAAAATACGTGAGGGTCAAAGTACAAAATGACATACGTACGTCCAAATATATAAATAAACAAACATCCCCGATTTTCAATTGTGTTACCCCTGAGAGTGTCTCGCTCGCTCGCCAATAAACACACAAATTCACACACACACACACACACACACACAAATACACATATAAATACACACAAATACACATATAAATACACACAAATACACAACACAAACAAATACACAACATGCAAACAAATACATGTACACACACACAAATATACAACATAAACACAAACACACGCACACAGACTCCACCTACATCCTGGTAAACAGTATCTCAGTTCCATTATCCTCTTCGTAAACAGCAGTTACTTTGGCTCTGTTGGCCACAGGTTTACCAATAGGAGCTCCATGAATTAAATCCTATAACAATAACAACAACGACAACAGGATAAACATGTTACTAACAAGACCATGTACCATATAAAGAGTTCACCACTTACTAACCTTCAGATTCCTAACTCTGAGGTTTTGTGTCTTCTCACCCAGCACAAAGCTGATGGCATCCATCAAGTTAGACTTTCCTAATCAATCAAAAACATTTCTTAGATATCGTACCACACTAACTGGATAGGTACTACAAATAAATTAAATAATTCAATTTAAAAAGTGATTTTAATTCATATTTGGTATATGAGACAACGAATTATTTAAATTTTACAAGTATATAGTAATAGCATGTAGTCATGACATCTCTGACTTCTGTTACTGAATATCTCATCCAGTGTATAAACAAAAACTTTATACACGTATATGTAAACAAATGTACTATTTTTCCAGGAAAAAAAAACTGAAAAAATTAACAAGAAATAATTTCACATCTATTCATTTCCTATTATTAAACCAACTACATAGATAGTTTAGTTACCAAGGTGACTGAGTTCTGAAATATGACGAACTGAAATGTAAGGATTGGTTATATTATTATAGATTAATACTATGAGAAACTATAATTATGATAAAATAAATGAAGTCAATGTCTTATAGTAAATAATAATAATTATTATTAATAATAATTATTATTATTACTATTATTATTATTATTACTATTATTATTATTATTATTATTATTACTACTACTACTATTATTATTATTGGCGAGCGAGACACTTACAGGGGTAACACAATTGAAAATCGGGGATATGAGTTTGTTGGCGAGCGAGCGAGACAGTATTAGGTGTGGAATGCAAAGTCGGGTATATGTTATATGTATGTATGGATGGTACGTATGCCCTTTAAACGCGCACGCGGGTGCCGTTTTTCCCCTAAAAATACAGCCTTTTAAGTTTGACCCCCTTTCTTCTGACACTACAGCTTTAAACAACTCTTACTAGAAACTTGGGGTCCAAATTGTGAGATAATTCCTTCGAAACGCTTGTTTTTCAAGTCCCAAAAAGTTACTGTGAACGGTTACTATGGCATTGAAACCCTTTACCAAACGTAATTTGAAAAGCTTCATCATTTTTGGGGGCTGCTAAATGCCGCTCGTTGGTTGTCAAGTGCCACTGGTGGCCAGAGTGGCGAAATATTAGTGCCACTGGCGAAATATTAGAGCCAAGGAAGCCACCATTACTTGGGAGAGGCTGAGGTAAGTACGTAGTTCCATATTTGTTAGTTTAAGTTACAAAATTAACTCTGGTTATGTTGTTGTTGATTTTGGTAGTGCTGCCAGTTTGTTCACCAGTTACTGGTAATTGAGGTAGTCAGAATGGTATAAATTGGATACTACAGAAATTATCACTATTCCTGAAATTGGGTAAGTGAGTAGTAACTCTGTGTATATTAATGGTCAACTACTATTTACTTTTTTGCATGAACTAAGCTAAAGTATATTATGTAACAATACATCGGTGTAGAAAGCAATTTTAAATTGGCCAATTAAAGTGATCAAATTTGCCAATCCTACAATATTGGGTGGGGTTTAAATTGTTTAAATATTACTTAATAAAAAAATTTGACATGATTAGTAAAATGATGTAAAATTGATGAAAGCATGATAAACACTAATCAATCATGCCCATTAGCTAATTATACCTTGTCAAGAAATAATTTTTAAGCTTGACAGAATCTTACAGAGTATTTCCAAAACAAGGGAGGCAGAACCAGGTGACACCAGTGGTGAATAGTTTTATGTAACCTTACTGGGCAGGCTCACTCAACATTTGCTCGTGTTGTGTGAAAGTATTGGGAGTTATAACTACTACTTAGCTAAAGAATATACAAAGAAAACGTTTAAATAGTGTGACTTGTTTTTTGTTGCTTTATTTTATTTTTTTTATTACTGGATTTTTTTTTAATTTTTAACTATGGCAATGAATCCCCTTTACTGTATATACGTAATTTAAAAACTCGACTTTTTTTAGTAGCTTGAGTGTTAGAAGTTAAAACCAATTGTTTAACAATAGTGTAGCTTTAGGCTCGCTCGCCATTTGTGCTCAAGCACAACACTAGTTTATATATATGTTTGGACGTACGTATGTCATTTGGTACTTTGACCCTCGCGTATTTTTGTGTTCGCTCCGTGTTCGACCCCGTCCCAAACTTCACTAAACAGAATCCTCCGGTTTAGCAATCATTACCCGTATCACCTTAGAAATTGAATTATTGTTTACTGCTTTGAATTGTTTTGAGGGTGCAGTTAAAACTCAAAAACTTATGGGAGCTCCATTTCTATTCGAGTTAGTGGCGGTGGTAAGTTAATACGCTATTTGTCACAGTTATAAGCCCTACTCAACAGTATTTACTTGAAAATTCATTGTCCACTAGACGAACCACGAAGGTAAGTCTTGCGTAGATAAGTTCAGTTGTGTGAAAGTATTGTGCGTTACAACTACTATTAAGAATATCACAAAGAAAAATTTAAATAACGTGACTTGATTTTGTTGCTTCTTTTTTAATTCAAACAGTTGCGGGGAGGGGTTACTATGGCATTGAATCCCCCTTTACAACTTATACGTAATTTAAAAACTCAACTTTATTTTAGTAGCTTGAGTGTTAGTTGTTAAAATCAATCGTTTAACAATAGTGTAGTTTTAAGGCTCGCTCGCCATTTGTGCTCAAGCACACCACTAGTAGTGGAAAGTCAATTATCTGAACTAATTGGGAATTGAAGTGTTCTTAAAACTAAATTGTTCGCATAATCAAATTGAAAGCATAGCAACAAAAAGGAAAAAAATCCTTAAGGCTATATTAATGATCTAGCCATTTTGGAAGCAAAATTGTCAACTGTACCTTGCCTTTCTCAATGTCAGTGATGGTCTACTTTCAAAGTTAACATTATTTTGAAAATACAGTTCAACAGCTAGAAATTTTCAAGCTTAGTGCTGATAAAAATAACATCTCTTATACTTGGCAGTCTTTTTAGAATTTTCAGCCATGCATCTGCACGAAAATATGAAGATAGCCAGCTTTTGTAATAAAAAAACGTGACAGAAATAACTATAAATAAATCTGTGCCAATCTCTTTTCCCGTTCGATTAATTGGTTCATTCTATTGACGTTCGGATAATTGACATTCCACTGCAGTGATAATAATAATGGATCTTAAATAGAAGGGTTGCTGATTTGTTTCATGAAGAGCTAATGCACTACGTGTGATGTTAATAGAATACAGACACTATCTATTGAAGGCCTTGTCACAATTCTTGCCACATACGTAAGCCAGACAAAATGAGAGGCAGACAAATTCCACACCAACTCAAGATATCAGGGTTTCCTACAGACTATGGGAGCCCTGGGATCCCCCCCCCCCCCCCCCCCCCCCCACTAAATTTTGTTTCCCCCCCCCCCTAAAAATGTTTTTCCCCAACTGAAATCTTCAGAAAAATTAATGATTACTATAAATAGCCTTACATGTATTAGTTGCACTTCTTCAAAATCAACATTACTCTAGTTCTGGTCCTTCAATACCAATTCGTATTAAAGCATAGAAGCTGTAGTTTTTGTATAGTGACAGAGAGACTTTATATTGCTTAGGTCCTCCAGAGAGGAACACTATAAACTTAGTCTCCCCGCTTTGAAGGCAGGGTCAATTTATGTCCCTCCGATTGCGCTTAGAGTCCCTCCTATTGTGTTGTTAAAGAGCAGTCGCTACATTCTCGGAATGTAAAAGCCTAATGCCTCCAAGGCCCTAAAAATGGTCTCGGAGGCGGCGCCTAACTAATACAGTCAAGTTTTCATCTGAAATCTGTTTCACAGTCTCACGGTCATGACTTGACCATATTATGTAGATAAACTGTTGTTGTTTTTTGCGACTCGACATAATTCCCCCCCCTCCCCCCCCGTAGCGAAAAATCCTGTATGAATCCATGTAACCTATTTCATTTGATAGCATACATCATACATGTAGTATTACCACTGAGCTGACAAATTGAACTCTTTCATAATTTAGAATCTCCAAAGTAGAGTCAATTGCCTATACGTGTACTATTAGCTCATGTTTCATCCATTCCATAGTAAGGCACTTCTTTTCACTCTAGTCTCAATGTATAAGCTTGTACCAGTCTGTGTACCACAAACCAAGAACTAATTTGGTAAAGAGCAGCTTAAACCAATAGCTCACCACAAGCTCTGGATTTAAACGGCTTCTGCTATAATTACATCTTTATTTACTAATCCTATCGTCTATATTAAACCAGCAGAAATTTAAAACGCTTTAAATGAGTATGAAGTTTTTCATTGGTATTTTGTTAGTTGTAGTTGTTGAATACAGGTGCATTTTAGAGTGACTACATTTCCTGCTCACTATTTATTGGAAAATCAAGGAGTCAGGGCAACGGAAATTTTTTTCCTGTTTTTCCTGATGCCATTGATTTGGGGGAGGGGAGAAGGATCAAGATTTACTACAAGAAGTCATTGGTAGATGATATAAAATTGAGAGGTCGACTCTTACCAGATCCATTAGGTCCAATGATGGCAGTAAATCGCTTGAAAGGTCCCAACACTTGCTGACCTTTGTAGGACTTAAAATTGGTAATTTCTAATCTCTTCAAAAATCCAGGCATTACGCAGGGATACTCCGACAAATAGAGTGACCAACTCAACTCAACTGTACACACCACACCACCGACCGTAGTTGTTGCTACACAGTTCACCCTTTCCCGCCATGAAACTGCTTTCTTATTAATGCTCAAAGCCACACCCCTCATGGCCGCTTCATTCATTCATCAGCCTCTCGCCGCGCGTGTGGTGCGTGTGGCACGCGCCCCGATTCCGCGCCGGCGCGGCACACACGTCGCGCGGTCGGTGTGGTGAGAGGGTGAGTTGTTACTTCCTGTAGGATGACCGACCCTTGATGTTATATACAGCCACCTCCCCTCCCCATCCAGTTCCTTGCTTTTTCTTTATCTTCACTTCACAGTGCGTGTCTAGTCGCTCGTCGTTTGTTTTACTTACGCGGTGAATTATGGGAGTATTAAAAGTAGATACAAAGGTGAGTTGCATTTTGCAGAAGTAGTTTTGTTGGTCTGGGGCGAGGTCTGGGGTGTTCATGAATATTGAAAACAGTGAAGAGGTCACCTTTAGTTCCATTGGCAGATACTGTCTGCGTATTTTGAAATATTCTAGATTGAATAGCAAGTAGAAAATGCATTCTACTGCAAATTCACAATCTAGAAAGAAAATGTTTTGAATACCCAGTTTTTTTTTTATTTTTATTTTTTTATTTTTATTTATAATACACATGATAGCTAAGTGTTTAAGTGTATATATTTCTTGAATGGAGTTCAAAGATAGTTGAGGGTAACTTCTGCAGATTTTTAGGATGTCTGGATTCTTGATTCTGATGTAACCAGGTCTATTGCTCCTGGATACCTGGCTGCCTGTCCCTGTGAGGACCTAGCTCCTCTGATGGCTTGTATAGAGGATCTTAACAGGGAGAAACTGAGGCGACATCTCAACCAGTTCAGGGTTGTACTATAGGGTGAGTCCCATTTTTCTGCCAGTAAAGACGCGAGGCGTTTGTAGAAAGTGGTTGCCTCATTTCCCATCCCGCCTGACACGGAGAGGACCAATGGGGTCAAGGTTGAGTGCTCTACTTCTCTTATCCATTTCACCCAGACAGTTAGTCTCGCGGGCCAGACCCTCATGCCCCTCCCTCCGCTCGGGGGAAAAAAGAGAGCCTGGGGACACTCGCCGTTACTTCCAGGTTCTGGCGGAATGCAATCAATGAAGAATCCACGTGACCCGAGTCGTAAAGAATTTAATTGCCGCCTAATGTTGCGGTTAAACTGCCGCCTGTGGTAGCTTTAGCTTGATCTGCAGGAATATCTACATCCGCTTTTGAAGACCTTGCTTGAACTGGTGAACTTACAGAGTGTGTTATTGATCAGCTGTTAAATGAGCTTGAAGAGCACGATTTGCATATAGGCTATGAACTCCAACAGTACAACCACTACACTTTTAGGTTCTGAATTATTTCTAAGTTTGTCAAAAAACAGTGGGAGAGCATAAAAGCAAAAACTTTTCCCACTTCCCCTTGGAAGGGAAACAAAAATATATTTTCCCTGCACGAAGGAAAGAATTGCCCTCCGCTGTTCTGCACGCGCAGCTTTGAAACCAATGCCCTCCACAACACTCTCAAAACTTCTTTCAACGTTTCCATATCGCAGCAACCACACAGCTGACTAACCGACGCGTGGTGGAGAGCTACGGCTAAATCATTTCAATTAGCAATAAATTAAATAGTTTGAGGTTGGTCATGTGATTGGTACAATCTGATTGGCTCTACGTACATTCCTGTAGAGAACCTGAAAACCCTACGTCTGTCCCCAGACCATTTCCCAGCGAAGCGGTATGGTAAAGGGTCTGGCAAGCGAGACTACCAGACAGTATGTTTCACCAATCCACAGCCCACAGAGAGCATGTTGATGTGTGTCCTGTACAGAGTAGGTACAATGTGGAACGACTTGAAATACCAAAATGTTTTGTTTTGTTTTTCTACTTGCTTGCAGATCTAAGTAGTAATAATGGCCATTAGTATTTTTGCAGGAGGCCTTATGAAAAATATCAGCTTGGGAAGCATAAGAGGAACAATATATGGTTACATGGTGTCTAAAGAATTAACTGATTAGTCAAGTATGGACCCAACGTCTAAATGTTGTTTTCTCTCCAGCTCTTGTAATCAAAGCACGTGTGCTTGATAATGATGGTCTGTCAGTCAGCAGCAAACTTGAAGATGGGATTTTCAAAGTGTAAAGCCATTATTGCTGGGTTATTCTAGATTTAGTTGTTGTTGTTTTTTGTTGTTGTTGTTGTTTTTGCATTCAATTTCCTAATAGTCTGATTCTGATTTCGGCTACACTACCTTTCCTATAAAATTGTTTCTCTTACAAGTGTGCAGTGCTATATTCCTGTTGCTAAATATCTCAGGTGCTGAACCTTTGCTGAAAAGAGAGCTGGCTGTAAGCTTGATACTTGCTTAGAGTAAGAATTGTATGCCGGTGGGAACATAGCCTGCCACTTCCTCACATGCTTGGCTTCAATTGAACATAATTTCAAGAAACTCTTTGACAATGCATGTTTAGTGGTTGTCACCTGTGCTGTGGTATGTGCCGCCTGTGATCAGGTCACCGCTGGAGGCTCTCAAAACTTTTCATTATTGGAGTGGCCAGTGTGTGTGTGTGCACATGTGCATAAGAGAAGACTTGTACCATTTCGCCGTTTTCTAATGAAAACAGAGGTGACTGAGCAATGATACCCGATGAGGTTCACAAATCAACCGTGTCACTTCTTTATACAGGGATGAAGAAACTAGCCACTCACAAACAAAGCTTCATACAAATTTTAAAAACTAGATTTTCATTCCATCACTTTATACCATAATTAATTGTGCATCTCACTCAATTTTGTCGACAATTTTTTTTTCTGTGCGCAATTTAAACTCGCTTTGTGGTACAAAAAATTTTTTTCCTCAACCGATTGGAGAGGTATAACATTTTTAATCCATGGCTCTTACCATAGCAATTATGGTATAAAAAGTATAAGCGTTGACCTTTGAATTAGTAATCACAATCTCTATGTGACTCTCAACTGTACTTGAGGTAGTGTCATGTAGCCAGACCCTTTACCCGCTAACGGGGGAGGAAAGGGTCTGGAACACTGCCATTGACTCAGCGGTTCTAGCTCCACCCGGAAGTTGGTGGAGGTAATTAGGCTTTAACACTATGAATAACATTAGCAATATCACAACTGTAACCACTCTTTCTGCGAGCTGCAATTTCACACATGGACGGTGATGAGTATCTCTGGCGAGACTGCGTTAGATGCTGTGCACAAATCTTAGGCCGTCTGGGTTACTCGTGTCTAATGAAAGAATGAATACATTTTGACTGCAAAGACAGCATTGGTCCATTTTACTGAGTAAAAGTTTCGCTCGCAAGTTTCTCCTTTACCGCACACGGTCACTTAATGTTATTCATGGTGCTAGAGCCTAATTACCTCCACCAACTTTCAGGTGGAACTAGAACCGCTGAGTCAATGGCAGTGTTCCAGACCCTATCCTCCACCCGCGTAGCGGGTAAAGGGTTTGGCTACGTGAGACTATACTTGAGGTATATCTGATGTAATAGTTAAACTAATCATGAATCTTTTTTGCTTTTTGCTACAGCTGGCATGAAATTTATCAGAGTACATGTTTATTGTTTTCAGGGAGAATTTGATGGTGCCTTGAAAAATGCAGGTGGAAAATTGGTAGTGGTTGACTTCTACGCAGATTGGTGTGGACCTTGCAAAATGATTAGTCCAAAAATTGAGGTAAGGTGTGGTCATTGTACCATCCTCTATAATGTAAGTATAGTCATTGTACCATCCTCTATAAGGTAAAGTATAATCATTGTACCCTATAGTCATTGTACCTCTATAAGGTAAAGTATAGTCATTGTATCCTCCTCTATAAGGTAAAGTATAGTCATTGTACCTCTATAAGGTAAAGTATAATCATTGTATCCTCCTCTATAAGGTAAAGTATAGTCATTGTACCTCTATAAGGTAAAGTATAGTCATTGTACCCTCCTCTATAAGGTAAAGAGTTATTGTATCCTCCTCTACAAAGTAAAATATGGTCGACCAGTAACAAAAATTTACGAAATATTAATTTATTTTCTATGAAGATGTCAGCCAAGAGATGAGTATAGCAAGTTGGGAAGTATCTTACTCTATACTGATGAAAGCTAAAGATTAGGACTTATCACTACTAACGCTGTAATCTTAAGCTCAATTTCAGCTATTCACAGAGCTGCCATAGGGCTCCAAGAATATGCACAACTTATTCACCTTTTAGTTGATATATATCTTCAGAACCTACATCAACAACTTCAAACTGACGAAAGCTCAAAGATAGTCATTTCCAAATTTTCTTTTTAATAAATTGCTGATATATTCTTGTTTAGATTTTTTTTTTTTTTTTTTTTTTTTTTTTTTTTTTTTTACTCGACATACTAACAATATTTGAAAACAACAACAGTGAAAGTGGATTATAAGGCAATGGCATTAAAGTACATCAATGTTGCATTTGAAAAAGGGGTGGTATGTGATTAATGCTATGACTTTTGTATGTGAAAGTTTAGTGAGGTTTGTGTTGAGTTTCTAAGAGTTCTTCTGGAACTGTCCATATCATTAATTTTCCATCTATATATATATATATATTCCACGCTAGATTTCTTCACAATGATATTTTTAGGTACGTGACCGATATCACAAAGTGTTATCTCATGGCTGGATTGCCATTACCAGAGTAGTTATAGCAACCCCCCTTTCCCCCCCCCCCCCCGGGCCTCAAGTTTTCTGGGTTTTTACAGTTACCTTTACTCTAGCGGAGCCTACCCAGCCAGGTGAGAGCAGACTTTATTTTCACTCGCTTTGCTCTTGAAAATAAATTAGCCTGCTCGTGAAATATTTCACCATATCACACTCTGACTCATGTAATAAGTACTATATACTGTATAACATGTTATATTGGCGGGTAAAATATTTGGCTATTCCATTCTGGAGTACATATTGGCGGGTAAATATTTTGGCTTTAATACATTTTCCAAAACGAAATATTTTTTTACATTGGTAACAGCAAAACACATAAAATTATAGTTCAAAGATACAGTAGTTAAATACATTAAGTTTCCATGTTGAAATGATGTTATACCAGCTTTATCAAAACCAGTTTTGATGAGGCCTTCTTGCATTTTCAGCTTGAAAATTACATCCATCAGCCAGTTCGCATGAATGGGCTTCAGAAGAGAAATTTGAAGGTCAATTTTCATTTCCTGTATGTCTACTCCAGCTTCTAATTCTTCCTTGACCTTTTTAGCATACCAAGAAGAAAAACATGACCGTAGCTCCTTCTTACAAAAATCATTTACAGTAACGTCTAGAGGCTGAAGTTACCTGCAGGCACGAAAATATACTTGATGTTATTAGATGAAAGACGATTTAGCACACTTTGACACCTATGTGCTGCAAAACGTCAAAAATCGCAACTGCTGGAAAATTAGGCGGGAGTTCCAAAGATGTTCGAACATCTTGGACATATGGTAGAATGATTTGGTCCACATATTCGACCATTGTTTCCTCTGTTGACCAATGCATGTTCTTTAAGTCGAGCAGGGGCCAAATGACTTAGAATACCTCTTGCAGCAGCTATAACAATAGAGCGGTTGATGATTCCACCAGCAAGTCTCAGGTGATGAACATATAACTTCACTATATCATCATACTCACCAGGTTTCAATGGTCTCCCCCTCGAACTATGTGGCAATTTCTTTATCTGTTCTGGAAATTTTACTTTATCCAACTGTTTCAAGTAAGCCTTCATATTCCTTACAGAGCTTTCAGGAATAGCACTGCCCAACTCCCCAGAAAATTTTGTAACAGCCTTTTTGTTCCCATTTTCTGCTGCATATCTTCCAATCCTTGCTCTTATTTCATCAGAGTAGGTCTGATAGGTGCCTTTTCTCTTTTTTTTTCTTTTTTTTTTTTTTTGCTCCAGTGGTTGCAAAGAGTACCCTTGCCACAGACTTGTTGGCTGCCTCCTCTATCTGCATCTAGGCCTGGGGAGGTGGCTGGTTGGTGGTCTTTTTGAAATAACTGTGCAGAGACATGCTAGCTAGTAGGAAATCCACGGACCACATGGAGGTCAAAGGTTATCAAACTACTTGGCGGAACAATAACTTAGTGGGCTTCCTGGAATCGCTAAACTTGCCAAATTAATTCCCCAGCCAATAAATAGTGTTATAAGTTTTCTGGGTTTTTACAGCTACCTTTACTCTAGCGGAGCCTACCCAGCCAGGTTAGAGCATGCTTTATTTTCACTCCTTTGGCTCTTGAAAATAAATTAGCCTGCTCATGAAATATTTCACCATATCACACTCTGACTCATGTAATAAGTACTATTATATATATATATATATATTTTTTTTTTTTTTTTTTTTTTTTTTTAACAAGCATTTTTGTCGAACTCTGTCACTTAGTTACTCTTTTTATTTTTTCTCTCTCGTTCTTTATCTGTTTGGTAGCTATTTTATGCAGTTTATTTCTATTACTACATCTGTGTCTGAATTTACCTTGTAAAAGTTTGATTATCTATATAATTCTACATTTTTCGAGGTAGTAACTGGATTAGGTACTAGCTAGATGGCAATCTATAGAATTTCTCTACTCACATCAACAACTACTTCAATATCCACTGCACTCTGAGTATAATGTTATAGAACAGATATGAGCTCAACTGTATTGGTAATTTCATTAACAGTATTAGATGTGTATCACACTTACTGACCTCAATGCAATATTTGTTTATTTTCAGAGTATGAGTGAGGAATTTACTGACGTAGTGTTCCTTAAAGTCAATGTGGACGAGAATGAGGTAGGTGTGCTGTTTTGTTTCTTAATTTACATTTTTTTTATTTTTTTTCCCTTCTTGATCAGCCTCTATAATGTAAGTACATGTTTTCAGTGATAGTATTGTACCCAATAGGAAGTGTCTGAAGCATATAGAATCAGTGCCATGCCAACCTTCAAGTTTATCAAGGACACAAAGGAAGTAAGTTTTACAACGTCAGCTGTCTACTTCCCACTAATTACTCTTCCTGCTGGTCACTTCCTCCCACTGGTCATATTTTGATATTTACAGTGCTTCCAGCTATCAATTTTGTCTCACAAAACTGTGGTTACAAATTCCTTGTCACTAAAAATAATAGGTTATCATAATACTACAAAGTTCCTTAGAGCTTCAAACCAGACTTCTCCCATACACTCTAATATATTATCGCCATTTTATTTTGTCGTCATTATTTTCTTCGGTATTCTCACCAGGTCGTCATTCAATCCTCACCCGCGTTGAATTTATCATTACGACGAGGGCCAAATGATACTTTCCTATTAAGTTTTGCCCGAGTGTAGGTACTTTCCCTTATTATAAAATTGCTGCGCACTTTATTAAGGCTTTATTCCACTGTGATAACTACACAGCCAATGCAAACGAGGAGAGTTTAAATTACTGGTTGATATTGCTAACACCATTAATTAATGGTAAAAAAAAAAGTATTTTCCAGCAAAAATGATGTAGCAGGCCCTGCTGACACTCTCCTGGTGGTGCTCAAGGTCACCTAGTAAGTATTATTCTTTGAAGCTGTCAGTAGATGATGCCACTGGTAAACTTGGACTAAAGAACTGGATGTTGCTTCCCACACTGAGTCTACACTATACCAATGCTTACCAGTCATTCTTTTGGAACACACATAATTTATGTACACATTTTTATCACAAATAAGTTGCAATTTCAGATACAAGGCAACATCACTTTTTTTAAATGTCGCCTTGATTTATTCATTTTTGATAATTCACTTTCATACCATAAAGCTGATGAAAATAAACGTTTATGTGTGACAATATATTATGACAAATGACAGCATCAGGGTGAATTTCAGAAGGGCCTGAAAACTGCCTGTCAGAGTGAGGTGGAATCAGGAGGGATGAATGCTTCATACATCACTTCATCAGTGTGCAACTTAACACATAACAAAATTAGTTATAGCAATATTAAGTATTAGTTAACACTACTGAATTTTTTTTTTTTTTTTTGAGGCTTCCCATACAATTCTTTCAAGAGTGCGCTGTCCAGAATGCAGTCTGAAGTTCACAGCATAGGGCATAATTGCATCAAGTATTTGTAGCTTTGTTTGTATCCCAGGTCTCCCAAGTTCTGTTTAAAGCCCAACTCGTCTAGAACTACTAGTTTAGACATATAACTTGCCAACACTGATTGCTGACCTCTTAACTACTAATCCAGAGCGTAGAAGAGGTGCTGTAATCACAAGGTACCTCTGCTAGTCCAAACTTGGCAGGCATTTCAGGAGTGCTTGCTTAGTTCCTCAGTTTTCGGCTTCACCTGGTTCCAAACAGCAGTACCACTTGTCCCCTCCTAGTAAGTCCTCTAGATGGATGACAAGAAACTTAATTCCCTTGCCGGGGTGCAGAATCTAGCTACCGCTTCCAAGAACGCGTTAGCTTTCACTCGGGAGAAAGAAACGCAATAAAAAGTGCTACCCGCTTTTTTTTGCCGCATGGCAATAATTGACTTGAGTACACTGGCGCCAAGCTTTTATGTAGCGATTACGTAGCAGGCATACCGCTAAAATCTGAATAAACGTCATTAAATGGCGATCTCTGCTGCCAAAGCTGATAGTCAGCTAAAAAAATTCCAATTTTTTCCACAAAATATATATTTTACCTCATAAAAAAAAATACATATGAAACTTCAATTATTACTCTATGTTCTGACAAGTCTAGAAAGGTCCAAGTATAAAAACATAAGAATACTGGCCTACACACTTTTGGTACTTTTTTGCTACTTTTTTTGCCATAAATTTTGAAATTTTTTAATAATGAAATTAATTTGGTGCACCAATTTATTTTTCAAATAAACATCACAGGCCATATTTCATATGTGCTAAGTGAGAAAGGTCCAAGTATAAAATTGTATTTTTCCTGCCCTAAACACATCAAATTTTGAAAATGATAAAATGTAGCTCCTTCAAGTCACCTATCACACATATAACCACAAAACCACAAATTCAATTACCGTAGCGTTACTATATCTGCATACAAAAAAAAAAAGAACTTTGTACACCTTTTAGTTTTCCTTCAGTGGAATAAAAGCCATAACACAGTCAAAATTTCAAAATGTTTACTCTTTAAGCTGGAAGCACTGTATTCGTTTTATTTGGTATTCTGGATTGGATCGGTTCAATATCATCAGTTTTAAACAACTCAATATAGTGATATTTGATTGTTATGTTTGGTGTTCCAGTTTAATTGGGGGTTTGGTTGTTGTTGTTTTTATTTCGGCTTAGTTTTTGAGAAAACGAGAGAAAAGGCAGGCTACAATGAGTGCTGCTATACGACCACGCCCATTCAATAGTTTAGCTTCCATTTAGAATCACGCGCACTCTCGTGAGCGTACAAATTTTACCGCGCCCGGTTCAGATTTGATACGTGCTTTCTGCAGTTCCAGTGCTTAAATTTCTTTTTGTCTGGAGTTGGAAAGTCTCTGCTGCTGGAGGTACACTTCTTTCATCAACTGTAAGTATGTCTGCTCTCCAAAAAAGCTACGCCTAGTAGAAAATGTTTTCAAAAACTGCCATTTCTTGCTTGTATGCTTCTACTAAAGAAAGAGTTGAAGCTGAAATTGTTTGCTCGAGTACTTTTATTTAGTCATATTATTGCAATAATTTTTAGGTAGTTAATATATGGAGTGTTATATTGTCCACTCCTAATGCCACCTCCCACCACTGGCCATATCTTCTCACATGCTAGTTATTTCACTAGCCACTTCCTCCCACTGCCAGTCTTGTAACATGGAGTTGTCTTTTGTTTGTTGTTGTTGTTGTTGTTGTTTTCTCCTCGTTTCTTTCCTCACTGGCTATGTACTTTCGAAGTACTTCCTCTCTGTCAGATTTCACTTTCATCTACAACATCTCTTAGTTGTGATATCCAAATTGCTGCTGGATGAGTTTCATCACTAAGAGCATCCAAAGTTACATCGACCATGGGAAATGAAATCAGCACAAAGACTACAGTTAAATATAGTTGATAAATTGTGCTTTGACCCAAGTGCCTCTGGTCATGAGATTTTTTATATACCTGTTCGAGACTAGTACAATTATTTCATAGCTTTTCTGACACACCTCACATGAGCTAGCCATTCTGGTGTTACCACCTCTGTGGAAATTATTTTCATGGAGTGATGTAGGATAGTATACACCTGTTGCTTCTTGCTGTCTGTCTGTCTATAATATGTATGAGTAATAGCATGGGTAGCCATGCTATTCCGGATTGAGTAATGCGATTGAAATCATACGGCGAAGCCGAGTGGTATTTCAATTGCTTTATGAGTACCCGTGCTATCACTCGCTAATAGTAGGCCAGTTTTTTTTTTTGTTTGTTTTTTTCTTCTTTTTGTTTTGTTTTAATAATTTGCACTGTAGCTACACAGTATTGTTCACTCACTATCTCCGTATTTCAGGATTAGCTTTCTCTGGAACTTCGTTATCAACCTATGGCTCCACCTAATCTTTTGAAAAAAATTCCATCTAATATGGGTAGAACTAAACATTCATGTCTAGGACTGCCACGGACAGTCCCAGTCCTTTAAATTTCTTAGGACTTCCTCAGAATTATTAAGATATCCTGAAACGGTAAGGATAAATCTCCAAATTCTTAGGACTATTAGGGAAATTCAAGATATTCCATTGATCTCAAAGTCTAGGGTCTCAGAAGTCCCAGGAAGTCCCAAGAAGCTTGAGACTATTAGGGACATCCCAGGATGTCCCACAAGGTAAGAGCTAAAAATCCCGGTCCTAAAAGTCCCAAGAAGTCCTGGGACTACTAGGGATGTCCCTGGATGTCCCACAAGGTAAGAGCTAAAAATCCCAGTCCTAAAAGTCCCAAGAAGTCCTGGGACTACTAGGGTCATCCCTGGATGTCCCACAAAAGTCCCAAGTAGTCCTGGGACTACTAGGGACATTCCGGGATGTCCCACAAGATGAGAGCTAAAAATCCCAGTTTCAAAAGTCCCAAGAAGTCCTGGAACTACTAGGGACATCTCGGGATTTCCCACATAAGTCCCAAAAGTCCCAAGAAGTCCTGGGACTATTAGGGATGTCCCTGGACGTCCCATGAGGTAAGAGCTAAAAATCCCAGTCCCAAGAAGTCCTAGGGCTACCTGGATGTCCCACATAAGTCCCAAAAGTCCCAAGAAGTCCTGGGACTACTAGGGATGTCCCTGGATCTACTAGAGACGTCCCTGGACGTCCCACAAGGTAAGAGCTAAAAATCCCAGTCCCAAGAAGTCCTGGGACTACTATGGACATCCCTGGATGTCCCACATAAGTCCCAAAAGTCCCAAGTAGTCCTGGGACTACTAGGGACGTTCCGGGATGTCCTACAAGATGTGAGCTAAAAATCCCAGTCCCATAAGTCCCAAAAGTCCCAAGAAGTTCTGGGACTACTGGGGTCATCCCGGGATGTCCCACAAGGTGAGAGCTAAAAATCCCAGTCCTAAAAGTCCCAAGAAGTCCTGGAACTATTAGGGACATCCCTGGATGTCCCACAGGGTAAGAGCTAAAAATCCCAGTCCCAAGAAGTCCTGGGATACTAAGGACATCCCTGGATGTCCCACATAAGTCCCAAGAAGTCCTGGGACTACTAGGGACGTTCCGGGATGTCCCACAAGATGAGAGCCAAAAATCCCAGTCCCAAAAGTCCCAAGAAGTCCTGGGACTACTAAGGACATCCCTGGATGTCCCACATAAGTCCCAAAAGTCCCAAGAAGTCCTGGGACTACTAGGGACGTTCCGGGATGTTCCACAAGATGAGAGCTAAAAATCCCAGTCCCAAAAGTCCCAAGAAGTCTTGGGACTACTAGGGACATCCCGGGATGTCCCACATAAGTCCCAAAAATCCCAAGAAGTCCTGGGACTACTAGGGACGTTCCGGGATGTCCCACAAGATGAGAGCTAAAAATCCCAGTCCCAAAAGTCCCAAGAAGTCCTGGGACTACTAGGGTCATCCCGGGATGTCCCACAAGGTGAGAGCTAAAAATCCCAGTCTCAAAAGTCCCAAGAAGTCCTGGGACTACTTGGGATGTCCCACAAGATGAGAGCTAAAAATCCCAGTCCCAAGAAGTCCTGGGACTACTAGGGACGTCCCGGGATATCCCACATTATGAGAGATATGATACTGATTTTTTTTTGTCCGACTTGAGTTAACATGCTCTTCACCGAATTACAATATGATTTTTATATCTGTGTTTACTTTCAATTTAATTTTTGATAGATGTTATTTTCGTAAATAGAATGTAAATACAGATATTAAAAAAAAAATCATGTTGTAATTTCGTGTAGAAACGCTTGCAGTAGAAAAGAATTTGGCTTTGTATCTTCAACAATTGCTTCTAAATTACGCAGAACAAAGTGTGGGAGTACTAAGAACATTCCTGGATATTTAACTAGGCTAGAGCTAAATTTATTCCAGTCCTGATAACTTTTGAAAAGATTTTAAGGACAACTTATAACACATATTCATCCCATAATGTTAAACATCATATTCAATTTTCTAAAGTTTGATGAAGGCAAAATTCAAGATCTAATTGCATTATTGCAAGAGCTAACACATCTTTCATGTATGTTGAAACTGACTCGAGTAGTGTTGATGTAGCTTATGTTTTAACCAAAAACAAATAGAAGTTTACCTAATACAAATTTTAAAAAAATTACAATTGGACTTATTATTCTAAAATTATTTTATGACGTTGCTGCTTAGCTAATTATATTATTTTTCATTAACTAACTGTGATTCACCATTTATTTTGTCACAAAATAGAATATTTATCAAATTTATATGTATCTGACATACGAAATAACAATGTTATTAAAATGATTTATTTAAGTCACGAGGGGAAAAATTAGTTGTAGAGTGTTTTCTCGGAGATTTTCTAGTTGGGGTTGCTATTGCTTGTCCTGCTCTCATTCCAAGAACTCTGGAAATAAATGTTAAAAATAAAATTTAGGATATTATTCACTTAAAGGGATTTTTTTTATAAATTCAGAAGTCACAATAGTTTTAAAGTAACGTGACATTAAGCTGAGAGTGAGGTTGTTAAACAAAATTAATATTAAATTGATTTTATTAAACTTACGGCTTCAGTTCTTTTTGCATTAAAATGTCGCAATACCTTGCTCCAAGAAATTACAACATATGTATACTAGACCATTGTTTGTATTGTTGGGTGCTATTAACCGTAATAATGAAATAGAAAACTATTTCAATTCTGTTGCCACACAACAAGTAGTTGATTTTTTCTTATACTCAGCATTTTGAATTTATCAAGGAAATTCCAGAAACAACGGAAGAAAAAACGGCTTTCGCCAAAAAATCATCTAAGTTTAACCTGTCCCTGTCGCAGCTGTAATTTTTCAGATAAGTTAAACCGAACAAACCTCATGCACGTACTAATACTTCGACTAAAATTATGAAACTTGGCAAAATTATCTTGTACTTTGCTCGTACACATGCACAAAATACCAATTATTTACATATTTGCCTTAATATTCTTATACCTGAGTCCACTTCGGAGTTTTGGAACTGAAATTTATAGTCCTCATTTGGACAAATGTCTGAAATGCTCCCAATAATCCCAGAACTTCTTGGGACTTTTGAGACTGGGAATTTTAGCTCTTACCTTTTGGGACATCCCAGGACGTCCCTGGTAGTCCCAGCACTTCTTGGGACCTTTGGGACTGGAATTTTTAGCTCTCGCTGTGGGATATCCCGGGACGTCCCTAGTAGTCCCAGGATTCTTGGGACCTTTGGGACTGGGATTTTTAGCTCTCACCTTGTGGGATATCCCGGGACGTCCCTAGTTGTCCCGGACTTCTTGGGTCCTTTGGGACCGGGATTTTTAGCTCTTACCTTGTGGGACATCCTGGGATGTCCCTAGTAGTCCCAGCACTTCTTGGGACCTTTGGGACTGGGACTTTTAGCTCTCACCTTGTGGGACATCCCGGGATGACCCTAGTAGTCCCAAGACTTCTTGGGACTTTTGAGACTGGGATTTTTAGCTCGCACCTTGTGGGATATCTTGGGACGTCCCTAGTAGTCTCAGGACTTCTTGGGACCTTTGGGAATGGGATTTTTAGCTCTTACCTTGTGGGACATCCTGGGATGTCCCTAGTAGTCCCAGGATTTCTTGGGACCTTTCGGACTAGAATTTTTAGCTCTCACCTTGTGGGATATCCCAGGACGTCCCTAGTAGTCCCAGGACTTCTTGGGACCTTTGGGACTGGGATTTTTAGCTCTTACCTTGTGGGACATCCCGGGATGTCCCTAGTAGTCCCAGGACTTCTTGGGACCTTTGGGACTGGGATTTTTAGCTCTCACCTTGTGGGACATCCCGGGACATCCCTAGTAGTCCCAGGACTTCTTGGGACCTTTGGGACTGGGACTTTTAGCTCTCACCTTGTGGGACATCCCGGGATGACCCTAGTAGTCCCAAGACTTCTTGGGACTTTTGGAACTGGGATTTTTAGCTCTCACCTTGTGGGATATCCCGGGACGTCCCTAGTAGTCCCAGCACTTTTTGGGACCTTTGGGACTGGGATTTTTAGCTCTTACCTTGTGGGACATCCCGGGATGTCCCTAGTAGTCCCAGGACTTCTTGGGACCTTTGGGACTGGGACTTTTAGCTCTCACCTTGTGGGACATCCTAGTAGTCCCAAGACTTCTTGGGACTTTTGAGACTGGGATTTTTAGCTCTCACCTTGTGGGATATCCTGGGACGTCACTAAGTCCCAGCACTTCTTGGGACCTTTGGGACTGGAATTTTTAGCTCTCGCTGTGGGATATCCCGGGACGTCCCTAGTAGTCCCAGGATTCTTGGGACCTTTGGGACTGGGACTTTTAGCTCTCACCTTGTGGGATATCCCAGGACGTCCCTAGTAGTCCCAGGACTTCTTGGGACCTTTGGGACTGGGATTTTTAGCTCTTACCTTGTGGGACATCCCGGGATGTCCCTAGCAGTCCCAGGACTTCTTGGGACCTTTGGGACTGGGACTTTTAGCTCTTACCTTGTGGGACATCCCGGGATGACCCTAGTAATCCCAAGACTTCTTGGGACTTTTGAGACTGGAATTTTTAGCTCTCACCTTGTGGGATATCCCGGGACATCCCTAGTAGTCCCAGCACTTCTTGGGACCTTTGGGACTGGGATTTTTAGCTCTCACCTTGTGGGATATCCCGGGACGTCCGTAGTAGTCCCAGGACTTCTTGGGACCTTTGGGACTGGGACTTTTAGCTCTCACCTTGTGGGACATCCCGGGATGACCCTAGTAGTCCCAAGACTTCTTGGGACTTTTGGAACTGGGATTTTTAGCTCTCACCGTGTGGGATATCCCGGGATGTCTCTTGTAGTCCCAGGACTTCTTGGGACTTTTGGGACTGGGATTTTTAGCTCTCACCTTGTGGGATATCCCGGGATGTCCCTAGTAGTCCCAGGACTTCTTGGGACTTTTGGGACTGGGACTTTTAGCTCTCACCTTGTGGGACATCCCAGGATGACCCTAGTAGTCCCAAGACTTCTTGGGACTTTTGGAACTGGGATTTTTAGCTCTCAACTTGTGGGATATCCCGGGACGTCCCTAGTAGTCCCAGGACTTCTTGGGACTTTTGAGACTGGGATTTTTAGCTCTCACCTTGTGGGATATCCCGGGACGTCCCTAGTAGTCCCAAGACTTCTTGGGACTTTTGAGACTGGGATTTTTAGCTCGCACCTTGTGGGATATCTTGGGACGTCCCTAGTAGTCCCAGGACTTCTTGGGACCTTTGGGACTGGGATTTTTAGCTCTTACCTTGTGGGACATCCCGGGATGTCCCTAGTAGTCCCAGGATTTCTTGGGACCTTTCGGACTGGGATTTTTAGCTCTCACCTTGTGGGATATCCCAGGACGTCCCTAGTAGTCCCAGGACTTCTTGGGACCTTTGGGACTGGGATTTTTAGCTCTCACCTTGTGGGACATCCCGGGATGTCCCTAGTAGTCCCAGGACTTCTTGGGACCTTTGGGACTGGGATTTTTAGCTCTTACCTTGTGGGACATCCCGGGATGTCCCTAGCAGTCCCAGCTTGGGACCTTTGGGACTGGGACTTTTAGCTCTCACCTTGTGGGACATCCCGGGATGACCCTAGTAATCCCAAGACTTCTTGGGACTTTTGAGACTGGGATTTTTAGCTCTCACCTTGTGGGATATCCCGGGACATCCCTAGTAGTCCCAGCACTTCTTGGGACCTTTGGGACTGGGATTTTTAGCTCTCACCTTGTGGGATATCCCGGAACGTCCCTAGTAGTCCCAGGACTTCTTGGGACCTTTGGGACTGGGACTTTTAGCTCTCACCTTGTGGGACATCCCGGGATGACCCTAGTAGTCCCAAGACTTCTTGGGACTTTTGGAACTGGGATTTTTAGCTCTCACCTTGTGGGATATCCCGGGATGTCCCTTGTAGTCCCAGGACTTCTTGGGACTTTTGGGACTGGGATTTTTAGCTCTCACCTTGTGGGATATCCCGGGATGTCCCTAGTAGTCCCAGGACTTCTTGGGACTTTTGGGACTGGGACTTTTAGCTCTCACCTTGTGGGACATCCCGGGATGACCCTAGTAGTCCCAAGACTTTTTGGGACTTTTGAGACTGGGATTCTTAGCTCTCACCTTGTGGGATATCCTGGGATGTCCCTAGTAGTCCCAGGACTTCTTGGGACTTTTGGGACTGGGATTTTTAACTCTTAACTATACCTAGTAATTTTGGAATCTTCAAGATAGGATTCCTATTAGGACATCTTGAGACGTCCTAATGTGTCCTAAAATATTCTCAGGACTGGGACAGTCCGTGGCAGTCCTAGACCACCCTGGAACTAAATGGCATAGTCTCCAACTAGAAACTACTTGAACTGTACGTTTCCAAGGCTAGAGATGCACCCTTACCCGTACTATTTCACGTAGCTACCGTGATATTTCACTTAGTTTCTGTGCTATTTCACTTTCCTCGTGCGATTTCGATTGAACAGCGATTTTCCCCATACATTGTTTTATGGGAAATTTACGTACCATACTAGTAGTGATAGTAATTAGGTAAAAAAAAGACCAATAATGTAAAAGTCAAATGTACAATAGAGGCCATGTACGTCAAAACACCAACAACAACAAAAATTTGCAAGTTTTTCCTTTTTGTTGGCGCCACACACTATTGTTACAGATAGATAGATAGATAGACAGAGGGAGAGAGAGAGAGAGATGTAAAACACTAAATTACATGCGTATGTGTTAATATATATGTGGAAGTGAACCTTATCTCTACTGTTTGTTGATTCAGATTGGTGAACTTGTTGGTGCAAGTGAAGCAAAGCTGAGAGAGAAGGTGCTTAATCTAAAGTAACCAACAATGTATTAGCTGACTTGTAGCAATTAGTTGCTCATTTATTTTGTTCTATTATTATTGTTTGTGTTGCGTACATTTTAGTGAAGTGTTAATTAATAGAGGCAGTTATTGGTATGTTGGTATAAACAGGAAAAATATTTTATGGATATAGCTGGGTATTTTTCAGAACTGAATTTCAGAGAGGTCAAATCAACTTTTTTGAAATTTTAGTGGAAGATGTCTTTTTCATGAAATTGAAGAAAAATTTGGGACTATTGTCTCTATGGAAGTCATGAGATAATTTGAAATATTTCAATTATGTCACTGCATTGTTATGAAACGGACAAGTTTTGCAACCACACTTCCTCTCCTCCCTCTCTCTTCAGTCTTCACACATAATTTAAATTAATATAAGCTACTATTGGGCTTAAGGCCTCATTCTCGGCTTGCATTTGCTGAGTTGCAGCAATAGGGGGTGGTTATTACTGTCATAGTGCAACTAAAATCAAGAAGAGCACTGTAAAGCTACATTTCTGATCAATTATTATGCTGCAAAACAACTATCATTAAAATGTTTTTGTTTGGCCTGCCTGATGATGCTTAACTCTGCAAGTGAGAATTTAACACTTCAAACTGATCTGGACAATTTATTGTCATGGTTTCAATTTTGAAAACTATTTCTTCGCACATGCATGAATGTATCCCTGTAATAATCACAGTATCAGTATAATTATAATGATACAATTAAAACAGTAACTCAACAGAAAGATATAGGTAATCTAATCTCTGACAGTTTATCTGGGTCTGCTCACATCGAAGAAATATGTAGCAAAGCCAGTCTGCATTTAATTAGGCAAATTCTTTTCACATCATATTAACAAATATGTGATAATAAAGACTTAAGAAAGTCCCTCTATTTATCAACAAACCACAAGACTTTTTTTTTTGTTTTATTGGGAAGAGTTCAACAGTGTGCAACTAAATACATTTTATATATTGTTGATATTCCTTACAAATTAAATTGTACATTCTCAATATTTTACAATTTTTTTTTAGTTTTGAGTGTGTTATCATTGCATACTCACTGGTTCTGTTTTGATCTATCTCTCCTCTATCTAAGTCACCTGTCTGCTAGTCACATTTTAATTAAACTTCTGTAGTGTAGTAGGATCCTTTGTTTGTAGCGGCTCTGGCGTATTGTTAGTTGAGTTGGGTTTCGCTTAGTTTGCATAGTCAGTCAGTAGGATAATAGCCATCTTTAGCTGGCTCCCACTTTCTCTTTGCTGGCTAATCCGTTGTTATTTGTGAGCTATGCAAGTATATATATGCTTAATATTCTTAGAACTATAGCTAAGTCATTCCCTAAATTTTAAGACAACAGTAATATTCTCTTTCCCTCTATAATTATACCTGTCTTTCACTTTAAGGGAACAGGTAGTACCCTCTCTCTGCAACTGGCAAATAAGACTTCTCAGTTTGTTTGTTTTTCATGCATTTCGCTTGCCCAGCCCATTTATGATTTTCCCATTTGTGCCAATTTTTGAAGTGAAATACCTATAGGATTGCAAGTAGCTCACTCACATACAGAATTTTAATGAGATAGCCAATTGTTACTACACAATCCAGAGACCAGCTATCTGAAAGGAATTCTAATTGCCAAGATTTGCATTAGGAGCTGGAGATACAACAACTATACTCATGTCCATTGAAATGAGTTCTTGCCAGTGTCTCTCGATAAGTGAATGTGACATCACATTACTGAAAGCCAATACAAGGCCAGTACAGCTTTTGCACAGGTTTGAACTTTATTGATAATAAATATTGTCCTTCATTTTAGCTACTTTAATGAACTGTATGTGTTAGGTCTCAAAAAAAGTGTCACCAACACACTTTCTCTCTCTCTCTCTCTCTCTCTCTCTGCTAAGGGCCTAACTATCACTTTTTACATAGCTAGTATTATTTTCAAACTTAGAAAAATTGGCAGTGTCTGGTGAGCCCTGTATCCACAACCTCACAATCTCCCTAAAATAGATTGTAACACTAGATTTATTAACTGTGTGTGTGTGTGTGTGTGTGTGATATGCATAATTCTTGTTCAAACCTTTGGTTACACACTTCAAACACTTTTTTAACTGCTCACATAATTAAGACATGATAACCTAGAAGTGTAACCAAGAACAGTGTCTATTGCCTAGCAGTGCTTGGAGGGCTTCAGTAATTGCTTCAGTTCTATTGCAGTCATTTGACAAGAAAAATACTTATATAATGTACAAGTTTGTTCTATGCATGAGGTGGTAACACAAGTGTTTTTGTTTTTTGTAGTTGTTGTTCCTGGTAATTTAATATATAAAATCTACGACATTGATTGTTGTTGTTGTTGTTGCTTTTTCAAAGCATGCCTACCCCCCCCCCCCCCTTGTTATTTAATTGTTGGAACAGGACCTCCAGTGAAATCATTCTAAACTCTTCATGGGAAGGCATCTGTGCAGTGTTAGTGAAGGTTTTTCATGTGTGTGACAGTACAGCCTCATAAATTTGTTATCAGTCTCTGTCTCTCTGACTTACTGTATCTGATTTGGTCATAAAATAGCATATAGCATGTTATGAACTTTATCATCGGAATAATAGGGCCTACAACAATAGGCTTTTAACAGCTTAGAATCACAACACACAAAAGAAGGTAAAGGACAGCATACTATGAATACAGCATGTTATGAATGTGGTAAGGTGTGGTACAATAAGCGGTAATGATACACATAATGCACAAATAAGTTCCACATCATTCGCTCCTCACTTTAAGAAGTTTCGGTAGTAGCCGGGTTGTAGTAGTCAGGTGGGTGTCTCTGGCGCTGAGAACGTCGCAGTATTTTGGGTTCACTTGTGGGGGCAGGAGTTGGGGCAGTGTCAGCTGGAGTAACACTATTTTCAAGTGGCACGACATCATTGGTAGAAGAAGTATCCTCTGAGGAATGTTGAGGAGCATCCGCTTCGTTGGTGCCACCGGCTCTGCTTGCTGGCCAGTCGGGACGACTGCTGTTCTCAGATGAACTACTCTGTACAGGGGTTTCATTAGTGTTCCCACAAGGGGCTAAGTGTCGTATGGACACAGTAGTTTCCCTTCCATCAGCATGTCGTATGTGGGCATATTGTGGGTTTGCCTGTAGCAGCTGAACCTCATCTACCAAGGGGTCAGTTTTATTAGCACGCACATGACGCTTGAGGAGGACTGGACCAGGTGTGGAAAGCCAAGTTGGAACCGATCCTCCAGTAGACGATCGCCTCTCAAATCTGAAGAATCTCTCATGTGGCGTGTTATTAGTAGCTGTACACAGTAGAGATCTTATGGAATGTAGAGCATCGGGGAGCACATCTTGCCAGTGTGTAACAGGTAGTCCGCGAGTCTCCAAGGCCATCCTTATAGTCTTCCAGATAGTACCATTGTACCTTTCTACTTGGCCATTACACGCAGGGTTGTACGGAGTAGTACGGCTGGTGGCCACGCCTCGACTCATGAGGAACTGACGAAGCTCTTCACTCATGAAAGAGGAGCCCCTATCTGAGTGGATATAAGCTGGCATTCCGAAGAGAGAAAAGAGCTGACATAGGCACTTAATCACTGTAGTAGTACTGACATCTTTGCAAGGGAACACAAACGGGAAGCGGCTATACTCGTCTATGACATTGAGGAAATATGTGTTCTGATTGTTAGACTTAAGCGGTCCTTTGAAGTCGATATTTAGCCGCTCAAACGGTTGGGTGGCTTTGATCAGATGGGCTTGAACTGGTGAATAAAACTGGGGCTTGTGCTCTGCACACACCTGGCAGGCCCTCGTCATCTGCCTCACATCGTCAATTGAATACGGTAAGTTGCGAGTCTTCACGAAGTGAAACATGCGGGTAACTCCTGGGTGGCAGAGGGACTTATGGAGTTCGTGTAGGGCCCCAGAAGACGGAAGTGTAGCACAAAAGTCTCGTGACAAGGTGTCTGGAGGAACATTCTCAGCCCCCGGACGGTATACTATATTGAAGGCATAGCATGACAGCTCCGTTCTCCACCTCATAATCTTATCATTTTTAATTTTTCCCCTCTGTTTGTTGTCAAACATATAAGCAACTGACCGCTGATCAGTAGTAATAGTGAAGTGGCGACCAGTGAGGTAATGCCTCCAGTGACGAACTGCCTCAATGATTGCCTTTGCCTCTTTCTCCACTGACGCGTGGCTTATCTCGGGGCCATGCAACATACGAGAAAAGAAAGCTACCGGACGTCCATTCTGGTTGAGAGTGGCAGCTATGGCATAGTCAGACGCATCCGTTTCTACCTCGAATGGAATATCCTCGTTAATAGCACTAACAACTGAGTTCGCTATGTCAGTTTTGAGACTTTCAAAAACAGTTTGGGCATCCTGTGACATCGGGAAAGTAGATGTTGTGGTAAGTGGGCGGATCTTCTCAGAGTAGCCCTGGATCCATTGAGAGTAGTGAGAAAAAAATCCAAGAATCCGACGAAGACTTTTCATATCATTAGGGGCTTGAAGTTCCAAGAGAGGACGTAGACGATCAGGATCAGGTCTTATCTGACCATTCTCAATAATATAGCCAAGAATAGGGAGCCGCCGAGTAGAAAAAATACTCTTATCGTGGTTGTAAGTAATCTGCCGGTCAGCAGCCACGTCCTGGAACCGCCTCAAATTCTCGTCATGCTCATCCTGATCTTTCCCACATATGGTGACATTATCCAGGTAGGCAAAAGTACCCTGTAGATTCTCACTGGCGATAATTTCCATTATGATCCTCTGGAAACAGGCCACCCCATTAGTCACCCCGAATGGAATCCGTGTAAACTGAAACAGTGCATCCCCTGCCTGGAAAGCAGTGTAGGGCTTGTCACTCTCTTTGATACTGACCTGATGATAAGCACTACGTAAGTCGATGGTGCTAAACACTCTGTATTGGGCAATGGCATTGATGGTATCATCAATCCGTGGTAACGGGTACGCATCTAAGAGAGTAAAACGGTTGATAGTCTGTGAATAATCAATAACCATTCTTGTCTTATGATTCTCGTTATGAGTCACCACAACTTGTGCTCTCCAGGGCGAGTTACTTGGCTCAATAATTCCTTCAGCAAGTAGGCGCTGCACTTCGGAATCGATAAATTTCCTGTCTTCATGGCTATATCTTCGCGACTTTGTAGCAATTGGACGAACGTCAGACGACAGATTGGCAAACAGGTCTGGTGATTCTACCTTCAAAGTAGTCAGACCACAGACCACGAGAGGTGGCTTTGGTCCACCATGATGAAAGCTAATACTCTCATGCTGTTCTTGGAAATCTAGTCCAAGAATCAAGTCTGCACAAAGACATGACAAGACAGACAGACGAAGGTTAGAGTATGTCTTACCATCTAACTCCAAACTGACTACACAATACCCCAGGGTTTTAGCCGAGAGCGAGGACTGAGCCATAGAAATACTCTTAACATCGGGATATTTACGGAGTTTAAGGGAATCAGCAAGGTAGGGATGAATAAAGCTCTCAGAACTGCAGGAGTCTATCAGGGCCCTGACGCGCGCACCATTGATAGTAACCTCCATGCTTGATTTGATGAGAGTAGGTGGAGTGGGAGAATGGATGGCTGCAAGTGTAGGATGCGTAGATGCAACGGTATCTGGGTGGCTCACCGGGTTAGACTTGCATACCTTAGCAAAGTGCCCCTTTTTCTGACACCGCCTGCAAGTGGCATCTTTAGCAGGACATTTATACCGAGGATGTTTGTTATATCCACAAAAGTGACACTTGGGACCTGTGGCAGCCGCTATGGTGCACTCCCCATCATCCACAAACTCACCAGAATGTGGAGAAGATGGGGTGACAGTAGCGGCAGGGAACGAAGGAGGGTTAGATACTACGTAAGAGTCAGAACTTTTCTGAGCCGCATCCAGAGACCGGGCCTTAGTAAACATGCTTTGCAAATCAAGAGTAGTACTCTCCAGTAAACGCTGACGAATTGAATTGGACTGTAAACCTCTGATGAAAGCATCACGCACAGCCTCATCCCTATAAACAGTAGCTGTAACATCCTTGAAATTGCAGTCTTTCCCTAGAGTCTTGAGGGCCTGGAGGAATCCATCCAAGGTCTCCCCGCTTTGCTGACGTCGGGTGGCCAACATATGGCGGGCAAACATTTCGTTGGTGGGCTTTATGTAGAGAGACTTCAAGGTCGCCAGAGCATCATCATAGCTGTCACAATTCCCAATATACTCGAAGATTCGTGGGCTAACGTAATTGGTTAAAACCTGCAATTTATTGAGACCTTCAGCGGGGAGGACGGAAATGAAATTCTCGAAAGTTCGAACCCAGTGCACCCAGTCCTTCTCAGCCGCACTCGAACCCGGATCGGTATCCAGCCTGCTGGGACGTAAGAGTTTGTCCATGATTCTAAGCTGTTAAAATTGTTATGAACTTTATCATCGGAATAATAGGGCCTACAACAATAGGCTTTTAACAGCTTAGAATCACAACACACAAAAGAAGGTAAAGGACAGCATACTATGAATACAGCATGTTATGAATGTGGTAAGGTGTGGTACAATAAGCGGTAATGATACACATAATGCACAAATAAGTTCCACATCATAGCAATAACAACAATTTAAATGTGACTCAGTTGTTGTTGAGGAAACATTTGCTGTCTATTATTTATTGTACAGAGTGTACATATTGTAATATAATATACTGTTATAGCTTTACAACTGTAGCGTAGCGCTCTTAGTTGTTCACTCTTTTTAGCCCAGAGGTAAGACTGGTTATTATTACACATACACGGACATAAATACACAACATTCAGTCTGAATCAAATGGACCATGACAAGTGTTAATTGGTGATGATATATGAATGGTTGACAAGATTACTAATGGTGGCCTGTTGTGACAACTCTAAGGGACTGTTGACAGCTTAGCAGCAGGCTAGGCGGGGTTAATATCAGGCAGAGTACCAGTCGGTTGGGTAGGGGTTAGTCATGTAAGGTTATACGAGCAAAGGGCCCCATGTATGTAGAGCAAACGATAGCGCACCGCGTTCAGGTTAGGAACTAGAGGGAGAGCGTTCAAGATCCCAAACTCACGAAAATAGGCAGGGAAGTTCCTCTAGTTCCACCAGCAGCATGAAGACAGGCAGTGTTGACTTCGACTTGGAGAGCAGGGTCAAAGCTCTGGTGGAAGAAGTCCTCAAAGGGCAGAAGGCAGCCAGTGGAGGCGCCACCTTGGGGGGGTCCAGCTCTACTAGGGAGGAGTCTGGTGGTGGCACTAGTGGTGACAGTGGCTCCAGTTCGTTAACTAGTGTAGGTTTATTGTTGTGCTAGGCAGCCTCATATTAGTTGAGAGAGTACCTATTAGGGGGTGACTTTATGAGTGTGGCCTCGCTTGCTTCAGGTGGGGAGGGGCTAGCCATACTGGTATGCGCTAAGAGCAAACGATAGCGCACCGCGTTCAGGTTAGGAACTAGAGGGAGAGCGTTCAAGCCATTTGTGCTAAGAGCACAAATGGCTCATACTTAGATTCCTATTGGATGTAATTTGTGCTATGAGCATGTGGCTCGCTTAGTAGTACCTGCTGTATAGAGGAGCTTGTGGCTCTTCCTATTGGGTGTAATTTGTGCTATGAGCATGTGGCTCGCTTAGTAGTACCTGCTGTATAGAGGAGCTTGTGGCTCTTCTTATTGGATGTAATTTGTGCTATGAGCATGTGGCTCGCTTAGTAGTACCTGCTGTATAGGGGAGCTTGTGGCTCTTCTTATTGGATGTAATTTGTGCTATGAGCATGTGGCTCGCTTAGTAGTACCTGCTGTATAAGGGAGCTTGTGGCTCTTCCTATTGGGTGTAATTTAATCACTTAATAGCATCTCACATTAGGGGTGTGGTTCATATAAAAACTTGTAGTAGTGGGCTTGCTGCTCACCTCATGCATTCACGCATTACACTAAGAATGTGTGGCTCTCTAACACTCGTGTAGGGATCAATTCGTTTGGGTACTATAACAAAGAGTTTGTGGCTCACTGGCTCAGTAGTATTAATTTAGGGTTGGTAGCTTCGGGCACTTGCTGTATGGCCAGCATGTCTAGAGGAGGTGCTGAGGGTAGAACTAATGTGCTGTTGGCACTGTTACTGTGTTCTTACAGGGGTTGGGGATAGTGGATGACTGTGCGGTGGCTGCACTGAGTCTTCACAAGTCCATTGACAGTGCTAAGCTGGACACTAGGGGGGACATAAGCCGCCCCATGGAAGGGGCTAAGAAGGCAGCTGAGGGAGTTGCCCAGAAATTTTCCATCGGAGTGACACTGCCCAAGTTCCTGCCAGGCTGGTGAAGCGCGTCCGGGCCGGGCCGGGCCTTCCTCCGGCGCATAATTGACCTTGCAGCTGGGGTGAGAGCCTTGCACCATCGGGTGCGACTGAATGCCAGATTTCTATCTGACTGGAATGGTACCTGCCCAATGTCGAGTGTGGCAAAGAGGGACCCACAGGTGGTGCTAACTTCCAATGCGTCAGGAACTTGGGGCTGTGGGGCCTTACCCCAACAGGTCTTTGGTTCTAGCTCAAATTTCCGGACAGCTGGTCTTAGCTCCATATTACCGTGAAGGAGTTACTTTCATAGTCCTGGCAGTTGCAATGTGGGGGTACCTCTGGACAGGCATGACAGTGTTATGTAAGTGTGACAACATGGCTGTGGTCGCTATTATTAACTCGGGCAGGAGTAGAATGGACAAAGCAATGCACCTGATGAGATGCTTGTCTTTTTTTCCTGGCACGGTGGGATGTGGCACTGGTATGCAGACATATTATTCCTGGCACAGATAATGGCACAGCTGATGCATTATCCAGGAACTCTTCCTTTATTCCAGCAGGATCAGAAGAGGACGCCACCAGCATTCCAGAGGGTCTCCTGCAGTGTCTGGTCCACGATGCCCCGGACTGGACCAAAGTGGATTGGGTGACCCTGTTCAAAAGTTCTATATGATGGGTCTAGCTGAGTCTACACACAAACTCTATGTTTGTGGGGTGAGGAGACTTATTGGGATTTCCTCTGCAGCAGGACGCATCCCAGTACCTGCAGATGAGAGTACTCTATGCCATTTTGCTGCTACGTTGGCCACAGAGGGTCTTCGTCATAGGACCATTAAGTCCTATATGGCAGGTGTTCATCACCACCACATTTCAGAGGGCCAGGGAGATCCATTTTCAGCAGGATTGCACAGACTGCACTATGTCTTGCAGGGGATGAAGCGTGCTGAAGGTATGGCAGGTGTGACCAAGCGGGAGAGAAGACCTATTACTCTTGACCTTCTCCACAAGATAAAAGGTGTATGGGACCCTCAGGCACACAAGGCTGATGTGGTTATGCTTTGGGCAGCGTGTTGCCTGGCATACTTTGGTTTCATGCGCATTGGGGAGCAAACAGTGCCAACCGATAATGGATATAATGCCTCATGCCACTTGTCATGGGGCAATGTGATGGTTGATGATCCGTTACATCCTTCCAGGCTGGAGGTGCGTATAAAGGCCTTGAAAATTGACCCATTTCGTCAAGGCATCTCCTTATTTATCGGCAGAGTCACATCTGATCTTTGTCCAGTTTCGGCCATGTTAGCTTACATGGTAGTAAGGGGCAAGGAAGCAAGCCCCCTTTTCAGATTTGTCGATGGTAGGCCACTGACCAGACAGCACCTGGTGAAGCTGTGAAGGATGCACTGGATGAAGCAGGTGTTGACCCAGGTCAATACTCTGGACATAGTTTCCACATAGGTGTGGCTACTACGGCAGCAGCCAAGGGACTGGAAGACTCCACAGTGAGGACCCTAGGCAGGTGGAAAAGTCTCACGTATCTATAGAGTATATAAAGATTCCTAGGGCACAGTTGGCATCATATACCTCGAGAATTTGCTAGCCTGTCTTTATGTGTACTAGTGCTATTACTCATGTTATACTATGATTATTCTAATTTTATTTCTGATATTTCATTGGAGCCTCTCTCCCCCCCATTCTCTGTGTTGGTCTTGGCCTGGGGCGGGTGGTCGTGCCTCCATTGGCGGAATTAAAGGGGCTTGCCCCACCCCATTAATTATGCCACAGTCAGCCCAAGGTGATTGGGGGGTGGGGTTTCCGGCCACGCCTGTGCCAAACAACTCAGCTACTAGAGCTGCAGCTATCGATGGGGTGAGAGTTGATGGATGACAGGTAAGTAGGCATATGGAATAAGATGGTTCACGGCCAGGGCATGGGGGACTGGCAGTGAACTTGGGAGTTATAGGGTACATGCCGCAGGATTAACTGATCATGCCACATATATGATTGTTTTTAGAAAGACTTTAATGCTGCCTTGGAGGAAGCAAGTGATAAAATGTAGTAATAGTGGACTTCTGCATTGTATGGTGGGCCCCTTGCAATCTTGATTGAGAAGTTGAGGTAAGTATATAAATTATGGTGATGTGTGAGACAGAGAGTACTACTCTCTCCTTTATTGACCATCCCATTCCATAGGTATAATCTCGGTTTTTCAGACAATCTCTAAAGTCACATGGAAGTGCCCAATTGCCTGTTACAAGATAAATAAATTTTTGATTTCCTTTGTAGTCTTTTGCTACAGCTCTTTATCTGTAGATACTTGAGCTAAGAGTAAGTTTGCAGCACTTATCAGAAACACAGGATGTGCTATCTTTGGGTAGTTCTCTCCAAACAACATTTCATGGTGTTCTGTTGATTCTAATGCTTAACACATTCGTTTTTTGTTGGGGTCTGTCTACGATGAATAGCTACTCTGAATTGCTTTTGTTGTTGTTGTTGCTGTTGTTGTTGTTGTTTTAATATAATTCTTGCTGTATTACTTTTCCACTTCCCCAAACCCAAGTTCAGATATTACAATGTTATCTTGAATAATTTGTTTTTGTAAATGGATTCTGTCATTGGTGCAAATATAGAGAAAGTCCAGGAGATGATCAGGAGATATACATACATGAACTTGAACAATTTTTACTTCATCATTTAGATTTAACTTGTTAGATAAGTACATGTATATTATGCCTTGCATTTATATGCCATAGATTGATTGTATGTAGAGTAGCTCCTGAACTGCAGTTAGCTACATGCGATTGTTCTTTGATATTTCATAGTTGAGATTACAGTAAAAACATGATAAGATTTATTTTTTTAATGCTTTCATTTATTCTTTGTTGAGGACACTAGTGAATTAGCTATTAGTTCACTGTGCATTACACCCTCACATTTTCAGACCACATAGATGAAGAATACACTTATATTTTGGTTTTTTAAAAAAGAGTCACCGCCAATGCAATGCAAGCTAACAGCTGCCAGGAAGACGAATACTTTGTCGTCGTTGCAGGCCTGGACAGACTAAGAGCTATAGTCGCAAGCTCAAGTATAGTTTGACCTTTGGGTAGATGGCAATAGTTAAAGACATGCAATTCACAAGACATATTTATGAAATGCAAGATGGTACACCAGCATTGGGTTTCTATCTCAATGAATATCATTATGTGGTGAGAACAGAGCAACCCAGAGACAAATGTGTGTGCGTATGACAAGTGTTAATGGGTACTGACAATGTTCGTTCTTTGAAAGTCCAAGCTAGAGTTCGGGAGTTCTGGGAAGTTCTGGCGGTTGTTCAGGTGTCCTGAACAAGTTTTGGTAAGAATAACCAAATCTAAGCTGTAGAGAACATGAAAAACTAAAACTAAATATTTTACAAGACAGTAAATTCGATAATAACTAGTAGAGTGGATGACAAACACTAATACTATAAAGCAAAAATAATTATATTGCAAACAAATCACCTTGAATTATGTTAGCTCAATGAAGACATAAATTGCCATCAAGTAATTCTCTAAACTATATAAAAAATATCTTACTTATAATACCCAAGATTTCATAGAAATATGCTAATTTTTTGAAAATATTTGGGAACACTACCTGTACTACTTTCTTTGGAGTCACATTATTGAAGAATTTGAGATATTGAAGAAAACAAGAAACTAACTAAATCTTCAGGGAGAATTTGGAGGGGGGGGGGGGGGGGGGGGGCAGAGTGCACAGCTCATTCATAGGCCCTGCCGGAATATGCTAGCATTTTTTCTGGAATAATAGACATGAAATTAGCATACTGGAATAATTCTAGAATAATAAAGGTATTTAAGAGAATAATAAAGGGAAAATGAGAATAATCAGTTCATATAATCCTTAATTATGAAGAAAATCAATTGTACTTTTTTATCTATTTTCGTTTACAAGGACATAAACATTTAGAAATGTGGTTAAATCTTCATTACTTGATTAAAGCAGCTGGGTTTGTGCTGGCCACTTGGTTGTTGTACTTCCAAAAATGAAAAAAGTTTGAAATGCTGAGAGCTGTCAGCTCATGACTGATTCTTTTACTCATTCATCATAAGGTACCAAATTTATATAGCTACTGCAGTCATCACTATTTCACTCATTCCTAATTAGAATAACAATACACTATTCTTTTGGAATAACAACACATTGTTTTGGAATATAAAAAAGAATAATTCTAAAATTTCGAGCATAATCTCATGGCAGGCCCTACTTGTTCACCTTGGAGTGGCTAGATTCTGAGCTTGATAACACTATCTGGCAGACAAACGCCCAAAGATAAGAGTCATATTATTTTTTGCATTCTAAATAAACTGTGGGCATTTTATTATGATGGCAGCTCCACACAGAATGTTCCGGACCAGATGCACCAAACAACCGCCAGTAAAGTGCATGGATTGAACTATGAACCTTGTTTGCTGTGTGTGTGCATTTCTGTGTGTGAGTGTGCATGCTCATGCCCCCCCCCCCCTGTGTCATTCCGCTCATTAACACTTCTATTCACTCTTTTTGTCAGTTCAGTTGCAGTTCAGTTGCTGTTCAGTTGCTGTTAAAAATATATCTCTAACTGTAACTTATATAGCTATTCTAGCTACTACTCGCACTGTGCCTGTGCATGAACCCCGAGCTCAGGGATTTACAACCTCTGATCACAGAATATACATTAATTTTTCTCATTAATATCTGTTGAAGACCAAACCAAAGCTGAACACTCAACTTGACATTATTAACTACTTATCATTTCACGCTTATATTTCACTTCTACGCTTAGCGAGCATGCTCAATTCTTCTTTATTTGTACATGGTATTATCTCACATTCACGTATCACCTTTGTTACCCGTTTCATCATTTTCACTTCTCATTGTTACTCGAACCGTTTATGTCTAAATTTACCAAGCCACAGCCGATTACAGTATGTATATGTGACCGTCTACAGGAAAACCGGGCACAACGCGGCACCCTTCGAAAAATTTTTTTTGCACTTACAGAGTTGTCGGCGTCCAGATATTGAGCTCTCCAAGTTTTATCGTCGTAGCTTAAGTCGTTCCCACTATAATAGACCGAACCGTTCCCGTAAGGTGTAGGAATTTTTATCACCACTTCACCGCGAAAGAAAGAAGCGTAGACAGCTCAACACGGCAATCGCGACCAAACGCGGAATTTTCTGTAGCAATTCAGCTCCACCCCACAATACTTGCTGCTCCGATATAGCCCCGCCTCCTGTTGCAGCATTCAAAGGTAAAACGTACAGCTCAACAACTAGTGATGCGCTCTAACAGCACAAAATAGCGAAGCGAGCGATGCATGTTCCCTGTAATTGCAGCTATTCCATGCATGCTTGGTGTGGCTACAAAATACTGTCAAAGTGAGAAAACAAAGTGGTAGCTTTTTTCTATGATGAAGGCTCCGTGTAGCTGAAACGTTTGTACATTCAACCACAATTTGTACTAAGATACAGTTATATCGCTACTTCGTACAGCGGGTAAGCAAAACAAAATGTTGCTAAGAAGGTTACCCGGCCCGCGCAAACGTGTAGGAGAAAATGTGCACACGTACGCCCACGCAAGAACAAAAACAATTCCTAGACCTAAATACTAGTGGTGTGCTTGAGCACAAATGGCAAGCGAGCCTTAAACTACACTATTGTTAAATAATTGATTTTAACAACTAACACTCAAGCTACTAAAATTAAGTCGATTTTTTTTAATTATGTATGCGGTAAAGGGGATTCAATGCCATAGTAACCGCTCCCCGCAACTTTTTGAATTGAAAAAGAAGCAACAAAATCAAGTCACGTTATTTAAAGCTTTCTTTGTGACATTCTTAATAGTAGTTGTAACGCACAATACTTTCACACAACTGAACATACCTATGCAAGACTTACCTTCGTGGTTCGTCTAGTGGACAATGCAGTTTCAAGTAAATGCTGTTGAGTAGGGCTTATAACTGTGACAAATAGCTTATTAACTTACCACCGCCACTAACTTGAATAGAAATGGAGCTCCCATAAGTTTTTGAGTTTTAACTGCACCCGAAAAAAGAATTCAAAGTGGTAAAGAATTCAATTTCTAAGGTGATACGGGTAATGGTCGCTAAACCGGAGGATTCTGTTTAGTGAAGTTTGGGACGGGGTCGAACGCAGAGCGAACACAAAAATACGGAGGGTCAAAGTACAAAATGACATACGTACGTCCAAACATATATATAAACTAGTGGTGTGCTTGAGCACAAATGGCGAGCGAGCCTGATAGTTAGGTAACATAAAAATAAGTATTGTTACTATGTTTTAGCTTAGTTCATGCAAACACTATAACAGCAGTTATGACCTTTTATTTCAGCAAACGAATACAAAATCACTCTCCTACCTGATTTGTTATAACTTTTGTAGTATCAAACATCTGCCATTCTGATAATCTCAATTACGAGTAACTCTTGAACAATCTCTTAGCTATGATAAAAAAATAAACCAATGTTATTCTTTGTAATTTTAGCCAACAAATATGGAATTACTACTTACCTCAATTTCCTGAGTATTGATAACTTCTGTAGTATCAAATATAAGTTAATTTGACTATCTGAATTACCTTGAATTCTTGACAACAAGCTGTCACCTACAAAAACAAAAGACAATCAATTTTAGCACACAAATACAAAATTACTTTCTTACCTCATTTTCTTGAGCAGTGGTAACTTTTGTAGTACCAAATTTGAGTCATTCTGACTATTTGAATTTACAAGTCACTGTTGACAACAAGCTCTTAGCTACAAAAAAGAAAGGCCAGAGTTATTTTTGCATATTTAGCTAACAAATATGGAATTACGTACTTACCTCAGCTTCCCTCGAGTAGTAGTAGCTTCCTTAACATTAATACTACGGCATTGTGACTACCAATGGCTCTTGACAACCAACAATCTGCACTCCGTATCCCCCCGAAAACGGCGAAGTTTTGAAATTAAGTCTGGAAAAGGGTCTTCAATGCCATAGTAACCGGTTGAATCAACTTTTTGTTTCTTGAAAATAAGCGTTTTCGCAGGAATTTTCTCACACTTTGTAGCTTAAGTATAAAGTAAGGCATTCTTAATACTGTAGTTTCAAAATAAACTGGGATCAAGCCTAAAAAGACGTGTTTTTTGGAGGAAAAGAGTTCCCCGCGCGCGCATTTTAGGGGCATACGTACCATCCTTACACACATATATCCATACTAGTGGTGTGCTTGAGCACAAATGGCGAGCGAGCCTGATAGTTAGGTAACATAAAATGTTACTATTTTTAGCTTACTTCATGCAAACACTATAATAGCAGTTATGACATTTGATTTCAGCAAACAAATACAAAATCACTCTCTTACCTGATTAATGGTAACTTTTGTAGTATCAAACATCAACCATTCTGATAATCTCAATCACCAGTAACTCTTAAACAAGCTCTCAGCTACAATAAAAAATTAACCAGTGTTATTATTTGTAATTTTAGCCAACAATAATATGGAATTACTACTTACCTCATTCTTGAGTATTGATAACTTCTGTAGTTACTTGAATTCTTGACAACAAGCTGTCACCTACAAAAACAAAAGACAATCAATTTTAGCACACAAATACAAAATTACTTTCTTACCTTATTTTCTTGAGCAGTGGTAACTTTTGTAGTACCAAATTTGAGTCATTCTATTATTTGAATTTACCAGTCGCTGTTGACAACAAGCTCTTAGCTATAAAAAAAGAAAGGCCAGAGTTATTTTTACATATTTAGCTAACAAATATGGAATTACGTACTTACCTCAGCATCCCTGGAATAGTAGTAGCTTCCTTAGCATTAATACTTTATGTGCTTACATACCTTTTCAGAAGTAGTGATAGCTCTCTTAGTACTGACTACAGGCGGCTCTTGACAACTAACAAGCCGCACTTAGCCGGAAAAAAGGCGAAGTTTTGAATTTATATCTGGTAAAGGATCTTCAATGTCATAGTAGCCGGTCGAATCAACTTTTTGTTTCTTGAAAAGCAAGCATTTCCGCAGAAATTTTCTCACACTTTGGAGCTAAAGTATAAAGTAAAGCTTGCTTAATGCTGCAGTTTCAGAATAAACTGGGGTCAAGTCTAAAAAGCCGTTTAAAGGGCATACGTATAATCCATACATACATACATATATACATATATATATACATATATACATATATATATACATATAACATATACTACCCGATTTGGCATTATCCACCCGTCTTGCTCGCCACGCTCGCTCGCCAATAAACAAACATCCCCGATTTTCAATTGTGTTACCCCTGTAAGTGTCTCGCTCGCCAATTATATAAATATAATCGCGGACTCGTTAATAAGTCAAAACCTCATCGGAAAAATTCGTCCCGTAGGTATATCCCAATTATTGGACTCCATTCCGGGTATCGAGCTGTGATACCATCCTATCTGTTCTACTCGTTTGTAGCAGTGCCCTCTTGATTCCTGTCCTTACAAATATTCTTTGGCAAAATCATGGGAGTAAAAATAGTACATTCAGAGGTTAGTGAAGTATTGATGTGGAACACTTTCTAGCATAGAAGGAATAGCAGTTTCATTGTCCTTACTGACAGGTCAGCAACTTATTGTGAGGATTATAACAATTTAATTGGCTGATCAAAGTCTGCATGAGAATTTTCAAATAAACTTGGAGGCACGATAAATTAGTATATATTTTTGGCTTTGTTTTGTCTCAAATGGTAACTGCCATGTACTTAATTACTTCATGCTTTCTAGATTTGGTTTTCTGTTTTTTCTTTTGGTTTTCATTTGGTTTTTTGTTTGTTTGTTTGTTCTTAAGCCTAGAACAGACCAGATATTTCATATTTTTAACAAGAATTACAATGTATATCTATCTATTTAGGTTGATACTGTTCTAAAGATTTCAGGTGAATTTATTCAGAAAAACTTTGAACATACAATGAGATTGAATTTTTTAAGACAAAGATTCAAGCCAACAGAATGTTTTGTTTGTTTTGTTTGTTTTGTTTTTTTCCCTCTGATTATACTCTCTCTCTCTCTCTCTCTTGTTTTTTTTTTCCCCTTCTAACTATGAGTATAACTGGCAGCACTCTTCTCTCCCTCTGTGAAAGTGACAACTGTTGGACTGGACATTCAAAGATTAGATTTAAGCATATTGCTTGCCTTGCCCAGTGGATGATTTTTCTTTTCTTTTCTTTTTTTTGGACTGCTGAAAGTAGAAAGCTGAAAATGTCAACAATAATGGGCTTAGACAAGATGTAAAAACATTGGGTTAAGTTATATTTATCATTGTTGCTGTGGCAACCATGGATTTAAAATATTATTCCCCTGTGTTATTCCCCTCCAATTGCCTGTAGACAAAAATAATTTTGTACCACAAAGGGAGTTTAAATTGAACACAGAATAATTTTGTTTTAAGTGAGAAAGTTTCAATCTAATCATTTTTTGTCTACAAAATAGAGCGAGATGCATAAATAATTATGATATAAAGAATTGATGCATCATGTTTTTTAGCTACAAATAAAAATCTACGGTTTTTATACTTATATGAAACCTTCTTTTGCGAGCGGTAATTCCATCCCTGTGTAACCGACACGGAGAATTATTTGAACATCGCCGGATATCATCATTCAATTACCACTGTTATTGTTTGAAGGCAGCAGAAAGGGAACAAAATGCACTTATTGGTGTTTGGAAGGAGGGTTATTCTATTCAAAAAGGTAACTATGGTATACTATAGTTAAACCAAGGCAACTCTTGGGATTATTGCTAGACGATCAGGACAGTTATCAGCAATAGTCCTTGGAATCCATGGCTTAACTATTTTACACCATAGTTACCTTTTTTTAATAGAATAACCTTCCTTCCAAGACACCAACAACAAGATAAGCGCATTTCGTTCCCTTTCTGCCGCCTCTGGGACAGTTAGAATCATCAATATAATCTTGTTGGTCGCTTCATAACAATACTTTGCTATCCTGTTAAAAAAACTTTCGAGATACAAGCACAGTAAATCTAATCGTAGTTGAACTAACTGTCAGCCTTCTATATCCATTGATTCTTAACAAATGTTTTATTAACATGTTGCCAAATATCGCCAGTCTCCTCTCTAATCCTCCATTTTCTTCAAATAAATTAATTCATTTAATTTATAGTAGTATGCACAGGTCCCCATGTGTGTGTGTGTGTGTGTGTGTGTGTGTGTGTGTTTTTTTCTGTGTGTGCATGTATGTCTGTGTGTGGTTACAATTTTTACTTCAATTCCTGTTCAAACCTTTAGTCACTGCTGTAGTTCAAACCAATGTTGCTCATTATGTTGTATGGCTTTTTTGTAACTGCTTGATCAGTAAAACAATCAAAGCATTTGTGTCGCCAGGAACATTTGTCAGTGTCTATGGCTGCCCATTGCTATTGCCAAGGTTTTCAAAAATGGGAAGACCATGTCAGTCGGTCGTAAATTTTAAGAATAGCTACAACATTACTGAATTTTCTTACAATTCTGTCTCTGGAGGAAATGGAATTTTGTATGAAGCTCACTCTCCACACTTTGAATGAACTGAAAATGTTAACAATTACTGCCAGATATGTTTTGAGGGGCCAAAGTACGAGAGAAGTCTTTAAAAATGAGGTGGCCCTGGCTGAGACACCCCATCTCCTACAGTCAGGCTATAGGGCTTCAATTTCTCATAAAAAATATACTCTCTATGGTGATTATTTATCAAGAAATGTACTCTAAGTAAATTCTATCTAACGATTACATAAGTAGAAACACAGCAGCATTTCAAAATCCTATATACTGACTTAATACTCATTACAAGAAATATTACCTGCTGCAGGGAATGTGTATACATAGTTTCATTATTTTTATGAAATACATTAATTATTTTATAGAGAGATTTTGATGCAGCCTTGAAGGAAGCAGGTGATAAATTGGTTGTGGTGGACTTTATGCTGCGTGGTGTGGCGCTTGCGTGACGATATCACCAAAATTTGAGGTAATTGGTTAATTATTGTCATGTGAGAAAGAGAAGGGCTGCACTCTCTATTTAAAATTGTTCACACCCATTTGATAGACACAAATCATTATGGTTTTTGACAATGCTTACCAAATAAACTATGGTTAATTAAAAAATAATAATAAAATAATAATACATGAAAGAATATGGTTAATTTGATGTTTTTTGGTTTGTTTGTTGTTGTTCTTGTAGCTGTCGTGATTTGATTCATAACTGTTGTGTATTTAGTCATTATTTGTTATGTCTTTCTTGTGGTTTTTTGTGATTTCCTGTTGTTGCGATTGTGTTTAAGTGTCATCAATTGTTCAGATATTGAGCCGTTCTGAGTGTTCTTGCATTTGCTACTTATTAAACCTTTAAACCTGAAGACCCATTGTTACTTGGGTATTGGGTCTCAGCATCTATAGTTGGGTGCATGACATAACCTTTTGTTTGTTTGCTGTAGAGTTTGAGTAAAGAATACCCCGATGCAGTGTTCCTCAAAGTAGATGTTGATGAGACTCCTGTACGTACATAGCTAATGGTTTGCAGATGAATACTGTGTTAAGTTAACTTTAATGAGACTGGCCTGGAATTACTTGTTGCACAAACATATTATTTATGTATTTCTTTTACAGAAAGTGGCAGAGACTCATGGAATCCAGTCATTGCCAACATTTATTTTCTTCGTTAAAGGGAAAAAGGTGAGCTGTTGTCTTTTGTTATTGTTGTTGTTTTTGTTGTTGTTGTTGTTGTTTTTCTTTCTACTCATTGTATTTATCTCTCCACCTGGGGTGAGATCTTTTAGAATTATTATGGATGAGTACTCTATTGCACTTTCCTGCTGATTCATTCAATTTCCCACCAAATCAGATTGGTATCCACAGTGTACTCTTTATCTTTCATTCTCGGCTGAAATAATGATAACTGCAAGTAACTTTGTAAGATATATTATACAATAAGCAGGCCCCTATAATTTTTTTTTTTTTATGGAAATTTCATTCTTATTGGCCCCATATTATAGGAGGTCTTCGATTAGAAAACTGCTCTTGTCACTTTTTAATGTAATTTTTTAAATATTACTTGACATATTTCTCTCCTTCCATTGTGCATGTTCAAATTAATCAAATGATGGAGGCTCTTTACAGATATTACAATGCTATGTTGTGCAATTTGTTTTATGTAGATTGATACAGTTGTTGGTGCAAACGAAGCAAGATTGTCGGAGAAGGTCCAGTCGTATCAATGACTTCAACAGTTTGAACTTCAAAATGTAGATTTTAAAGCTAGCTTAGCTAGCTCATTTTTTGTGCATAGATATTTTTTGCTCTGAATTGCATTTAGTGTAGAGTATTCTGAATTTATTGTAGAGTAGCTGTAGAACCGCAATTTCGTGTATTTGTTCTGAAATAATACATAAGTAAGATTTTTTAATGGTTCTGTTCATGCTTATTTCGCACCCACACATTTTACTTGTAATAAACTGGTAAGATGTGTACTTCATGGATGATCCTGCTTTGTCATGACAAGCTGTTGTTTGCGTGGTTTGTATTATGGTAGTAAAAAGGTGATTGACTTTGGAAGTTAGTGGTGCAGCCATAGGCACTTTCTCCTTTGACTTACAACCATAAATGTCTTCCAGTGAAACATTATTTGTGCTCATGCTTTTTACATCGCAGTACAACTCATCTTGCCATATGTTTAGCTTCAGGCTAATACTTGGAACAGTCCAATCTTCAGCTGCTCAGTAGTGCTAGGCAGCATAAGCTACTGATCTTTTTGTTTGTCATGCGTGTGTGTTTGTGTGTGGGGGGAGGGGGGGGGGGGGGGGGGGGGGGGGGGGGGGTAGTGAGAGTATGTGTGTGTATAAGTAGAGACCTTTTCCATGTTTTTGATCATAAGAAACCAGTAGCCAATCTTCCTCTACTGACAGTTTCAAAAACCTTCACTGGTGGAATAAAGCCACCATAGTATATGGGCAAGTAGTATCCCACACCAGCAGGCATTACTGATTGATCGATTGATTGGTTGATTGATTTTTTAATTTATTTTTGGTTGTTGTTTTTTTTTTGTTTTGTTTTTTTTGGATGTTCATTCATCTATTCATTTGCTTTTTTTATTCTATATTTATTTATTATTTATTATTATTATTTATTATTTAGTTTTATTTATTTAGTTTCTCATCCATTTGTAATTGTTACTTATTATTATCTATTTATTTTCTTCTTTCGTTATTTTTTATTTTTTATCATTTTTATTTACTTATTTTATGTATCTATTTTTTGTCTTCATTTATTTGTTTGCCTGTTTATTATTATTATTATTATTATTTATTATTATTATTAAATATTACAAGCCACGTGAGATGAGGGGGCAGTCCTTGTTGTCGACCCTGTTCCGTTTCGCAACTGAGGGAATTGTGTTTCTATGGAGACAGTTTGTAGCGCGGTGTGCTTGATATAGATTTTTCTGTTGCACTTCTTTAGTACGAGAGTGATGGAGTTCACAAGCAAAGGCAAAGGGTACACGTCCTGGATCAACATGTGGATGGCTAGAGGAAAGGATAGGAAATGAAAGATATAGTGTCAGATATAATGGAGGGCTCAACAATGAAAACTATTTTAGAAGGTAAATACCGCAGCTTTCGTCCTACATAGCTAGCTAGTTCGAGATTTTGCTCATAAGCATATCAACAGTAAAATCTAGAAATGTACCAATTAAAAAGAGTATAATGTGTTCTTTGTAGAATTCACGGGGTTGTCTCAGAAAGGATTTGATAACTTGACTGGGTAAGAATTTAGCTATATAGCTGCAGCTAACCAGATTAATATGACATGCTAACCCTAAAACACATCCTAGCCAAATAAAATAAGCATGAAAATTGTTATAGAATCAATAGAGCACTACTGCAACACCATTTATTGATTCCAATCCATTATTATTCCTGTTAAAATGTATGTATATAATACATTATGGAAAGGGGTAAAAGTTTGCTAAGTGCACACAACAGCATCAAATAAAATGTTTTAACTCACTGAACACTCATTTTATCATGATTTTAAAAGAACGAATTAAACTTAATTAAGTGATTGCTGTTATCTTTTTTTAAGCATTTTATTTTCTGCCTCAATTATCATCATAGTAAGTTTCCCATTCAAAAATGAATGGGAAAAATTGCTGTTCAATTGAAATCGCACGGGGAAATTAAATAGCACATAACCAATTGAAATACCTCAGTAACTAAGTGGACACTAAGTGAAGTACCTCGGTAGCTAAGTGAAATAGTATGGGTAAGTGCACACGCATGCAGCGTTAACCTTGGAAACGTACAGTTCGAGTAGTTTCTAGTTGGAGACAATGTCATTCTTTACCACAGAAGCTCTACCCGTATTCGACGGAATGTTTTTCAACAGATTATGAGGAGCCGTACGTTAAAAATGAAGTTCCAGCTGAAGAAATAAGGAGATAGTGAATGAACGATACAGTGTAGCTACAATTGCAAAAGACTTTAAAAAGCTGGCCTACTATTAGCGAGTGATAGCACGGGTAACCTGTGCTGCTATTAGGAATCAATAGCACGGTTACCCGTGCTGTTACTCTTACAAATATACGTTTACCTATCATTGCCTCTGTAGCTGTCTCTATAGTGATTTTGTGTGGTCCAGGCACTTGACTTTCTTTTTGTCCTTGTTATTATTTATTTTTATTTCAATTATTTTCTTTAGGTTAGCAGCATCACAAAAGGTCACAAGAGTGGATTGGTTTGTCAGTAAGCTCAAGAAATGGTTAGTCGATGCAATTTCTATTCTGTAGATAAACACAGTCCTATTTAGTACTGGTGAATCGTTATCACAGTGTTGGATGTTGGTATTATACTGACAACATCATTTACCCCATGACTAGCTAGCCTGGCTTTCAGTAAATTACTGTCTCTATGCAAGACATAAGATAGGAAACTAGACATTCTTATAGCAGCAACCAAACACAAGAGGTGCAGCTTCAGTGAGCCAATCAGTTCTGTTCTGCATTACATGTTTTTTTTATAAATTGCGAATGCATTATACTTGATTTCATTGATATTCAACTGAATGAATTTAAAGTAATATAGCTGGAATAATAAACAAATACAGACAGACTTGAATTGAACATAATAAAGCTCAAGTAGTAATGTTGCCCTCCCCTGCCTGTACAGTCCTTTACCATTTCTCTAATTTTTACGAAAGTGGGGAGTTTATGAGTCTGTTCGTGCGGGCGTAACTCCGCGACAGTGGGTATGGTAAGGTGATACTAAACTCGAAAGACCAGATGCTAGGTGCAGCAGTCGATGACCAGTTCGGCAGAAGCTCATGCGGCAACAGCTTTTATGTAGAGGTGACGTGACACAAAACTGAGTTGGGTAAGAAAGGGAGGAGTTTGAAAACAGAACAAAGATAATGTGGTAGTGGTCTGTACTTAGGTAATGTGAACAAGTGGTAGGTAGCACGGGAAGAGCTATTAAACAAGTTAATTATTAGCAAAGTTCAAAGTTCTTTAATAGTTTTTGTATCTTCTTGCCTTGATCCCTGGCACTCTTGCGGCGAAGGTGTAGCTCACGCTGCAGAGCTGGGGTTGACAGATTATTATTGGAGGCAATGGTAGTGGTTGTCATGCCATAGTCTGGTCTAACCCAGACAGAGTCAATTATGAAGCTTACTACTACGGTATATTTCACTCTGAAGCAATTCTGGTACATGCAAGAATATGCACTGCAGGCAGAGAAAGATTTAGTGAGACAGATATAATTCTCCAATACAGTTGCATCTAAGAATGTGCTGCAATGGTAGTTGAGTTGTTGTTGTTGTTATTTTTAATGTGTCTTGTAGTAACGCTTTGCAAGCATTTAAAAGTGCATTCACACACTCCACCACAAATGTCTATGTGTGCCAGACTGTTCTAACACATAGCTGGTGTTGTTTTGTATTGTAATCAAGGGACTTTGAATCCCTTAGATCCATCAGGGAGGAATGCTATATATGGTGCTGCATACTGGGCAGGGATACTGTATGTATTGTCCCTCTGATTGTGTTGTTAGGAACGGTCCCTATGTTGCACTGCCCTTCACTACCTACTATGTTGTTTAGTTCCTCAATTAGTTAGGCACTCTTGCTTGGAATAGTCACCATTCCTTTCAATTCTCATACTAATTGAACTGTTTGCAAGATCAATGCCACTATTTATTTCTTATAAATCACATGTCTTACAAACATATAATGGCTAATAAGATTTTACTGAAGGCAATCTGTAAGTCATTTTGTGTGTGTTCCTACAGTGATCGACTGAACAAAAAGCTGAAAGTGGACTCTGCTATGTTTGCTCTCAGTCATTCTGAGGAGGTGAGGAAAGGAAAAAAAAATTATTTCATTGATTAATTACGAAATTTGAAACTTGTGATGCACTGGTTCAAAGATATAACATTATTTATCCATCTATATTACATGGGCTGAAGAGCTGGTGGGATTATATTATGTAGTTTATCTATATTAAAAAGAATTGATCTTTACGAAATATATTGTGTCATACATATGCAGAACACTGACACAGGGCAAAAAAACTTAAATTTCCTGTAGTCACATATTTAGGAAATTTCATGTTTATCCACTTTTCTGGTAGAGGATAAGGCTAATTGTCCTATAATGCAGAGCATTTAGCCCTATCCTCTAAGGAAAGGTGGTGAAAGTATGAAATGTTCTAAATTCGTGACTACGGTAGATTGAAGATTTGCCCTGTGGACAATTATAAACTGGAGGAAGTTTTTAGTACTATTGGGTCATTATTTTATACTAAAGATACTACTCAAACATGACTGCCTGACTAAATGATTTGTGTTTCTGAAAGTACTTTGTGAACTAGATCCCATGAATAGAAGTACGTAGAACATATAAGGTAGCTTAATATAGTTATGAAGCGGATATCTAAGTAACTTAACGGTAACTTGAGTGGAGGGTGGGAGGGGGGTCAGTCATACAGCTGCATTAGGTGTTGGAGGTTACATCCATAGTGGCTGGTCATATGCTGTACGTTACATCCATAGTGGCTGGTCATATGCTGTACGTTACATCCATAGTGGCTGGTCATATGCTGTACGTTACATCCATAGTGGCTGGTCATATGCTGTACATTACATCCATGGTGGCTGGTCATATGCTGTACGTTACATCCATAGTGGCTGGTCATATGCTGTAGGTTACATCCATAGTGGCTGGTCATATGCTGTACGTTACATCCATAGTGGCTGGTCATATGCTGTACGTTACATCCATAGTGGCTGGTCATATGCTGTACCATCCATGGTGGCTGGTCATATGCTGTACGTTACATCCATAGTGGCTGGTCATATGCTGTGGGTTACATCCATAGTGGCTGGTCATATGCTGTACATTACATCCATAGTGGCTGGTCATATGCTGTACGTTACATCCATAGTGGCTGGTCATATGCTGTACGCTACATCCATAGTGGCTGGTCATATGCTGTGGGTTACATCCATAGTGGCTGGTCATATGCTGTACGCTACATCCATAGTGGCTGGTCATATGCTGTACATTACATCCATAGTGGCTGGTCATATGCTGTGGGTTACATCCATAGTGGCTGGTCATATGCTGTACGTTACATCCATAGTGGCTGGTCATGTGCTGTACATTACATCCATGGTGGCTGGTCATATGCTGTACATTACATCCATAGTGGCTGGTCATATTATGCTGTACGTTACATCCATAGTGGCTGGTCATATGCTGTACGCTACATCCATAGTGGCTGGTCATATGCTGTACATTACATCCATAGTGGCTGGTCATATGCTGTGGGTTACATCCATAGTGGCTGGTCATATGCTGTACGTTACATCCATAGTGGCTGGTCATATGCTGTACATTACATCCATGGTGGCTGGTCATATGCTGTACATTACATCCATAGTGGCTGGTCATATGCTGTACATTACATCCATAGTGGCTGGTCATATGCTGTACATTACATCCATAGTGGCTGGTCATATGCTGTACATTACATCCATAGTGGCTGGTCATATGCTGTACGTTACATCCATAGTGGCTGGTCATATGCTGTACGTTACATCCATAGTGGCTGGTCATATGCTGTACGTTACATCCATAGTGGCTGGTCATATGCTGTGGGTTACATCCAAGTGGTCTGGTCATATGCTGTCATTACATCCATAGTTGCTGGTCTATCTGTACATTACAATCCATAGTGGCTGGTCATATGCTGTGGTTACATCCATGGTGGCTGGTCCTTGCTGTGGGTTTTACATCTCATAATGGCTGGTCATAAGATGCTGTGGGTTAAATCCATAAGTGGCGGTCATGTGCTGTAAGCTACATCCATATAGTGGCTGGTCATATATTCCTGTCCTTACATCATATTGGCTGGTCATATGCTGTGGTTACATCCATATTGGCTGTCATATCTGTGGTCCATAGTGGCTGGTCATATGCTCTACATTACATCCATAGTGGCTGGTCATATGCTGTACGTTACATCCATAGTGGCTGGTCATATGCTGTACGTTACATCCATAGTGGCTGGTCATATGCTCTACATTACATCCATGGTGGCTGGTCATATGCTGTACGTTACATCCATAGTGGCTGGTCATATGCTGTACGTTACATCCATAGTGGCTGGTCATATGCTGTACGTTACATCCATAGTGGCTGGTCATATGCTGTAGGTTACATCCATAGTGGCTGGTCATATGCTGTGCATTACATCCATAGTGGCTGGTCATATGCTGTGGGTTACATCCATAGTGGCTGGTCATATGCTGTACGTTACATCCATGGTGGCTGGTCATATGCTGTACATTACATCCATGGTGGCTGGTCATATGCTGTACGTTACATCCATAGTGGCTGGTCATATGCTGTACGTTACATCCATAGTGGCTGGTCATATGCTGTACGTTACATCCATAGTGGCTGGTCATATGCTGTACATTACATCCATGGTGGCTGGTCATATGCTGTACGTTACATCCATAGTGGCTGGTCATATGCTGTACATTACATCCATAGTGGCTGGTCATATGCTGTACGTTACATCCATAGTGGCTGGTCATATGCTGTACGTTACATCCATAGTGGCTGGTCATATGCTGTGGGTTACATCCATAGTGGCTGGTCATATGCTGTACGCTACATCCATAGTGGCTGGTCATATGCTGTACATTACATCCATAGTGGCTGGTCATATGCTGTGGGTTACATCCATAGTGGCTGGTCATATGCTGTACGTTACATCCATAGTGGCTGGTCATGTGCTGTACATTACATCCATGGTGGCTGGTCATATGCTGTACATTACATCCATAGTGGCTGGTCATATTATGCTGTACGTTACATCCATAGTGGCTGGTCATATGCTGTACGCTACATCCATAGTGGCTGGTCATATGCTGTACATTACATCCATAGTGGCTGGTCATATGCTGTGGGTTACATCCATAGTGGCTGGTCATATGCTGTACGTTACATCCATAGTGGCTGGTCATATGCTGTACATTACATCCATGGTGGCTGGTCATATGCTGTACATTACATCCATAGTGGCTGGTCATATGCTGTGGGTTACATCCATAGTGGCTGGTCAATGTACAATAGAGGCCATGTACGTCAAAACACCAACAACAACAAAATTTGCAAGTTTTTCCTTTTTGTTGGCACCACACACTATTGTTACAGATAGATAGATAGATAGACAGACAGAAGGAGAGAGAGAGAGAGGTGTAAAACACTAAATTACATGCGTATGTGTTAATATATATATGGAAGTGAACCTTTTCTCTACTGTTTGTTGATTCAGGTTGGTGAACTTATTGGTGCAAGTGAAGCAAAGCTGAGAGAGAAGGTGGTTAATCTAAAGTAACCAACAATGTATTAGCTGACTTGTAGCAATTAGTTGCTCATTTATTTTGTTCTATTATTATTGTTTGTGTTGCGTACATTTTAGTGAAGTGTTAATTAAGAGGCAGTTATTGGTATGTTGGTATAAACAGAAAAAAATTTATGGATATAGCTGGGTATTTTTCAGAACTGAATTTCAGAGAGGTTAAATCAACATTTTTGAATTTTTAATGGAAGTTGTCTTTTTCATGAAATTGAAGAAAAATTTGGGACTATTGTCTCTATGGAAGTCATAATAATTTTCAGGGAAGGGAGCAAAACCATTTCAAGAGGCAAAATTCCCCTTCTAAAATGGTTTCCAACATTTTGCATTGACCTATACTGTTTAGGGATATAATATAGTCTCACTCTCAACAGAACAGCAGAAATGGGAGGGGAGGATATTTCAAATTGGTACTGTGGTTCTACTGTATACATTGTGGCGGGTAACACTCTAACATTTTTACTATCGCACATTCAAGCTATGCCACACCCACTGGTTATTTTTGTAACAAAAAAAAAAAAAAAAGAATGAGATAATTTGAAATATTTCAATTATGTCACGGTGACCGTTTCGTAGCCTAGGTTAAAATTTGGATGAAACGGACAAGTTTTGCAACCACACTTCCTCTCTTCCCTCTCTCTTCTGTCTTCACACATAATTTAAATTAATAGAAGCTACTATTGGGCTTAAGGCCTCATTCTCGGCTTGCAATTGCTGAGGGGGTGGTTATTACTGTCATAGTACAACTAGAATCAAGAAGTGCACTGTAAAGCTACATTTCTGATCAATTATATGCTGCAAAACAACTATCATTAAAATGTTTTTGTTTTGCCTGCCTGATGATGCTTAACTCTGCAAGTGAGAATTTAACACTTCAAACTGATCTGGACAATTTATTGTCATGGTTTCAATTTTGAAAACTATCTTTAATTACTTCTTAGCGCACATACATGAATGTATCCCTGTAATAATCACAGTATCAGTATAATTATATAACTCAACAGAAAGATATAGGTAATCTAATCTCTGATAGTTAATCTGGGTCTGCTCACATCAAAGAAACATGTAGCAAAGCCAGTCTCTGCATTTAATTAGGCAAATTCTTTTCACATCCCATATTAACATATATGTGATAATAAAGACTTAAGAAAGATCCTCTATTTATCACTTGCAAAGATCTCAACTAGCCTACTATTCCCCACTATGGTTTCCCAACAAATCACAAGACTTTTTTTTGTTTTATTGGGAAGAGTTCAACAGTGTGCAACTAAATACATTTTATATATTGTTGATGTTCCTTACAAATTAAATTGTACATTCTCAATATTTTACAATTTTTTTCAGTTTTGAGTGTGTTATCATTGCATACTCACTGGTTCTGTTTTGGTCCACCTGTCTGCTAGTCACATTTTAATTAAACTTCTGTAGGATCCTTTGTTTGTAGCGGCTCTGGCGTATTGTTAGTTGAGTTGGGTTTCGCTTAGTTTGCATAGTCAGTCAGTAGGCTAATACCCATCTTTAGCTGGCTCCCACTTTCTCTTTGCTGGTTAATCCATTGTTATTTGTGAGCTATGCAAGTTATGCTTAATGTTCTCAAATTTTCAGACAACAGCAATATTCTCTTTCCCTCTATAATTATACCTGTCTTTCACTTTGAGGGAACAGGTAGTACCCTCTCTCTGCAACTGGCAAATAAGACTTCCCAGTTTGTTTGTTTTGTTTGTTGTTTTTTTCATGCATTTCGCTTGCCCAGCCCATTTATGATTTTCCCATTTGTGCCAATTTTTTAAGTGAAATATCTATAGGATTGCAAGTACCTCACTCACATACAGAATTTTAATGAGATAGCCAATTGTTACTACACAATCCAGAGACCAGCTATCTGAAAGGAATTCTAATTGCCAAGATTTTCATTAGGAGCTGGAGATACAAGCGTAGTAATTCAGCTGTGAAGACGTTATCAACTATACTCATGTCCATTGAAATGAGTTCTTGCCAGTGCCTCTCGATAAATGAATGTGTTTGTCACATTACTGAAAGCCAATACAAGGCCAGTACAGTTTTTGCACAGGTTTGAACTTTATTGATAATAAATATTGTCCTTCATTTTAGCTACTTTAATGAACTGTATGTGTTAGGTCTAAAAAAAAAAGTGTCACCAACACACTTTGTCTTTCTCTCTCTCTCTCTCTGCTAAGGGCCTAACTATCACTTTTTACATAGCTAGTATTATTTTCAAACTTAGAAAAATTGGTGAGTGTCTGGTGAGTCCTGTATCCACAACCTCACAATCTCCCTAAAATAGATTGTAACACTATAGATTTATTAACTCTGTGTGTGTGTGTGTGTGAAACAAAACTTTGGTTACACACTTCAAACACTTTTTTAACTGCTCACGTAATTAAGACATGATAACCCAGAAGTGTAACCAAGAACAGTGTCTATTGCCTAGCAGTGCTTGGAGGGCTTCAGTAATTGCTTCAGTTTTATTGCAGTCATTTGACAAGAATTAATATACTTACATAATATACAAATTTGTTCTATGCATGAGGTGGTAACACGAGTGTTTTTGTTTTTTTTGTAGTTGTTGTTCCTGGTAATTTAATATACAAAATCTACGACATTGATTGTTGTTGTTGTTGCTTTTTCAAAGCATGCCTCCCCCTTGTTATTTAATTGTTTGAACAGGACCTCCAGTGAAATCATTCTAAACTCTTCATGGGAAGGCATCTGTGCAGTGTTAGTGACGGTTTTTCATGTGTACAGCCTCATAAATTTGTTATCAGTCTCTCTCTCTCTGTCTCTCTGACTTACTGTATCTGATTTGGTCATAAAATAGCATATAGCAATAACAATAATTCAAATGTGACTCAGTTGTTGTTGAGGAAACATTTGCTGTCTATTATTAATTATTGTACAGAGTGTACATATTGTAATATAATATACTGTTATAGCTTTACAACTGTAACGTAGCGCTCTTAGTTGTTCACTCTTTTTAGCCCAGAGGTAAGACTGGTTATTATTACACATACACAGACATAAATACACAACATTCAGTCTGAATCAATGGACCACAACAAGTGTTAATTGGTGATGATATAATCATGAATGGTTAACAAGATTACTAATGAATTGTTGTGACAACTCTAGGGGACTGTTGACAGCTTAGCAGCAGGCTAGGCGGGGTTAATATCAGGCAGAGTACCAGAGTGGTCGATTGGGTAAGTGGTTAGTCATGTAAGGGGTGGTGAGGTTATACGAGCAAGGGGCCCCCATGTATGCGAACGACAGTGCATGTGTAGAGCAACAAATCCAGATCCCAAGCTCACAAAAATAGGCAGGGAAGTTCCTCTAGTTCCACCAGCAGCATGGAGACAGGCAGTGTTGACTTCGACTTGGAGAGCAGGGTCAAAGCTCTGGTGGAAGAAGTCCTCAAAGGCCAGAAGGCAGCCAGTGGAGGCGCCACCTTGGGGGGGTCCAGCTCTACTAGGGAAGAGTCTGGCCATGGCACTAGTGGTGACAGTGGCTCCAGTTGGGTGTTGGCAGTGCTGCTGCAGCTGGTATGTGAATAATATTGTTAGTAAGGTATGTAGGGCAGGGTAGCTTCTTTGTTAACTAGTGTAGGTTTATTGTTGTGCTAGGCAGCCTGTATTAGTTGAGAGAGTACTTATTGGGGAGTGACTTTATGAGTGTGGCCTCTTGCTTCAAGTGGGGAGGGGCTAGCCATACTGGTATGCCGCTAAGAGCACAAGTGGCTCATACTTTGATGTGGCTCTTCCTATTGGGTATCATTTGTGCTATGAGCATGTGGCTTGCTTAGTAGCACCTGATGTATAGGGGAGCATGTGGCTCTTCATATTGGGTGTAATTTAATCACTTAATAGCATCTCACATTAGGGGTGTGGTTCATATAAAAACTTGTAGTAGTGGGCTTGCTGCTTACCTCACGCATTCACGCTTTACACTAAGGATGTGTGGCTCTCTAGCATTCATGTAGGGATCAATTTGTTTGGGTACTATAACAAAGAGCTTGTGGCTCATTGGCTCAGTAATATTAATTTAGGGTTGGTAGCTTCGGGCACTTGCTGTATGGCCAGCAATGTCTAAAGGGGGTGCTGTGGGTAGAACTAATGTGCTGTTGGCACTGTTACTGTGTTCTTACAGGGGTTAGGGAGGGATTGCTTCCTGCCTGTGTGGAATGGTACATGCCCAATGTCAAGTGTGGCGAAGAGGGACCCACAGGTGGTGCTAACTTCCAATGCGTCAGGTGCTTGGGCCGATGATCCGTTACGTCCTTCCAGGCTGGAAGTGCATATAAAGGCCTTGAAAACCGACCCGTTTCGTCAAGGCATCTCCTTATTTATCGGCAGAGTCACATCTGATCTTTGTCCAGTTTCAGCCATGTTAGCTTACATGGTAGTAAGGGTCCCCTTTTCAGATTTGGCGATGGTAGGCCACTGACCAGACAGCACCTGGTGACAGCTGTGAATGATGCACTGGATGAAGCAGGTGTTGACCCAGGTCAATACTCTGGACATAGTTTCCGCATAGGTGTGGCTACTACGGCAGCGGCCAAGGGACTGGAAGACTCCACAGTGAGGACCCTAGGCAGGTGGAAGAGTCTCGTGTACCTAGAGTATATAAAGATTCCTAGGGCACAGTTGGCATCATATACCTCGAGAATTTGCTAGCCTGTCATTATGTGTACTAGTGCTATTACTCATGTTATACTATGATTATTCTAATTTTATTTCTGATATTTCATTGGAGCCTCTCTCCCCCCTTCTCTGTCTTGGTCTTGGCCTGGGGCGGGTGGTCGTGCCTCCATTGGCGGAATTAAAGGGGCTTGCCCCACCCCATTAATTATGCCACAGTCAGCCCAAGGTGATTGGGGGGTGGGGTTTCCGGCCACGCCTGTGCCAAACAACTCAGCTACTAGAGCTGCAACTATCGATGGGGTGAGAGTTGATGGATGACAGGTAAGTAGGCATATGGAATAAGATGGTTCACGGCCAGGGCATGGGGGACTTGCAGTGAACTTGGGAGTTATAGGGTACATGCCGCAGGATTAACTGATCATGCCACATATATGATTGTTTTTAGAAAGACTTTAATGCTGCCTTGGAGGAAGCAAGTGATAAAATGTAGTAATAGTGGACTTCTGCATTGTATGGTGGGCCCCTTGCTATCTTGATTGAGAAGTTGAGGTAAGTATATAAATTATGGTCATGTGTGAGACAGAGAGTACTACTCTCTCCTTTATTGACCATCCCATTCCATTCCATAGGTATAATCTCGGTTTTTCAGACAATCTCTAAAGTCACATGGAAGTCCAATTGCCTGTTACTAGATAAATAAATTTTTGATTTCCTTTGTAGTCTTTTGCTACAGCTCTTTATCTGTAGATACTTGAGCTAAGAGTAAGTTTGCAGCACTTATCAGAAACACAGGATGTGCTATCTTTGGGTAGTTCTCTCCAAACAACATTTCATGGTGTTCTATTGATTCTAATGCTTAACACGTTAGTTTTTTGTTGGTGTCTGTCTACGATGAATAGCTACTCTGAATTGTTTTTGTTGTTGTTGTTGTTGTTGTTGTTGTTGTTGTTGTAATATAATTCTTACTGTATTAATTTTCCACTTCCCTAAACCCAAGTTCCCTAAACCCAAGTTCAGATATTACAATGTTATCTTAAATAATTTGTTTTTGTAAATGGATTCTGTCATTGGTGCAAATATTATAGAGAAAGTCCAGGAGATGATCTGGCGATATACATACATGAACTTGAACAATTTTTACTTCATCGTTTAGATTTAGCTTGTTAGATAATATACATGTATATTATTCCTTGTGTTTATATGCCATAGATTGATTGTAGATAGTGTTGTTTTAGTTAACTAAAACTAAAACCAAAACCCTTAGTTTTGGGGTATTTTACTTTTGGTAAGAATAACTAAAAGTAAGCTGTAGAGAACATGAAAAAACTAAAACTAAATATTTTAGAAGAGAGTAAATTCGACAATAACTAAAACTACCAGTTAGCTAGCTAGAGTGGATGACAAAAACTAATACTAAGCAAAAAAAAAGTATTGCAAACAATTCACCTTGAATTATGTCAGTTAAATTAAGACATAAATTGCCATCAAGTAATTATCTAAACTATGAAAATATCATTGTTTATAATACCCAAGAATTCATAGAAATATGCTAATTTTTTTTTATTATTTGGGAATACTACCTGTACTACTTTCTTTAAGGAGTCTCATTATTGCAGAATTTGAGAGACAACATAAATTAACCAAAACTAAGTCAATTGATAGTATAACTAACTAAATATTCTACATGGTATTGAAGAAAAACTAAAAAATAACTAAATCTTCAGGGAGAATTTGAAGGAAAAAAAAACTAAAACTAATCATTCAAGATAATTTTTTAGTATGAATAGCTAAAACTAAGAAATCTGGAATTTCTAAACCAAAACAACACTGATTATAGAGTAGCTCCTGAATTGCAGATAGCTACATGTGATTGTTCTTTGATATTTCATAGTTGAGATTACAGTAAAAACATGCTAAGATTTATTTTTTAATGATTTCATTTATTCTTTGTTGAGGACACTAGTGAATTAGCTATTAGTTCACTGTGCATTACACCCTCACATTTTCAGACCACATAGATGAAGAATAAACTTATATTTTGGTTAAAAACAAGAGTTGGAAACTGATGAGGTAATAGTGTAGTTTCAACTTGGCTAAATGGATGTATAAATTTATGTGTTTAAATAATTGGTTGTTCTCTATAGGATTTTGTACTCGATCTTACTTTCCTTTTTAGTCACCTAGCTAAACTGAATCTCTTGTAGCAGTATTAATTAGTGTTGTTTTAGTTAACTAAAACTAAATCCAGAACCCCTTAGTTTTTGGGGCATTTTACTTTTATTTGAGGGTTGTAAATCCTCAAGCCTTGTTGACCCTTGAACTAACAATTCGAAGGACCAGAACCTTCGCCACTCCCTCTAGCTAACCACCGCCAATGCAATGCGAGCTAACAGCTGCCAGGAAGACGAATACTTTGTCGTCGTTGCAGGCCTGGGCAGACTGAGAGCTATAGTCGCAAGCTCAAGTATAGTTTGACCTTTGGGTAGATGGCAATAGTTAAAGACATGCAATTCACAAGACATATTTATGAAATGCAAGATGGACACCAGCATTGGGTTTCTATCTCAATGAATATCATTATGTGGTGAGAACTAGAGCAACCCAGAGACAAATGTGTGTGCGTATGACAAGTTTTAATGGGTACTGACAGTGTTCGTTCTTTGAAAGTCCAAGCTAGAGTTCGGGAGTTCTGGGAAGTTCTCGCGGTTGTTCAGGTGTCCTGAACAACTTTTGGTAAGAATAACTAAATCTAAGCTGTAGAGAACATGAAAAACTAAAACTAAATATTTTACAAGACAGTAAGTTCGATAATAACTAGTAGAGTGGATGACAAACACTAATACTAAGCAAAAATAATTATATTGCAAACAAATCACCTTGAATTATGTTAGTTCAATGAAGACATAAATTGCCATCAAGTAATTCTCTAAACTATATAAAAAAAATATCGTACTTTATAATACCCAAGATTTCATAGAAATATGCTAATTTTCTGAAATTATTTGGGAACACTACCTGTACTACTTTCTTTGGAGTCACATTATTGAAGAATTTGAGATATTGAAGAAAACTAGAAACTAACTAAATCTTCAGGGAGAATTTGGAGGGGGAGGGAGATAAAACAAATCATTCAAGATAATTATTTAGTAAAACTAAAAAAATCTGGAATCTCTAAACCAAGACAACACTGATATTAATGGCTCTGGATTTCTGTGATGGTTTGCTGTTTGAGCATTTTCATCTGTAAGATTGATTTGCATTAGATAAAACAGCATGCAGAGACTGAACCCAATGTAGCTACTTTATTCATAGGTGATATTACCAGATAGCTAATAAAGAATTTTTATACTGACTAGTTTTTCCCTAAAATACCAATTAGTGATTGTTAATCAACGTGTCCATTTCAAATTCAAACTAGGCCATGCACTATACATAACTTGAATCTCTTTTAATATAGCCAACTTTTATATTGAACTGCTTGTTTCTGATCTTATATAATCTTCCACAATTCCTATTGTAGGGTAGTGGAGATGTCCAGAGTGCACAGCTCATTCATAGGCCCTGCCGGATTATGCTAGCATTTTTTCTGGAATAATAGACATGAAATTAGCATACTGGAATAATTCTAGAATAATAAAGGTATTTAAGAGAATAATAAAGGGAAAATGAGAATAATCAGTTCATATAATCCTTAATTATGAAGAAAATCAATTGTACTTTTTTATCTCTTTTCGTTTACAAGGACATAAACATTTAGAAATGTGGTTATAAGATAAATCTTCATTATTTGATTAAAGCAGCTGGGTTTGTGCTGGCCACTTGGTTGTTGTACTTCCAAAAATGAAAAAAGTTTGAAATGCTGGGAGCTGTCAGCTCAGGCTCACAGTCAGCAAGTAATCTGGATAAATATGCTAAACGATATCTCAGACTTTTTTCAGCTGTAGCAGAGCATGTTTTCTCCATTCTTTGAACATTTTTACGCGGATGTTAAGGCTTTCACTGAAAGAATAGCTAGCAATATAATGAATCCTCTATATTGAGTAATTCAGTATAATTGTAAGAGTGACTGATTCTTTTACTCATTCATCATAACGTACCAAATTTATATAGCTACTGCAGTCATTACTATTTCACTCATTCCTAATTGGAATAATAATACACTATTCTTTTGGAATAACAACACATTGTTTTGGAATATAAAAAAGAATAATTCTAAAATTTCGAGCATAATCTGGCAGGCCCTACTTGTTCACCTACATGGAGCGGGTCCTCCGCTCCATGTAATTAATCACCTACTAGCAACAAGGCTGCTCTACAAACTCCTAAGTCATTCACTTCATGTCCACCTAACTCATTATCACCTCATCACTGGGGCATGCTCACTGACCACCTCATGTATTCTCTGTTCATATAACAATAGCCTTCTCTGGCCCTTGTAATTCATTTCACTAGAAGGTCCACAAGACCGAGAATTTATGAATTTGAATTGAACTATCTCTTGACTTATATTTGTGCACCTGCGTGGTTTCCTACCCTTCTGGGTACTTACACAATTTTATTGTGATGGCAGCTCCACACAGAATGTTTCGGACCAGATGCACCGAACAACCGCCAGTAAAGTGTATGGATTGAACTATGAACCATGTTTGCTGTGTGTGTGTGCATTTCTGTGTGTGAGTGTGCATGCTCATGCCCCCCCCCCCCCCCCCACTTGTGTCATTCCTCTCATTAACACTTCTATTCACTCTTTTTTGTCAGTTCAGTTGCAGTTCAGTTGCTGTTCAGTTGCTGTTAAAAATATATCTCTAACTGTAACTTATATAGCTATTCTAGCTACTACTCGCACTGTGCCTGTGCATGAACCCCGAGCTCAGGGATTTACAACCCCTGATCACAGAATATACATTAATTTTTCTCATTAATATCTGTTGAAGACCAAACCAAAGCTGAACACTCAACTTGACATTATTAACTACTTATCATTTCACGCTTATATTTCACTTCTACGCTTAGCGAGCATGCTCAATTCTTCTTTATTTGTACATGGTATTATCTCACATTCACGTATCACCTTTGTTACCCGTTTCATCATTTTAACTTCTCATTGTTACTCGAACCGTTTATGTCTAAATTTACCAAGCCACAGCCGATTACAGTATGTATATGTGACCGTCTACAGGAAAACCGGGCACAACGCGGCACCCTTCGAAAAAATTTTTTTGCACTTACAGAGTTGTCGGCGTCCAGATATTGAGCTCTCCAAGTTTTATCGTCGTAGCTTAAGTCGTTCCCACTATAATAGACCGAACCGTTCCCGTAAGGTGTAGGAATTTTTATCACCACTTCACCGCGAAAGAAAGAAGCGTAGACAGCTCAACACGGCAATCGCGACCAAACGCGGAATTTTCTGTAGCAATTCAGCTCCACCCCACAATACTTGCTGCTCCGATATAGCCCCGCCTCCTGTTGCAGCATTCAAAGGTAAAACGTACAGCTCAACAACTAGTGATGCGCTCTAACAGCACAAAATAGCGAAGCGAGCGATGCATGTTCCCTGTAATTGCAGCTATTCCATGCATGCTTGGTGTGGCTACAAAATACTGTCAAAGTGAGAAAACAAAGTGGTAGCTTTTTTCTATGATGAAGGCTCCGTGTAGCTGAAACGTTTGTACATTCAACCACAATTTGTACTAAGATACAGTTATATCGCTACTTCGTACAGCGGGTAAGCAAAACAAAATGTTGCTAAGAAGGTTACCCGGCCCGCGCAAACGTGTAGGAGAAAATGTGCACACGTACGCCCACGCAAGAACAAAAACAATTCCTAGACCTAAATACTAGTGGTGTGCTTGAGCACAAATGGCAAGCGAGCCTTAAACTACACTATTGTTAAATAATTGATTTTAACAACTAACACTCAAGCTACTAAAATTAAGTCGATTTTTTTTAATTATGTATGCGGTAAAGGGGATTCAATGCCATAGTAACCGCTCCCCGCAACTTTTTGAATTGAAAAAGAAGCAACAAAATCAAGTCACGTTATTTAAAGCTTTCTTTGTGACATTCTTAATAGTAGTTGTAACGCACAATACTTTCACACAACTGAACATACCTATGCAAGACTTACCTTCGTGGTTCGTCTAGTGGACAATGCAGTTTCAAGTAAATGCTGTTGAGTAGGGCTTATAACTGTGACAAATAGCTTATTAACTTACCACCGCCACTAACTTGAATAGAAATGGAGCTCCCATAAGTTTTTGAGTTTTAACTGCACCCGAAAAAAGAATTCAAAGTGGTAAAGAATTCAATTTCTAAGGTGATACGGGTAATGGTCGCTAAACCGGAGGATTCTGTTTAGTGAAGTTTGGGACGGGGTCGAACGCAGAGCGAACACAAAAATACGGAGGGTCAAAGTACAAAATGACATACGTACGTCCAAACATATATATAAACTAGTGGTGTGCTTGAGCACAAATGGCGAGCGAGCCTGATAGTTAGGTAACATAAAAATAAGTATTGTTACTATGTTTTAGCTTAGTTCATGCAAACACTATAACAGCAGTTATGACCTTTTATTTCAGCAAACGAATACAAAATCACTCTCCTACCTGATTTGTTATAACTTTTGTAGTATCAAACATCTGCCATTCTGATAATCTCAATTACGAGTAACTCTTGAACAATCTCTTAGCTATGATAAAAAAATAAACCAATGTTATTCTTTGTAATTTTAGCCAACAAATATGGAATTACTACTTACCTCAATTTCCTGAGTATTGATAACTTCTGTAGTATCAAATATAAGTTAATTTGACTATCTGAATTACCTTGAATTCTTGACAACAAGCTGTCACCTACAAAAACAAAAGACAATCAATTTTAGCACACAAATACAAAATTACTTTCTTACCTCATTTTCTTGAGCAGTGGTAACTTTTGTAGTACCAAATTTGAGTCATTCTGACTATTTGAATTTACCAGTCTCTGTTGACAAGCTCTTAGCTACAAAAAAGAAAGGCCAGAGTTAATTTTGCATATTTAGCTAACAAATAAGGAATTGCGTACTTACCTCAGCTTCCCTCGAGAAATAGTAGCTTCCTTAGCATTAATACTACGGCATTCTGACTACCAATGGCTCTTGACAACTAACAATCGGCACTTCGTATCCCCCATAAAACGGCGAAGTTTTGAAATTAAGTCTGGAAAAGAGTCTTCAATACCATAGTAACCGGTCGAATCAACTTTTTGTTTCTTGAAAAGCAAGCGTTTTCGCAGGAATTTTCTCACACTTCTGAGCTTAAGTACAAAGTAATAAACTGGGGTCAAGCCTAAAACGCCGTGTTTATTTGAGAAAAAAGTTGCCCGCGCGCGCGTTTAAAGGGCATACGTACCATCCATACATACATACATATATACTAGTGGTGTGCTTGAGCACAAATGGCGAGCGAGCCTGATAGTTAGGTAACATAAAATGTTACTATTTTTAGCTTACTTCATGCAAACACTATAATAGCAGTTATGACATTTGATTTCAGCAAACAAATACAAAATCACTCTCTTACCTGATTAATGGTAACTTTTGTAGTATCAAACATCAACCATTCTGATAATCTCAATCACCAGTAACTCTTAAACAAGCTCTCAGCTACAATAAAAAATTAACCAGTGTTATTATTTGTAATTTTAGCCAACAATAATATGGAATTACTACTTACCTCATTCTTGAGTATTGATAACTTCTGTAGTTACTTGAATTCTTGACAACAAGCTGTCACCTACAAAAACAAAAGACAATCAATTTTAGCACACAAATACAAAATTACTTTCTTACCTTATTTTCTTGAGCAGTGGTAACTTTTGTAGTACCAAATTTGAGTCATTCTATTATTTGAATTTACCAGTCGCTGTTGACAACAAGCTCTTAGCTATAAAAAAAGAAAGGCCAGAGTTATTTTTACATATTTAGCTAACAAATATGGAATTACGTACTTACCTCAGCATCCCTGGAATAGTAGTAGCTTCCTTAGCATTAATACTTTATGTGCTTACATACCTTTTCAGAAGTAGTGATAGCTCTCTTAGTACTGACTACAGGCGGCTCTTGACAACTAACAAGCCGCACTTAGCCGGAAAAAAGGCGAAGTTTTGAATTTATATCTGGTAAAGGATCTTCAATGTCATAGTAGCCGGTCGAATCAACTTTTTGTTTCTTGAAAAGCAAGCATTTCCGCAGAAATTTTCTCACACTTTGGAGCTAAAGTATAAAGTAAAGCTTGCTTAATGCTGCAGTTTCAGAATAAACTGGGGTCAAGTCTAAAAAGCCGTTTAAAGGGCATACGTATAATCCATACATACATACATATATACATATATATATACATATATACATATATATATACATATAACATATACTACCCGATTTGGCATTATCCACCCGTCTTGCTCGCCACGCTCGCTCGCCAATAAACAAACATCCCCGATTTTCAATTGTGTTACCCCTGTAAGTGTCTCGCTCGCCAATTATATAAATATAATCGCGGACTCGTTAATAAGTCAAAACCTCATCGGAAAAATTCGTCCCGTAGGTATATCCCAATTATTGGACTCCATTCCGGGTATCGAGCTGTGATACCATCCTATCTGTTCTACTCGTTTGTAGCAGTGCCCTCTTGATTCCTGTCCTTACAAATATTCTTTGGCAAAATCATGGGAGTAAAAATAGTACATTCAGAGGTTAGTGAAGTATTGATGTGGAACACTTTCTAGCATAGAAGGAATAGCAGTTTCATTGTCCTTACTGACAGGTCAGCAACTTATTGTGAGGATTATAACAATTTAATTGGCTGATCAAAGTCTGCATGAGAATTTTCAAATAAACTTGGAGGCACGATAAATTAGTATATATTTTTGGCTTTGTTTTGTCTCAAATGGTAACTGCCATGTACTTAATTACTTCATGCTTTCTAGATTTGGTTTTCTGTTTTTTCTTTTGGTTTTCATTTGGTTTTTTGTTTGTTTGTTTGTTCTTAAGCCTAGAACAGACCAGATATTTCATATTTTTAACAAGAATTACAATGTATATCTATCTATTTAGGTTGATACTGTTCTAAAGATTTCAGGTGAATTTATTCAGAAAAACTTTGAACATACAATGAGATTGAATTTTTTAAGACAAAGATTCAAGCCAACAGAATGTTTTGTTTGTTTTGTTTGTTTTGTTTTTTTCCCTCTGATTATACTCTCTCTCTCTCTCTCTCTTGTTTTTTTTTTCCCCTTCTAACTATGAGTATAACTGGCAGCACTCTTCTCTCCCTCTGTGAAAGTGACAACTGTTGGACTGGACATTCAAAGATTAGATTTAAGCATATTGCTTGCCTTGCCCAGTGGATGATTTTTCTTTTCTTTTCTTTTTTTTGGACTGCTGAAAGTAGAAAGCTGAAAATGTCAACAATAATGGGCTTAGACAAGATGTAAAAACATTGGGTTAAGTTATATTTATCATTGTTGCTGTGGCAACCATGGATTTAAAATATTATTCCCCTGTGTTATTCCCCTCCAATTGCCTGTAGACAAAAATAATTTTGTACCACAAAGGGAGTTTAAATTGAACACAGAATAATTTTGTTTTAAGTGAGAAAGTTTCAATCTAATCATTTTTTGTCTACAAAATAGAGCGAGATGCATAAATAATTATGATATAAAGAATTGATGCATCATGTTTTTTAGCTACAAATAAAAATCTACGGTTTTTATACTTATATGAAACCTTCTTTTGCGAGCGGTAATTCCATCCCTGTGTAACCGACACGGAGAATTATTTGAACATCGCCGGATATCATCATTCAATTACCACTGTTATTGTTTGAAGGCAGCAGAAAGGGAACAAAATGCACTTATTGGTGTTTGGAAGGAGGGTTATTCTATTCAAAAAGGTAACTATGGTATACTATAGTTAAACCAAGGCAACTCTTGGGATTATTGCTAGACGATCAGGACAGTTATCAGCAATAGTCCTTGGAATCCATGGCTTAACTATTTTACACCATAGTTACCTTTTTTTAATAGAATAACCTTCCTTCCAAGACACCAACAACAAGATAAGCGCATTTCGTTCCCTTTCTGCCGCCTCTGGGACAGTTAGAATCATCAATATAATCTTGTTGGTCGCTTCATAACAATACTTTGCTATCCTGTTAAAAAAAACTTTCGAGATACAAGCACAGTAAATCTAATCGTAGTTGAACTAACTGTCAGCCTTCTATATCCATTGATTCTTAACAAATGTTTTATTAACATGTTGCCAAATATCGCCAGTCTCCTCTCTAATCCTCCATTTTCTTCAAATAAATTAATTCATTTAATTTATAGTAGTATGCACAGGTCCCCATGTGTGTGTGTGTGTGTGTGTGTGTGTGTGTGTGTTTTTTTCTGTGTGTGCATGTATGTCTGTGTGTGGTTACAATTTTTACTTCAATTCCTGTTCAAACCTTTAGTCACTGCTGTAGTTCAAACCAATGTTGCTCATTATGTTGTATGGCTTTTTTGTAACTGCTTGATCAGTAAAACAATCAAAGCATTTGTGTCGCCAGGAACATTTGTCAGTGTCTATGGCTGCCCATTGCTATTGCCAAGGTTTTCAAAAATGGGAAGACCATGTCAGTCGGTCGTAAATTTTAAGAATAGCTACAACATTACTGAATTTTCTTACAATTCTGTCTCTGGAGGAAATGGAATTTTGTATGAAGCTCACTCTCCACACTTTGAATGAACTGAAAATGTTAACAATTACTGCCAGATATGTTTTGAGGGGCCAAAGTACGAGAGAAGTCTTTAAAAATGAGGTGGCCCTGGCTGAGACACCCCATCTCCTACAGTCAGGCTATAGGGCTTCAATTTCTCATAAAAAATATACTCTCTATGGTGATTATTTATCAAGAAATGTACTCTAAGTAAATTCTATCTAACGATTACATAAGTAGAAACACAGCAGCATTTCAAAATCCTATATACTGACTTAATACTCATTACAAGAAATATTACCTGCTGCAGGGAATGTGTATACATAGTTTCATTATTTTTATGAAATACATTAATTATTTTATAGAGAGATTTTGATGCAGCCTTGAAGGAAGCAGGTGATAAATTGGTTGTGGTGGACTTTATGCTGCGTGGTGTGGCGCTTGCGTGACGATATCACCAAAATTTGAGGTAATTGGTTAATTATTGTCATGTGAGAAAGAGAAGGGCTGCACTCTCTATTTAAAATTGTTCACACCCATTTGATAGACACAAATCATTATGGTTTTTGACAATGCTTACCAAATAAACTATGGTTAATTAAAAAATAATAATAAAATAATAATACATGAAAGAATATGGTTAATTTGATGTTTTTTGGTTTGTTTGTTGTTGTTCTTGTAGCTGTCGTGATTTGATTCATAACTGTTGTGTATTTAGTCATTATTTGTTATGTCTTTCTTGTGGTTTTTTGTGATTTCCTGTTGTTGCGATTGTGTTTAAGTGTCATCAATTGTTCAGATATTGAGCCGTTCTGAGTGTTCTTGCATTTGCTACTTATTAAACCTTTAAACCTGAAGACCCATTGTTACTTGGGTATTGGGTCTCAGCATCTATAGTTGGGTGCATGACATAACCTTTTGTTTGTTTGCTGTAGAGTTTGAGTAAAGAATACCCCGATGCAGTGTTCCTCAAAGTAGATGTTGATGAGACTCCTGTACGTACATAGCTAATGGTTTGCAGATGAATACTGTGTTAAGTTAACTTTAATGAGACTGGCCTGGAATTACTTGTTGCACAAACATATTATTTATGTATTTCTTTTACAGAAAGTGGCAGAGACTCATGGAATCCAGTCATTGCCAACATTTATTTTCTTCGTTAAAGGGAAAAAGGTGAGCTGTTGTCTTTTGTTATTGTTGTTGTTTTTGTTGTTGTTGTTGTTGTTTTTCTTTCTACTCATTGTATTTATCTCTCCACCTGGGGTGAGATCTTTTAGAATTATTATGGATGAGTACTCTATTGCACTTTCCTGCTGATTCATTCAATTTCCCACCAAATCAGATTGGTATCCACAGTGTACTCTTTATCTTTCATTCTCGGCTGAAATAATGATAACTGCAAGTAACTTTGTAAGATATATTATACAATAAGCAGGCCCCTATAATTTTTTTTTTTTTATGGAAATTTCATTCTTATTGGCCCCATATTATAGGAGGTCTTCGATTAGAAAACTGCTCTTGTCACTTTTTAATGTAATTTTTTAAATATTACTTGACATATTTCTCTCCTTCCATTGTGCATGTTCAAATTAATCAAATGATGGAGGCTCTTTACAGATATTACAATGCTATGTTGTGCAATTTGTTTTATGTAGATTGATACAGTTGTTGGTGCAAACGAAGCAAGATTGTCGGAGAAGGTCCAGTCGTATCAATGACTTCAACAGTTTGAA